>Ga0182741_1000767_pt1 | contig 45487 bp, 43 predicted proteins | sample eDN5th37CBELigOP_FD_128874 | JGI IMG/M metagenome (GOLD analysis project Ga0182741, IMG submission 128874) | Enriched Organic Plus compost microbial communities from Emeryville, California, USA - eDNA 5th pass 37_C BE-Lig OP (version 2) (version 2) ... | reverse complement strand
TCGAAGCGTGCGAAGAGTTCGGCGCTCTCGGTGATGACGCCTCTTGCGCCCGAGTCCTGGAGGATCCACTGCACCTGTGATGGTGCTGAGGTCTCATAGATCGGCACCATCACTGCGCCGGCGTAAAACAGCGCGAAGTCGACCAGGGTCCACTCATAGGAGGTCTTGCACATGAAACCGATGCGATCGCCGGGCTGCACCCCCGCTGCTGCGAAGCCCTTCGCGAGCGAAATGACTCGAGTCCGGAACTCCGCCGCGGTGACGTCCGTCCAGCCCTCACCATTCGGCGTGGCAAAAAGCACACGGTCCGGTGTGGCTGCCACACGTTGCTCGAGCAGATCCGTGATGTTGTCGCTTGCAACCGGGGGAACGATGATCGGTGTCTCAGTGAGATTCACGGTAGCTCCTTGGTACCTGAACGGTGTGCCGCGCGGCCTCGTTGGCGCATCGCGTGGCTCATAGCCTATTGCACGAGGACAGGAATCGAACCATTCGCTGTAGGGAATATGCAAATCGGCTATTCTGTTCTGGTCGAAAGAATGAGGTGGAATTCCGGATGATCTACTGGATACTCAAGCACCTCCTGATCGGTCCACTGCTGAAAACTGTGTACCGTCCTTGGGTCGAGGGCGCTGAGAACATCCCTTCGAGCGGCCCGGTCATTATTGTCGGCAATCACCTGTCCGTGATCGACTCGTTCTTCATGCCGCTGATGATCGATCGGCGCGTGTCCTTCTTAGCGAAGAGCGACTACTTCACGGGGAAAGGGCTGAAGGGGTGGCTCGTCAAGACCTTCATGCTCTCGGTCGGGCAGATCCCGATCGACAGGTCCGGTGGCAAAGCGTCAGAGGCCTCGCTGAACACGGGTCTCGCGGTGCTCGAGCGAGGCGACGTGCTTGCGCTGTATCCAGAGGGAACCCGCAGCCCTGACGCGCGTTTGTACCGGGGGCGAACCGGGGTGGCGCGTCTCGTGCTCGAGTCTGGAGCGCCCGTCGTTCCTGCGGTCATGATCGACACGGAGAAGTGCATGCCCATTGGCGCGAAGTTCCCACGAGTGCGTCGTATCGGGACCGTCATCGGAGAGCCACTCGACTTCAGCAGGTTTGCGGGGATGAGCGCCGATCGGTTCGTGCTGCGCAGCGTCACGGACGAGATCATGGTCGAGATTCAGCGTCTGAGCCAGCAGGAGTACGTGGACGTGTACGCGTCGAGCGTACGCACCCGGCCGAGCGCAGCCTAAACGCTGAGTAGACTTGGAATGTTGGCGACAGCTACGACCGACATGAGGGGCCCGACGGGTCTCCGTGAGAAAGCAGGCAAATCGTGACCGATCAGATGGCGCAGAGCGTACCGGCAAACGTGCTGGAGCTTGACAGCTATCGTGAACTCGTCGCGAAACAGCAGCCGACATGGTCGGACCCTGCGGCAGTGGCGGCAGCATCCGCGGATCTCGCCTCCCAACCGCCGCTGGTGTTCGCCGGAGAGGTGGATCGGCTCCGCGATCGACTCGCGGCTGCGGCTCGAGGCGAAGCTTTCCTGCTTCAGGGCGGAGACTGTGCCGAGACGTTCGCTGCTGCGACGGCCGACAAGATCCGCGATCGAGTGAAGACCCTGCTGCAGATGGCAGTGGTGCTCACCTACGGTGCTTCGATGCCGGTGATCAAGGTCGGTCGAATGGCAGGCCAGTTCGCGAAGCCCCGTTCGAGTGACACCGAGACCCGCAATGGGGTAACGCTGCCGGCGTACCGCGGCGATATCGTCAACGGGTACGAGTTCACGCCTGAGGCGCGGACCGCTGACCCTGCACGTTTGCTCCGCGGTTACCATGTTTCTGCGTCGACGTTGAATCTGATCCGCGCTTTCACGCAGGGCGGGTTCGCCGACCTGCGACAGGTGCATGCCTGGAACCAGGGTTTCATCTCGAACACCGCGAATCAGCGTTACGAGGATCTTGCTGCTGAGATTGATCGCGCACTCCGATTCATGGAGGCTTGCGGTGTCGAGAGCGCGGCCCTGAGTCAGACCGAATTCTACGTCAGTCACGAGGCGTTATTGCTCGACTACGAGCGTCCCCTCGTGCGGGTCGATTCGCGCACGGGCACACCGTACGGAACCTCCGGGCACATGCTTTGGATCGGCGAGCGTACCCGGGATATTGACGGTGCGCACGTCGAGTTCCTCTCGAAGTTGCGCAACCCGATCGGAGTGAAGCTCGGCCCTACCGCTTCGGTGGATGACGCGCTGCGTCTCATCGATAAGCTCGACCCGGAGCGAGAACCGGGGCGGTTGACGTTCATCACGCGCATGGGGGCACAGCGGATTCGTGACGTGCTCCCCGCACTCCTCGAAGGCGTTCGCGACGCCGGGTCGACTCCGCTGTGGGTCACGGATCCGATGCACGGCAACGGCATCACGACCGCAACGGGATACAAGACACGGCGGTTCGACGACGTCATGAATGAGCTGCTCGGCTTCTTTGAAGCGCACCGGGAGGTCGGTACGTTCCCAGGAGGGGTGCACATCGAACTCACCGGAGACGATGTCACCGAGTGCCTCGGCGGCAGCGAGAACATTGACGAGGCGACACTTGCTACGCGCTATGAATCGTTGTGCGATCCTCGACTCAACCACATGCAATCGCTCGAACTCGCGTTCCTGGTTGCTGAGGAGCTGAAGCGTTCCCGCTAGCGGCGCTCGGTTGCGATTCGCGCACCGCTCGAAGATCCCTACAGGTCGATCTTCGCCCGGAGCTGCACTGATGTGCCCTTCTCCACCATCTCCCCGGGCTTCGGGTTGCTTCCGCTCGCGGTTGCGAATTGGATGAGCGCATCGGGCACATTCGTGGTCGGCTCGAGCTCCAGGCTGCGGAGGAGGTCGATGGCCTCTTGCAGCGGCAGTCCCTCCACCTCGGGTACCTCAACGAGCTCCGGACCAAGCGACACTTGCAGCCCGACAGCATCGCCGACGCTCAGGGTGTCGGCCGAAGTGAGAATCGCGATCACCAAACCCGACTCGATCTCGTCGCTGTGAGCCTCGGACCCGAGCTCGGGGTTCACGACGAGCCCAGCATCCTCGAGTGCCTTTGTGGCCGCGTCCGGTGACAGGCCAGCGACGGCTGGCACGGAACCGGCAGAGACCACAAGGTTGATCACGCCCTGCTCGGGATAGGTCTCACCGAGCGCCGATCCTTGCTCATCAGTCGCGAGAAGCACCGTGTCTTTCGTTCCGCCATCGAACTGCCGATCCGTGATCTCTCCGAAGGTGAAGCGCGCGGCCTCGATCGCCGACTTGGCCTCGTCGACGGTCAGCCCGGTGAGCTTCGGGACCTCAAGGATCTCGGGTCCCGTGGATTGGCAAAGCCGGACGGTGCTGCCCCGATCCACACGTGTGCTGGCGGCCGGTTCGGTGCGAGCCGCAAGGCCCGCGGGCACTTCGAGGCTGGGACACTCGAAGCGCTCAACCACGAGGCTTGCCTCTTCGAGTAGCTGCTGAGCATCATCCATCTCCAGCCCATCGACCGCCGGGACCGTGACCGACGAGCCCGGGCCCTGCCCCCACCACCATCCCGCTCCCGCGGCGAGGGCGACAAGCAGCGTGATTACGACCGCAATCCAGCGGCCGCGCATGGAGCGACGCTGTGCGACCTGTTTGGCGCGCGCGGCTGCCGACATCGGCGGCGCAGCATCCGCGTTCGCCGATGCACGCGACGCCGAGCGTTCATTCAGAATTCGGTCCCGGTCAACATCGCTGAGCACCGCGGTTGAGGGCGTCACCTGATCCAGCATGCGGGTGGGCGCGAGCGGAGTCGTTGCCGCCATCGGTGTTTCTCCGCGACGGGCGGCCTGCAGGTACGCGAGGGCTTCACGTGCATCTGCGGGTCGGGATGACGCGTCGCGCTGCGTCGTCCACTGCACCAGGTGGTCGAACTCGGGCGGGACACCCGTGGCCTCCGAGGAAGGAAGCGGCACGTCGGAGTGCGCGTGCTGGTAGGCGATCTGCATCGGCTGATCACCAGTGTATGGCTGCTTGCCGGTGAGCATCTCGAACAGCATGATGCCGAAGGCGTAGAGGTCGCTTCGTTCGTCGGCAACCCCGCGGGTGACAAGCTCGGGGGAGAGGTACGCAATCGTGCCAAGCAACGCCTGCCCCGTGGTGGTGTTCGCGCTGACGGCCCGTGCGAGCCCGAAGTCTCCGATCTTGATCCGACCATCGTCGGCGAGGAGCACGTTCTCAGGCTTCAGGTCGCGATGCACGATACCCGCTTCGTGTGCGGCGGCAAGGCCCGCGAGAACGGCCTCGGCGATCTCCGCCGCCTCGTCAGGAGTGAGCTGCCGCTGCTGTTTCAAGAGGTCCCGCAGGGTAATGCCGGGCAGGTACTCCATCACCAGGTAAGGCACCCCGCTCGCCTCGCCCTGGTCGAACACATTGATCACGTTCGGGTGGCCGAGGCCCGCAGAGCTTCGCGCCTCCTGTTCGAAGCGACGGGTGAAATTGTCGTCGTCGGCCAGATGCGCGTGCATCATCTTGATTGCCACACGGCGACCGAGGCGAAGGTCATCACCGAGGTAGACCATCGCCATGCCGCCCCGGGCGATCCTCGAACGCACCACATATCTGCCATCGAGGGTCTGCCCGATGAGCGGATCGACGGGGACGGAGTTCACGCGCCGATTCTATTCAGCTTATCCGTGCGCGGCATGGCGGCGCGCCGCCCGCCTCGGTTAGGCTAATGGCGTGCCAGAGAATCTGCCATCAGACACTGAATACTTGACGGTTCCAGAGCTTGTCGAGATACTCCAGATCACGCCGAGCAAACTCCATCGCTTGATCGAGGATCGTCAGCTCGCGGCCGTGCGCATTGACGGGGTCCTGCGAGTTCCTGCGGAGTTCATCGTGGGCAACGAGCCGCTCAATTCGCTGCGAGGCACGCTCCTCGCGCTCGCTGATGCGGGGTTCAGCGATGAGGAGGCCGTTGCCTGGTTGCTGGGCCCAAATGATGAGCTCGACGAGCGACCGATCGAAGCACTGCGTGCGGGGCGCAAGAGCGCCGTCAGGCGAGCGACTCAGGCGCTCGCGTTCTAGTGCGCCCGCTCGGTCGGTCGGTGGTCGCCACCCCAGTTGTGCCGTTGCAACTAGGCGAGGCGCTGCGCTGCCTTTCGGGCAAGTGAGATCAGCCGCTCGCGCACCTCGCGATCGAGCGGCGCGAAGTCGAGCGCTGCCTCGGCGCGAGAGAGGTTCCGAGAGATCATCTGCTCCACCTTCGCGACAGCTCCACTGTCGCGAATCGTGGTCTGCAGCATCGACAACTGTTCCCGGTCCAACTCCGCATCTCCGAGCATCTCGTCGAAGAGCCGCCGCTGAGTCGCCGGAAGCACCTCACGGGCGAGAGCGACCAGCACCGTGCGTTTGCCCTCGATCAGATCGTCACCGCTGGGCTTACCGGTGATCTCGGAGTCGCCGAACACGCCGAGCAGGTCGTCACGCAGCTGAAATGCCACTCCCACCGGTAGCCCGAACTCGCTGAGAGCCTCCTCCTGCTGCTCGTCGGCACCAGCGAGCGCGGCACCAATGAGCAGTGGAGCCTCGACACTATATTTTGCTGACTTGTACACGAGCACTCGGGTCGAGCGTTCGAGCTGCTCCCGCTGCTCTGGAAACGCGACGCGCTGCTCCTCGAGAACGTCGAGGTACTGACCTACTGCCACCTCGCTTCGCATGCGGTTGAAATGCGCGCGAGCAGCCCGGGACAGCGATGCTTGCCCGGTTGCATCGCAGGAGCGCTGAAATAGCTCGTCCGCCCAAGACTGCAGCAGGTCGCCCAGCAGGATCGCAACTGAGGTGCCGAAGTGTATAGGGGAGCCGAGCCATCCCTGCTCCCGATGTGCTGCTTCGAATAGCTTGTGTGCTGACGGTCGACCACGTCGAGTGTCTGAGCGATCGATCACATCGTCATGTATGAGGGCAGCCGCGTGGAAGAGCTCGAGCGCGCAGGCAGCGTCGAGCACGAGCGAGAACTCATCGTCTGGGTCACCGCTGATATCGAGCCTGCGGACTGAGGAATATCCGAGCACCGCGAACTGTGCGCGCATGCGCTTCCCGCCAGCAAGATAGGGGCCGACTTCTTGTAGGAAGCGCAGGGAATCCGGCCCGAGCGGCTCGAGGTCCCGCAGGTGAGTACTCACGACATCATCGATGCGCTCCTGAATAAGCCCTGCGAGTCGTGTCGTTTCGTGCACGCAGCTAGCCTAGCCGGGATCGCCCGGCGTAGACTGGAAGGACGACGTTGGTAGGCACCGGGAGGCCATCATGGGGCTGTCAGAGCGTGAGCAGCAGATGCTCGACGAAATGGAACGACGGCTGTACCAGAGCGAGGCCGATGTGGTGAATACCAAGACCGGTGGCACGCGTCTGAATACCCGGTCGCTGGTGCTCGGCATCCTGGTCGGGCTGGCCGGTATCGGGGCCCTCATCGCTGGCGCGGCACTCCAGCAGTTCTGGCTCGGCATCGTCGGGTTCGCGGTGATGCTGGTCGGCGCGCTGCTGGTTTTCACCAAGCGGGAGCAAGATCCCGGACTCGACGCGGAGGGCGTGCACCCCGCGCCGAACGGAGGGGCGTCGAAGGAGTCGTTCCAGGATCGCCTGCACCGCCGGTGGGAAGAGCGACTTGACGGTGAACGCTAGCGGCGCTTCGGTGATGCACTAGCCGAGCACACTCGGACTCAGGGTGATGGATTTCGATCCATCACCCTTTTTTCATGCCCAGCGGCGGCTGATCGATCACATCGGAATCGCCTCGCCCCCCCGCCTCACCGACCTTTGGGGTCGGTGGGGGCCGAAAGTGGCGAGAGATGTGGGGTTTGTGGAGAAAAAATGAGGAAAGTGGAGCGAAGTGGGTTAAAGTGGTGCCAGAGGGCTCGCGCTTGCCGACCCTCGCACCAGAACCAGACGGCATGAGGAATGCGATTTCGGGAGGGAGAGGCCGATGTTTCTTGGCACCTTCACCCCGAAGCTGGACGAGAAGGGGCGGCTGATCTTGCCGGCGAAGTTCCGTGATGAGCTCGCCGAAGGCTTGGTCATCACTCGCGGACAGGAACGGTGCCTCTACGTATTCAGCGAGCAAGACTTCGCCCGAATGCACGACCGCATCAGAGAAGCGCCGATTACTTCGAAGCAGGGGCGAGACTACCTGCGCGTGTTCCTTTCGGGTGCCCACGCTGAGACCCCAGACAAGCAGGGACGAGTGACCGTGCCGGCAGCGCTGCGGCAGTATGCGGGTCTCGATCGCGATCTCGCGGTCATTGGTGCCGGAAGTCGCGCCGAGATCTGGGACGCGGAGGCGTGGCAGTCCTACCTCTCCGAACAAGAGAACGCATTCGCCGATATCGAGGAGGAGGTGATTCCGGGCATGTTCTGAAGCGGTGCTCGTGGTTTCTCGTCTACCACCCTGACGCACTTCCCCGGCGCCAGGTGGGCTGACGGGGAACCAGGAGCACCGATCAGGACCGATCCGGTCCGAACATATGAACACCTCGACTCAGGATCCGGGTTCGCTACACATTCCAGTCATGTTGGAGCGGTGCCTACAGTTGCTCGCTCCGGTCGCATCGCGGCCAGGAGCAGTCGTTGTCGACGCCACGCTCGGGATGGGCGGCCATGCCGAGGCGCTACTCTCCACGCACCCCGAGTTGCGGGTGATCGGCCTGGATCGAGACGCTGCAGCGCTCTCCCTCGCTGGCGAACGGCTTTCGCGGTTCAAGGATCGCCTGGTCCAGGTGCACACGGTCTACGACGGCATCACCGATGCTGTCGCCTCAGCGGGCGTCGAGCGCATCGACGGAGTGCTCTTCGACCTGGGGGTGTCGTCCTTGCAGCTCGATGACGCCGATCGGGGCTTCGCGTACGCGCAGGACGCCCCCCTCGACATGCGCATGGACCAGACCAGTGGTCAGACTGCGGCAGACCTGCTCGCCGAGGCGAGCGAGGGCAGACTGCGCGCGCTCTTCGAGCGCTACGGTGAAGAGCCGCTTGCGGGGCGTTACGCACGTGCGATCGTCGCCGCACGTCAAGCAGCGCCAATCACACGTAGTGGCCAGCTCGTGGACATTCTGCAGCAGGCGACCCCGGCACGTGTCAAGGATCAGCGCCACCCCGCGAAGCGGGTGTTCCAGGCACTGCGGGTCGAAGTGAATCATGAACTTGCCGCGCTCGAGGCGGCGCTCCCCGCCGCATTGGAGCTCCTGACACCGGGCGGGAGGGCAGTGGTGATGTCGTACCAGTCCCTCGAGGACCGCTTCGTCAAGCGGCAGTTTGTCGCGTGCACCACCTCGACTGCGCCTGCAGGTCTGCCGGTGGAGCTGCCGGAACATCGACCCGAGTTCAAGCTGCTCACCCGGGGAGCCGAGCGTGCCAGCGAGGCCGAGCGAGCCGCCAACAGCCGTGCGATCCCGGTGCGCTTGCGCGCCGTGGAGCGAGTGAGAGAGGTTTCGAAGTGAGCGCCACCACCGTTCCACTTGATCGCGAGATGCTTCAGCGTGCCGCCTCCGGTTCGTGGCAACCCGATGAACTCGCACCGCAGCCGACACCGAGACGACCCGCGCTGAGCGCGGTACCGGCCACAGGTGTTCGTGGGCGCCGCGTCAGCCCGCTGGTTGTCTCGTTGACCGCAGTCGGCATGCTGCTCGTCATTTTCTTCGCGCAGCTGGGGCTCAGCATTGCGGTTTCCGAAGGTGCCTACGAGGCCCGGGCACTCGAATCAGAGCTGCGCGACCTGGGTCGCGTCGAGCGTGTGCTTTCGCAGAACACGGACAAGCTGGCCTCACCGCAGAACCTCGCGGACAACGCATCCAAGCTCGGAATGGTGCAGAATCCCACCCCGGCCACGATTCGACTGAGCGACGGTGCGGTGCTGGGCGCTCTTGGCGGGCCGACCGAGGCCGTCACGCAGAACCTCGTACCAAACGCGACGTTGGAGGGACTGCCGGTCGTGGATGCGGACGGTCTGCTGACCGATCGGAATTCCGAACAGGCCGCGCAAGCTGAAGCTGCTGCGTCGTCTGCGCCGATACCTTGGGAAGGTCCGCTACCGGCACCGCAGACTCATTAGCACCTGTAGCGACCGAGATGTGACACCACGGAGGAGTCAGAATGCTCAAGCTTCGACCGCTCGCCGCGCGCAGGCTCATCGCGATGATTGTGGTCGTGCTCGGCGCGCTTGTCTTCGCGGTGCGCCTCGTCAACGTGCAGGTGATCTCCGCGCCCGAGTTGAACGCCGAAGCGCGGGACAAGCGCGGGGTGCCGGTAGAGATTCCGAGCCTTCGTGGCGATATCGTCGACCGCAATGGCGTTGTGCTCGCGACGACGGACGAGCGGTACGACGTGCAGCTCTCACCCAAGAATGTTCGCCTGAACGGTGGCAAGTTCTATCGAGCCGCGGCCGACGGGGGAGTCGAGACCGTACAGGTGACGGCCGAGCAGGCTTTCGAAGAGATCGGTGCGATAACAGGTCAGGACCCGGCCGACATCGCCAAGATCGTCGACGATGCGCTTGCAGAAGACCCAAAATCGGATTTCGCCTATGTGAAACGAGCCGTTGATCTGACGACGCTCAACGCGCTGAAGGAGCTCGACATCCCGTGGATGACGTTCGCGATCAATCATGAGCGCAGCTATCCGAACGGTGCCGTAGCTGGCAGTCTCGTCGGTTTCGTCGGTGCCGAGGGCGAGGCTCAAGCGGGTATCGAGCTCTCGCAAGATGAGTGTCTCACGGGCACGGACGGTGAGGAGACGTACGAGAAAGGCGCGGACGGTGTGCGGCTTCCCGGGAGCGTCGTGGTGACGAAGGAGGTTCAGAACGGCGGCACCGTCGAACTGACCATCGATCGCGACCTGCAGTACGAAGCACAGCAGGCCATCAACCTCCAGGTCGAGTCGAGCAGCGCGGAGTGGGGGTATCTCGTCATCCAAGACGTCAAGACCGGCGAGCTGCTCGCGGTTGCCGAGGATCACTCGGTCGATCCGAACGATGTTGATGCCACCTCGCAGGAGCGACGGGAGTCCCGCGCCTTCACCACTCCGTATGAGCCCGGATCGACCTTCAAGACGCTGACGGCAGCGGCCCTGCTCGACCAGGGGGCGGCGACGGTGTACACGCAGAACTACACCCCCTACAGTTGGAATCCCGAACCCGGGGTGAGCTTCAAGGACTCCGAGGTGCACGGCGACATGCCGTGGACTCTCGCGGGCATCATTGTGGAATCTTCGAACGTGGGCATCTCGATGCTCGGCTCGCGAATGAGTGAGAGCACCCGCTATGACTATTTGCAGCGCTTCGGCATCGGCGAGGCGACCGATACCGGCATGCCCCTCGAAAGCGCGGGCATGCTCGCGCCCTATGAGGAATGGGACCGCCAAACCAGTTACAGCACCATGTTCGGCCAGGGACTGTCCGCTACCATCGTGCAAACCGCGAGCGCTTACCAGGCGATCGCTAACGACGGTGTTCGGATCGCGCCCTCACTCGTGAAGGGCTGCAATCGGGACGGGGAGGTCACCCCGTTCGAGTCCCGGGAGCCGACCCGCGTCGTCTCTGCAGAAGCTGCCTCAGAGACAAGAAAAATGCTCGAGGCCATGGCAACTGATGGCTGGATCGCCGACGACGCGCAAGTGCCGGGCTACCGCCTCGGCGGCAAGACCGGAACGGCCGAGCAGAGCGATGGCGCTGGCGGCTACCGAGCGGACTACGTCTACAGCTTCGCGGGCATGTTCCCCATGGACGACCCGCAGTACGTTGTCGTCGCCACCGTGGCCTATCCGAAGTCACCGGCGAGCACGGAGGTCGCGGTGCGCGCGTGGCACGACGCAGTGGAGGCCACGATACGCCGCTTCCATCTTCCGCCATCGAGTGGTTCCTATGAACGGCTTCCCACGACCTACTGAGCCTCCCGCGCGAGCCTGATACGAACGATTCACGGGTAGGATCGACTGGTGACCACGAGAGAAACCGAGCGGCCCGATGCGAGGCGCAGCATCCGTCCGGGCCGACCTCAGGGAGTGCTGCTGAGCTCGCTGATTGACCTGTTCGGTCTCACGACGGCAGCGGGTAGACCCGCCCACCAGGGCGGCGTGCGGCTGACCGGAGCGACGCTCGACTCTCGGGACGTGCGCCCGGGCGATCTTTACCTTGCGCTTTCGGGCGCGCGAAGCCACGGCGCGCAGTTCTGTTTGGAGGCAGAACGAAAGGGAGCGGCGGCAGTGCTTACCGACGCAACCGGTGTCGAGCTCCTCAGCGACACCGCTCTCGGGGTACCGGTGCTCGTGGCCGGGCAGGATCCTCGCAGCATTGCGGGAGCGGTCGCTGCATCGATCTACGGTACCGACGATTTCGACGCGAAACTCTTCGGTGTCACCGGGACGAACGGAAAGACCAGTGTCGTATACCTGCTTGCCGCACTGATGCGTGCCGCCGGATTGAAGGAGGGCCTCAGCTCGACGGCCGAACGCCGCGTCGGGGAGGAGGCGATCCCGAGCTCGCTGACGAGCCCGGAGGCACCCGAACTGCACGGCCTGCTTGCGCGCATGAAAGAGGCCGGTGTGCAGGGAGTTGCGCTCGAGGTATCGGCTCACGCGACCAGCCGACACCGTGTCGACGGGGTACATTTCGATGTCGTCGGGTTCAACAACTTCTCCAGAGACCACCTCGACGACTTCGGCGATATGGAGAGCTACTTCGCGGCGAAGCTCGCGCTGTTCTCACCTGACCACGCCGCACGCGGGGTTGTGGTTGTCGATACTCCTTATGGTCAGCGGATCGCGAAGCAATCTCAGATACCGGTGACCACGCTCGCGACGGAGTACGGCGTCGAGGCAGACTGGCATCTCGCCGTGACGCGTCAGGACCTCGACGGCGTCGGGTTCGTCGTGCAGGGGCCGGCAGGTGCGCACTTCCGAGGAAGTGTGCCGCTGTTCGGCCGATTCATGGCGGAGAACGCGGCGCTCGCGCTCATCATGCTGCACGAGGCCGGGGTGCACGTCGATCGCATCTCCGCGAGCCTGGATCACGGCCGCATCCCCGTGTACATCCCGGGCCGGCTCGAGGCGATGAACCCGACCGCACCGCTCTCACGCGCGCCCCGCTTCTACGTCGACTACGGGCACACCCCGGGAAGCTTCGAGGCAACACTCGATGCGCTGGCCGAAGTCGCGCCGGCACGAGTGCTGTTCATGTTCGGCGCGGATGGAGATCGCGATACGGAGAAGCGCGAGGAGATGGGGCGCATCGCGGCCTCGGGGAGCGACGTCGTCATCATCTGCGACTACCATCCGAGGAACGAGGATCCCGCAGCGATTCGAGCTCAGCTCATCGCCGGAGCCCGTTCCGCCAATCATGCGGAGGTGCTGGAGTGCGCGGACCCGAGAGAGGCGATTCGCCTTGCCATTTCGCTCGCGCGCCCGGGCGACGTTATCCTGTATGCCGGTCCCGGACATGAGGACTTTCAAGAAATCGCCGGTAGGCAGTACGCGTACTCGGCTAGGGAAGAAGTGCGCGGTGCCCTCCGCGAGGTGGGAATGCTTCAGTGATTTCAATGAGTGCCACTGCCATCGCTGAGGCGATCGGCGGAAGACTGGTGGTCGAAACCGCCGAGGATGCTTCGAAGGTGTTCTCCGGCCAGACGCAGACGGATTCCCGGGAGGTGTCGCCGGGCGACATCTTCGTCGCGCGACGCGGAGAAGAAACTGATGGACACCTCTTCGTTCCGCAGGCCGTCGACCGTGGTGCCGTGTTGCTGATCGTCGAGCGCACGGTTGACTCGGCCGTGCCGCAGATCGTCGTCGAGGATTCGACGATCGCCCTCGGCCGCTTGGCTCAGCACGTTGTCGCTCTGGCGCGAGACCACGGTGAACTCACGATCGTTGGCATCACCGGGTCGAACGGCAAGACCACCACGAAGAACCTGGTCGCGGCCATGGCAGAACGAGTAGGGCCAACCGTCGCGAGCATCAAGTCGTTCAATAACGAGGTCGGTGGCCCGCTGACGATGCTCCGGGTCGAGACCGGCACGAGAACTCTGGTCGCGGAGATGGGGGCCAGCGCCGAGGGCGAGATATCACGGCTCACGACTATGGCTCCTCCAGACATCGGAGTCGTGCTCTCCGTCGGCTTGGCTCACGCCGGTGGCTTCGGAAGCATCGAAACCACCTTTAGGACGAAGAGCGAGATGGTCAGGGATCTGCCCGCTGCCGCGGTGGCCGTGCTCAACCGTGACGACCCGTGGGTCGCGAAGATGGCAGAGCTGACCCGTGCGCGGGTGGTCTGGTTCGGTCGACGCGCGGACGCCGACGTGCGCGCGAGCGATATCCAGGGCAGCGCCCAGGGCACGTCGTTCACGTTGCACGTCGGGCAGGTTCACCATCGCGTGAGATTCGGAGTCGTGGGAGAGCACCACGTGGCTAACGCACTCGCGGCCGTCGCCGTTGGTCTCGAACTCGGGCTCGGGCTCGAGACCATCGTCGAGGTCCTTCAGGAGGCCACCATCGCGGCACCCGGACGCATGGAGATGCTCAGCTGCCGGGATGGGATCACGGTCATTAATGACGCCTACAACGCCAGCCCCGACAGCATGAGCGCCGCGCTCAAAACCCTCGCGCAGATTCGCCGTCCCGAGGGCCGCTCGATCGCGGTTCTCGGTGCGATGAGTGAACTTGGTGAGCGCTCGGGCGAGGAGCACGACCGTGTCGGTCTGCAGGTGGTTCGTCTTGGCATCGATGAGCTTGTCGTCGTTGGGTCTGAGGCGAGAAGGCTGCATGTGAGTGCGATCAATGAGGGCTCGTGGGACGGAGAGAGCGTGTTCTTCGACTCGCAGGATGAGGCGCTGGACTACCTCGTGCGTACCGCGAGACCCGGAGACACGGTTCTCGTGAAATCGTCGAACGCGGCTGGGTTGCAACGTCTGGGTGATCGACTCGGGGAGGCGCTGGCATGATCGCGTTGCTCATCGCTGGAGCGGTGTCGCTGCTCTATTCGCTGTTGCTCACGCCGCTCTTCGTGCGTGGGTTCCGCCGGCTCCGCTGGGGCCAGCCGATCCGAGCCGACGGTCCCGACGAGCACCACGAGAAGCGCGGCACCCCCACGATGGGCGGACTGATCTTTCTCTCCGGATCCGTGATCGCCTACTTCATCGGAAAGTTCGTCATGGGCGAGACCCCGTCGCCCTCGGCGCTGCTCGTCGTGCTGATGGCGCTCGGTGCGGGCCTCGTGGGCTTCATCGACGATTTCATGAAGACGCGTCAGCAGCAGTCGGCGGGTCTTGGCGGGTGGGCGAAGATCCTGGGCCAGGTGATCGTTGCCGTCGCCTTCGCACTGCTCGGGCTGAACTTCGCCAATGAGCACGGGGTGACGCCCGCATCGACAAGCATCTCCCTCTTCCGCGACCTTCCGATCGACTTCATGAGCCTCGGCACCGTGCTCGGACTCATTGTGTTCGTGCTCTGGGTCATGGTGATCGTCACGTCCGCAACCAACGCCGTCAATGTGACAGACGGCCTCGACGGCCTGGCCGCAGGTGCCGCGATCTTCGCGTTTGGGGCATACCTCATCATGGGGTTCTGGAAGTCGGCGCAGAACTGTGCCGCGACCGCGGGCGAGGCGGGGTGCTATGTGGTCCGTGATCCCATGGATCTTGCGGTCATTTCAGCGGCGTTCCTTGGCGGGTTGGCCGGATTCCTGTGGTGGAACACGAATCCGGCGCACGTGTTCATGGGAGACACGGGGTCGATGGGCATTGGGGGAGCCATCGCCGCGCTGGCGATTCTTACCCGCACCGAGCTGCTGCTGATCCTCATTGGCGGCCTGTTCATTGTCGAGACCGGATCGGTCATCCTGCAGCGCATCTACTTCAAGCTCACCAAGGGCAAGCGCATCTTCCTGATGAGCCCGATTCACCATCACTTCGAGCTGAAGGGATGGGCCGAAACGACGGTCGTCGTTCGGTTCTGGATCGTTGCCGGGCTCTTCGTGATCGTCGGCGTCGGTGCCTTCTACGGCGAATGGTTGTTGCGGCAATGACCGTTCGGCGTGGCTCAGCATGGACCCGGGAACGGGTACTGGCGCTTTCGAGTTGGCATCATGACTGGAGCGGCCTGAGGGTAGCGGTGCTCGGTTTGGGGGTCACCGGTTTCTCGGTCGCGGATACTCTGGTGGAACTCGGCGCTCAGGTACTGGTGATTTATCGCGGCGAGGACGCGGATCGCGAACGCCTGCTCGACGTGATCGGTGCCGGGCGCGCACGATTCGAATCCGACGAGGATCAGCTCCGGGAACTGCAGAGATTCGCCCCCGACCTCGTCGTCGTTTCTCCCGGTTACCGACCGGACCACCCCCTGACCTCGTGGGCAGAAGCGAACGGCGCGGTGGTGTGGGGCGATATCGAACTCGGATGGCGCCTGCGCGACAAGACGCAGCGGGTCGCCGACTGGATCTGCGTCACCGGTACCAACGGCAAGACAACGACGTCGCAGCTCACGGCCCACATGCTCCTGGCTGGGGGATTGCGAGCAGCACCTGTCGGGAACATCGGTGTCCCGATTCTCGACGCGCTTCGCGACCCTCAGGGCTACGACGTGCTCGTGGTTGAGCTATCGAGCTTTCAGCTGCACCGCTTGGGAGAGATCTCTCCATACTCGAGCGTGTGTCTCAATGTCGCCGACGACCATCTCGATTGGCACGGTTCCGCCGAGGCGTACGTGTCGGCGAAGTCAAAGGTCTACGAACACACCCAGATCGCCTGTGTGTACAATCGCGCCGATGCCGTGACCGAGCAGATGGTCGAGAACGCCGACGTCATCGAGGGCGCCAGGGCGATCAGCTTTGGATTGGATAGTCCGCCACCCAGCGGTTTCGGGGTCGTCGATGGGCTCCTGATCGACCGCGGGTTCCATGCGGAGCGGCGCAGCGAAGCGTTCGAACTGGTGAGTCTGAGCGAGCTGGCCGAACGAGGCCTGCACTCCGCGCATATGGTGCAGAATATCCTGGCTGCCTCGGCGCTTGCGCGCTCGCGAGGGGTGGAGCCTGCGGAGATCGCCAGTGCGGTCATGAGCTTTCAACCTGACCCGCATCGAGTGCAGCCGCTTGGTACGGTCCGTGGCATCGATTGGGTGGACGATTCGAAAGCTACGAACGCGCACGCCGCGGATGCGTCACTTCGCGCGTTCGATCACGTGGTGTGGATTCTCGGTGGTTTGCTCAAAGGTGTCGACATTGGAGCATTGGTGGCTTCGCATGCGTCGAGGCTGCGTGGTGCCGTGGTGCTCGGGATCGAACGGCGCGAGGTGTTGGAGGCGCTTCAGCGACACGCACCGCAGGTGCCGGTGATTGAAGTACGCCCAGTGCAGACTGAAGACACGATGGTCGCTGCAGTGACTGCCGCACTCGACCTGGCCCAGCCGGGCGACACGGTGCTGCTGTCGCCGGCTGCTGCCTCGATGGACCAGTTCAACGACTACGCCGACCGCGGCCGCAAGTTCCAGGACGCGGTGCGGGCGATCAGCGGGGGTGACTCGGGTGGCGACGACACACGGCGCGGGAGCAACGCAACCTGAGCGGGGTGCCGGCGCGAGCGGGTATGCCCGGATTCTGCTGGGCCCGCAGTTGCGGTCCTCGTCGAACCTGACGGTGGTTGCGCTCTACTCGATTACGTTCCTCCTGGTGGGCATCGGCCTCATCATGGTGCTCTCCTCCTCCTCGATCACCTCATACCTCGGAGACCAGGGCTTCTTCGGCGGATTCTGGCGTCAGGCGACCTACGCGCTCATTGGCGTGCCGCTCATGCTCGTCGCCTCTCGGCTGCCCGTGCGGTTCTGGAAGCGCTGGGCGTGGTGGTTGCTCGGATTCGGGATCGTGCTGCAGCTGCTCGTGTTCACCCCGCTCGGCGTCGAAGTCTATGGCAACCGCAACTGGATTGAGATCGGCGGGTTTGGAGGCCAGCCGTCCGAGGTGCTCAAGCTGGCACTCCTCGTATGGATCGGCGCGGTTCTCGCCGCGAAGGAACCACTGCTCGGGCAGGTGAAGCACGAGCTCATTCCAGTGATTGTGCCGGGCGCATTGCTAGCTCTCGGTCTCGTGCTGCTCGGTCGAGACCTCGGCACCGCCATGATCATGGGCATGGCCGTCATCGGAGCCATGTTCTTCGGCGGGCTCAGTTGGAAGTCCATCGGCATCACGGTTGGTGCGGGGGCCCTCGCGGTGCTGGTGCTCGTGCTCTCCAGTCCCAACCGCATGATGCGCCTCTTTGGCTTCGCCGGAGGAAACACTGACTACAGCGGATCCGGCTGGCAGCCGTTGCACGGTCTGTGGGCACTGGCAGGTGGGGGGCTCTTCGGAGTCGGGCTTGGCGGTTCCAAGGCGAAGTGGTCGTGGCTGCCCGCCGCAGACAACGACTACATCTTCGCGATCATCGGTGAGGAACTCGGGATGATCGGCGCGCTGCTCGTCATCGCGCTCTACGTGGCGCTCGCGGCGTTCATGCTGCGCGCGATCGGCCGTGCGCGCGATCGGTTCGGCAGGGCGGTGATCGGCGGAATCCTCGTGTGGATCATCGGTCAGGCTTTCGTGAACATTGGTGTGGTCATCGGGGTGCTGCCCGTGCTCGGTGTGCCGTTGCCCCTGATCAGCGCCGGTGGTACAGCATTGATTGCGTGTTTGCTCGCGCTCGGGGTCGTGATCTCGATCGCGCGCGACGGCGACGAGCATCAGCGTGAGCTCAAGACGGAGAAGGGAGCGCGAAGGTGACCGTCTACCTCTTGGCGGGAGGTGGCACTGCCGGGCACGTCAACCCGCTCCTCGCCCTTGCCGACCTGATCTCGACTGAAGACCCCGAAAGCAGCGTCATCGCGTTGGGCACCGCGGAGGGCCTCGAAGCGCGGCTCGTACCGGAACGAGGGTACGAGCTGCAAACCATTGAGCGGCTCCCGTTTCCGCGACGCCCGAACGCCTACGCGCTGACCTTCCCGACGCGTTACCGACGTGCCGTGCGCGAGGTGCGGCGTCTCATTCGGGAACGTCGGGTCGAGGTGGTCGTCGGCTTCGGGGGGTATGCGGCGGCACCGGCGTATCGTGCGGCGAAGCTCGAGTCGATACCGTACGTGATCCACGAGGCGAACGCGAAGCCGGGTCTCGCGAACCGTCAGGGTGCCCGCCAGGCAGCTAGCGTGGCCGTAACCTTCGAGGGCACCCCGATCAGGGGAGCACAGGTGACGGGAATGCCGTTGAGACCCGAGATTGCGCGGCTCGATCGAGCAGCGAGACGGGACGAGGCGCGCGACTTTTTCGGCTTGGATCGCGATCGCATCACGCTGCTTGTCACCGGTGGCTCGCTCGGTGCCCGCGCGATCAACCTCGGCATTGGTGGGTCCGCGCAGGAACTCGTCGCCGCCGGTATCCAAGTGCTGCACATTTGGGGAGGGCTGACCGAACTCGTCGATCCCGAAGTGCCCGGCTACCACGTCATACCGTACTGCGACCGCATGGATCTCGCGTTCGCCGCCTGTGATCTCGCCGTCTCGCGCGCAGGATCGACGACGGTCAGTGAGCTCGCGGCCCTGGGGGTGCCCGCGATCCTCGTGCCATATGCGTCCGGTAATGGTGAACAGCGGCACAATGCCGCCGGTGTGGTGCGCGCTGGAGGGGCCCTGCTTGTCGAGGACGCCGAACTGTCATCGGAGTGGGTCCAGCAGGTGCTCATCCCGCTGCTTCAAGACCCAGACCGAATTCGGGAGATGTCCCTCGCCGCGAAACGAGTGGGCGTGACCGACGGCACCGAGCGACTGTTTGCGCTGGTGCGCCGCGCTCTGCGCTAGTCGGAATGCGATCGATGTTCCAGCCGCGGATCGCACAGCATGCAGCGCCGCACGGCAACTCGGGCGCTAGGCTGGAGTGTCGCGTTGGAGTGCAGCACCTCGAGGAGATTCGATGATCTATCCAGACCTCGCCATGGAGATTCCAGAGCACCTGGGCCGAGTGCACTTCGTCGGCATCGGCGGGTCGGGAATGAGCGGCATCGCCCGGATGATGCACGAGGCCGGCGTGACAGTCAGCGGCAGCGACCGAAGCCGGAGCTATACGACTGAGGCGCTGAGCGCGCTCGGCATTCCCATCGCGATCGGCCACGATGCGGCGAACGTCGGCGATGCCGATACGCTCGTCGTCACCGGTGCCCTGTGGCAGGACAATCCCGAGTACCAGACCGCTCTCCAGCGGGGCCTGCCGGTGCTCCACCGGTCCCAGGCCCTCGCTTGGCTCACCGGACGCCAACGCCTCGTCGCTGTCGCCGGTGCCCACGGAAAGACGACTTCGACGGGCATGATCGTCACGGGTTTGCTCGAGCTGGGTGCCTCGCCGTCATTCGTGAATGGGGGAGTGATCGAGACCCTCGGGGTGAGTTCCGCGTCGGGGAAGGACGAGCTCTTCGTCATCGAAGCGGACGAGAGCGACAAGTCGTTCCTGCTCTACCACACGTCGATCGCGCTGGTGACCAATGTGGATCCCGAACACCTCGACTTCTACGGGTCGCGTGAGGCGTTCATGCAGGCTTTCGTGGAGTTCGCCCGCGAGGCGAGCGAAGCGATCGTGATCTCTGCTGATGATGCCGGTGCCCGGGAAGTGCTCGATGAGCTGGGCCGCCTGCCAGCATCCGAGCGACCAGCGGTCCGCACATTCGGTGAGTCCGCGGAAGCGGACCTGCGTCTCGTGTCGGTCGACGATTCCGGCCCAGTGGGGTTCCAGGTCGAAATCGATGGGCACCGGTACGAATCCCAGTTGGCGGTCTACGGCCGTCACAATGCCGTGAACGCGGTCGGCGCGCTCGGTGTGCTGCTCGAACTCGGGTATGACCCGCAGGCTGCACTCGATGCCATCTCCCGATTCGGCGGAACCAAGCGGCGGTTCGAGTTCCATGCGGATGTCGCGGGGGTGCGCGTCTACGACGATTACGCCCATCACCCCACCGAGGTTGCCGCCCTCCTGGATTCGGCGCGAGCAGTCGTGGGTGATGGACGACTCATCGCGATTCACCAGCCCCACCTGTACAGCCGGACCGGCCTGTTCCACCGGGAGTTCGCCGAGGTCCTCGAACACGGAGCAGACCACACGGTCGTGCTTGCCGTCGACGGTGCGCGTGAGGACCCCGTTCCCGGAATCACCGGTGAACTCGTTGCCGCAGATTTCGCGGATCCGGGGCGGGTGCGCTACATCGACGACTGGCAGCGGGCCGCGGACTACCTTGCAGAGTTCGCGCGTCCCGGCGACGTCATGATCACGATGAGCTGTGGAACGGTGTACCGCATCATCCCGCAGATCGTCGACGCCCTCAAGGCCCGATTCGGGGGATAGCGATGAAGCGACCCGGGGGTTTCGATGGTGCGGGTGCAGATCGGCCCGAACCTGGCCGTTCGGCGGTACCGGATTCGCCCGAGCCGTCTCGGGTGGCCTCGCTTCCCGTGCCGGCCTCCGAATCGGAGCGACCGCGGACCTCCTCTGAACACACTATTCGTCGAGCCAGAACGCAATTGAGAGCGGCCGAGCGGCGACGCAAGGCGCGCGAACGCCGCGAGCAACGCCGCTTTCGGGAGCACACTCGTAAGCGTCGGCGACGAGTGCTCGTGGGGTTCGGCGCAGTCGTGGCGCTTGCCGTGTTCGTTGCCGTCGGAGTATTCACTCCGGTCATGGCTGTGCGGGAGGTCAGCCTGCAAGGTGCCGAATCCGTGAACGCGCAGGAGCTTCAACAAGCGCTCGGTCGCTTCAATGGCGTGCCCCTCGCGCTGGTGCACGACGACGACGTGCACCAGGCCCTCGAACCATTTCCCCTGATCCAGCGCTACAGTGTGGAGCGCATCCCTCCCCACACCCTCGTCGTGCGCATCGAGGAGCGGACACCCGTGATTGCTCTGCAGCGGGACGACGGGCTTGACTTGCTCGACCCGGCGGGCGTGCTGCTCGGACGGGTCGAAGAGCGCCCCGTCGGCGTGCCACTCGGAAGTGCCGAGCTCGCAGACACGTCCAGCCCGGGGTTTCTGGCCGCGGCGAGCGTCGTGCGGGACATGCCCGAAGACGTCAGGCAGCTGCTCGTTTCAGTGCAGGCGGGTAACGCGCAGGACGTGCGATTCACGCTCGACTCGGGGACCGAGGTGGTCTGGGGTGAAGCGAAGCAAGCCCAAAAGAAAGCCATTGTGCTCCGCACCCTGCTGGCTTCAATCGGAACCCCTTCGCTCGTGGATGTTTCGGCACCTGATGCGCCGGTCTTCAGCTAGGCGCTGGGTTTGGAATCCGGCCGCGTGTCTTCGCCTTTTTGGGGAGCCGAGGCTCTACCGTAAACAACGTCAAGCGTATACGCCAATACTAACTTTCACCTTCAGGTAGAGGTTGAAAGTTGAGGGAGGATCCCACCGTGTCGAACCAGAACTACCTCGCAGTCATCAAGGTCGTCGGCGTCGGCGGGGGTGGAGTGAATGCCGTCAATCGCATGATCGAGCTCGGCCTCCGCGGCGTCGAGTTCATCGCGGTCAACACAGACGCTCAGGCCCTGCTCCTCAGCGATGCGGATGTCAAACTCGACATCGGTAGGGAGATCACCCGTGGGCTTGGTGCCGGGGCAGATCCGGAGGTGGGTCGGCGCGCGGCGGAGGATCACGCCGACGAAATCGAAGAGGTCCTCACCGGTGCCGACATGGTGTTTGTGACCGCTGGAGAAGGCGGCGGCACCGGAACGGGAGCTGCGCCCGTGGTTGCCCGTATCGCCCGCTCCGTCGGCGCGCTGACGATCGGCGTGGTGACGAGGCCGTTCGGTTTTGAGGGCAAGCGCCGTGCCGCTCAGGCCGACACTGGGATTCATACGCTTCGAGAGTCGGTCGACACGCTGATTGTGGTGCCGAATGATCGACTTCTCGAGATCAGCGAGCCCGGTATCAGCATGATCGAAGCGTTCGCCGCGGCCGACCAGGTCCTCCTCGCCGGCGTGCAAGGAATCACTGACCTCATCACGACACCCGGGCTGATCAACGTCGACTTCGCCGATGTCAAGTCCGTGATGCAGGGAGCAGGGTCGGCACTCATGGGAATCGGTTCGGCCCGCGGTGCCGATCGCGCCATCAAGGCGGCAGAACTCGCGGTCGCCTCGCCGCTGCTCGAGGCATCGATCGATGGCGCGCACGGCGTGCTGCTGTCGATTCAGGGCTCTTCGAACCTTGCGCTCAGCGAGATCACCGAAGCGTCCCAACTGGTGCACGACGTCGTGCACTCCGAGGCGAACATCATCTTCGGAACCGTTATCGATGACACCCTCGGGGACGAGGTTCGCGTGACGGTGATCGCTGCCGGGTTTGATCCGGAGTTGCTCGAAGCGGGGAGCTCCCGGGCGTCGGAGCGGGGCCGCCGTGCAAGCCACGTTGAGACGATCGACGACCTCCCTGCGGCCACCTCTCACTCGCGCGCTGCTGACGCACCGAATGAATCGGAGTCGGAGTTCGGCGAGGTCATCGTCAGTCCGCCCGTCGAGGAGCAGCTCGTTGACCCGGCGTTTGACGGCGAGGACCTCGGACTCGATATTCCGGACTTCTTGAAGTAAGGCGAGTGTTTGCGTTGTCGGGAGCATCGCCATCTGCGGAACCGCGTGATCGGCTCGCCGTAGTCCAGGGCGAGATCGCCTCAGCGGCCCGGGCCGTAGGGCGAGACATGGATGAACTGACCCTGATTGTCGTGACGAAGTTTCATCCGGCCTCGCTGGTAAGGCAGCTCGCAGCGCTTGGCGTGCGCGACGTGGGAGAGAACCGGCACCAGGAGGCGCAGGCCAAGAGTGCGGAGCTTGCCGAGCTCGATCTCCGCTGGCACTTCATCGGTCAACTGCAGACGAAGAAGGCCAGGCAGGCCGCGAAGTACGCGCACGCGATCCACTCCATCGACCGAGAGCGACTCGTCGATGCGCTCAGAACCGCCGAGGTCGAAGCTCCGATCGAGGCATTCGTGCAGGTCAATCTCACGGACGACCCCAGTCGCGGAGGGGCAGCTCCATCGGACCTCGAACGCATCGCTGAGCTCGTGCTCGAAACATCGACGCTGAGGTTGCGAGGCGTCATGGCGGTCGCACCGCTTCCGGAGGAAGAACCTGCCGAACGGGCCTTCGCTCGCCTTCGCGGCTACTCCGAGCGTCTGCGCAGGTTGGATCCGCGGGCCGACGCGATCTCGGCAGGAATGACGCACGATTTCCGCGAAGCCATCGCAGCTGGCGCGACACACCTGCGAATCGGGAGCGCAATCACCGGAAATCGTCCGGCGCACGGTTAGTCTCGAAGTGTGGCACGGAGCAGTTCTGCGCACTCGTGAGGAGATGAAGCAATGGCGAATCCGCTGAAAAAGACCATGGTATTTCTCGGGCTTGCAGAGGAAGAGCTCGACGAGCAGGGTATTCCGGCCGAGGCAGCCCCGCGTGCGGAAGCCGATTCGGCTCCCGCCCCCTCCGCCCCGGTCAAACCCGTGCAACGTGCACAAGTTACGCCGATTCGAAAGGTGGCACCCGTGCGACAGCCGGCTCCGCAGGCGATGAATGAGATTCTGACCGTGCACCCGACCGAGTATCGTGACGCCGCTGCCGTTGCGGAAAGCTTTCGCGACGGTGTGCCGGTGATTCTCAATCTCTCTCGGATGAACGAGGCAGAGGCAAAGCGCCTGATCGATTTTGCGAGCGGTCTCACGATGGGGCTGCACGGTCGTATCGAGCGCGTTACCAGCAAGGTATTCTTGCTCTCGCCCGAGCATATTGCGACGAGTCACGAAGAGCAGTCCTCGGAGGCGCAGCCCGCCGGTGGCTCATTCTTCGTCAGCGCAACAGCCTAGGTGGGCACGCTCCTCGCGATCATCCTGCTCACGCTGAGCTGGGTGGTGCGCATCTACATCTATGTGCTTTGGGCACGCTTTATCCTGGAATGGGTTCGTGTGCTCGCTCCGAGGTTCCGACCTCGCGGGATCGTATTGGTGATCTTCGAGGTCGTCTTCACACTCACCGACCCTCCGATTAAAATGTTCCGGCGTGTGCTCCCCCCGATTAGGTTGGGACAGGTCGCACTCGACCTCGGCTGGATGGTGACAATGTTCTGCTGTTGGATCCTGCTGATCTTGATCCCAGTGTGACCGCCACTACGATTATTTGCTAGCGTTACTAGGACGGCCGCGACGGCGGTTTGCGAAGCGAAAGAGACTTTACGATGGCCCTGACACCTGAAGACGTCTTGAACCAGAAGTTCACGATCACCAAGTTCCGGGATGGATATGACCTCGATCAGGTCGACGAGTTCCTCGACACGATCGTTGAAGAGATCCGTGAGCGCGATGCCGAGGCGTCCGAGCTTCGTGAACAGCTCGCGGCAGCCAACGCGAGGATCGAGGAGCTCACTTCGCAGCTGGGAAACGCCGGAGCCGTGGCTCCCGCGTCCGAGCGCACCATCGTCGTCGACGCGCAACCTGCCACCGCACCCGTCGAGACGGAACCTCGTGCAGATGCCGACGCCGTGAAGTCGAGCGCCATGCTGCAGCTTGCCCTGGAGCTGCACGACAAGCACGTCAGCGAGGGCGAAGCGAAGCGGGATCAACTCATCTCCGCGGCAGAGGCCAAGGCGGACCAGCTCGTCAGCGACGCCGAGAATCGTCGAGCAGAGGTGCTTCGCAAGCTCGAGAGCGAGAGCGAGGATCTGCGTGACGTGATCAAGGAACTGCGGGATTTCGAGAGCGAGTACCGCTCCACACTTCGTTCGTACATCCAGTCTCAACTGCGCAACCTCGACGGATCTCCGGAGCCCGACGGGGCCCCAGCAGGCATCAACTAGCCGCGGAGCGTGCGAGAACAAGACTCCCCGGAGCAACCTGCGGCTCCGAAGACTCCCAGATTCCGGGCGTCGGCGCTGGCCCTGCTCGGCATAGCCGTGGTGGTCTATGCCGCAGACCAGTTGACGAAGAACTGGGCCGTCGCAAACCTTCCTGAGGAACGGCTCGTGCCTGTGCTGGGCGATTTTCTGCAGTGGTTCTTCGTGCGCAACCCCGGAGCGGCGTTTTCGTTCGCGAGCGGAGCGACCTGGGTGTTTACCCTCTTGGCCGTCGGAGTGGTGGCTGCCATTGCGTGGCAGGTGCGCAACCTCGGCTCGCGCACCTGGGCCGTGTTCTTCGCATTATTGCTCGGCGGGGTGCTCGGTAACCTCACCGATCGGCTGACGCGAGACCCCGGGTTCCCGGTGGGGCATGTGATCGATTTCATCTCGATGCCATGGTTGTTCCCGTGGCCGCTGAGCCCAGCGATCTTCAATCTCGCAGACGTCGCAATCGTGTCGGCCATGGGTCTGTTCATCATCATCACCCTCGCCGGCCTCCCCATCAGCGGTGCCCCGAGAAGTCGCCGGTCACGAGATGGTGCTGACTCCGAAGTGGCGGCTTCAGAGGTCGAGGACTAGTGGAACACCGATCACTCCCTGTCCCGGACGGTCTTGTCGGCCAGCGGGTCGACGCCGCGCTGGCGACCATGCTCGGCTTCTCGCGTAGCTTCGCTGCTGAAGTGGTGCAGCACGGGGGAGTGACCCTCGACGGCCGCGTGCTCAGCAAGTCTGATCGGCTGCATGCGGACGGGTGGCTTGAGGTGACGTGGGAGGAGAAGAGCGGACCCGAGATCGTTCCCGTGGAGATACCTGAGCTGGGCATCGTGTACGACGATGACGATGTTGTCGTCATCGACAAACCGGCGGGCGTCGCAGCGCATCCGTCGCTCGGCTGGGAAGGCCCGACGGTACTGGGAGCTCTGGCGGGGGCTGGGTACCGCATCGCGACCTCCGGGCCTCCTGAGCGACAGGGGATCGTGCATCGGCTCGATGTCGGCACGAGCGGCCTCATGGCGGTTGCGAAAAGCGAGCGGGCCTACAGCGCGCTCAAGTGGGCGTTCAAGCGGCGTGAGGTAGACAAGATTTACCACGCCGTGGTGCAGGGCCATCCCGATCCGCTCGCTGGCACGATTGACGGGCCGATCGGGCGGCATCCTGGGAGTGAATGGAAGTTCGCGGTGACCCGCGAGGGAAAACCATCGATCACCCACTACCGCACCCTCGAGGCATTCCCGTACGCGTCGCTGCTCGAGGTCGAGCTCGAAACCGGGCGCACCCATCAGATCCGGGTACACATGTCGGCGCAGCGTCACCCGTGCGTCGGAGACTCGATGTACGGTGCCGATCCGACCCTGAGCAAGCGCCTCGGCCTGGAACGGCAGTGGCTCCATGCGATGCGACTCGGCTTTGCGCATCCCCGGACCGGTGAGCCAATGGAGTTCCATAGCCGATATCCGGCAGATCTCATGCGGGCGCTCGAGGTGCTGCGCGGATAGTCTCCGAGAGACGAGAGGTACGCTGGAAGGGATTCGCGAGGAGAGGACACAAGTGGCCGGATCAGACGGATTCGTTCACCTGCACGTGCACAGCGAGTATTCCATGCTCGACGGTGCCGCTCGTGTGGGACAGCTCATGGACGCGGTGCTCGAGCAGGGCATGCCCGCGGTGGCAGTCACGGACCACGGGAACACCTTCGGCGCATTCGATTTCTGGCGGCAGGCTCGGGAGCGCGGCCTCAATCCGATTATTGGCATGGAGGCATACCTGACACCGGGCACGTTCAGGGGCGACCGGAGCCGGGTCCGGTGGGGCGACGGCGGCGGCGATGACGTGTCGGGCGGTGGTGCTTACACGCACATGACAATGCTCTCCGAAACCACGGAGGGCATGCACAATCTCTTTCGGCTCTCGAGTCGTTCCTCGATCGAGGGGTACTACTTCAAGCCCAGGGCCGATCGTGAGCTCCTGCAGGAATATGCCAAGGGAATGATCGCCACGACCGGCTGCCCCTCAGGTGAGATCCACACCCGCCTCCGGTTGGGGCAGTTCAAGGAGGCTCGAGAGGCCGCTGCAGAGTTCCAGAGCATCTTCGGCAAGGAGAACTTCTTCTGCGAGATCATGGATCACGGCCTCGAGATCGAGCGCCGGGTCCAGAAGGACCTGCTCGAGATCGCGAAGGATCTCGGGATTCCGCTGCTCGCCACGAACGATCTGCATTACACGCACCAGCGCGACGCGAAGTCGCACGAGGCGCTCCTGTGCGTCCAGTCGGGGTCCCGCCTCGACGACCCCAACCGATTCAAGTTCGACGGCGACGGCTACTATCTCAAGAGCGCCGCTGAGATGCGGCACCTCTTCCGCGAGTTTCCCGAGGCCTGTGACAACACCCTGCTCATCGCGGAGCGCTGCAATGTAGAGTTCAACACCTCAGCGAACTATATGCCCCGGTATCCCGTGCCTGAGGGGGAAAGCGAAGACAGCTGGTTCGTCAAGGAAGTCGAGAAAGGCCTGCACTACCGCTATCCCAACGGGATTCCCGCGGAGGTACGCAAGCAAGCCGAGTACGAGATCGGCGTCATCACCCAGATGGGCTTCCCCGGGTACTTCCTCGTCGTTGCGGACTTCATCAACTGGTCGAAAGACAACGGCATACGCGTCGGTCCCGGGCGAGGATCGGGTGCGGGCTCGATGGTCGCCTACGCCATGCGCATCACCGATCTCGATCCCCTGCAGCACGGGCTGATCTTTGAGCGCTTCCTCAACCCCGACCGCGTATCGATGCCCGACTTCGACGTCGACTTCGATGATCGCCGCCGCGGTGAAGTCATCAAGTACGTCACCGAGAAGTACGGCGACGAGCGCGTCGCGCAGATCGTCACGTACGGCACCATCAAATCGAAGCAGGCTTTGAAGGATGCCTCCCGCGTTCTCGGATTCCCGTTCGGCATGGGTGAAAAACTCACGAAGGCCATGCCGCCGGCAGTGATGGCGAAGGACATTCCGCTTTCTGGGATTACCGATCCAGAACATCCGCGATACAAGGAAGCCGCGGAGTTCCGCGCGCTGCTCGATGAGGATCCTGACGCCAAGACCGTATACGAGACCGCACTCGGTCTCGAAGGGTTGAAGCGTCAGTGGGGCGTGCACGCCGCGGGCGTCATCATGTCGAGCGAGCCTCTGCTCGACATCATTCCGATCATGAAGCGCGAGCAGGACGGTCAGATCGTCACCCAGTTCGACTACCCGACCTGCGAGGGCCTCGGCCTGATCAAGATGGATTTTCTGGGGCTCAGAAACCTCACGATTATCAGCGATGCGTTGGAGAACATTCGTCAGAACCGGGGCGAGGATCTCGACCTCGAACACCTCGAACTCGATGACGAAGCGTCATACCAGTTGCTGGCACGGGGGGACACCCTCGGCGTCTTCCAGCTCGACGGCGGTCCCATGCGCGGCCTGCTCCGTCTGATGAAACCGGACAACTTCGAAGATATCTCCGCGGTCCTCGCGCTCTACCGCCCGGGACCTATGGGAGCCGACTCCCATACCAACTATGCGCTCCGCAAGAATGGGCTCCAGGAAATCACTCCGATCCACCCGGAACTCGAAGAGCCACTCAAGGAGATCCTCGAGACGACCTATGGCCTGATCATTTATCAGGAGCAGGTCATGTCGATCGCACAGAAGGTCGCGGGCTTTTCGCTCGGCCAAGCGGACATTCTGCGGCGCGCCATGGGGAAGAAGAAGAAAGCGGAGCTCGACAAGCAGTACGAGGGCTTCCACGACGGCATGGTCGAGCGCGGGTACAGCGAGGGCGCTATCAAGGCGCTCTGGGACATCCTGCTCCCGTTCTCGGACTACGCGTTCAACAAGGCCCACTCGGCCGCCTACGGGCTCGTCAGCTACTGGACTGCGTACCTCAAGGCGCACTATCCGGCCGAGTACATGGCAGCGCTGCTCACCAGTGTCGGCGACTCGAAGGACAAGCTCGCCCTCTACCTGAACGAGTGCCGTCGCATGGGCATTCGGGTACTTCCGCCCGCGGTCAACGAGTCATTCGTCAACTTCTCCGCCGTCGGGGACGATATCCGTTTCGGGCTCGGTGCGGTGAGGAACGTCGGAAGCCACGTTGTGGAGGGAATCCGTCACGCCCGCGAGACCAAGGGAAACTTCGAGTCGTTCGCTGACTTCTTGAAGAAGGTGCCGCTCACGGTACTCAATAAGCGCACCATCGAGTCCCTCATTAAGGCGGGTGCGTTCGACGGCCTCGGTGGCACGCGCCGCGCCCTGGTCGAGATCCATGAGTCCGCTGTAGAAAGCTCCGTGAAGGAGAAGCGGGCGGAAGAGAACGGCGACATTGGCTTCGACTTCGACAGTCTGTTCGCTGCGGAGGCCAAGGATGCGGGCGACCCGCCCGAGAGTGCATCCCTCGTCCCCGATCGACCTGAATGGACGAAGAAGGACAAGCTAGCCTTCGAACGAGAGATGCTGGGACTTTATGTCTCGGACCACCCCTTGCGTGGACTCGAGACCGCGCTGGCGAAGGAATCCTCGACCACGATCGAGCAACTGACGAACCCTGAGTCAAAGGTCGATGGCGAGATCGCCGTTGTGGCAGGCCTGCTCACCAGTGTGCAGCATCGTACCGCGAAGTCGGGGAACCTCTACGGTCAGGTCACCATTGAAGATTTCAGCGGCGAGATGCAGGCGCTGTTCATGGGCAAGTCCTATCAGGAGTTCGGATCGCTGCTGCAACCGGACACGATCGTTGCGCTGCGGGGTAAGGTGAATGTGCGCGACGATGGCGTGTCGATGCACGCGTACGGTGTCAAGCCAATTGATGCAGGCGTGCAGGATGAAGCTGCGACACTGCCGCTGACCCTGTCGGAAACCCGAGCAACACCGCAACTTATGGAGGAACTCAAGGGGGTCTTTGACCGTCATCCCGGTCCGAGTGAGGTGCGGCTGAACCTCCTGACGGGCACCAGCGTGCGCGTGTTCGAACTTCCGACCACGGTTCGGGTGTCGGCCGACCTCTACGGTGAGCTCAAGGGGTTGCTTGGCCCAAGATGCCTCACCGAGGTATGAGCCTCGCCACGGTGAAGTCAGCTCGGAGGACTAGGCTTGAGGCATGCGAGAAATGCAGGCACGGATCATCGGCGAACTGGGCCCCGCGGCCGACCTCAGTATCGACGAGGAGATTGAGCGTCGAGTAGGGTTTCTCGTCGACTACGCGATGAGCATTCCCAGTTGCAGAGGGTATGTGCTCGGGATTTCCGGAGGACAGGATTCGTCGCTCGCGGGCCGTCTAGCACAGCTTGCCGTCGAGCGCATGCGTGCCGCGGGCAGGGATGCTGCGTTCGTCGCTGTTCGGCTGCCCTATGCGTTGCAGCGCGACGAAGACGACGCGCAGTTGGCGCTGCAGTTCATCGCGCCCGACGAGGTTTCGACCGTGAACATTGCGCCAGCAGTCGACGCCCTGGTCGAGTCGGTGGCGGACGCGCTCGGCTCACCTGTCAGTGATTTCAACAAGGGAAACGTGAAGGCTCGGCTGCGCATGGCCGCTCAGTATGCCATCGCCGGCGACCGTGGACTGCTCGTGATCGGGACGGACCACGCCGCTGAGGCGATCACGGGGTTCTTCACGAAGTTCGGCGACGGTGCCGCCGATGTGACGCCGCTCGCAGGCCTGACCAAGGGGCAGGGTGCGCAGATGCTCCAAGCGCTTGGCGCGCCGGAGCGCCTGTGGCAGAAGCAACCGACCGCCGACTTGCTCGACACGGTGCCAGGGCAGACGGACGAAGAAAGCCTCGGCGTGGGGTATGACGAGATCGACGACTACCTGCTGGGCCTGGAAGTGCCGGTGGCGGTCGCCGAGAACCTGGAGCGAAGGTATCGCGTCAGTGCGCATAAGCGCCACCTGCCGGTCACTCCGGCGGATTCATGGTGGCGCGGGAGGGAATGAACATGCCAACAACCTTCGTACTCGCCGGTGGGTGCTACTGGTGCCTCGACGCGGCGTATCGAGCTTTTCGTGGCGTCCTCGACGTGCACTCGTGCTTCACGGGGGGTGAAACACCGCACCCCAGCTATGAACTGGTCTGCACCGGAACAACCGGGCACGCCGAAGCGGTCGCGGTGACCTTCGACGATGACGTGCTGCCAACTGAGGTGGTGCTCGACGCATATTTCACCATGCACGACCCCACCCAGCTCAATCGCCAGGGTAATGACATCGGCACGCAATACCGGTCTGTGATGTTCTACGCCGATGACACGCAGCGCGACTTGTTTGAGGCGGCACGGGACCGGGCGGCGGAGTGGTGGCCGGGCGAGATCGTCACGTCGATCGAGCCGCTCGGTGCCGTGTACCCGGCACCGGAGGAGCACCAGGACTTCTTCGCTAAGAATCCCACGCAGGGGTACTGTCTGGCGGTTGCCGTGCCGAAGGTGAACAAGGTGCGCGCGCGGTTCGTCGAGTATATGAAGTAAGCACGGCGGTTATGCGGCGGCCTGGGAGAACATGCCGTCGCCGCTCGGTTCGTCCGAATGGCTGTGTGCGGCCTCGCTGCTCGGTGCCTCACCGCTCGGTCCGTTCGTATCCTGGTCGGCGGCCTGGGGCCAGCCGTCTGGAAGCTGCTCAGACTCAGACGGATGCTGTTCGTTCGCCTCGGTGGACGCGGGCTTCGAGTTGCCGGTCACGCGCTTGTCGAACTTCGACACACCCCAGCGCAGGTCGTGCCCGATCGCGTCCGCCTCGATCTCGATCGAGGTGCCCTTCTTGTCATCCTTCTCCCAGTCTCGCACTCTCACGCGGCCGGACACGATGATGCGATCACCCTTACGGAACGACTCAATCGCGTGCTGTGCCATGCCGCGAAAGCACACCACACCGAACCAGTTGGTTGCACCCTCGATCCATTGCTGCTGCTGTTTGTCGTAGCGGCGTTCGTCGCTGGCGATGCGGAACACGCAAAGCGGCACCCCGGATGCCGTGATGATGAGTCGGGGGTCGGTTGCAATCGTGCCGACGACGTTGATGGTTGTGCTCATAGTTCTGTGCTCCTTCGGTCCCTCACACGGCCGGGCGTGTGCGGATTGCTCGTCGATTCCTGCCAGCATCTCTCACCCAGGTCGCGGTGCCGCCCGCGGAAGCACGAATGTGGAGAATCGGAGAGAAGACTCAGGTTCAAGATTGCTGTGAACGAAACGACTCCTGACCCGAACTCAACATTCACGATGGCTGCCGGATATACACTGGCCGCTATGCCACGAACCCGATTCGCAGTAGCCCTGACGGTGCTGGGCTCTATCCTCTCGCTCTCGCTGTCCGCGTGCGCACCGGCACCTCCCGAGCGCACCGAGTACGAAGAGCACCTTCGTGCTCCCGAGGAAGCGCCGCAGTTCTACCCGGACGGGAGCGCGAGCGAGAACCTTCCCTATTTCACGGAAGTCCTTCGTCAGTTCTCGGTTGGCACAGCTGAGGTTCGGGGGGCGCCCATCGTAGACGCTCTTGCCGCGGCGGGTTTCGATAAGGCATCGATGCAGGTGAGCTTCGACGAATCGAAGACGAACCTGGTCGCCGATAGCATCTATGCATCGGTGCGGATCGGTGACCAGTGCCTCATCGGGCAGGTCGTGGTCGAGGATCGGAGCTTCGTGGCCGAACACGCCGCGGCGGTGGGACCGAACAAGGACATCTGCCTCATCGGCCAGACCCGACCGATCGACTGGTGAGCACCCGATCCACCAACGAGATAGGCTGGTGGAGCTATGGCTGAATACATTTATCAGATGGTTCGCGCGCGTAAAGCGGTCGGCGAAAAGCTCATTCTCGATGACGTCACGATGGCGTTCCTTCCGGGTGCCAAGATCGGCATGGTCGGTCCGAACGGCGCGGGCAAGTCGACCATTCTCAAGATCATGGCGGGACTCGACACGCCTTCGAACGGCGAGGCGACGCTTTCGCCCGGGTATTCTGTCGGGATCCTGATGCAGGAGCCCGAGCTCGATGAGTCGAAAACTGTCATTGAGAACATCGAGGGCGGCCTCGCGATCAAAGCGAAGGTTGATCGCTTCAACGAGATCTCTGCGCTCATGGCAGAGCCAGACGCGGACTTCGACGCGTTGCTTGCCGAGATGGGCACACTGCAGGAAGAGATCGACGCGGCAGACGGCTGGGATCTGGAGAACCAGCTCGAACAGGCCATGGATGCCCTGCGTACGCCCCCGGCCGATGCGCAGATCTCCAACCTGTCCGGAGGTGAGAAGCGACGCGTCGCACTCGCGCGCTTGCTGCTCCAGAAGCCGGACCTCCTGCTGTTGGATGAGCCGACGAACCACCTGGATGCCGAGAGCGTGCTCTGGCTTGAGCAGCATCTGCAGAAGTACCCCGGGGCCGTCATCGCAATTACCCACGACCGCTACTTTCTCGACAACGTTGCCGAGTGGATCGCCGAGGTCGATCGCGGCAGACTCTACCCGTACGAAGGCAATTACTCGACGTATCTCGAGAAGAAGGCCGAACGCCTGGAGATCCAGGGGAAGAAGGACGCAAAGCTCGCGAAGCGCCTGAAGGACGAGCTTGAGTGGGTGCGCTCGAACACCAAGGGTCGTCAGGCGAAATCGAAGGCCCGACTCGCTCGCTACGAGGAGATGGCGAACGAGGCCGAGCGGACCAGAAAGCTCGACTTCGAGGAGATCCAGATCCCGGCGGGCCCCCGCCTCGGAAACGTGGTCATCGAGGCGAAGAACCTGCAGAAGGGTTTCGATGGCCGTCCGCTCATCGACGGGCTCTCGTTCAGCCTGCCGCCGAACGGCATCGTGGGCGTGATCGGGCCCAATGGCGTCGGGAAGACGACGCTGTTCAAGACGATCGTTGGCCTCGAGCCGCTCGACGGCGGTGAGCTGCGTATCGGTGAAACCGTGAAGATCAGCTATGTCGATCAGAATCGCGCCAACATCGATCCGGAGAAGAACCTCTGGGAGGTCGTCAGCGAGGGACTGGACATCATCACGGTCGGCAAGACCGAGATTCCCTCCCGCGCGTATGTCTCGAAGTTTGGCTTCAAGGGACCGGACCAACAGAAGAAGGCCGGGGTGCTCTCGGGCGGTGAACGCAACCGGCTGAATCTTGCCCTGACCCTCAAGCAGGGCGGCAACCTCCTGTTGCTCGATGAGCCGACGAACGACCTCGATGTCGAAACCCTGCAGTCGCTCGAGAATGCCCTGCTCGAATTTCCCGGCTGTGCCGTGGTCATCACCCACGATCGCTGGTTCCTCGACCGCATCGCGACCCACATCCTCGCCTATGAGGGTACGGAGGAGAACCCCGCGAAGTGGCATTGGTTCGAGGGCAACTTCGAGGCGTACGAGGCGAACAAGATCGATCGCCTCGGCCCCGAGGCCGCGAAACCGTCACGGGTGACGTACCGCAAGCTGACGAGAGACTGACGCATGGCGCGTGTGCACGTCGACCTACAGATGCGATGGGGCGACCAGGACGAGTACGGACACATCAACAACGTCGTGTTCGCTCGGTATCTGGAAGAGGCGCGCGTCCGCGTGCTCTGGCGCAACGCCGCACGCGAGCAGACGGGGCTGGAGCGGCACTTTCGGGGCGACACACCCGACGGCCTGAAGATGCTTGTCGCGAGTCAGCGGATCGAGTTCACGAACGTGCTCGAGTACTCCGAGCACGGAATCACGGTGGAGCTCTGGATCGGTAAGCTCGGCGGTTCCTCGCTGGAGATCCATTACGAAGTGCTCGATGCTGCGAAGCCGGAACGTGTGGTGGTGGCTCGGGCGATCACGGTTGCCGCGGTGGTCGATGGCGCGACGCTCCGGCCCGTGCGTCTTTCGGCTGAGGGGCGAGCCGCCGTGGAACCGTGGACCGACGAGCCGCTGAAACTGCGGCATTGAGCCGCGCTTTCACGGGTCGCGGTGGAAGCGCTGGGCTTTGCCATTCGTGCGCCCGTCAGCTAAGCTTAATGATTGGCTTGCGTGTGGAGTGATCCGCACCCCTTGACCGGTGCCCTCTCTCACCGGCAAAGAACTATCCGAATCGGCTTCTCTACAAGAAGGATCCCACCCAAGTGGCAAACATCAAGTCCCAGATCAAGCGCATCAAGACCAATCAGAAGGCAACTGAGCGCAACAGGGCGTACAAGAGCGAGTTGCGCACCGTTGTGCGTCAAACGCGAGAGGCGATCGCCGCCGGTGACAAGGCGGCCGCGGAGCAGAAGCTGCAGCACGCTGCGCGAAAGCTCGACAAGGCGGTGTCCAAGGGTGTCATCCACAAGAACCAGGCAGCCAACCGCAAGTCGAAGCTTGCCGTCAAGGTGGCGGCGCTCTAACGCCTTCGCAGACAGTTTCACAAGAGCCCCCGTTCCGTATGGTTCGGGGGCTTTTGTCTGAGAGAATGGGGCGATATGTCTCCTCGCAGTGCACACCCACCCACACCGGCGGCGACCGATCCGGCGCAGATTCGCAATTTCTGCATCATCGCTCACATCGACCACGGCAAGTCCACCCTCGCGGACCGGATGTTGCAGATCACTGGCACGGTCTCCGATCGAGAGATGCGTGCGCAGTATCTGGACAATATGGAGATCGAACGCGAGCGTGGCATCACGATCAAGTCCCAGGCCGTACGCATGCACTGGGAGCTCAACGGCGTCGCCTACGCCCTCAACATGATCGACACTCCCGGGCACGTCGACTTCAGTTACGAGGTCTCGCGTTCGCTTGCTGCGTGCGAAGGCGCGATTCTGCTCGTTGACGCGGCACAGGGCATCGAAGCCCAGACGCTCGCGAATCTCTACCTTGCGCTGGAGAACGACCTCGAGATCATCCCGGTGCTGAACAAGATCGACCTGCCGGCGGCCGAGCCCGAGCGGGTCGCCAAGGAAATAGCGGACCTCATCGGCGGCAACCCCGACGACATCCTGAAGGTGTCGGGAAAGACCGGTATGGGGGTGGAAGAGCTCCTCGACCGCGTCGTGGAACGAGTGCCCGCACCCGAGGGGAACGCCGCAGCCCCTGCGCGCGCGATGATCTTCGATTCCGTGTACGACCCGTACCGCGGGGTAGTGACCTATGTGCGAATGATCGACGGGCGGCTCACTCCTCGTGAGAAGATTCTGATGCTTTCGACGAGGGCCGAACACGAAGCGCTCGAAATCGGTGTCTCCTCGCCGGGACCGAAGCCGACGAAGGGCCTCGCCGTCGGCGAGGTGGGTTATCTCATCACGGGTGTGAAGGACGTGAGGCAGTCCAAGGTCGGAGACACGGTAACGACCAAATCGACACCTGCTGAGGAGCCGCTACCGGGGTACACGGACCCCAAACCGATGGTGTTCTCCGGGCTCTATCCGATAGACGGGAGCGACTACCCGGTGCTGCGAGAGGCGCTCGACAAGCTCAAGCTCAGCGACGCGGCCCTGCAGTACGAGCCGGAGACATCGGTTGCGCTCGGGTTCGGGTTCCGCTGCGGGTTTCTCGGCCTGCTTCATCTCGAGATCATCAGCGAGCGGCTTCGACGCGAGTTCGATCTTGACCTGATTGCAACGGCACCGAGCGTGATCTACCAGGTGACTCGCGAAGACGGAACCGAGGTGACGGTGACGAATCCGAGCGAGTACCCCGATGGCAAGATCGCGAGCGTGCGGGAACCGATGGTGCGCGTCGCGATCCTCGCCCCAAAGGACTACGTCGGCACCATCATGGAGCTCTGCCAGTCCCGTCGCGGGAGCCTGCTCGGCATGGAGTACCTGGGAGAACGCGTCGAGTTGCGTTACGCGATGCCGCTCGGCGAGATCGTGTTCGATTTCTTCGACCATCTCAAGAGCCGCACGCAGGGATACGCGAGCCTCGACTACGAGCCGATGGGCGAGCAGGAGGCGGATCTCGTGAAGGTCGACATTCTGCTGCAGGGGGAGAAGGTCGACGCATTCAGTGCGATCGTACACAGGGACAACGCGTATCATTACGGAACGATGATGGCGGAGCGATTGCGCAAGCTGATTCCGCGCCAACAGTTCGAAGTGCCGATTCAAGCGGCAATTGGTTCGCGAGTGATCGCACGCGAGACTATTCGCGCCATCCGTAAAGACGTCCTCGCCAAGTGCTATGGGGGCGATATTAGCCGAAAGCGCAAGTTGCTCGAGAAGCAGAAAGAGGGCAAGAAGCGCATGAAGATGGTCGGACGCGTCGAGGTGCCGCAGGAGGCGTTCATCGCCGCACTGTCGGGTAACGTGGAGGGCAAGGAGAAGAAGTGAACGATCGGGATCGGTTGAACGATCCGCCGCGACGCGAGACCCACGTCGAGCATGAGGCCGTGTATGCGGCGGCGGGTGCGTCTGCCGCGCCCGACCTGCAGCGGTTTCCGCCCGAGGGGAGCACACCGTTCGAGACCGAGCTGAAACTGGGCAGCGGACCGGAGCGGTTCATCGTCGCTTCGAGCATGCTCATGACCTGGGGTGCGCATCGCGCGAGCGGCATCGAGGTTCGCGATATTCACTCCGGTGGCGAGGATCAGTACCGCGGCGTGGTGTTCGATGCGGACGGCACCCCCGAGCCCGCGTCCGACGCTGAGGTCCGCTACAGCCCAGATGGTGAGCCGTTTGTGACGGCCGGGACTACGGCGTCGCTGACGTGGCCAGGGGGCAAGATGACTCGGCGAATGCGGGTCGTCTACGTGCTTGACGACGCGCGCCGAGTCGGCTTCGCGCTCGGCAGTGCGGATGACGCCGGCGTGATCGGCGAGACCGTGTACCAGGTGGAGCACCGGGAGGATGATGGGGTCTGGGCGGTCGCGCGAGGTTTTTACTGGGCACCCTCGAATGGCCTCTTCGGGCGCAAAGGTCGTGCGGCGATCCGTCTTGCAGTGCGGGACGCCGCGAAGCAGCTTGCGGCGCTCGCGCCCGGGGCTGCGGGCCGCGGCAGCGACCCCTCGGACGGTCCTGCCGAGTCGCCGCAGAGCAGGTAGGCGTGCCGAGCACATTCCCCGAAGGGCAACCTGCCCCCGCCGACGGATCGCTTGATCCTCGCAGCGCGGCCGGATCGCAGCAGCGCGACTTCTGCGTGTATGTGCACGTGCCTTACTGCCGGGTCAGGTGCGGGTACTGCGATTTCAACACCTACACAGCTGAGGAACTCGGGGAGGGCGCTCGTCGCGCGGACTATGCTCAGCAGGTGCAGCGCGAGCTCGCCTTCGGGGCGCAAGTGCTTCGGAAGGCGGGTTGCGCAGATCGGCCGGCTTCGAGTGTCTTCTTCGGTGGCGGCACCCCCACCATGCTGCCGGCGCGCGACCTGACCGACATACTCGGTACCGTGCGGTCGCTGTGGGGGATCCGCGCGGGAGCCGAGATCACGACCGAGGCGAACCCCGACTCGGTCGACAAGCGTTATCTCTCAGAGCTCGCTGCGGCCGGATTCACCCGGGTGAGCTTTGGTATGCAGTCCGCCGTAACGAGCGTGCTTGCCACACTCGACCGTACTCACACGCCGGCACGGGTACCGCAGGTGGTCGCGTGGGCCCGCGAGGCAGGCCTCCAGGTGAGCCTCGACCTCATCTACGGTACCCCGGGTGAAACCCTCAGCGATTGGGCGCGCTCGCTTGAGGCGGCGCTCGAGTGCGAGCCAGATCACGTCTCCGCGTATGCGCTTATCATCGAGCCTGGGACGAAGCTCGCTGCGCGGATTCGACGAGGCGAGATCGAGCCGCCCGACGATGACCTGCATGCCGACATGTACGAGATGGCGGACGCGCGACTGAGGAACGCCGGCTTCGAATGGTATGAGATCAGCAACTGGTCGCGTTCACACGACACCCGCTCGCGCCACAACCTCGTGTACTGGCGGGGCGCGGACTGGTGGGGGGCTGGTCCAGGCGCGCACAGTCATGTTGGAGGGACCCGCTGGTGGAATGTCAAGCATCCGCGAGCCTACGCGGCCCGGATCGCGGCGGGCGCTTCCCCGGCTCACGCGCGCGAGGTGCTCGACTCCGAAACGCAGCGAACCGAACGCATACTCTTGGAGACCCGCATTCGTGACGGCCTGCCGCTCGCGGTGCTGAGCGAACACGAGCGCCGGGCGATCCCGCAGCTCATCGCCGATGCCCTGATCGACGGCCCTGCCGCGCTCGGAGCTGGAGCGTCGACGCCTCGTGTCATTCCGACCTTGCGGGGACGACTGCTCGCGGACACCCTTGTCCACCGGCTGCTCGAAGGCCGCTGACGGCATGCTGCGCTAGACTGGCACTCAGATAAAGAGAGTGCCAGAATCGCGCTGGGAGGTGCGGCATGAACGCAGATCGCTCAGGCAACGAGCGCGTCAGTGAGCGCGGGCTCGCCGTGCTGCACGCAATCGTGAGCGACTACATCTCCTCGAATGAGCCGGTCGGCAGCAAGTCGATCGTTGATCGGCACCACTTCGGTGTTTCGGCTGCGACCATCCGTAACGACATGGCGCTCCTCGAGGACGAGCAACTCATCGTTGCCCCTCACACCTCGTCCGGGCGGGTGCCGACCGACAAGGGCTATCGTCTCTACGTCGACACGCTCTCGAAGATCCGACCGCTCACGAGCGCTCAGCGCTCGGCCATCGAGCGGTTTCTCGGTGAATCCCGCGACCTCGAGGACGTGCTCGCGCGCACGGTCCGACTGCTCGCGCAGCTCACCAACCAGGTGGCGGTCGTGCAGTACCCGTCGCTTCGACGCACCTCGGTCCGGCAGATCGACCTGGTGACGCTCGGTGGGGACAGAGTGTTGTGCGTGCTGATCCTCGGCAACGGGGTCGTCGAGCAACAACTCGCGATGCTTCCGGCGGCCCAGGTGACCGACGCCTGGGTGAGCGGTGTGCGAGACCGCATCGCTGGCGTGACGATCGGGCACGACCTCGAGGCCGCCGTGATCCAGCTCCAGGAGTTCGAGCGCACGATCGAAGACTGGGCCCAACCGGGTGAGATCGATCTCATCCGCCGACTCGTCGGCGTGGTGCTGGCGCAACTTCGAGCCAACCGCAGTGAGCGCATCACCATTGCGGGGGCCGCGAATATCTCGCGCCCCGGCGATCTGTCCGATTCGCTGCCCTCCGTGCTCGAAGCAATCGAAGAGCAGGTGACCCTTCTGCGGCTGCTCGGTGAACTCGCCCACACGTCGGGAGATGTTTCCGCCTCAATCGGACGGGAGAACGAACCCTACGGGCTCGAAGGCACCTCGGTCATCGCCTCGAACTATGAGCATGACGGCGAGAACCGCTCGAATCTTGGTGTGCTCGGCCCGATCCGCATGGACTATGCGAACAACATCGCGACGGTTCGCGCCGTCGCCAGGTATTTAAGCAAGCTACTCGGCGAATCCTAGTTCGCGCCGAAACTCAAGCAATATACAGAAAGGTGCCCATTCGTGGCGGACCACTATGAAACTCTCGGAGTGTCGAGAGACGCAACGGCGGACGAGATCAAGAAGGCATATCGTCGTCTTGCGCGCGAGTTGCACCCCGACGTGAACCCGAGCGAGGAAGCGGCCGAACGGTTCAAGAATGTGACCCACGCGTACGACGTGCTCAGCGATCCGAGCGAACGCCAGCGGTACGACATGGGCGGCGACCAGTCCGGTGGCATGGGCGGCTTCGGCGACATCTTCGAGACCTTCTTCGGTGGCGGTTTCGGCACCGGCCAGCGAGGTCCACGTTCCCGCACGGAACGCGGCGAAGACGCGATGATTCGGGTGGATGTCGAGCTCTCAGAGGTGATCTTCGGTGCGAAGCGCGACATCTCCGTGAACACCGCAGTACTCTGCAATGCTTGCCAAGGCTCGTGCTGCCAGCCGGGCACCACCCCGGTCACCTGCGATGTGTGTCACGGTACGGGGCAGGTGCAACGACAGGTTCGCTCCCTCTTCGGCAATGTGGTGACTGCGCATCCCTGTGGGAGCTGCCAGGGGTATGGCACGGTGATCGAGCACCCCTGTATTGAGTGTGCGGGCAAGGGGCGAGTGCGAGAGCGCCGCAGCTTGACGATCGAGGTGCCTTCGGGGATCGACACGGGCACCCGCATGCAGATCCGGGGTGGTGGAGAGGTCGGACCCGCTGGCGGGCCCAACGGTGACCTGTTCATCGAGTTCAGGGTGATGCACCACGATGTCTTCAGCCGAGACGGCAACGATCTTCTCGCGACCGCGCAGGTGAGCATGACGGACGCGATTCTCGGGACGGAGAGCACGGTGCCGGCGCTCGACGGCGAGGTCCGATTCGAGATTCCAGCGGGGGCACAGTCGGGGGATGTGATTACCGTGCGCGGCCGGGGTATCCAAGCGTTGCACTCGACGAATCGCGGTGACCTGCGCATCGCCGTGCAAGTGGTGACGCCGACCCGCCTTTCAGGGCGTGAGCGGCAGCTCGTCAAGCAGCTCGCCGACATGCGCAAAGACCCACCGCCGGTCTTCGGGGAGTTCCAGCAGGGGTTGTTCGGCAAGATCCGCGACCGCTTCTTTCGTGCCGGATAGCAGCACCGCCTGGATGGATGCGTACGCTTGAAGCATGGCGCATCTCTACTACGTTGACGGCCTCCCCGCGGAACGCTTCGAACCTGGCTCATACCTCGACGTTCGAGGCGAAGAGGGACGGCATGCGGTGCGGGTGAGCCGGTTGCGGCCCGGCGAGCGCATCGGGGTCGGCAACGGTTCCGGCTCAATCGGCTTTGGCGAGGTCACCGGGATCGGACGCGACGAATTCACCGTTCGACTGGAGCAGGTCGAGCATCGGGCATTGCCCGACCAGTCGATCGTGCTGGTGCAGGCACTCGCTAAGGGGGACCGCGACGAACGCGCCGTCGAGCAGTGCACCGAGTTCGGTGTCGATGCGATCGTTCCGTGGCAAGCGGAACGTTCGGTCTCGAGGTGGGGTCACGCGCAGGAGGAGAAAGCGAAGAAGGGCGTCGCCAAGTGGACGCGAGTCGCCCGAGAGGCCTCCAAGCAGGCGATGCGAGCCCACGTGCCGGACGTCCGGACCCCGGTGAGCACGGGGCAACTGTGCCGGCTCGCCGCGAGTCCGACGGTTTCGGTGCTCGTGCTGCACCCCGACGGTGGTCGACGGCTCACCGAATGGGTGGCTGACGACGCGGCACGATCCTCGGCCGAAATCTATGTCGTGATCGGGCCGGAGGGGGGCCTTGACCCGAGCGAGGTCGCGGCGCTCTCCGAGGCCGGGGCCGACGTGCTGCTGATCGGCGAGACGGTGCTGAGAACCTCCTCTGCTGGCCCAGCCGCGGTAGCGTTGCTCAATTCCGGTCTTGGCCGTTGGTAGCGAGGTCGCCGCTCGCGTTACTTCCTTCAAGCACGAATGCTGACGTGCGTTCGAGGTGCTGGTGCACCGCTTCGATGCTCCCCTCCTGCACCGAAGTGAAGTAGCGGCGGTGATCGGGTGCCAGCGATCCTCGAGGATAGTGCGGCCGTACCTGGGTCAACAGCAGCAGGGTCTCCGAGTTCAGGCGATCGTATGCCTCAGTGATGCGATCGCTCGCCGCGGCCGCCACGATGGCCTGGTGCACGGCGGCGTGAGCCCGGGTCACCGTAAGCCAGTCGTCTCCGAGCTCAGCGGTGGCGAGCTCCTTGATAGCCAGAACCACCGGCTCCCGCGCTTCCCGCGTCCACGCGCCGCCGAATCGCTCACGGGTGAGGCGCACGGCTTCCGCTTCGAGCGCGCCGCGCAGCTGTTGCAGCGCGATCGCGTCCCGTTCGTCGAATGTCCGAACTCGTGCGCCGTGATGGGGGCGTGTCTCGAGCAGTCGCTCCGATGTGAGCCGCGCAAGTCCGGCGCGCACCGTGTGCCGCGAGACCCCGTGAGCGCGGGCGAGCTCCTCCTCACGGAGCGGCGTGCCCGCCAGAAGGTTACCGCTGAGAATCTCGGCCCGAAGCGATTCTGCCAACACCTCGGGTGCGGCGGGCCCTGGGGCGTCACGACGTCGTGGCGACACGATTCCTCCTCCCCGGGAGACTGAGCAGCACGAGGGCGACACCGAGCAGGAGCAACCCGAGGACCGCGGAGGGGGCGAGCCGCTCGCCCAGCACGAAGATTCCAAGCAGTGTCGCCGTGAGCGGTTCGGCGAGCGTAAGCGTCGCGACCGTGGTCGCCGTCAACCGATGCAAACCAGCCCCGAACAGCACGTAAGCGAGGGCGACGGTGACAATGCCCAGCCAAAGCGCGAGCGCGAGGCCGTTCGGTGTTGCAAGCCACTGCGCACCGAGCGCCAGCAGCACGGGAATGCTGACGATTCCCGCCACGCCGAACAGTGCCCCCATCGTCTCGGTTGGCCCCCACCCCCGTTCGAGCAATCTCTTGCTCGCGAGCGTGTACGTTGCATAGCACGCTCCGGCGGCGAGCGCGGCCCAGATCCCCAGCGGTTGCACCTCGGCGAGCGCATCCGTGGACACCACACCCGAAACGAGGAACACGCCGATGAGCGCGAGTGCCGTGGTGACACACCATCGACGAGTCGGTGGACGCCGACGAATCACGCTCTCGAACAGACCAGTGAAGACCGGAGCCGAGCCGATGCCGACAACGGTGCCGAGCGCGACACCGCTTAACGACGTGCCGAGAAAGAACGCGGGCTGATAGGCGAACACCCCGAGCGCTCCGATGACCACGAGAGCGAGATTGCCGCGAGGGTTCAGGGCCGCAGGCGTGTTCGCCGAGTCCCGCGAGATGCGCCGACGTTTTGCGCCGTGCCACCAACCGAGCAGGCCGAGGATCCCACCGCCGATCGCGAGCCGAGCCGCGCCCACCGAGAGCGGTGACGCGTCTGCATCTGCCAATGCCTGAGCTGTTCCGGTTGTTCCGAAGCAGAGTGCGGCCGCGAGAACGGCGAGTACAGCTGGCATGGGAACATTGTTACACAATGTGGCCGTGGATCGGCAACGCGGCCCCGCTCGCACCAGCCCGCCACGTATAGACTTGTCGCATGGCAGAAGAGACGCTGTTCGGCAAGATGGCAGCAGGCGAGATTCCGGTGGAGAAGCTGGTCGACACCGACCGAATCATGGCATTCGCGGACATCGCACCACAGGCACCTGTGCACCTTCTGGTGGTTCCTAAGACGACGCAGTACCGCGATGTCACGGAGCTCGCGGCGGGGGACCCTGACTTGCTCGCAGAAATGGTCGCGGTCGCCAAGCAGCTCGCCAAGGAGCATGCCGACGGAGATTTTCGTCTGGTCTTTAACAATGGAGCCGGTGCTGGTCAGACCATCTTCCATGTGCACGCACATGTGCTCGCCGGCGGCCTTTCGGAGGACTCACTCTAGTGCCGAGCGCACCCGATCCGAGCTTGCAACGAACCGTGCTGCTCACGGGTGTCGACCTTGCGCAGTTTCTCGGGCATCGCGACGAGTTGCTCGAGGATCTCGAGCGGCAGCACCCGCAGGTGCAGTTCCATGCGCGTGACCATGTGCTCACCTTGAGCGGGCCCGCATCGCAAGTTCGTGCCGCAGAACTCGTGGTGACTGATGTGCTTGAGGTGGCGCGCCGAAGCGGGGCCGTTTCACGGCACGACGTGCGCGAGGCGACGAGGCTGGTTGAGCGGGGCGGCGGGCCGACGGCGGCGCAGATGCTCAGCGAACCGATACTCACCGTGCGCGGGCACGCAGTGCGGCCGCAGACGCAGGGCCAGCGAGAATACGTGGACGGGATTGAACAGCACACCGTCACGTTCGGAATCGGGCCCGCTGGCACCGGCAAGACGTATCTCGCGATGGCGAAAGCAGTGCAAGCACTGCAGCGGCGAGAGGTGGCGAGGATCATTCTCACCAGGCCGGCCGTGGAAGCCGGGGAACGACTCGGGTATCTGCCGGGAACGCTTGAGGACAAGATCGATCCCTACCTCCGGCCGCTGTTCGACGCCGTAGGGTCCATGATGGAGCCGGAGGCGGTGCCGAAGCTCATTGCGAGTGGGACGATCGAGGTCGCGCCCCTCGCGTACATGCGCGGCCGTACGCTCAACGAGTCGTTCGTCATCCTTGACGAAGCGCAGAACACGACCCCGGAGCAGATGAAGATGTTTCTCACCAGGCTCGGGTACGGGTCCAAGATGGTGGTCACCGGTGATATCACCCAGGTTGATCTGCCGCTTGCTTCGAGTGGACTCCGCGTCGTGAATCAGATTCTGCGAGGTGTGGAGGATGTACATTTCTCCGAACTGAGCGCAGATGACATCGTCCGACATAGCCTGGTCGGACGCATTGTTGACGCCTATACCTCATACGAGGAACAGCGACAGGCTCGAACCTCGCAGAAGGAGCGGTGATGAGCGTCGAATTGAGCAACGAGTCCGGCGTTGATGTTGACGAGACGGTCTTACAGCGCCTTGTCATCTTCGTGCTCGAGGCACTGCATGTGCATCCGCAGACGGAGGTGGGGGTGTCGCTCGTTGACGAGGCGGCGATCGAGCGGTTGCACCTCGAATGGATGAACGAGCCCGGCACCACTGACGTGCTCAGCTTTCCAATGGACGAGCTGCGACCGGGCCGACCGGACGCGCAAACGCCGGCCGGGTTGCTTGGCGATATCGTCATCTGCCCGCAGGTCGC
>Ga0182741_1000766_pt1 | contig 45588 bp, 50 predicted proteins | sample eDN5th37CBELigOP_FD_128874 | JGI IMG/M metagenome (GOLD analysis project Ga0182741, IMG submission 128874) | Enriched Organic Plus compost microbial communities from Emeryville, California, USA - eDNA 5th pass 37_C BE-Lig OP (version 2) (version 2) ... | reverse complement strand
CGATGGGGTTCTGCCTGTTCAACAACGTGGCGGTGGCCGCCTCGCACGCGCGCGCCAACCACGGCATCAAGCGCGTCGCGGTGGTCGACTTCGACGTTCACCACGGCAACGGCACCGAGCACCTGTTCGCGCGCCGCCCCGGCTATCTGTACATCTCGTCGCACCAGTACCCGCTTTATCCCGGCACCGGCGCGCGCAGCGGCGACAGCGGTCCGAACTGCCACAACCTGCCGCTGCCGCCGTACACCGGCAGCGCCGAGTTCCGCGAGGGATTCGCCAGCGAACTGCTGCCGGTGCTGCGCGACTACAAGCCGCAGCTGATCTTCATCTCCGCCGGCTTCGATGCGCACCGCGACGATCCGCTGGCCAACCTGCGGCTCACCGAGGCCGATTTCGAGTGGGTCACCGAGGCCATCGTCGGCGTGGCGCGCGAGGTCTGCGACGGTCGCGTCATCTCGACCCTGGAGGGCGGTTACAACCTGCGCGCCCTGGCCCGTAGCGTGGCGGCGCACGTCCGGGCGCTGATGTAGCGCCCCAGCGAGGCCTCACCGGGCGCTGCGGCGCCCGGGCGGGCGCCCTAGCCCCGCCGCACCACGCTCACGTCATCGAGCGTCAGCCACGACAGCGGCGTCAGCCGCCATAGGTGGCCGGTGACCATGCATGGGTAGATCACCCGGCGGGTCGGGTAGATGAAGCCGCCGAACGACTCATGGCCCTCCCAGCACTGCGCCACCTTCACCCACGGACCGGCGCTAGGCGGCGCGTAGTCGATACGCCGGATCAGACCAGTGGAATCGGCGTAGACCGTCTGCTCCGGCGCCAGCATCGCCAGCTCATCGGGAAAGCGCACATCCAGCCGCTGCCAATGCTCGCCGCCAACCGTGGCCGCGGCCTGGCCGGTCGACGCCACGCCCGGCGCGTCCAGTAGGAACGGCAGCTGCAACGCCTGCCACAACCACGAACCGACGAAATACAGAACGTCGAGCTGATCCCACAGCAGCCACTGTCCCGACGCGCGGCGCCCGGCATAGCGCCGCTCGGCCAAGCGGCCGTTGTCCTTGTCCTCGATCCATACCTCACCGGGCGAGAACACCGCGGTGCAGCCGGGCTCCGGATAGGCGCTGAAACCGAGGCGCCCCTGCTGCAGGTTCAAGTGGACGTCGACGCTGCGCAGCGGCTTGTGCTGAAGCCGCGTCAGAAACTCGAAGCCGCCCACCGAGCAGCAAGCCAGCACCTCGGCGACTTCAGACCAGCGATGACCGCCGTGGGCTCGTAAGATCTTTTCCTTGAGCTCCAACACCTGCACTCCTCCCAGGTGGAAGCCCACAAGCTAGCACGGCGGCGCGGCGCGGTTGAACCACGCTCGGCCGGCACGTCCGTCAAGGCCGATGCGGTCGGGCCAGGTACTCGCGCGACTGCATCTCGGTCAGACGGCTGACGGTGCGCTGGAACGCGAACGCCAGCCGCTCGCCGCGATAGAGCTGCTCGGGCGCGGCGGCGGCGGTGCAGATCAGCTTGACGTCGTGGTCGTAGAGCTCGTCCACCAGCGCCATGAAGCGCCTGGCGCGGTCGTCGTGCTCCGCCGGGAACACCGGCACCGCCGAGATCAACACGGTGTGGAACAGTCGGGAGATCTCGATGTAGTCGGCCTGGCCGCGCGGGCCGTCGCAGATGGCGTCGAAGTCGAACCACACCACGCCCTTGGCCACGCGCCGCACCGCGATGTCGCGCCCCTCGATCTCGAGATGGGTATCGGCCACGCCCGGCTCACCGGCCATGTGGCTGAACTCGTCGGCCAACATCTCCTCGGAGGCGCCGTCGGCCGGCACGTGGTAGATCTCGGCGTGCTCGAGGTAGCGCAGGCGGTAGTCGGTGCCGCCATCGACGTTGAGCACCGTGGTGTGGCGCTTGATCAAATCGATCGCCGGCAGGAACCTAGCCCGCTGCAGCCCGCCCTGGTACAGGCCGTCCGGCTCGATGTTGGAGGTGGCGACCAGCGACACGCCCTCGGCGAACAGCGCCGACAACAGCCCGCCCAAGATCATGGCATCGGCGATGTCGGAGACGAAGAACTCGTCGAAGCAGATCACCCGCGTGTCCTCGGCCAGGCGGCGCGCCACCAGCTTCAGCGGGTCCTGCTGATCCTTGAACGACTTGAGCTGGTTGTGAACCAGCTGCATGAAGCGGTGAAAGTGCAGCCGCTTCTTCTCCGGAAACGGCAGGCAATCGTAGAAGGTATCGACCAGATAGGTCTTGCCGCGCCCCACGCCGCCCCAGAAGTACAACCCCTTCACCGGCTCCTTGGGCTGCTTGCGCACCCGCCCCAGCAAACGCCCCAGCGTCGAGGGCTGCGGCTGGTTGAGCAGCGCGTCGTAGAGATCCTGGAGATGGCGCATGGCCATCTCCTGGGCGGGGTCGTGAGCGAACTCCGGGCGCTGGAGGTCTGCCTGATAGCGTTCCCAGGGAGTCATGGGCATCTCGTCGCTGGAAAGGGCGGGATTATCGCAGGCTGCAACCCTGGTTTCATCCACGCCGCGCACAGCGAAAGCCATGCGTCGCGATCCAGGCGGATGCCGCCGCGGCGCCGGCCGGACGGGCCGGCGCCGCGCGCCGGGCTTACTTGTTGGGCTGAGGCGTCAGGCGCAGGTACGGCTTGAGTTCGCGCCAGCCCTTCGGGAACTTCTGCTTGAGCACTTCCGGATCGGTGATGGAAGGCAGGATCACGCACTCGTCGCCTTCCTGCCAGTTCTCCGGGGTGGCCACGCTGTGATTGTCGGTGAGCTGTAGCGAGTCGATCACCCGCAGCACCTCACCGAAGTTGCGCCCGGTGCTCGGCGGGTAAGTGATGGTGGCGCGGACTTTCTTGTTCGGATCGATGATGAACACCGAGCGCACCGTCGCCGTGGCGCTGGCGTTGGGGTGGATCATATCGTACAGCTGCGAGACCGAGCGGTCGTGATCGGCGATGATCGGGTAGTTGACCGTGGTGCCCTGGGTCTCGTTGATGTCCTGAATCCAGCGGTGGTGCGACTCCACCGGATCGACGCTCAGCGCGAGCACCTTCACCCCACGTTTCTTGAACTCGTCCCAAAGCTTGGCGGTGCGCCCCAACTCGGTGGTGCACACGGGGGTGAAATCGGCCGGGTGCGAGAACAGCACCACCCAGCTGTCGCCGGCCCAATCATAGAAATGCAGCGGGCCTTCGGTGGAATCCTGGGTGAAGTCGGGAGCGGGGTCTCCGAGACGTAGCGACATGGCATCCTCCTTGATGGGTCGAGCGGGCGAAACAACGACCTAAAGTGAAAACTATAGCAACGCGCCGGCAAATGACGCCAAGAACCCGCGGCTCTATGAATAGCGCGGCGCCGTCTATCGCGACCGCAGCCGGCGATAGCCGCGCTCGGTGATCAGCACCAGGTTGACCGTGGAGGCGTAGATCAGCCCGTCGCGGCGCAACCGTTCGATGACGTCGGCTTCCACGGCGTTGTCCAGCACGAAGTAGTCCTCGCCTTCGACCAGATCATTGCGGGCGCGTTTGAACAACCGAAACCCCTCGCCTTTGGCAAGGCCGTTGAGGCTGTCGATCTGCTTGAAGCTTAGGCAATCCTGGTTTCGATACCGGATCGGGATCATTTCATTCCGCCGTCCTGTCGATTCGGCTTGGCTCGCGCTTTCGGCGACGGTCATGCACGCGGCCGAAATAAGCTCATAATGCTCGCTCAGCGAATAGCGAAGGAGTCACGCATGGCATTTCTCCAGGAGTACGGACTGTTCCTCGCCAAGACGATCACGTTGTTGGTGGCCGTTCTGATCGCAGCGGCCGGCCTGGTGGCGATCGGCGGGCGCGGCCGGCACCGCCCGCGCGAGCGCCTGGAGGTCACCGTGCTCAATGAGCGGTTCGAGGAGCTGGAAACCAGCCTGCTGCACAAGCTGCTGGACCGCAAGGCCCTGCGCCGGCTGCTGAAGACGCGGGCCAAGGCGCAAAAGAACCAGGACAAGTCGGCCCGGCGGCGCATCTTCGTACTCGACTTCCACGGCGACATCAAGGCCAGCCAGGTGGAGAGCCTGCGTCAGGAGATCACCGCGGTGCTCACCGTGGCCAACGACCAGGACGAGGTGGTGGTGCGCCTGGAAAGCCCCGGCGGGCTGGTGCCCAACTATGGCCTGGCCGCGTCCGAGCTGGCTCGGTTGCGGGGGCGGGTGCGGCAGCTGACCGTGATCATCGACCGGGTGGCGGCCAGCGGCGGCTATCTAATGGCGTGCGTGGCCGACCGCATCCTCGCCGCGCCGTTCTCCATCATCGGCTCGATCGGCGTGGTGGCGCAGCTGCCCAACTTCCATCGCCTGCTCAAGCGCCACGATGTCGACTACGAGCTGATCACGGCGGGCAAGTACAAGCGCACGCTGACCGTGTTCGGCGAGAACACCGAGGAAGGACGGGAGAAGTTCAAGCAGGAACTGGAAGACACCCATCACCTGTTCAAGGACTTCATCCGCCGCCACCGCCCCGGCTTGGACGTCGAGGCCGTGGCCACCGGCGAGTACTGGCTGGGCGAGCGCGCGCACGAGTTGAAGCTGGTCGACGCCATCACCACCAGCGACGACTACCTGCTCAACGCCAGCGCCGAGGCCGAACTGCTGCACCTACGCTTCCATCACAAGCAGCCGCTGAGCAAGCGCCTGTCGCTGTCGCTGGAGTCGCTGCGGCGCGCGCTCGCTGGGTTCTAGGGCCGGCGCCCCAATATTGGCCCCCTAGGACATCAGCCCGTTCGAGTGACGTGTCGTGATCAACACCCCCTCGCAGCAGCAGGCGCGCAAGCTACGCCGCCACCATCTCATCTTCTACCTGAAGGTCTACGATACCGCGGCGAACCGGCCGCTGGGCTTCCTCGGCGACATCACGCTGGAGGGCATGATGGTGATGAGCGAGGAGCCGCTGGAGGTGGACCGGGTATACGAACTGGCGGTGCGCAATCAGTCGCCGCAGAACACCGAAGGCGATGTCCGCTGCCGCGCGCGCGCGCTGTGGTGCCAGACCGATCTCAATCCTGACTACTACGCCACCGGTTTTCAGTTCGAGGACGTCCCGGCCGAGGCGGAACAGGCCATCCGGCGTCTCATCCGGGAGATCGGTTTCGACAGCTAACAGCCCCCGCCGAGCCTCAGGCCGGTTTCTTGCGCAGCCAGAAGTGGAACTCGCCGTCGCTTTCGGCGCGGTCGATCATCTCGTTGCCGGTCTTGTCGCAGAACGCCAGGAAATCGATCACCGAATGCGGATCGGTCGCCCGGACCCGCAACACCTGACCGGGCTGCAGCGATACCAGCTGCTTCTTGGTCTTGAGGATGGGCAGCGGGCAATTCAGGCCGCGCACGTCTAGATCGGCGTCATGCTGCGTCATAGCGGTCTCGTTTTCGCGAAGCTGACCTATTGTTGGGATCGATGCCGCACCGTCAAGCCGATCGCTTGCGACCGGTTTGCCAAGCGGTTATACCTCTGCCCCAGATATATCCAATCGGAGCAGTCATGAGCGAACCCCAGCAGACCCAGTACACCCCCGAAGATCCGCGCTCGGTCAGCGACCAGAAAGTTCGCGAAGAGCACACCCGCGAGGAAGTGGAGCGCTGGCGCCAGGAAGCCCAGGCGCAGCATCTGCGTTGGATGGAAGTGGCGAAGAACAACTACGGAAAAGACTGATCCCGACCACGGCCACCTCGGGCGCGAGACTAACAACCGGCAGCGGTTCGCATTGCCAATGCCAACCCGCGCACAGCGCGAGACCTGGTTCACGGCGACAGCCGCTTGCCCGCTGCTAGCTTACCCCCAAGTTAACCCATCGCCCGTGGAAGTCGGGCGTTCGTCATGCGTAAAGGAAAGTCCATGCACGCGACCATGAAAGCCGCCACCGCCCTGCTGCTGTCCTCGACCCTGCTGATCGGCGGTTGCACCACCATCGACCCCTACACCCGCGAGGAGAAGACCGCCAAGGCCACCACCGGCGCCGCCATCGGTGCCGTCGCGGGCGCCGTGGTCGGCATCGCCACCGGCGACAATTCCAAGGAGCGCCGCAAGCGCGCGCTGATCGGCGCCGGCGTGGGCGCGCTGGCCGGCAGCGGCGTGGGCTACTACATGGACCAGCAGGAAGCCAAGTTGCGCCAGCAGCTGGAAGGCACCGGCGTGTCGGTGACCCGTCACGGCGACAACATCACGCTGAACATGCCGGGCAACATCACCTTCGCCAGCAACGAAGCGACGATCGCGCCGAACTTCACCAACGTGCTGAAGTCGGTGGCGCTGGTCCTGAAGGAGTACCCGAAGACCATCATCGAGGTCGCGGGCCACACCGACAGCACCGGCCAGGCATCCTACAACCAGCTGCTGTCGGAGAAGCGCGCCGAGTCGGTGGCTCGGGTGCTGCGCCAGAACGGCGTGGACGAGCGCCGCATCGAGGTCAAGGGCTACGGCCAGAACTACCCGATCGCCAGCAACTCCACGGCGCAGGGCCGCGAGCAGAACCGCCGGGTGGAGCTGACCCTGGTGCCGCTGACCAACTAAACGTGCCGCGTTCTTGACCTTTGTCGCGCGGATTGGCTGACTTGGGCGTTAGCCTTAGCCAGCCGATCCACGCGACGAGGTTTTCATGAGCGACGATAAGATTCTGCTCTCCGAGTCGGAGATCCCGACTCACTGGTACAACGTCATCCCGGACATGCCGAGCCCGCCGGCCCCATATCTCGGGCCCGACGGCAAGCCGCTCAACCCCGACGCGATGGCGGCCATCTTCCCGCCCGCTATCATCGAGCAGGAAATGAGCACCGAGCGCTGGATTCCGATCCCGGAGCCGGTGCGCGAAACGCTCAAGCTGTGGCGCCCGTCGCCGCTGATCCGCGCCCGCCGGCTCGAGGCCGCGCTGGGCACGCCCGCCAAGATCTATTTCAAGTACGAAGGCGTCAGCCCGGCCGGCTCGCACAAGCCCAACTCCGCGGTTCCGCAGGCCTACTTCAACAAGATCGCCGGCATCACCCGGCTCACCACCGAGACCGGCGCCGGCCAATGGGGTTCGTCGCTGGCACTGGCCGGCAGCATGTTCGGCCTGGAAGTGCGCATTTACATGGTGCGCGTGAGCTATGAGCAGAAGCCGTTCCGGCGCTCGATGATGCAGACCTGGGGCGGCGAGGTGATTCCCAGTCCGTCGCCGTACACCGAGGCCGGCCGCCAAGTGCTGGCGCAGGACCCGAACAATCCGGGCTCGCTCGGCATCGCCATCTCGGAGGCGGTGGAAGAAGCCGCCTCGCGCGCCGACACCAACTATGCGCTCGGCTCCGTGCTCAACCACGTGCTGCTGCACCAGACGATCATCGGCCTGGAAACCAAGCAGCAGCTGGCCAAGGTGGGCGACTACCCGGACGTGGTGTTCGCGCCCTGCGGCGGCGGCTCCAACGTCGGCGGCATGATGTTCCCGTTCCTGGCCGACAAGGCGGCCGGCAAGAACATCCGCCTGGTCGCGGTGGAACCCACCTCCTGCCCCACCCTGACCAAGGGGCACTACGCCTACGACTACGGCGACAGCGTCGGCCTGACCCCGATCATGCGCATGTACACCCTCGGCCACAACTTCATGCCGCCCGGCATCCACGCCGGCGGCCTGCGCTACCACGGCGACTCCGCGCTCGTGTCGCAGCTGTACCACGAGGGCGTGCTGGAAGCGGTGGCGGTGCCGCAACGCGCCACCTTCGAGGCGGGCGTGCTGTTCGCCAAGACCCAGGGCATCATTCCGGCGCCGGAATCGAGCCATGCGGTGCGCGCGGCCATCGACGAGGCGCTGCGCTGCAAGGAAACCGGCGAGCCGAAGACCATCCTGTTCACGCTGTCGGGCCACGGCCACTTCGACATGGCCGCCTACGACAAATACCTGGCGGGCGAACTGGAAGACTACGACTATCCGGAAGACGCCATCGCCGCGGCACTGCACCAGCTGCCCAAGGTAGACGTCTGAGCGGCGCCTGACAGCGTGTTGGGATACGCTCACGGCGCCTCCCAACGTTCACGCCGACGCCCGTCGGCGGAAAAATCACGGTGGGTTACGCGCCTGGTGCGGTAACCCACCGCGGGTCTCGCCCACCGCTCAGGCGGCGAGCATCCGCTCGCCTACAAGCTCGCCGGCACGCGCGGGTTGAGGCTGTACACGCCGGTCAGGCTGGCCTTGGCGAGCACGTGGCCTTCGATCGCCTTGAGCACGTCGGGACCGGTGAACGTGCCCTCGACCGGGCAGCGCTCGATGTCCAACGCATACAGCGTGAACACGTAGCGGTGCGGGATGGAATCGTTCCAGGGCGGACACGGGCCGTCGTAGCCGAAGTAATTCCCTTCCATGTTGGGGTCGCCCTTGAACCAGCCGGTGTAATCGTTGATGCCTTGGCGGGTCTGGCGCGGGCCCTGCGGACCGGCCTTGCCGTGCGCGGTCACGCCCTTCGAGAACTCGCCCTCGGCCAGTTCCTTCAGGCTCGGCGCGATGTCCACCAGCACCCAGTGGTAGAAGTCCACGCGCGGCAGATCGGCCGGCACTTCGCGGCCTTCCTGATTGACGTCGTCGGGCCGGCTCGGGACGTCCGGGTCGTGGCAAATCAGCACCAGCGAGCGCGTGCCCTCGGGCAGGTCGTCCCAGGCCAAGTGCGGGCTGAGATTCTGACCGAACTCGACGTGCTGCTCCGGATGGGGCAGGCCGACGGCGTACTGCCCGGGAATCGCTTGGCGGTCTTTCAGGCTGTCACTGTACAGTCGCACGAGCATCCTCTCCTGTTGTTGTGTTCGAACCATTCCGCTCGACCTGTTCGCGGTCGTAGCCAAGAGGGTAGCGCAGTCGTACCTTTTTGCCCCAGCCCGGCTCGCTCGCCGACATCCTGACCGAGCGCATCGATTGGAGCCCGCAACGGTGACACCACAGTATCTATTCGCCTATGGCACCTTGCTCAGCGGCGCGCTCGAGCCGGAGGTCGATGTCGTGCTGCGCCGTCATTGCCGGCTGGGGCCGGCGGCGACCGTGGCCGGCTATCTGCTCGATCTTGGCGAGTACCCCGGCGCCCTCCCCGCGCGCACGCCCGGGCAACGTGTGCGCGGCCATCTGCTGGAACTGCTCGCGCCGGCGCGCTGCCTGCCGCTGTTCGACCAGTACGAGGGATTCGACCCGGCTGCCCCGTCCGCGAGCCTGTACTTGCGCGAGCGGGTGTCGGCGACCCTGGACGAAGACCGGGAGCGCGTGGACTGCTGGATCTATTGGCTGAGGCGGAAGCCCCGCGCCGCCCGGATCATCCCGGGCGGCGACTGGATGGCCTATGTCGAATCGCGTCGGCGCGGCGGCCGCTGAAGCAGCGGTCAGCGCAGCGCCGACAGCAGATAGGGCAGATAGCTGTCGATCAGCAGCAGCGCGAAGATGGCCATCAGATAGGTGATGGAGAAGCGGAAAGCCTTCATCGGCAGGCTGCGATCGGCCGAGATCATCAGTTGCACGGCGTAGTACAGGTACCAAACACCCAGCGCCAGCGCGCCGGCCAGATACAACGGACCGCTCATGCCGGTGGAGAACGGCAGCACGCTGGTCGCCACCAGCAGCACGGTGTACAGCAGGATTTGCAGCCGGGTGAAGCGGTCGCCGTGGGTCACCGGCAGCATCGGGATGTCGACCTTGGCGTATTCCTCGCGGCGGTGGATGGCCAGCGCCCAGAAGTGCGGCGGGGTCCACACGAAGATGATCAAGAACAGCAGCAAGGCGTGCGGGTCGACCTGCCCGGTCACCGCCACCCAACCCAGCACCGGCGGCGCGGCGCCGGCGGCACCGCCGATGACGATGTTCTGCGGCGTGGCTCGCTTCAGGTACAGCGTGTAGATGAACGCATAGCCCATCAGCGACAGGAAGGTCAGCATCGCCGTCAGCGGGTTGACCAGGAAGTAGAGAATGGACAGGCCGAGCACGCCCAACACCGCCGCGAACACCACCGCCTGCGAGGTGTTGAGGTGACCGGTCGGCAGCGGCCGGGCGCGGGTGCGCGCCATCTGCGCGTCCACCCGGCGGTCGACCAGATGATTGATCGCGGCGGCGGAGCCGGACGCCAGGGCGATGCCCAGGTTGCCGAGCGTGAGCGCCAGCCATGGCAGTTGTCCCGGCGACGCCAGCAGTTCGCCGACCACGGCGGTGAACACCATCAGCGCGACGACGTTGGGCTTGCACAGCTCCAGATAGTCGCGCCAGTGCTGGAGGAAGTGGCGCACCGAGAAAGCGGCGCGGAGCGAACCATCGGACATGGTCAGATTTCGGGCCATGCTCAGACTCCCACGTTGGGGCCGGGGACCGGCCGCATTGCGTGATTCAGGGTCACCAGAGCCAGGAACAGCAGTGCCGCTCCGGCGTTATGCGCGACGGCCACCGGCAGCGGCAAGCTGAACAGCACGTTGCTGACGCCGAGCGCGAACTGCGCCAGGACCAGGACCAGCACCGCCAGCGCCACACGGCGCGCCGCGCGGCTCGGCGAGTGCCGCAACAGCGCCGCCGCCAGCCCCAGCACCACCACCAGGGTCACTATCGCGCCTATGCGGTGGGTAAGTTGGATCGCGACCCGTGCCGGGTTGTCGAGGACGCCGAACTCGTAGTTGATGCCGAGACCGCGCCAGAGCACGAAGCCTTCGGCGAAGTCGGCCTGCGGCCACCATGCACCGTGGCAGGTGGGGAAGTCGGTACAGGCCAGCGCGGCGTAGTTGGCGCTGGTCCAGCCGCCGAGGGCGATCTGTACCACCACCACGCCGAGGGTAAGCAGCGCCAGGAGCCGCATGGCGGCGGAAGCCGGCACGCCGTCCTGGAACCAGCGGCGGTGACGCAGCGTCACCCACCACAGCAGGCCGATCGTGGTCAGCCCGCCGAGCAGGTGCCCCATCACCACCACCGGCTTCAACTGCCAGGTCACGGTCCACATTCCTAGAATGCCCTGGAAGATGACCACCGCCACCAGCAGCAACGGCAGCAACACCTGCTGGTCCGCCGCCTTGCGTCGCGCCAGCGCGATGCCGGCCATGGCGAGGATCAGCAGCCCCAGGGTGCTGGCGAAGTAGCGATGGATCATCTCCTTCCAGCCCTTGTGGGCCTCGACCGGACGATCCGGATAGGCGGCATTGGCCTTGGCGATCAGCGCCTCGTCCGAGGGCACCACCAGATGGCCGTAGCAACCCGGCCAGTCGGGGCAGCCGAGCCCTGCATCGCTCAGCCGCACGTAGGCGCCGAGCACCACGACACACAACCCCAACAGGGTGGCGAATAGGGCCAGACGGCCGAAATAGGTCTTGCTCATCGTCTGTCCTCACCGGAGCGCTGCAAACGCTCGATGTCCTCGTTCGATACCCGGAGCAGCCGTTTGAGGTCCTTCAGCAGCCCTTTCCCGTTCAGTGGCGCGGCGTAGGTCATCATCCGGAATCCCTGCGGATCCACCACCTGCACCATGACATCGGCGGCGGCCATCTCCGCCTGCCCGTACCAGCTCTCCCGTACCGCGCGCTCGCCCCGCAGCGTGCGCAGTCCGGGCACGGTCACGGCGGGCGCGGGCTCGCCCTCGGCCTGCACCAGCGCGATCTGCGCGCGGTCCATGTCCTGATTGAGCGCGATGCGCACCCGGCGCACCAGGTCCAGGGTCTCCACGCACAGGGCATCGCACGGACCGGCCGGCACCACCAGCAGCGTCCACAGCCCCGCGTAGTCAGCCTTGCCGAACGGCTCGCCGCCGGCACAGACCAGCTTCGCCTCCTCGATCGGCTGCGGTGGCTGGATCAGCACGCCGTTGTTGACGGTCCCGCTCGGCCGCCAGTCGGCCTGGATCATCAACCACGCCACAATCGGCGGACCGGCGAACAGGGCGAAAACCAGCAGCAGCTTGGCCCGCGAGATCCACAAAGCCCGGCGGCTTTCAGGCGCGCTCATCGCTCGACTCCGTACGCTTCAAATTCACCACCAGATAAATCGCCAGCAGAGTCGCCGCCAGCGCGAACCATTGCACGGCATAGCCGACATGACGCTCGGGCCCCATCTCCTCGACCGGCCGCCAGTCACGCCGAAAGCCCTGCGGCGCGTCCGGATCGAGCCGGACCAGGTACGGCCTGATCGGATATGGCAGCGCCTGGCCCAGGTAGTCGTAATCGATATACGCCACCCGCCGCGGCCAGTCGTCGGTCACCGCCGGCTCGCCTATGCGCAGACCGACCGACGGACCGGCGTCGATCACGCCAGTGATCGCTCGCGGCGCGTCCTCCACGCCGAGTTCGGCGGCCGCCGCGCCTGACGGGTCGGCCGGGATCCAACCGCGCGCAACCAGCACGGCCTCGTCGCGGCCGTCCAAGCGCAGCGGCGTGAGCACTTCAAAGCCCGGGCGGCCATCGCGCACCTGGTTCTCCACCAGGATCTGGTGGCTCGGGTCGAAGCTGCCGGCGGCAACGGCGCGGCGATAACGGGCCGCGTCGAAGTCCGGGCGTTCGCGGTTGAGGTCGATCGCGGCGGCGCTCTTGCCCGCTTCCAGGCTGGCGGTCAGCGCCCGCTTCTGCTCGGCGCGGTCCAACTGCCAGAACCCGAGCGACACCAGGATCGGCAGCAACGCGACCACCGCCAGGGTCGGCACCAAACTCGGTCGGAAGTGGTAGTGGCGTTGCGGCATGGCTTGGACCGTCGTGGGCGTCGTCGAGGCCTCGGAGGCTATAACGTATACTGATTCGCCCAACTGCGATCCGCGGAGAGACGGATGACGGTCTTGATCAAGGGCATCATCGTGCTAGCCCTCATCGGCATCATCGCCAGCCTCGGCTCGGGGCTGGTGTTCTTGCTGAAAGACAAGAGCCAGTCCAAGCGCACCGTGAAAGCCCTGACGATACGCATCGGCATCTCGGTGGCACTGTTCGTGCTCGTGCTGATCGCGATGGCCACCGGCCTGATCACGCCGAACCGGCCGTTCGGCTAACGCACCGGGCGGCACCGGGCCGCCCGGCCGAGCTCGCTTAGAGGATGTACACGAAGACGTAGAGGCCCAGCCAGACCACGTCCACGAAGTGCCAATACCATGCGGCCGCCTCGAAGCCGAAGTGGCTATCCGGCCGGAAGTGGCCGGCCATGCAACGCAGCGTGATCACCACCAGCGTGATGGTGCCGACCAGCACGTGCATACCGTGGAAACCGGTCAGCATGAAGAACGTCGAGCCGTAGATGCCGGTGTCCAGCCGCAGATTCAGGTGCTGATAGGCCTCGTAGTACTCGTAGGCCTGCAGGCACAGGAAGGTCGCGCCCAGCAGCACGGTGGCCCACATGAACAGCACCAGCTTGACCCGCTCGTTGGCCTTGAGCGCGTGATGAGCGATGGTGATGGTCACACCCGAGGTCAACAGCAACAGCGTGTTGATGGTGGGCAGCGGCCAGGCGCCCATCGGCTCCCACTGCAGGTCGGCGAAGCCCGGGCCGGCGGTGGGCCAGTTCAGGGTGACGGCATCCCACAGGTACTTGCTGGTGGAGACGTCCTCGCCGCCCAGCCACGGCACCGACAGCATGCGGGCGTAGAACAGCGCGCCGAAGAAGGCGCCGAAGAACATGATCTCGGAGAAGATGAACCACATCATTCCCCAGCGGAAGGAGCGGTCCACCTGATCGTTGTACAGACCGCCGACGCTTTCGCGAATGACCGCGCCGAACCAGCCGAACATCATGAACGCGGTGATCGCCACACCGATCAACAGGGGCGTCAGCCCCCAGCTTCCGTTCATGTAGCCGGCGGCGCCGACCACGGCGGTGGTCAAGCCGATGCTACCGACGATGGGCCAGTAACTGCCGTGCGGTACGTAGTAGGCGCCGTGTGTTTGAGCCATTCTGCAATCCCCTCAGATCGATGGCGATTCCGCTAGTCTCGTTTTAGTTCGCCTGTTGCCCGGTCACATCGAAGAAGGTGTAGGCCAGGGTCACCGTTTCCACGTTCTTCGGCAGGGCCGGGTCGATGTAGAACGTGACCTTGAGGTCCTTCGCCTCCCGTGGCTGGAAAGGCTGCTGCGTAAAGCAAAAGCAATCGGGCTTGCCGAAGTGCCGGGTTGCCTCGACCGGAACCACGCTATAGACGGCCTGCGCCGTCGCTTCGCTGTGGCGCAGGTTCTCGGCGCGGTAGGTCGTGGTGTACAACTCGCCGGGGTGGACCAGCATCTTGTCCACCGTCGGACGGAAACTCCACGGCCCGTTGTTGTTCACCGAGCCGACGAACTCGACCGTCACCAGGCGGCTGCGATCCACCGCGGAGGTGGTCGACTCCTTCGGCCCGGTGGCGATCCACACGCCCTGCCCGGTGATCTCGCAGAACACCCGGTACAGCGGCACCATCGCGAAGCCGAAGCCGAACATGCCCAGAGTGACCAGCGCCAGCTTGGCGACCAGTCGTTTGTGCTGACTCGGTTGCTGGCCGCTCATGAGTTCATCTGCCGCACGATGGTCCAGACGTAGAAGCCGAGGGCGGTGGCCACGAGCACGGCCACCGTCCACCGGATCCGCCGCCGGGTGTGCGGGTCGAGTTCTCTGTTGTCGCTCATGTCCCACCCGGCCCCGCGCTCAGCGGGGCGAACTCTCTCCGGCCGGAATGGCCGGCGGCTCGTTGAAGCTGTGGTAGGGCGGGGGCGAGCTCAAGGTCCACTCCAACCCATGCGCGCCCTCCCACACCTGATCGCTGGCCTTGGCGCCGCCGCGGACGCACTTGATCACCACCCACAGGAAGATCAGTTGCGCGAAACCGAAACCGAAGGCGCCGATAGTGGACACGGCGTTCCAGTCGGCGAACTGGGTCGAGTAGTCCGGAATACGCCGCGGCATGCCGGCCAAGCCCAGGAAGTGCTGCGGGAAGAACAGCACGTTCACGAAGATGGTCGACAGCCAGAAGTGCAGCTTGCCCAGGCGCTCGTCGTACATGTGGCCGGTCCACTTCGGCAGCCAGAAGTACGCCGCGGCGATGATCGAGTACACCGCGCCGGTCACCAGCACGTAGTGGAAGTGCGCCACCACGAAATAGGTGTCGTGGTACTGGAAGTCGGCCGGGCTGATGGCGAGCATCAGGCCGGAGAAACCGCCGATGGTGAACAGCACCACGAACCCGACGGCGAACAGCATCGGCGTTTCGAAGGTCAACGAGCCGCGCCACATGGTGGCGATCCAATTGAACACCTTCACGCCCGTGGGCACGGCGATCAGCATGGTGGCGTACATGAAGAACAGCTCGCCGGACAGCGGCATGCCGACCGTGAACATGTGGTGCGCCCACACGATGAACGACAGGAAGGCGATGGACGCGGTGGCGTACACCATCGAGCTGTAGCCGAACAGCGGCTTGCGCGAGAAGGTCGGGATGATCGCCGAGATGATGCCGAACGCCGGCAGGATCATGATGTACACCTCGGGGTGCCCGAAGAACCAGAAAATGTGCTGGTACATCACCGGGTCACCGCCACCGGCGGCGTTGAAGAAGTGCGTGCCGAAGAAAGCGTCGGTGAGCAGCATGGTGATCGCGCCGGCCAGCACCGGCATGGTGGCGATCAGCAGGTAGGCGGTGATCAGCCAGGCCCACACGAACAGCGGCATCTTCATCAGCGTCATGCCGGGCGCGCGCATGTTGAGGATGGTCGCCACGACGTTGATCGCGCCCATGATGGAGGAGATACCCATCAGGTGGACGGCGAAGATCGCGAACGGCAGCGCCATGCCGTGCTGGAGCATCAGCGGCGGATACATGGTCCAACCGCCGGCCAGCGCGCCACCCGGCATCAGCATGGTGGACAGCAGGATCGCGAAGGCGAACGGCAGCAACCAGAACGACCAGTTGTTCATGCGCGGCAGCGCCATGTCCGGCGCCCCGATCATGATCGGAATCATCCAGTTGGCCAGGCCGGTGAAGGCCGGCATCACCGCGCCGAAGATCATCACCAGCGCGTGGTTGGTGGTCATCTGGTTGAAGAAATAGGGATCGACCAGCTGCATGCCGGGCTGGAACAGCTCGGCGCGGATAACCAGCGCCATGAGCCCGCCGACGAAGAACATCGCCAGCGAGAACACCAGGTACAGGGTACCGATGTCCTTGTGATTCGTGGTGAACAGCCAACGCTGCAGGAAACTGCTCGGAGGGCCTTCGTGGTGCGCGTCGTGGGTCGTGGCCGTCATTACCGTAACCTCCTCAAGAAACCCTGTTAACGAGCAGCCTTGACATCGGCGGGCTGAACCATGTCGCCGACGTTGTTGCCGAAGGCGTTGCGCTCATACGTGATGACCGCCGCCAGGTCTTGGTCGCTCAGGTGAGCGAAGGACATCATGCCGGTGCCGGGCTTGCCCTTGAGCACGATCTCGAGATGGCCGGCCACCGGGCCGGTCGCGATCGGGCTGCCCTTGATCGGCTTGAAGGCGGGCGGCAAGCCCTCGCCCCCGGCCTGATGGCAGCTCTGGCACTGGGCCTGGTAAACCTTCTGCCCCTGGGCCATGAGTTCGTCCATGCTCAGGGCGGCGGCCTGCGCCGGCGCGGCCTCGGCCTGCTGCTGACTAGCGCCCGACTCGCCCGCGCTGGTGCCGGCGGCGGACGGCGCGGTGGCGGGCGCCGAGGCGACGCCCTGCTGGCTCGGACCGGCCTGCACCGGTTGCGCGGCGGCGCCGGCGGCGGCCTTCTTCTGCTGCAGCCATTCCTGGTATTCCTGCTCGCTGACGGCCTTCACCACCACCGGCATGAAGGCGTGGTCGCGGCCGCACAGCTCGGCGCACTGGCCGCGATAGGTGCCGGGCTCGTTGATACGGGTCCAAGCCTCGTTGATGAAGCCGGGGATGGCGTCCTTCTTCCAACCCAGCGCCGGCACCCACCAAGCGTGGATCACGTCGTTGGAGGTGAGCAGGAAGCGGATCTTCTTGCCGACCGGCACCACCACCGGCTCGTCGACGTTGAGCAGGTAGTTCTCGACTTCGGCGACATTGCGGCCGGAGTTGAGCTGGCGGGCGTAGTTGTCTTCCTGGGACAGCGTGCTGAAGAAGGAAACGCCCTCGTCGAGGTATTCGTAACCCCACTTCCACTGGTAGCCGGTGATCTTGATGGTCAGGTCCGACTTGCTGGTGTCGTACATGTCGACCAGCACGGTGGTGGCGGGAACGGCCATGCCGATCAGGATCAGCATGGGGATCACGGTCCAGACGATTTCGACCGTGGTGCTGTGATGGAACTGCGCGGGAACGGCGCCCTTGGACTTACGGAACTTGATGATCGAGTACAGGATGGCGCCAAACACCACCACGCCGATCGCCACGCAAATCCAGGTAATGAGCATGTGCAGCCCGTAGACCTCCCGACTGATGTCGGTCACGCCCCTGGGCATGTTGAGCTGAAGGTCGGCCAGGGCGGGGTTGGCCGCCAACAGCAGCCCGAACGGCAAGCCCCCCAACGATGCTGCCAGTTGCTTCTTCACCAACTTCATCCCATGCAGTCTCCAATTATGAGAATCAGCGTGCCGGCTCAGACACGCTCCCCCGGTGCCGCCATGGGTCCGACCAGGCGCTTGAGCATGCGCGCCAACTCGGCCCGTTCGTCGTCCTGCAGGAACCGCCCCAACTCAACTTCAGTACCGCGCGAGCGCAGCCACAGCCGGCTGGCGTACCAGCGGTGCGCGGGTGGCTCCAGCGCCACCTCGGTCCAGTAGCCGTCGAAGACCCAATTCGTCTGCCGGTGACGCCCCTGCTGAACCTCGATGCGTCCGGCTCGCAGGACGATGACCTCCTCCAGCCGGGCTCTATCGGCGGTCGCACGCAGCGCCCATCCCAACAGCCCAATCTCCAGACCCGCGAACGGCAGAACCGGCCAGAAACCCGCCGCGGCGAACGCCACCGCGACAGTCAAGCTGGTCGCCGCGATAACCCCGAAGGCCAGCAAGGTCTGGCCCCGAGTGAGAGCCACGTTGGGCCGAAGCACCAGCGTCCGGCTATCCGTCGCGGGATCATGCTCAACGGCGACCACTGCGCTCCCCGTCGATGAGAATGGATGTCGGGCCGGTGGTTTGTTGTTAGGTCACCGGCCCCACCCCCACCCCCCAGGGCCTAGGATTGGTTTGGCATTGTAGAGCAGTTACCTGGGGCGGGGAACCCCACCTGCGGTGGGGTGTTTAGAAAGGACTTATAGATCGCTCTCGCCTGGGATGACGGGCGTAACATCAAGATAGTCGGCCACTTGCGCGGCGTCGACATGGCTCAACCTAGGGACGATACCGAGCAGCGGGGCGCCGAGCCGACCGCGTAGCGTGTCGATCTGCTCGGCGGCCAGGGGATCGTCGGCGATGCGATTGGCCACCCAGCCGAGCAGGCGGCGGCCATCGGCCACAACGGCCTCCGCGGTCAGCAAGGCGTGATTGATGCAGCCGAGCCGGATGCCGACCACCAGTACCACCGGGAGGCTCAAGCGCGCGGCGATGTCGGCCATGGTATGGCGCTCGTCGAGCGGCACGCGCCAGCCGCCGGCGCCCTCCACCACGATCAGGTCAGTGCCGACGCCGAGCTCACGGTAGGCGAGCTCCATGGTCTCCAGCCGAATCGGCCTGCCGCTGCGGGCGGCGGCGAGGTGCGGGGCGATGGCCGGCTCGTAGGCGAAAGGGTTCACTAGGTCGTATTCGCGCCGCGCCGTGGAAGCGGCGGAGAGACTGACGGCATCGTCGTTGCGCAGGCCGTGCTCGGTGCGGACGCAGCCGCTCGCCACCGGCTTCATGCCCTGCACCCGCAGCCCCCGCGCGCGCAGAGCCGACACCAGGCCGGCGGCGACCACGGTCTTGCCGACCTCGGTATCGGTGCCGGTGACGAAGATCCCGGCGGGGAGCGGCGAGCGGGTCATGGGCCGCGCCTGCCGATCCGGCTGATCGGTACCCGCACCACGCCGTCGTCGCCCCGCCGCTGCGGTTTCTGCGGCGGCACCCAGGCATGGCCGTACACCACTTCGTAGCTGGCCGGCAGCCGGCCGTCGACCATGCGGTGCGCTTCGTAGGCCTGCTCGACGGCCTGCATCCTGCCGCGCCCGGTAAGCCCGCGCGGGCGGCCGGTGGTGACGTTGTGCGCGCCGATTTGCTTGAGGTCGCGCATGAGGTCGCGAACACTCCGATAGGTCAGCGTGAAGGTCTCGACGTCCATGACCGGATCGGCGAATCCTGCCCGCACCAGCGCATCGCCGATGTCATGCATGTCGTAAAAGGCGTTGACGTGGTTGTAGCCGTCCACGCCAGCCCAGGCTTGGCGCAGTTCGCGCAGGGTGTCGGGGCCGTAGGTGGTGAACATCAGCAATCCCCCCGGTGCCAACACGCGCAGGAAACCTTGGAACACCCGGTCGAGGTCATGGCACCACTGGATGGTGAGATTGGAGAACAGCAGATCGAAGCTGTCGGGTCGGAACGGCAGGGCTTCGGCGTCGGCGCACACGCAAGGCATGCGGCGGAACAGCGGCGCGCGCCGCCGCGCCAGGCGCAGCATCGGCGGCGCGATGTCCAGCGCCGTGACTTGCGCCTTGGGATAGCGCTTCATCAGGTCGCGCGTCGCCAGTCCGGTGCCGGCGCCGACGTCGAGCACGCGCGCCGGCACTTGCCGGATCAGATCGAGCCGACCTTCCAAGCGGGTCGCGACCTCGCGCTGCAGTACGGCGGCGGCATCATAGTCCGCCGCGGCGCGGGCGAACGCCCGCCGAACCTGCGTCTTTTCCGGAAGGTAGGACTGATCCGACATGCCTATGTCCTGCTGAGCCACTGTGCTGGGCGCATGTTGAGCGCCGCGCGCGGCTAAGGCAAATCCGCCGTCGCGGCGGCGGGCGCCGCGACGGTGTCCTCCCGCGCCGGCCAGCGCGGCGCCAACCGCGCCAGCGCTTCGAGCAGGTCGTCGACCTGCCGTTCCGAGTGGCCGGCGCTGAGGGTTATCCGTAAGCGCGCGGTCCCGCGCGGCACCGTGGGCGGCCGGATCGCGGTCACCAGGAAGCCGTCCTGCTCCAGCGCCCGGCTGATATCGAGCGTGGCCTGCGCCTCGCCGACCAGCAGCGGCTGGATGGGCGTGGCCGAGTCCATGAGCGGCAGGCCGAGTTGCTCCACGCCGCGCCGAAAGCGCGCGATCAGGCGCCGCAAGTGCTCGCGCCGCCACGGCTCGCCGCGCACCAGCTCGAGACTGGCGCGGCTGGCCGCCGCCAGTGCCGGTGGCGAGGCGGTGGTATAGACGAAGGTGCGGGCTTTCTGGATCAGGTACTCGATCAGCGTTTCCGAACCGGCGACGAAGGCGCCGAAGGTGCCGAACGCCTTGCCCAGCGTGCCGACCAGCACCGGCACGTCGTCCTGGCCGAGTCCGGCCGCCTCCAGGCTGCCGGCGCCGGTCGCGCCGAGCACGCCGATGCCGTGGGCGTCGTCCACCATCAGCCAGGCGCCGCTGTCGGCGGCGATCCGCGCCAGCGCCGGCAGCGGCGCCACGTCGCCGTCCATGCTGAACAGACCGTCCGTGACGATCAGCTGGCGCCCTTCGGCCGGCGGCTGCAGCCGCGCCCGCAGATCGGCCGTGTCGGCGTGCGCGTAACGCACCCGACGCGCGCCGCAGATGCGGGCGCCATCCAGCAGCGAGGCGTGGTTGAGGCTGTCCTCGTACACCACGTCGGTCTTGCCCAGCAGGGCGTGGATGACGCCGACGTTGGCCATGTAGCCGGTGGAGAACAACAAGGCGCGGTCGCGGCCGAGAAAGTCCGCGAGCTCCGCCTCCAAGGCCTCGTGCTCGCCGCGATGGCCGGTGATCAGATGAGCGCCGCCGCTGCCGACGCCGTCGGCCGCCGCGCGCTGGAAAGCAGTGACCACGCGCGGGTCCTGCGCCAGGCCGAGATAATCGTTACTGCAAAACACGTTGAGGCGCCGGCCGTCGGCGCTCAGCGCCACCGTCCCCCGCGGCGCCAAGGGACGGAGCCGGCGGTACAGGCCGGCCCGTTCCCGCTCTACCAACTGCGCGGCGAGATCCCACATCGCATCAGCAGCCGCAGGCGGCCAGTTCGGCGGGAGCCTCGGCTTGCTCGAAGCGCATGCCGAGCCGGCTCAGCAACGCTAGGTCGCGCTCGGTATCCGGGTTGCCGGTGGTGAGCAGCTTGTCGCCGAAGAACATGCTGTTGGCACCGGCCAGGAAGCACAGCGCCTGCTTTTCCTCGCTCATCTGGGTACGGCCGGCGGACAGGCGCACGTAGGAGCGCGGCATGAGGATGCGCGCCACCGCGATGGTGCGGATGAACTCGAAGGTATCGGGCGCCTCGGTTCCCGCCAGCGGCGTGCCTTCGACCTGGACCAACTCATTGATCGGCACGCTTTCCGGATGGGTCGGCAGGTTGGCGAGCGTGGTCAGCAGCGCGACGCGGTCGCGCCGTTCCTCGCCGAGACCGACGATGCCGCCGCAACAGACCTTCAGCCCGGCCTCGCGCACGTTGGCGAGCGTATCCAGCCGGTCCTGGTAGGTGCGGGTGGTGATGATCTTGCCGTAGAACTCCTCGGAGGTGTCGAGGTTGTGGTTGTAGTAGTCGAGGCCGGCGTGCTTCAGCGCCTGCGCCTGGTGGGCGTCGAGCATGCCCAGGGTGGCGCAGGTTTCCATCCCCAATGCCTTGACCCGGCGCACCATCTCCGAGACCTTGGCGATGTCGCGGTCCTTCGGGCTGCGCCAGGCGGCGCCCATACAGAAGCGCGTCGCGCCCGCCGCCTTGGCCTTGCTGGCGGCCTCCACCACCTGCTCGATCTCCAGCAAGGCCTCACGGCTCAGGCCGGTGTCATGACGGACCGACTGCGGGCAGTAGGCACAGTCCTCCGGGCAGGCGCCGGTCTTGATGCTCAGCAATGTGCTGGCCTGTATCGTGTTCGGGTCGAAGTACTGGCGGTGCACCGTCTGCGCCCGGAACAGGAGGTCGTTGAAGGGAAGCTCGAATAGGGCGGCGACTTCTTCCAGTGTCCAGTCGTGACGAATGGCGTCGGGCTGCATGTTGTTCTCCTGGCGGGTAGTGCCGGCCGAGGATGGAGTGCCGCCCGCGAGCTGTCAACCATGGATGGCAAATATGGTTTACAACTGGCTACGTCCTGCGCTTTCGGTGCTGTTGCCGCACCATTGCCGCTTGTGTGGCGCGAGCGGTCAGGCCGACCGCGATCTCTGCCGCGGCTGTCAGCGCGACCTCCCGTATCTGGAAACCGCGTGCGAGCGCTGCGGCCTGGCGCTGGCGCCGGATTCGCCGCCATTGTGCGGACGCTGTCTGCGCCGTCCGCCGCCTTTCGATCGGGTAATCGCGCCGCTGCGCTATGCCGCGCCGGCCGACACGCTCATACACGAATTCAAGTTCCGCGGCCGCCTCGCCAGCGGCCGGTTGCTGGCGGATCTCATGGCGGACGCGCTGCATCCCCAACCGCGCCCGCAACTGCTGCTGCCGGTGCCGCTACACCCGCGGCGGCTGCGCGAGCGCGGCTTCAACCAGGCCAACGAGCTTGCCCGCCAACTCGGTCGCCGACTCGGCATACCTTGCGATTCCAAGCTGCTGCAGCGGCTGCGCGACACCCCGGCGCAACACGACCTTCCCGCCAAGCAGCGCCGCGGCAATATCCGCCGGGCATTCGCGCTGAATGGCGCGTTGCACGCACGGCACGTGGCCGTGATCGACGATGTGATGACCACCGGGCATACCGTCGGCGAGATCGCCCGAGTGCTGCGCCGCGCCGGCGCGCGGCGCGTGGAGATTTGGGTAGCGGCCAGGGCCTAGCGCATCAGGTAGTGCAGCACCACGCCGACGAATACGATGCCGCCGAGGTAGTTGTTGTTGAGGAAGGCCTTGAAACAGCCTTCGCGCGAGCGGTCCCAGGTCAGGTACTGCTGGTAGACGAACATGCCGGCGGCTATCGCCACGGTCAGGTAGTAGATGGCGCTCAGCTCGGCACGAATCCCGATCAAGACCAGGCAGATCACCATCAGCACCTGCAGCAAGCCAAGCATGGCCCGGTCGTACTCACCGAACAGAATGGCGGTGGATTTCACGCCGATCTTGATGTCGTCGTCGCGATCGACCATGGCGTACTGGGTGTCGTAGATCACCGCCCAAACCACCGCCGCGGTGAACACCAGCCAGGCCACGGGCGGCAGGCTGCCGCTCTGCGCGGCGAATGCCATCGGCACCGCCCATCCGAAGGCCGCGCCCAGCACCACCTGCGGCAGATGGGTATGGCGCTTCATGAACGGATACAGCGCCGCCAGCGCCACGCCGCCGAACGACAGCAGGATGGTCAGCCGGTTCATCAGCAGCACCAGGCCGAACGCCAGCAGGCACAATCCGACGAACAGGATCAGGGCGTTGCGCGGCGACACCTCGCCGCGCGCCAGCGGCCGGTGCTTGGTGCGCTCGACATGGCCGTCGAAGTTGCGGTCGGCGAAGTCGTTGATCACGCAACCGGCGGCGCGCATCACCAGCACGCCGAGCAGGAACACCACCAGCACCAGCGGATCGGGCTTGCCCTTGGCGGCGATCCACAGCCCCCAGAGCATCGGCCACAACAGCAGGAAGTTGCCGATCGGCCGGTCCAGGCGCATCAATCGGGCGTAAGGCATGAACCGCTCGCGCCAGGCGGCGATCGTGGTGTCCAAGGTGACTCCTCTACGCATAGGGGGCGCCGTAAGCCAATTCCGGTAGGAAGACCTCCATCACCAGTAGCGGCCGGCCCTCGACCTCGAGAATGGAGCGCCGCGCCCACAACCGCCGACCGTTGGTGGGAACGCGCCATTGCTTGAGCATGCGCTCGTCCGGCTCGACCTCGCGCAACTCCAGCGGTCCGCGGCGAACATCCTTGCCGGCGAACACCACGCTGCCTAGCGGCCGCGTGCCGAGATGCCGCAGCCGGCGCTGCCGGCCTTGCAGGCTAGAGTGCGGCATGACGGTGCGAGCGAACACCCAGGGCGTGTCGTCGCAACGCAGCATGACGGTGCGAATCCACGCCAGCTGCGCCGGCGGCAGCCCCAGCCGCACGGCTTCCTCGTGGGTCGGCCGCTCCCAGCGCTCCGCCAGGACCTGGACGTTGAACTGGCCGTGGCAGGCCGCCTTGAGCCGCGCCGTGAGCGAGGTGGGCACGTCCAACCAGGACTTCAGCTTGACTGGCAGCTCAGCCTGCAGCATGTGGTGGCGCGGGCGCCACGGGGTCTTATGAAAACGGGCCACGTCCAAACTGCCTTATCAAAGCCAGGGATTATCTCACCGATGCGGCGGGGCTCATACCTGGGCGTAGCGCTCGCCCTGCCCGACCCAGCGGTCGACCAGCGGCTGCACCCGCTCCGGCTGCTCGCGCAGCAATCGCTCCGCCACCCGCTGCACCTGCGGCAGCACGTTGGCATCCCTGACCAGATCCGCCACCCGGTAACGCAATTCGCCGGTCTGACGGGTTCCCAAGAATTCGCCCGGACCGCGCAGCTCGAGATCGCGCCGCGCCACCTCGAAGCCGTCGTTGGTCTCGCGCAGAATACCCAGGCGCTGCCGCGCATGCTCGGACAAAGGCGGCTGATACATCAACACGCAGCTGCTCTGCACCGCGCCGCGACCGACCCGGCCGCGCAACTGGTGCAGCTGCGACAAGCCGAGCCGCTCCGGATTCTCGATGATCATCAGGCTGGCGTTGGGCACGTCCACACCGACTTCGATCACGGTGGTCGCCACCAGCAGATCGAGGTCGCGCCGCGAGAAGGCGGCCATCACGGCCTCCTTGTCGGCCGCTTTCATCCGGCCGTGCACCAACCCCACCCGCAGCTCGGGCAACGCCTCGGTCAGACGCTGCGCGGTCGCCTCGGCGGCCTCGGCCTGCAGCAGCTCGGACTCCTCGATCAAGGTACATACCCAGTAGGCCTGGCGCCCCTCGCGGCAAGCCACCCGCACCCGCTCCAGCACCTCGTCGCGGCGGGCGGCGGATACCGCCACTGTGCTCACCGGCGTGCGGCCGGGCGGCAGCTCGTCGATGGCGGATACGTCCAGATCGGCATAGGCCGTCATCGCCAAGGTGCGCGGAATGGGCGTGGCGGTCATGATCAGTTGGTGCGGCTGCACGCCGTCGCGCTCGCCCTTCTCGCGCAAGGCCAGGCGCTGATGCACGCCGAACCGGTGCTGCTCGTCCACCACCACTAGACCGAGGCGATGGAAGACCACGGTTTCCTGGAACAGGGCATGCGTGCCGACCGCGACCTGGGCGCGTCCCTCGGCGATGGCGGCGAGCATCTCCTCGCGGCGCTTGCCGGTGACGCGGCCGGACAGCCAGGCCACCTCGATACCCAGCGGCGCCAGCCACTGCGAGAAGTTCCGGAAATGCTGCTCGGCCAGCAACTCGGTCGGCGCCATGATCGCCGCCTGCCAGCCCGCCTCCACCGCCCGCAGCGCGGCCAGCGCGGCCACCACGGTCTTGCCCGAGCCGACGTCGCCCTGCACCAGCCGCAGCATGGCCTGCTCCGAGTTCATGTCGCGCGCCACCTCGGCATCGACCCGCCGCTGCGCGCCGGTGAGCGCGAACGGCAGCGCCGCCAGGAAGCGCTCGACCAACTCGCCCGACGGCGCCAGCGCCGGCGCGCGGGCGCGATCGCGCATGGCCTGACGCAGCCGTCGCATGCTCAGGTGATGCGCCAACAACTCCTCGAACACCAGCCGCCGCAGCGCTGGGTGGCGCCCCTCCAGCAGCGGTGCCAGCGGCTCGTCCGCCGGCGGGCAATGGATCAGGTTGAGTGCCTCCAGCAGCGACGGCAGCCCCTGTTGCGCCAGGATCTCGGCCGGCAGCAGGTCGGCGAGCGCGCCCGGCGCCTGCGCCAGCCCCAACGCATCTCGCACCAGCCGGCGCAACTGGGTCTGGTTCAGACCCTCGGTCGCCGGGTAAACCGGCACCAGCCCCGACTCCTCCGGCGCGGCATCCTCATCCGCTAGCCGGTACTCGGGATGCGTCATGCTCAAGGTCACCGGCCCCGGCCGCACCTCGCCGAAGGCACGCAGCCGTATACCCGCCCGGAACTGGTTGAGCTGGGTGGCGTAGAAATGGAAGAAGGTGAGCGTCAGCGCGCCGGTACCGTCGCTTATCCGCACCAGCAGGCGGTTGCGCTTGCCGCGCGCCACCTCGGCCAGATCCACCTGCCCCTCGACCAGCGCGTGGTCGCCGGGCCGCAGGCTGCCGATGGGCCTGACCGTGCCCCGGTCCTCGTAGCGCAGCGGCAGATGGAACAACAGGTCCTGCACGGTGTGCAGTTCCAGCCGGCGCAGCTTTTCGGCCAGGCGCGGCCCCACGCCGCGCAGGCTGGAAATGGGCCGCGCGGCCAGTGAGACCGGTGGCGCGACCGCTTTCAGGATCAGCCTCCGAGCACCAGGATGCCGTCCATTTCCACCGCCGCGCCCTTGGGCAGGCTGGCCACGCCGATGGCGGCGCGCGCTGGATACGGCTGCTGGAAATACTCGGCCATGATCTCGTTGACCGTGGCGAAATTGCCGAGGTCGGTCAGGAACACGTTGAGCTTGACGATGTCCTGCAGGCTGCCGCCGGCGGCCTGGCAAACCGCCTGCAGGTTGTCGAACACGCGGCGGATCTGCGCCGCGATGTCGCCCTCGACCAGGTTCATGGTCGCGGGGTCGAGCGGAATCTGGCCGGACAGATAGACGGTACCGCCGACCTTGACTGCCTGAGAGTACGTGCCGATTGCCTTCGGCGCCTGGTCGGTACTGACGATCTCGCGGGCCATGCCGTGCTCCTTAGGTTTGGCGAATGAATGGGGGCGCCTGCCGCGCCCGGGAACATGAAGATGAAGCGGTAGCGATCCGCGGCCGCGACGGCCGCGCTACGCGCGTCGCCGGGTGATCTTGACCACGCTGCTGAGGACGCGCAAGCGGCGCATGACCCGCGCCAGATGGACGCGGTCGCGCACGGTGATGGTGAAGCGGATGGTGGTGACCATACCTTCTTTCTCACCCACCTGCACCTGATCGATATTGCTGTCGCAGTCGGAGATGTTGGACGCCAGCTCGGCCAGCACGCCGCGCTTGTTGACCACGTCGACCGCGACCACCACCGGGAACTCGCCCTGAACGGTGTCTTCCCACTGCACGTCGACCCAACGGTCCGGCTGATTGCGGTACTCCTTGATATTGGAGCAGTCGCGATGATGGATCACCACGCCGCGGCCGGCGCTGGCGAAGCCGACGATGGGATCGCCGGGAATGGGGTGGCAACATCGACCGAAGGTGACCACCGCGCCCTCGGTGCCGCGGATCACCAGTTTCTGATTCTGGCGCGAGGCCTCGGGCGAGACCGCGTCGGGGTTGATGCCGGACAGCCGCTGCGCCACCAGCCAGGGCATGCGCTGGCCCAGGCCGATTTCCTCCAGCAGGGTATTGAGATCGCTCACGCCGAGGTTGGCCAGCACCGGTTTGAGCTGCTCCTCGGTCAGCGAGTCCAGCGACATCGACAGCGCCGCCAGCGACTGCTCCAGCAGCCGCCGCCCCAGCGACACCGCCGCCTCGCCGCGCAACCGCTTCAGGCTCTGGCGAATGGCGGCGCGCGCCCGCGCCGTGACCACGAAGTCGAGCCAGGCGGGGTTCGGCCGCGCCCCGGGCGCGGTGATGATCTCGACCGTCTGACCGGTGGACAGCACGGTGCGCAGCGGCGTCAGGCGGTGGTCGATCATGGCGGCGATGCAGCCGTCGCCGACGTCCGAGTGCACGGCGTAGGCGAAGTCGATGACGGTGGAGCCGCGCGGCAGCTTCATGATGTCGCCCTTCGGGGTGAACACGTACACCTCGTCGGGCTGCAGGTCGATCTTGACGTTCTCGATGAACTCCAGCGGATTGCCGGTGGTCCGCTGCATCTCCATCAGGCCGCGGATCCACTCGCGGGCGCGCACCTGGGCCGTGTTGCTGACGACCTCGTTTTCCTTGTACATCCAGTGCGCGGCGATGCCGCTCTCGGCCATCTTGTCCATCTCCACCGTGCGCACCTGCACCTCGATGCGCATGCGGCGCGGACCGATCAGGCTGGTATGCAGCGACTGATAGCCGTTGGCCTTGGGGATGGCGATGTAGTCCTTGATCCGTCCCGGCTTGGGCTTGTAGAGGCTGTGCAACACGCCCAGCGCCCGGTAGCAGGTGTCGACGTCGGCAACGATCACGCGGAAGCCGTAGACGTCGAAGATGTCCTGGAAGTCCTGATTCTTGGAGCGCATCTTCTGGTAAATGCTCCAGAGATGCTTCTCGCGCCCCACCACGGTGCCGACCACGCCGACGTCCGACATGCGCTCCTCAATGGCGTGCTTGACCTGCTCGATCAGCGCGCCGCGGCTGCCGCGCTGGCGCCGCAGCTTTTCCTTCAGCACCCGGTAGCGCATCGGATAGAGCGCGGCGAAACCGAGATCCTCCAGCTCCACCCGCATGGTGTTGATGCCCAGGCGCTGGGCGATGGGGGCGTAGATCTCGAGCGTTTCGCGGGCGATGCGGTGGCGCTTCTGCGGCGGCATCACCCAGATGGTGCGCATGTTGTGCAGCCGGTCGGCCAGCTTGATCAGGATGACGCGGATGTCCTTGGACATCGCCAGCACCATCTTGCGGAAATTCTCCGCCTGGGCCTCGGCCTTGGACTTGAAATCGATCTGGGTGAGCTTGCTGACGCCGTCCACCAGTTCGGCGACTTCCTCGCCGAACAACTTGGCGATCTGGTCCTTGGCGGTGGGCGTGTCTTCGATGACGTCGTGCAGGATGGCGGCGGCGATGCTTTGGTAGTCCAGCCGCATCTCCGCCAGGATCTTGGCCACCGCCAGCGGGTGCGTGATGTAGGGCTCGCCCGAGAGGCGGCGCTGACCGGCATGCGCCTCGGCGCCGAAGCGGTACGCCAGGTACACCTGCTGTACCTGCTTCGGTTCGATGTACGTCTCCAGCAGCGAGCAGAGCTCGCTCGCTTTGCGGGCGGGATCCGTCGCTGCGGTGTCGTCAGGGATGACCGGGTCGGCGCGACCCATATGAAACCTGGAGCTTACAGCTCCGACTCACCGAGGGGCGCGGCGCCCTCGATCGGGTCTTCGCCGATGACTTGCTCGGATACGCCCTCGTCGAGCGGCTCCTCGAGCTGGCGGTTGACGAAGCCGGCGGCGATCTCGCGCAGCGCGACTACGGTCGGCTTGTCGTTCTCCCAAGGCACGAACGGCTCGGAGCCGTTAGCGATCTGCCGGGCACGCTTGGACGCGACCAGAACCAGCTCGAAGCGGTTCGCCACGTTGCCCAGGCAGTCTTCCACGGTCACACGTGCCATAACTTAATCTCCACCAAGAAATCTTAGGGTCAAGGTATCGGATTCTAGACGCATCGGGGCGCCACCGGAAGCCTACAAGCCCGCGAAACGCGGCGGCTAGCGGAGCAGATCGCCGATGCGCTGCGCCAGTCGCTTGGCCTGCGCCTCTCGCCGCAGACGCCGCGCGCGCACCAGCGAGTGCAGATCGGCCAGCGCGTGCTCGAACACCTCGTTGACGATGAGGTAGTCGTACTCGTGATAGTGCGACATCTCGCTCACCGCCTCCTGCATGCGCTTGGCGATAACACTGTCGCTGTCTTGATTCCGACCGCGTAGACGCCGTTCGAGTTCATCGCGCGACGGCGGCAGGATGAAGACCGAAACCGCCTCCGGCATAGCCTGGCGCACCTGGCGCGCGCCCTGCCAGTCGATCTCCAGAATCACGTCGATATCGGCCTCGAGCGAGCGCACCACCTGCTCCCGGCCGGTGCCGTACAGGTTACCGAACACGCAGGCATGCTCGAGAAAAGCGTTCTCCGCCACCATCGCCTCGAACCGAGCGGTGTCGACGAAGTGATAATGCAAACCGTCCTCCTCGCCCGGACGTTTGGCGCGGGTGGTGTGCGACACCGACACCCGCAGATCCGGAACGGCCTTGACCAAGGCGTCCACCAGGCTGGTCTTACCGGCGCCGGACGGCGCCGAGATGATGTATAGCGTTCCGCTCATGGGACAACCTTGCAGCCGTCAAGCACGGCTTACTCAATGTTCTGAATCTGCTCGCGCATCTGCTCGATGAGCACTTTCATCTCGACGGCGGCAGCGGTGGTGGCGGCGTCGGCCGATTTGGACGACAGCGTGTTGGCCTCGCGATTGAGTTCCTGCATCAGGAAATCCAGGCGGCGCCCCACCGGATCCCGGCGTTCCAGCACCCGCAGCACCTCGTCGACATGGGTCTGCAACCGCTCCAGCTCTTCCTCCACGTCCATGCGCTGGGCAACCATCACCAGCTCCTGTTCGACCCGCCCCGGGTCGGCGTTGAGCTCCAGATCCTTGAGCCGGTTCATCAGCTTCTCGCGGATCTGGGCATTGACCTCTACCCGCCGGCTGCGCACCTCGCGCGCGAGCTCGCCGATACGGCGGGCGCGATCGCCGATCAACTCGGCCAGCCGCGCGCCTTCGCGCTCGCGGTTCTCGATCAGCCCGTCGATGGCCTCGTCGAGCAGTTCCAGCGCCGCCTGCGCCACCGGCTCCAGATCCTGCTCCACGTCCTTGAGCACGCCCGGCATGCGCAGCAAATCGAGCGGGCTGATCGGCGCCGCCGCCGCCATCTGCTGCGCGAGCGCGCCGCAAGCGGCCAACAACCGTTCGGCGTGCGGCCAGTTCACTTCCAACCCGGCGCCCGTGCCGGCGGCGGGCTGGAAGCGCAGCGCGCACTCCACCTTACCGCGGCTGAGCTTGGCGGCGAGCCGCTCGCGCACCGCCGGCTCGAGCTGCCGCAGCTCCTCGGGCATGCGCGGGTACACGTCGAGAAAGCGATGATTGATGGAGCGCAATTCCCAGGTCAGGCGCCCCCATTCGCCCTGTCGCTCCTTGCGGTCATAGGCGGTCATGCTGCGTAGCATCTGCGGCCCCTCGGGTTGCGCGAAGAAAGGCGCCATCTTACGCATTCCGGCCGGCCGAAAAAACCGGCCAAGGCCCTTAGATCGGGCCGTTGTGCTAGGCTTGCCAGCCCTCACGAGCGGACAAGGACCAAATCCATGCGCCCGAGCGGCCGACGCTTCGACGAACTCAGACCCGTTTCCATTACCCGCCACGTCAGCAAGCATGCCGAGGGCTCGGTGCTGGTGAAGTTCGGCGATACCCACGTGCTGTGCACGGCCACGGTCGAGGAGCGGGTCCCGCAATGGCTGCGCAACAGCGGCCGCGGCTGGGTCACGGCGGAGTACGGCATGCTGCCGCGCGCCACGCACAGCCGCAACGATCGCGAGGCGGTGCGCGGCCAGCAGCAGGGCCGCACCCAGGAAATCCAGCGCCTGATCGGCCGCGCGCTGCGCGCCGCGGTGAACCTGGAAGCGCTGGGCGAGCGTCGCATCATCATCGACTGCGACGTGCTGCAGGCCGACGGCGGCACCCGCACCGCCTCGATCACCGGCGCCTTCGTCGCCCTCGCCGACGCGGTCAAGGCCATGCAGGAGCGGCGCCAGATCAGCCGCTACCCGCTGCTGGGCCAGGTCGCGGCGGTGTCGGTGGGCATCTATCGCGGCGAGGTGGTGCTCGACCTCGACTACGCCGAGGACGCCGAGGCCGAAACCGACATGAACATCGTGATGAACGACGCCGGCGGCTTCATCGAGGTGCAGGGCACGGCCGAAGGTCACGCCTTCCGCCCCGACGAACTGCTGCGCATGACCGAGCTGGCGCGCGAGGGCATCGCTCAGCTGATCGAGATCCAGCGCCAGGCGTTGCAGGACTGAAGAACATGCGCAAGGTAGTGTTCGCCAGCAACAACGCCGGCAAGGTGCGCGAGGTGGCGGCGATCCTGGCCGGCCTCGATATCGAGGTCGTGCCGCAGTCGGTGTATGCCGTGCCGTCGGTGGAGGAAACGGGCCTAAGCTTCGTGGAGAACGCGATCCTCAAGGCCCGACATGCCAGTAAACACACCGGCCTGCCCGCCATCGCCGACGACTCGGGCATAGAAGTCGATCTGCTCAACGGCGCGCCGGGCATCTACTCGGCCCGTTATGCCGGCCCCGGCGCCAGCGACGCCGACAACAACGCGCGGCTGCTGGCGGCGCTCGGCGACGCGCCGGAATCGGCCCGCACCGCGCGCTACCAGTGCGTGATGGTGTACATGCGGCATGCCGACGACCCCACGCCGCTGATCTGCCAGGCGAGCTGGGAAGGGCGCGTGCTGAGCGCGCCGCGCGGCGAGGGTGGGTTCGGCTACGACCCGCTGTTCCTGCTACCCGAACTGGGCAAGACGGCCGCCGAGATCGACGCCGAGACCAAGAACCGCCTCAGCCACCGCGGCCGCGCCCTGCGCGCGCTGTTGGAAGCGCTGCGCGGAACCTAGCCGCGGCGCGGGCGGTCCTTACCGGCAGCGATCGAGAACCGTCCATGTTCCAATTCGACACCCCGCCACCGCTCGCGCTCTACATCCACCTGCCGTGGTGCGTGCGCAAGTGCCCGTACTGCGACTTCAATTCGCACGCCGCGCCGCAATCGCTGCCCGAGGCGGCCTACGTCGACGCGCTGCTGCGCGATCTCGAGGCGGAAGCACCGGCGGTCGGCGACCGGGTGGTGGAATCGATCTTCTTCGGCGGCGGAACCCCCAGCCTGTTCTCGCCGCGGGAGATCGATCGCCTGCTGCGGAGTGTGCGCGCCCGGGTGAACGTGGCCGCCGACGTCGAGATCACGCTGGAGGCGAATCCGGGAACGGTGGAACAAGCGCGCTTCGAGGGCTATCGGGCGGCCGGCGTAAACCGCCTGTCGATCGGCATTCAGAGCTTCTCGGCCGCTCGCTTGCGCGCCCTGGGCCGCATCCACGGCGACCAGGAGGCGCTGCGGGCGGCGCAGGCGGCGCGCGATGCCGGGTTCGACAACTTCAACCTCGATCTGATGTACGGGCTGCCGGAACAAGACCTTGACGGCGCGCTGGCGGACCTGGAACAGGCCATCGCCCTCGCGCCCAGCCACATCAGTCACTACCAACTGACGCTGGAGCCGAACACGCTGTTCCATGCCCGGCCGCCCAAGCTGCCTGACGACGACACGCTGTACGAGATGCAGATCGCCTGCCAGGCCCGGCTGGCGCAGGCAGGCTACGCGCAGTACGAGGTTTCGGCCTATGCCCGAACCAACCGGCGCTGCCGGCACAACCTCAACTACTGGCTATTCGGCGACTACATCGGCATCGGCGCCGGTGCTCACGGCAAGCTCACCGATATCGCGCGCGGCAGGATCGAGCGCAGCTGGAAGCTCAAGCACCCGCGCGACTATCAAGCCCGCGCCGGCACCGACGCGGCCCGCGGCGACCTGCAGACGCTCAGCCCCGAGGACGTACGGCTGGAGTTTCCGCTGAACGCGCTGCGCCTGAACGACGGCTTCTCGCGCGCGCTGTGCGCGCGGCGCACCGGGCTGCCGTGGGACATCTTCGCCGACCCGGTGCGGCGCGCGGTCGAGCACGGCTGGCTGGAACTGCTCGACGACCAGGTCAAGCCGACCGCTCAGGGTCGGCTGTTCCTCAACGAGATGCTGGAATTGTTCCTGCCCGACGCCGCCTGATCAGAACGGCCAAGGATTGTGGCGCAAGGCCGTCCGCACGATGTAGGCGAATACCAGCAGCGCCGCCACGAATGCCGCCGCCCGAACCGGCTTGCTCCGCCCCCGCTTCAGCGCCACCGTGCCTAGCCCGATGTACGCCAGCAGCGCCAGCACCTTGGCGGTAAGCCAACCGTGCACGAACGGGTATTGCTGCAGCAGCACGGACAGCGTGACCGCGCTGGCCAGCAGCACGGTGTCGACGACATGCGGCACGACCTGCACCCAGCGACGCTGCAGCCAAGCGGAATCCAACAGCATCCAGATACCGCGCGCGCAGAACAAGGCCAAGCTGAGCGTGACCGCGGTGAGGTGAATGTGCTTGATCATCGGATACCAGGTCACTGCGAATTCACCTATAAAAGTTGTGATGGGCGCCAACGCCGCAAGGATGAAACCGGCTGAATATCGGTGACTAACGTTCGGCCAGCCATTTTGCACTAGAACCACACGCGGATGGCGCGATTTGCCGGCCAAGGTGCGGCGGGCGCTCGAGCCGCCGCCATTCCGATCACCAGCAACAACAATAACCATGCCGACCAACGACAGCCACGACCTGGAACTGCTGCTGCGCTCGCACGTCCCCCTATTGGTGGTCGAGACCCACGAGGAACCGCGCGTCGTCGCGATGTTCCAGCGGCTGGGATTGCGCCTCAACCGTCCGCTGTTCCAATGGAGCGTCACCGACGGCCTACGCCGTGCCGAGTTCGCCGCCGCCGGCGGCGACGCGACCGAGCCGACCGAGGCACTGCGGCGGATCAGGGCCACCACCCAGGGCGGCATATATCTGCTCGCCGATTTTCACCACTATTTGAGCGACCCGATCCATATCAGGCTGATCAAGGAGATCGCGCTGGCGCACGAGCAAACGCCGCACACGCTGGTATTCATCAGCCATGAGCTGGAAATGCCGGCGGAGTTGCGCCGCTACACCGCCCGCTTCGAACCGGCACTGCCCGATGCGGCGGCGCTGGAACGCTTGATCCGCGACGAAGCCGCGCGTTGGTCGCGCCAACAAGGCGCCGAGCGGGTGCGCACCGACCGCCAGACGCTCGGCGCCCTGATCCGCAACCTCACCGGCCTGACCGCCACCGACGCGCAGCGTCTGATCCGCGGCGCGATCCAGGATGACGGCGCGATCACGGAAAGCGATCTGCCGCGGGTGATGGAGGCCAAGTACCGCCTGCTCGAGGGCAACGGCGCCCTGTCCTTCGAGTACGACACCGCGCGCTTCTCCGACGTCGGCGGCCTGAACAACCTCAAACGCTGGTTGCGCCGCCGTCAGGATGCATTCGTCGGCAATGCCGGCGCCGACGCGCCCAAGGGCATACTGCTGGTCGGCGTGCAAGGCAGCGGCAAGAGCCTGGCCGCCAAGGCCGTGGCCGGCCTATTGCGGCTGCCGTTGCTACGCCTCGACGTCGGCGCGCTCTACAACAAGTACTTCGGCGAAAGCGAACGTAACCTGCGGGACGCGCTGAGAACCGCCGAGGTCATGGCCCCCTGCGTGCTGTGGATGGACGAGATCGAGAAGGCGCTGGCCGAGGGGAGCGGCGACAGCGGCGTGTCGAAACGCATGCTCGGCACGCTGCTGACTTGGATGGCGGAGAAGCGGGCGGCGGTATTCATCGTCGCCACCAGCAACGCCATCGACCGGCTTCCGCCCGAACTGATCCGCAAGGGCCGGCTGGACGAAATCTTCTTCGTCGATCTGCCGGACGCCGACACCCGCCGCGAGATATTCGCCATCCACTTGCGCAAGCGCGATCTGGATCCGGCGCGATTCGACCTGGATCTTCTCGCCGCCGCGACCGAATCTTTCTCCGGTGCGGAAATCGAACAAGCAGTGGTATCGGGGCTGTATCTGGCGCGGGAGCGACAGCAAACGCTGGAGACCTCCCACATCCTCGCGGAACTGCGCCAGACCCGGCCGTTGGCGGTGGTCATGCGCGAGTCGGTGGATGCCCTGCGGGAATGGGCCAGAAGCCGAACCGTCGCCGCATAAGCGACCCATCGCCGGAATAGACGAAATCCCACGAAAAAGGGCGCCACTGGGCGCCCTCGCGATGCGCTTCGCAAAGCGGCTATTGAACGGTGGTAATGATCTCGTTCGAGTAGCCGCTGGTCTGACCATCGGTATCGACCGCCTGCACGGCGAAATACCAGGACGCCGTACCGAGCTTGTCGACCTTGAACGAACAGCTCTGGATCTGCCCACAGCTATCGGACTGCCCGCTGTCGGAGCACGACAACTGGCTGACGTCCACATCGCGGCTATCCGAGTACACGCCGGGCGCCAGACCGTAGTTGACCCGATAACCCTGGAGCGAACCGAGACAGGAACCGTCGGTACGGGTGGTCGGCGCATCCCAGGTCAGCACCACCTCGTGGCTGTTGCCCGGCACGGTCGGTGAGGTCGGCTGCGTCGGCGAACCGGTGCCGCTGCTGCCACCGCCGTTGTTGACCGGAGCGCCGACGCCAGCGCTATCGCCCACGTTGCTGCCGCCGCCGCCACCGCCGCAGGCGGCCAACGCCCCGCCGAGAGCGACGAGTACAACCGTATTTCGCAGGATCCGCGTGACGATGTTCATAGTAGTTTCTTCCATCCGGGCGCCGATTCGCAGGCGAGGATTGATAAGTTTGTATTCCCTGGACGGCGGCGCCATTTCACACATTTCTCATGCGCAATACATCCGACCCGTCCAGCCATGCCTTACGGTACCGTCCGAACCGCGCTCGATCTGCGGATTGCGTCACCGATCAGGAACATGGCGCCGGCAGTGGGGATGAGTAGCGCCATTCGTGAACTTCGTCCACATTATTGCGCGGCGAGACGGCAGTTCACTGCGGTTGTCGCAAATTGGCGACAGGAAATGGCGAGTCTCTACCGAAAGAAGCAGCCAGACCACCACTCAAAGGAAGGAAATTGCGGAGACTCTCTTATGCCATCCGCGGCGGGATTGAATTTTTATATATTCTAATTAATAGCAATAAAGACTATTCGACAACGCGCGAAGGGCGCGGCGCCACTCGTGGCGCCGCCATGCCCCTCATCGGCATCAGCGCTGCACGAACTCACCCCACAGGTCGTGCTCGTCGGCATCGACGATCCGCGCTTCATGGATAGTGCCAGGGAGCACGCCGGGCGTCGGCGGCAGGTATACCTGGCCGTCGATTTCCGGCGCATCGCCCTTGGTACGCGCGACGATGCCTTCGTCCGACACCTCGTCCACCAGTACCGCCTGCACCGTGCCGACCTTGGCCGCCACCTTCTCGGCGCTGATGCGTGCCTGCAGCGTCATGAAGCGCTCCAACCGCTCTTCCTTGACCTCCTCCGGAACCGGATCGGCCAACGCATTGGCGGCCGCTCCCTCGACCGGCGAATACTTGAAGGCGCCCACCCGATCCAACCGCGCCTCTTCCAGGAAGGCCAGCAACTCCTCGAACTCGGCCTCGGTCTCGCCCGGGAACCCGACGATGAACGTGGAGCGAATCGTCAGTTCCGGACAGATCGCGCGCCAAGCCTGAATGCGCGCCAGATTGGCCTCGCTCGAGGCCGGCCGGCGCATCGCCTTGAGCACCCGCGGGCTGGCGTGCTGCAGCGGCACGTCGAGGTAGGGCAGGATCTTGCCCTCGGCCATCAGCGGAATGACTTCGTCGACGTGCGGATACGGATAGACATAGTGCAACCGCACCCAGACACCGAGTTCGCCCAGCGCCCTGCACAGCTCGGTCATGCGGGTACGCACCGGTCGCCCGCGCCAGAACCCGGTGCGGTACTTGACGTCGACGCCGTAGGCGCTGGTGTCCTGCGAGACGACCAGCAGTTCCTTGACGCCGGCCTTGACCAGCCGCTCCGCCTCGTCGAGCACTTCGCCGACCGGGCGGCTGACCAAATCACCGCGCATCGACGGAATGATGCAGAAGGTGCAGCGGTGGTTGCAGCCTTCCGAGATCTTCATATAAGCGTAGTGGCGCGGGGTGAGCTTGATCCCCTGCGGCGGCACCAGGCTGGTGAAGGGATCGTGCTGCGGCGGGGCGTGCTCGTGCACCGCGCCGAGCACGTCTTCATAGGCGTGCGGTCCGGTGATCTTGAGCACCTGCGGATGGTGCTCTCGGATGACCTCTTCCTTGGCTCCCAAGCAGCCGGTGACGATCACCCGGCCGTTCTCCGCCAGGGCTTCGCCAATGGCGCCGAGACTTTCCTCAACCGCCGCGTCGATGAAACCGCACGTGTTAACCACTACCAGATCGGCATCCTGGTAGGTCGGCACCAGTTGATATCCCTCCGCCCGCAACTGGGTGAGGATGCGTTCGGAATCGACCAAGGCCTTGGGGCAACCGAGGCTGACGAAACCGATCTTCGCTGCTTTATCCGAGGCCACTGAACGACGACTCCCGCGGCTTGCAAGGGTGCGGCCGGCACCCTATCTATAGGACAGGCGGCACTATACGGATTTTCCGCAGCCGCGTTAATTGGCCTACAGACTGCGCCGATGGCGATCGGTTCCGCCGCGGCGCGTGGCGAATCACAGCCTTGCGGGAGGTTGGATGCGACAGGACGACGGCATCCAGTTCGACTTCGACGAGTGGGCCGAGCTTGCGGCACGAGATCCCGACGCTTTCGAGGCACAACGCGCGCGGGCGCTGGAGCAATTCATCGAGCAGGCGCCCAGCGAGCGGCGTCAACGGCTACGGCAGCTGCAATGGCGGATCGACGCCGAGCGCGGCCGCGCTTCCAATCCCCTATCCGCCTGTCTGCGCATCTCCCGCATGATGTGGGATACGCTGCTCGGCAAAGGCGGTCTGATCGAGGCGATCGAGCGCCTCAGCGGGCGTCCCGCGCCCGTCCCTACGGCCGCTAAGCCGGCGCGGGTATTGGAATTCCGTCCTCGGCATTGAGAGGCTTGCTTGCGCCGGCAAGTACGCATATGATGGCGCCCTTTCGGCTCGCCGAGCCTCGTCGTCGCCTTCAAGGTAGGCCCATGAAGAAAGACATTCATCCCGAGTACCGTGACGTGGTCTTCCAGGACCTGGCGTCGGATTTCGCGTTCCTGACCCGGTCGACCATCCGGACCAAGGAAACCATCAAGTGGACGGATGGCAAGGAGTACCCGGTCTACAAGATCGAAGTCTCCAGCAAGAGCCACCCGTTCTACACCGGCAAGCAGCAGCGCACCACCTCCACGGGTGGCCGCGTCGACCAGTTCCGCAAGAAGTTCGGCGGCATGGGCCGGGGCAGCAAGTAAGCTTCCGATCCGCATCGCCGTCCCGAGAAGCGCCCGCCAGGGCGCTTTTCTTTTTTGGATACCCCCCTCCCCCTGAACCTGGGCGTGTTTCGCTTTCCGGCCCTAGGGAATGTTGTTACTATCTGCGCGGCCTTCAAAGGGGCCGACGCAACGCGTACCCAGGCACCCGCTAAGATCAGCCCGACTCCGGCGCAGATCCGGCTCGATGGTTCGGCCGGTATCCACGCCTGAGCCCCGCGCGCTTTCCTCGCTCAGAGGCTTCAGCCCAGGTTGCGGCGGAGCCCGACGAGAGCGACGCGGCCAAGCCCAGTTTCAGGAGAGCGTTCCATGTCGAAAAAGTCAGTCACGATTACCGACAACGTTACCGGCAAGAGTGCGGAGTATCCGCTACGCAGCGGCACGCACGGGCCTGACACCATCGACATCAAGAACCTCTACAAGGATTTCGGCTACTTCACCTACGACCCCGGCTTCACCTCCACGGCTAGCTGCCGCAGCGACATCACCTTCATCGACGGCGACGAGGGCGTACTGCTCTACCGCGGCTACCCGATCGAGCAGCTGGCCGAGAAGAGCAGCTTCCTGGAAGTTTCCTACCTGCTGCTGAACGGCGAACTGCCGACCAAGGAGCAGCTGGCGAAGTTCACCGACTCGATCACCAAGCACACCATGGTGAACGAGGCCATCAAGAACTTCTTCAACGGCTTCCACTACGATGCGCATCCCATGGCGATGCTCACCGCCGTGGTCGGCTCGCTGTCCGCGTTCTATCACGACAGCATCGACATCAACGACGCCGCCAGCCGCGAGCTGTGCGCTCACCGCATCCTCGCCAAGATGCCGACGATCTCGGCGGCCGCGTTCAAGCACATGATCGGCGAGCCCTTCGTCTATCCGAAGAACGAGCTCAGCTACTGCGGCAACTTCCTGAACATGCTGTTCTCGCGCCCGGCCGAGAAGTACGAGATCAGCCCGATCGCCGAGAAGGCCCTGGATCAGCTGCTGATCCTGCACGCTGACCACGAGCAGAACGCCTCGACCTCGACCGTGCGCCTCGCCGGCAGCACCGGCACCAACCCGTTCGCCGCCATCGCCGCCGGCTGCGCCGCGCTGTGGGGGCCGTCGCACGGCGGCGCCAACGAGGCGGTGCTGAACATGCTCGAGGAAATCGGCACCGTCGAGAACGTGCCGAAGTTCATCGCCAAGGCCAAGGACAAGAACGATCCGTTCCGCCTGATGGGTTTCGGCCACCGCGTGTACAAGAACTACGATCCGCGCGCGACCATCATCCGCAAGACCTGCCACCAGGTGCTCAACGAGCTCGGCATGGGTAACGATCCGCAGCTGGAGCTGGCGATGCGGCTGGAGGAGATCGCGCTGAAGGACGAATACTTCGTCGAGCGCAAGCTCTACCCGAACGTCGACTTCTACTCCGGCATCATCTACCGTGCGCTCGGCATCCCGACCGAGTTCTTCACGGTGCTGTTCGCCATCGGCCGCACCCCGGGCTGGATCGCGCAGTGGATGGAGATGATCACCGATCCGGAGCAGCGGATCGGCCGGCCGCGCCAGATCTATACCGGCGCCGCCAAGCGCGACTACGTTCCGGTCGAGCAGCGGTAATACCGCCACAGGCAGCGAAAAGCCCGGCACATGCCGGGCTTTTTTGTGCGGCCTCGAGGACGGCAACCACCTCCTTGCACGGTGGCTTGCCAGCCCGGACGCCAGCAAAGCGCCTGACTTACACCGCCGCGAGCAACTCCCGCACGGCTCCAACTCCCGCCCGATCCATGGGCTGACCATCGATCCGGCTTCTCGGCGCCTCGCGCAGGCCCTTGGTCGAGAACACCGCGACATCGACGACCGTATCGCCGGCAACGAAGCGGTACACGGGAAGCGTCTCGTAGGAATCCAACCCGAAGCGGAACCGCCGCTCCGACGCCTCGTACGGAATCTGGTGATCCATCAGGAACAACACCACCTCCTCGGGCGAATCGGCGAATAGATGCAGGTTGACGTCGGAATGCTCGGTCGCGGTTCCATGCAACACCGACCCGACCAAGCGCGGCCGGAAACGAGCGAAGAACTCCATCGCCTCGACCGCCACTTCCCGCAGACGCCGCACCAGAACGGGTTGCTCCTCGCCCTGGAACAAGCGCTGGTAGTCGATCAAGGCATCCTGGATCTCGCGGTTGGTCGGCAAGTTGCGGGTATCCGGCGCCCCTAGCCGCTCCGCCGCCTTACGCTTGGCGACCAGGTAATCGCTGATCCCCTCCTCCGCCATGATCTTGGCGGCCTCCTGGGTCACCAGCTGACGCATGCGGGCATCCTTGGTGGTGGTCAGTCGCTTGCTCATCACCGCCTCCTCGATCGACTCGCCGCCGCGCGCGGCGGCAGCTTAGAAAAGCGACTGGCCCGGACGCTGCATCAAGCCGGCGGCCGCGGCCGCCGGCTCCAACGGCGGCTCGGTACCCGCCTCGAAGATCTCCGAAATCGCGCTCTCGTTCTCCGGCCGCGCCTGCAAGCCCGAACTCGGATCGATCCGCACCGTGACCAGGCCACCCGGAGGATCCATCGACCGCTCCGGCGCGCCGTCCAGCGCAACCTTCATGAAATCCAGCCAAATCGGCAAAGCGACCTGGGCACCGAACTCGCCGGCGCCGAGCGACTTCATCTGGTCGAACCCCACCCACACCGTCGCCACCACGTCGCCATTGAAACCGGCGAACCACGCGTCGTGCTGGTCGTTGGTGGTACCGGTCTTTCCGGCCAGGTCCGACCGATTCAACGCCGCGATCTTGCGCGCGGTACCAACCCGCGCCACGTCGCGCATCATCGACGTCATCAGGTACGCGTTCTGAGCCGAGATCACGCGCTTGGCAGGTACAGGGCGCGGCTCGCCGCTCTCCGTCGAGGCGCTCACCGCGCCACCGCAGTCATCGCAGGCGACAGCCGGGGCGGCCTGAAAAACCGTACGCCCGCTCGCGTCCTCGATCCGCTCGATGAAATAGGAACTCACACCATAGCCACCGTTGGCGAACACCGCGTAGCCGGTAGCCAATTCCAAGGGCGTGACACTGACATTGCCCAACGACAACGATAGGTTCGGCGCAAGCCGCTCCTGCGCGAAGCCGAACCGGGTGGCGTGGGCCAACGCATAAGGCACGCCGATGCTCTGCAGCACCCGAATCGAAACCAGGTTGCGCGAGTAGGTAAGAGCCTCGCGCAAGCGAGTCGGGCCGTAGAAGCGCCCGCTTGAATTCTCGGGCCGCCAAACCTCCTCCAGGGCCGCGTCCTGGAACACCACCGGCGCGTCGTTGACGACCGTGGCGGGCGTGAAACCCTTGCTCAGCGCCGCCGAGTAGATGAACGGCTTGAACGCCGAACCAGGCTGGCGCAACGCCTGCGTGGCCCGGTTGAACTTGCTCTGGTAGAAGTCGAAGCCGCCGACCAAGGCCAGTAGCGCGCCGTCGCTCGGCCGCAGCGCCACCAGAGCACCTTCGACTTCCGGCACTTCGGCCAAGCGCCACCCCGCCGGCACCTCCCGCACGTAGATCACGTCCCCAGCCGAGACCACCTGATCCAGACGCGACGGCAACTCGCCGCGCGAATCGCGGCTGATGAAGCGCCCCGCCCAGGCAGTTCCCGCCAGCGTAAGCGTCTGCGGCGCGTCCACACCGGCGACCAATATGTTGGCCTGATCCGACTTGACCGAAACCACCAACGCCGGACGCAGTTCGCCCACTTGCGGGAAAGCGGCCAGCGCCTCACGCCGCGCCGCGCCGGTGGCATTGGTCGCGGGATCGATACGGCCCGCCGGCCCGCGATAGCCGTGCCGCTCGTCGTACTCCAACAGTCCGGCGCGCAGGGCGTGATTGGCCGCCTGCTGCAGCCGCCCATCCAGCGTGGTGTACACCTTGTAACCGACGGCATAGGCCTGATCCGCGCCGAAGCGGGCCACCATCTCGGCCCGCGCCATCTCCGCCACGTACGGCGCGCTCACCTCCACTGGCGCGGCATAGGGACGCGCGGTGTTGGGCTCGGCCGAGGCCTGCTGCAGTTCCGACCTCGATATGAAGCCGAGTTCGTGCATCCGGCGCAGGACGTAGGCCCGACGCAGCATCGCACGTTCGGCGTTGACCAGCGGGTTGTACATCGAGGGCGCCTTGGGCAGGCCCGCGATCATCGCCAGTTCGGCGAGCGTCAACTGGTCGAGCGAGCGCCCGTAGTAAACCTGGGCGGCGGCGGCGACGCCATAGGCGCGGTTACCCAGGTAGATCTTGTTCAGGTACAGCTCGAGGATCTCTTCCTTGCTCAGCTCGCGCTCGATCTTGATGGCCAGGACGATCTCGTTGGCCTTGCGCAGATAGGTCTTCTCACTGCTCAGGAAGAAGTTGCGCGCCACCTGCATGGTGATGGTGCTACCACCTTGGGCGCGCTCGCCAGTGCGAACTAGGTTCCAGATTGCACGCACGAGACCCTGATAATCTACGCCAGGGTGCTCAAAAAAGCGGTCGTCCTCGGCAGCGATAAACGCCTGCACCAGTCTTTGGGGGAATTGTTCGTAACGCAGGGGGGTTCGCTTCTTCTCGCCAAACTCCGCCATCAGCGCGCCGTCGCGGGTGTATACCCGAAGCGGCACCTGGAGCTGCACCTCGCGCAGGACTTCCGCCGAGGGCAATTGCGGAGCGAGAATGAGGTATCCAACACCGAGCCCGGCCGCACCTAACAGGGCACATATGAGCAGGGCCGCACACAGGTACGACAGGACGCGCAAACTTTTTCTCATGGATGACCGACCGTGGTCCGACAGGACGCCGGCAGTATACCAGCGTGGGGAAGGTCTATTGTAAAGACGACGCCGCCGGTTTTTTGTCGACTTGACCTGTAGTTGACCATGGTATTGAATGCGGCCTTAGACGTGTCTGGTGTAAGCCGACAACCTATAAGGAAAAAATAAGTGGGCCTGTTCAGGAATTCACGTCCTCCCCTCCTGGGCATCGACATCAGCTCCACTGCCGTCAAGGTGCTTGAACTGAGACGACAGGACTCTCGATACCGGGTAGAGAGTTATGCGGTCGAACCTTTGCCGCCCAATGCGGTAGTCGAGAAGAGCATCGCCAATGTCGATGCCGTGGCCGACGCTCTCCGCGCCGCCATTAAGCGATCCCGCACCAAGAACAAGCTCGCGGCGGTAGCGGTGCCGGCCTCCATGGCGATCAGCAAGGTGATCGTCATGCCGGCCGGCCTCAAAGACGAAGAGATGCACGCCCAGATCGAGCTGCAGGCCGACCAGTACATCCCTTATCCTCTCGAGGAAGTAAACCTCGACTTCCAGGTACTCGGCCCGTCGCCGCAGGATCCCAATGAAGTCGAAGTCCTGCTGGTGGCTTCACGAAGCGAGAATGTCGACGCCCGCATCGGCGCGCTGGAGGCGGCCGGACTGACCCCAAAGGTCGTCGACGTCGAAAGCTACGCGATGGAAAACGCCTTCGGCCTTATCGCCAAGCAGCTCCAAGGCGAAGGACAAGACCTGACGGTGGCCGTTGTCGACATCGGCGCGACCATGACCACGCTGACCGTCATCAAGAACAACGAAATCGTGTACACCCGCGAGCAGGTCTTCGGCGGCAAACAGCTGACCGAGGAGATCATGCGCCGCTACGGCCTGTCCTACGAGGAGGCCGGACGCGCCAAGCGCCAGGGCGGGCTGCCCGATAGCTACGAAGAAGAAGTTCTCGAGCCGTTCAAGGAAGCGATGGCACAGCAAGTTGTCCGCTCGCTGCAATTCTTCTTCGGCGCCAGTCAGCACAACAGCGTCGACCACATCCTGCTCGCCGGCGGTTGCGCGGCCATCACTGGCGCGCCCGAACTCATCGAGCAAAGCACCGGCACGCCCACGTCGGTGGCAAATCCGTTCAGCAACATGGCTGTCGCATCCGACATCCGGCCGCAGCGCCTGACCGAGGACGCGCCGGCGCTGATGATTGCCTGCGGGCTCGCGTTGAGGAGCTTCGACTAACATGACGCGGATCAACCTCCTCCCCTGGCGTGAAGAGCTACGCAAAGAGCGGCAAAAGCAGTTCATCGGAATGCTCGCGGGGGCGGCACTTATCGGTGCGGCCATCTGGGGCATGGGTCACTGGCACTACGACGGATTGATCGAGAACCAGAAGTACCGCAACCAGGTACTGGAAAACGAGATCAAGAGCCTCGACGCGCGTATCGCCAAGATCAAGGACCTGGAAGCCACCAAGGCCAAGCTGATCGCGCGCATGGAAGTGATCCAGCAGCTGCAACAGGGCCGGCCGCAGGTCGTGCACCTGTTCCACCAGTTGGTGACATCGCTTCCGGACGGCGTGTTCCTCACCGCGGTAAAGCAGAGCGGCCGCACCGTGACTCTGTCCGGCGTAGCCGAGTCCAACGCGCGCATTTCAAGCTTCATGGAGAACCTGGACCGCTCCGACTGGCTCGCGGACCCTCGGCTCGACGTAATTCAGGTTAAAGACATCAAGGGTCGCGCTCGCGGCGGGTCGACGAACCGGGTTAGCGAGTACACGCTTCGGGTCAACCAGGAGACGCCCAAGTCGGCCGCCGCCGAAACCAAGCCCGCCCCCACGAAGAAAACAGCGGCTAAGAAGCAGACCGGCAAGAAGCGAGCCGGCAAGTAAGGAGGCCGACGGTGAACCTATCCGATCTCCAGAGTCTGGACAT
>Ga0182741_1000763_pt1 | contig 45657 bp, 42 predicted proteins | sample eDN5th37CBELigOP_FD_128874 | JGI IMG/M metagenome (GOLD analysis project Ga0182741, IMG submission 128874) | Enriched Organic Plus compost microbial communities from Emeryville, California, USA - eDNA 5th pass 37_C BE-Lig OP (version 2) (version 2) ... | reverse complement strand
GTGCAGGAGCTCCTCGACGCGGTCGGCGGCGCCCTCGGGTCGAGCGTGGTCGCCCACGCCCGGGTGCACGGCGGCGACGTCGCCGCCGCGTTCCGCATGGACCTGGCCGACGGGCGGCGGGTGTTCGCCAAGACCCACCCGGCGGCACCCCCCGGGTTCTTCACCACCGAGGCGACCGGGCTGCGCTGGCTGGCCGAGCCGGGCGCGGTCGCGGTGCCCGCGGTGCTGGCCGTCTCCGACGGGGACGACGGCGGCCCGCCGTTCCTCGTGCTGGCGTGGATCGACGAGGGCCACCCGACGGCGACGACGGACGCCGAGCTGGGCCGGGCGCTGGCGGACCTGCACCGGTTCGGGATGCCCTGCTTCGGGCGACCGGATCGCCGCTCCACCGGGAGCCGGGGTCTGCCGAACGAGCCGTGCGAGACGTGGGCCGACTTCTACGCCACGCAGCGGATGGCGCCGCTGGCCCGCCTCGCCCGGGACGCCGGCGCGCTCCCGGCCGGGGCGATCGCCGGCCTCGAGCGCCTCGACGCCGACCGGCTCCGGGCGGTGGGCGGCCCGCCCGAGCCGCCAGCCCGGCTGCACGGGGACCTCTGGGCCGGTAACCGCCTGGTGGACCGGCAGGGCCGCAGCTGGCTGATCGACCCGGCCGCCCACGGCGGCCACCGCGAGTTCGACCTGGCGATGATGCGCCTGTTCGGCGGGTTCGGCCCCGACTGCTTCGCCGCCTACGAGGCGGCCCATCCGCTGGCGCCGGGGTGGCAGGACCGGGTGGCGCTGCACCAGATCGCCCCGCTCGTCGTCCACGCCATCAAGTTCGGCGGGGGCTACGTCGGCGCCGCCACCCGCGCCATCGCCCGCTACGCCTGACGGGCGCCGCCCCGATGAGTCGACGGGCCGCGGCCCGTCTCCACCCCCGTGGACGCCACGATGCGAAACGGTGCCGCCGACCGAGCCGGGCCGTGGGACGATGAGCCGATGGCCCAGCCCGGAGGTGACGCGGTCTTCCGCCGCCTGCTGCTGAACACCCTCGTCAGCGGCGTCACGAGCACGTTCCTGTGGTTCGCGCTCATCTTCTGGGCGTACCTGGAGACCCGCTCGGTCGTGGTCACCGGCGTCATCGGCGCCGCGTTCAGCCTGGCCATGGCCTTCCTCGGACCCGCCTTCGGGTCCTACGTCGACCGGCACCGCAAGCACCGGGCGATGGTCGCCACCACCGCCGCCACCACGCTGTGCTTCCTGCTGGCCACGGCGCTGTTCGTGCTGGTCGACGCCAGCGCCCTGCTCAGCCTGCGCAGCCCGTGGTTCTGGGCCTTCGTGGCGCTCGTCCTCGGCGGGTCGGTGGCCGGCGGGCTGCGCAGCATCGTGCTGTCCACCTGCGTCACGCTGCTCGTCCCCGAGGACCGCCGGGACCGGGCCAACGGCCTCGTCGGCACGGTGACCGGCGTGTCGTTCGCGATCACGTCCGTGTTCAGCGGCGTCGCGATCGGTCGCTTCGGGATGGGATGGGCGCTCTACGGCTCGGTGGCGCTCACCGTGGCGTCGCTCCTGCACCTCCAGACGATCCGGATCGACGAGCCCGCCCCCGCCCCCGGCGGGCACGACGGCCCGAGGGTGGACGTGCGCGGCGCGCTCGACACGATCCGGGCCGTCCCCGGCCTGGGCCTCCTGATCGCGCTCTCGGCGTTCAACAACCTGCTCGGCGGCGTGTTCATGGCGCTCATGGACGCCTACGGGCTCGAGCTCGTGTCCGTGGAGGCCTGGGGGTTCATCTGGGGCGTCCTCAGCACCGGCTTCATCGTCGGTGGCCTGATCGTCGCCAAGGTCGGCCTCGGCCCCACGCCGGTGAAGGTCCTCGTCGCCGGCAACCTCGTGAACTGGACGGTCTGCTCGGTGTTCACGGTCCGGTCCTCGATCGTCCTCCTGTCGGTGGGCACGATGATCTGGATCACGCTGATGCCGGTCATCGAGGCCGCCGAGCAGACCGTGCTCCAGCGGTCGATCCCCTACGAGCGCCAGGGTCGGGTGTTCGGGTTCGCCCAGATGGTCGAGCACGCGGCCGCCCCGGCGATGTCGATCGCCATCGGCCCCGTGGCCGAGCGCTACGTCATGCCGTTCATGACCGACGGCTGGGGCGCCGAGCACCTCGGCTCGTGGTTCGGCACCGGACCCGAGCGCGGGATCGCCCTCGTGTTCACGATCGCCGGGCTCGTCGGCATCGCGGTGACGCTGCTCGTGCTCGCCTCCCGCTCGTACCGGCTCCTCACGGCCGCGCCCGACGCCGCCGGCCAGGTCGAGGTCGAGCCCGGCCTCGTCCCAGTCGACCAGATGCTCCGCTACGAGAGCACCCACCTCGATCCGGACCCCACCCGGTCGACCGCGGACGACGACCCCGACGAACCGGTCCCCGCCGCCCTGCCCTGACCTCGGCCACGCGCCGCCGGTCGGTCGGGCAGGATGCCGGGATGCGCTTCGACCTGATGACGGGGGTCGCCACGTGGGCGAGCGCGGCCCAGCTCGCCCGCGACGCGGAGGGGGCCGGGTTCTCCGGCCTCGTGTTCACCGAGACGAGCCAGACGCCGTGGATGTCGATGGCGGCTGCCGCCACCGCCGCCCCCTCGCTCGAGCTCTCCACCGGGATCGCGGTGGCGTTCGCCCGCAGCCCGATCGTGTCCGCGGCGATCGCCTGGGAGCTGGCCGAGAACACCCAGGGCCGGTTCCGGCTCGGCCTCGGCAGCCAGGTGCAGGCCCACGTCGAGCGACGCTACGGGGCCGCCTACGACCCGCCGGGGCCCCGGATGCGGGACTACCTGCTCGCCGTGAAGGCGTGCCTGCGCGCCTTCCGGGGCGAGGAGCGGCTCCACCACGACGGGCCCTACTACAAGCTCTCGCTCCTGCCGCCGGAGTGGGCGCCGCGCCGTCACGAGTTCGGCGACGTGAAGGTCGACGTCTCGGCAGTGGGCCCGTGGATGTGCGAGATGGCCGGCGAGGTGGCCGACGGCATCCACGTCCACCCCTTCCACTCGATGCACTACCTGCACGAGCGCCTGCTGCCGGCGGTGACCCGAGGCGCGGCGAAGGCCGGCCGCCGCCCCGAGGACGTGGACCTGATCGTCCCGGTGTTCGCCGTCCCGGGCGACACCCCAGAGGAGCGGGCGCCGCTGATCGAGCGGACGCGCTTCCAGATCGCCTTCTACGGCTCGACGAGGAACTACGCCTACCAGTTCGACGACCTCGGCTTCGAGGGCACCTCGGCGCGGCTCAACGAGCGCCTCAAGGCCGGGGACCTGGCCGGCATGGCCGCGCTCATCACCGACGAGATGCTCGAGCACTTCGCGGTGATCTGCCGCTGGGACGAGCTGGCCGACCGGCTCGTGGAGCGCTACCAGGGCATCGCCACCCGGGTGGTGTCGTACCTGGCGGAGCAGCAGATCCGCTCGGACCCGGCCACGCTGGCCCGCTGGGGGGAGGTCGCCCGCGCCATCGCCGCGACGTCCGCCGCCTGACCCGCCCACCGACCAGCGCGGCCTCGCCCGCATCCAGGGCGAGCGCATCGACCTCGGGGCCGTCGAGGCCCAGACGGGTGCGCCCCCGACGCCCACCACCCCGGGGACCCCCACCACCGCCCCGGGCGGGCCCGCGGCGACCGGCCCGGCCGACCCGGTCGCGGCGAACCCCACCTCCGTCGGCTGACCGCTCACGAGGGGCGGGTACAGGATCCCGCCGTCGGGGGAAGGTCACGGGCATGGCTCTCGTCGAACGCGTCCTGCCGTCCACCCCCGTCCGCGACCTCGCTGACCACCGCGAGCGGTGCCAGGGGGGTCGAGCCCTCGAGGCGGCTCGGCGCACCGAGGCCTCAGCGGTCATCGACGAGCTGGTCGCCGCCGGGCTCCGGGGCCGTGGCGGCGCCGGGTTCCCCACCGGCGTCAAGTGGCGGACGGTGCTCGAGAACCGCTCCGAGGTGCTCGGCACCACCGTCGTCGTGAACGCCGCCGAGGGCGAGCCGGGCACGTTCAAGGACCGCACGATCCTGCGAGCCGATCCGTACTCGGTGCTCGAGGGCGCCCTCGTCGCCGCGCACGTGGTCGGCGCTGACGACGTGGTGGTCGCGCTGAAGGCCACCTTCGTGGACGAGCTCCAGCGGGTGCGCGCTGCCGTCGCCGAGATGGCCGACGCCGGCTGGACGGACGGCATCGACGTCCACGTCTTCGAGGGGCCGGCCGAGTACCTCTACGGCGAGGAGACGGCGCTCCTCGAGGCGCTCGCCGGGCGCCCCCCGTTCCCCCGGATCGCGCCGCCGTACCGCCGGGGCGTGGAGGAGGTCGTGCGCGACGCCGACGAGCTCGACACCGGCAGCGGCCAAGCGGCCCGGGTCGAGCTGGCCTCCGACCTCGACGGCAACGTCGTGCCGCCCACCCTCATCGACAACGTGGAGACGCTCGCCAACGTGCCCAAGATCGTGCTCCGGGGCTCCGAGTGGTTCCGCTCGGTCGGCACCGCCGAGTCCCCGGGCACGATCGTCTGCACGATCACCGGACGGGTGCGGCGCCCCGGCGTGGCCGAGCTCGCGATGGGCACCACGCTGCGGGAGGCGATCGCCGAGGTGGCCGGCGGGGCGCGAGACGGCCACGAGGTGCGGGCCGTCCTGCCCGGCGTGTCCAACGGCCTCGTGCCGGCAGACGCGCTCGACACGCCGCTCACCTACGAGGCGATGGCGGTGATCGGCAGCGGCCTCGGCTCGGCCGGGTACGTGGTGCTCGACGACGCCGACGACCTCGTCGCCGTCGCCGCCGGGGTCAGCCGGTTCCTGGCCGTGGAGAGCTGCGGCCAGTGCCGGCCGTGCAAGGACGACGGCCTGGAGATCGCGGCCCGCCTGGAGGCGATCGCCGCGTCGAGCGCGGACGAGCACGACCTCGACGTGCTGCGCGACCGGGCCGCCACCGTGACCGACGGGGCCCGCTGCAACCTGGCCCACCAGCAGCAGGCCGTCACCGTGTCGCTCACCCGCATCGGCAGCCGAGCCATCGCCGACCACCTGTCGGGCCAGGCCGAGCCGGCCGGCCCGTTCGTCGTCGCCGAGATCGTCGACATCGACGACCGCGGCGCCACCGTCGACCTGGGCCACGCCGACAAGCAGCCCGACTGGACCTACGACGAGGTGGACAGCGGCCAGGCCCCGGCCGACCGGCTCGCGGAGCGGCGGGCGTAGGTCAGCGGGGGCGGTGGTCCTCGATCGTGCGGAGCAGCTCCGCCTCCGCGGCGGAGGCCTCCGGCCCGTAGCGGACGACCGCCGAGCCGCGCATGCCGCAGTCGGTGCAGGTGATGCCGAGCACCGCGGCCATGTCCGCCGGGTCGGAGGCGCCCTCCAGGCGGATCAGGTGGTCCAGCACGTCGCCCCGCATCTCGTGGCCGCAGGACCGGCAGCGAACCGTGGCCTGGTCGGTGACGGCGAGGTCGTGGGTGTACCCGAGGGCGCGGAGCTGGTCGAGCGCTTCGATGAGGGTGGTCGCGCCGGTCGGCGTGCCGACCATCGGCGAGTCGTGGTCGGAGCTCATGCCGGCACCGTACCCCGCTCCCCTGGGATCAGCCTCCGGTGTCGCCGGCGGGCCTGGCCGAGGCGAGGCCGTCGGTGAGGATGCCGACGATGAGCTCGATCGCGGCGTCGCGCGCGGGGGTGCGATGGGCGTTCCAGGACTCGATGGCCGACATGATGAAGCCGAAGGTGCCGTGCGCGGCGAGCCGGAGCGCGTCGGGGTCGGCGTCGGGGACGAGCACGCCGGCCACCCGCTGGAACCGCGACACGAGGCTGCGCATCAGCGCGTTGTCGAGCAAGCCCCCGTCGCTCGTGCGGATGCTGCGGAAGATGAACCCGTAGACGTCCGGGTCGGCGGTGACGACGTCGAAGAACTCCTCGACGGCGAGGTGCAGCGCTCGGCGGAGGTCGATCGTGCCGCCATCGGCCAGCTCCCGCATGAGCTGGCGCTCGCCCTGCTCGACGAGGGCCACCGCCATCGCCTCGGCGATGCCGTACTTGTCCCCGAACTCGCTGTAGAGGACCGGCTTCGACACGCCAGCCTCGGTGGCCATCTCCTCCACCGACGTGTCCGGCCCGTGCCGGCGGACGGCGGCGAAGGCCGCTTCGAGCAGGCGGGCCCGCTGGGCGGCGCGCGCCTCGGGCGAGCGCGGCGGACGGCCCGGTCCACGCGGCGTGGGGCGCTCGGTCGAGGTGGTGCTGTCGCCCATCGAGCCAGGTTCGCACACCGCGAGGCGACGGGCCGACGCGCGCCGGCCTCACGCGGTGGGGGTCGTCGCCTCCCCGGCGGACGCGGTGCTGGCGGCGGGCGAGACCCGGCGGGCGTCGGCCCGGCGGGCCACCCGGCGGATCGAGTCGACGATCCGATCGGGCGCTTCGAGCGGGAGCATGTGCCCGGCGCCGGGGAGCAGGACGAGCTCGGCGTCGGGGAGCTGCTCGACGAGCACCTTGGCCGCCCGGGGCGGGGTGAGGTGGTCCCGGGTGCCGACCATCACGATGACCGGGACATCCATGCTCCGCAGGCAGGGCCGCAGGTCCATCCCGGACATGGCGGCGAGGTACCCGGCCCGGGCCGGGCCGGGGGTGCGGGCGAAGGCGTCGAGGGTGAGCTGCACGTGCCGGGGCCGACGGGGCGAGCCGACGGCGCGGGCGGCCAGGCGCCGGCCGATGGCGCCGCGGCGGGTCCACTCCATCCGCCCGTCGCCGAGCAGGGCCGTGACGAGCGCGGCCGGCACCTCGCGGCCGAGCGTGCGGGCGGCGGTGGCGACGAGCACGGCGCCGCGCACGTGGTCCCGGAAGTGCTCAGGGTGCTCGAGCGCGTACGACTGGATCGTCATGCCGCCCATCGAGTGCCCGGCGAGCAGCACGTCGGTGCTGCCGGTGGCGTCGATGACGGCTCGGAGGTCGTGGCCCAGCTCGGGGATGGAGGGCGCGTGCCCGTCCGGGGCGGTGGACTCGCCGTGGCCCCGCTGGTCGTAGAGCACGACCCGGTGGCCGAGCAGCACGAGGCGGCGGGCGACGGCGCCCCACATCCCGCGGCTGCCGGTCCAGCAGTGGGGCAGCACGACGGTGGGGCCGTCCTCGGGGCCGGCGACGGTCACGGCGAGGCGGGCCCCGTCGTCGGTGGCGACCACGAGGGACCGGCCCTCGGGCAGGGCGCAGCCCTTCGGGCCGAGCGGGTCGGTGTCGGCCAGCCAGCCCTCGCGGCGCCGAGCGCGGTCGACCGCGACGGCGACCGCGGCACCGACCCCGGCGAGGGCGAGCGCCCGGCGGACCCGGCCGAGCGGACCGGGACGGCCGCTCACGACGCCGACCTCGTCAGCCAGGCGGGCAGCGGCCGGGCCAGCCGGTCGGTGACCGCGAGCGGCAGGAACCTGCCCGCGTACCAGCCGAGGTGGGCCTCGAACCCGGCGGGCACGACGGCCCTGTCGCGCTCGATGGCCCGCAGCACCGCGTCGGCCACGACGTCGGGGCTGTGCCCGCGGCTGAACAGGCGACGGGCCATCGCCTGGGCCCGGTCGGTGCCCATCTCGCCGACGAAGCGGGTGCCGGCGAGGATCGGCGTGTTGATGATCCCCGGGCACACGGCGGAGACGCCCACGCCGTGGCGGTGCCAGTCCGCCCGCAGGCAGCGGGAGAAGGCGAGCACGGCGGCCTTGGTGGTGCAGTACGCGATCTCGGACCCCTGCATCACGTAGCCCAGGCCGGAGGACATGTTGACGACGTGCCCCCGCCCCTCGGCCAGCATCGCCGGGCCGAAGGCCTGGCACCCGTAGACGACGCCGTCGAGGTTGATCGAGCGGATCCAGTCCCAGTCCTCGGGGGTCATGTCGGCGAGGCCGCCGCTCATCCCCACCCCGGCGTTGTTCACGAGCACCCCGAGCGGTCCGTGGTCGCGGGTCACCCGCTCGGCGAGCGCAGCGACGGCGCGCCGGTCGGCGACGTCGCATTGGAGCGCCTCGGCCTCGGCGCCGTGGTCGCGGCACGACGCCGCGGTGACCTCGGCCGTGTCCTCGTCGAGGTCGACGCACAGCACGGTGGCGCCTCGGCGGGCGAGGGCGACGGCGGTCGCCCGGCCGATGCCGCTGCCGGCGCCGGTGACGAGGGCGGTGGCGCCCCGCAGCTCGATCCTGGGTCCCATGGGCTCACCTGCTCGGGGGGAACTCGGCCACGAATCATGGCCTGGACGCGGATCCTACGCGCGGTAGGGAAACTCCCACCACGTCACGTCGCGGCGCATGCGTAGCGTCGCCGGGATCGGTGGCTACGCTGCGGCACCGGTCGGGGGGCTCCCTGCTCCCTGTCCGCACCCTCCCATGCCTCACGCGCGCGCCGACGAACAGCAGCAGTTCCGTGAGCTGCGCCGCACCGGCGACCCCGCGCTGCGCCACCGGCTGATCGAGGACTACCTCTGGATCGCGCGGCACGCCACCAAGCGGTTCTCCGGGCGCGGCGAGAACCCCGACGACCTGATGCAGGTGGCGAGCCTCGCCCTGGTGAAGGCGGTCGACCGCTTCGACCCCGAGCTCGACCTGCGCTTCGCCACGTTCGCGATGCCCACCGTCGTCGGCGAGCTACGCCGGCACTTCCGGGACAAGACCTGGTCGATGCGGGTCAGCCGGCGCCTGAAGGACCTGCACCTCGAGATCCGCGCCGCGAGCGAGCGGCTCACCCACGTCCTGGGCCGCCAGCCGAGCGTGGCCGAGCTGGCCGACGACCTCGACGTGTCCGTGGAGGAGGTGCTCGAGGCGATGGAGGCGGGCGCGACCTACCGGGCGTCGAGCCTCGACGCCGGCCCCACCGGCGACGACGGCCTCGAGGGCGCCGCCGAGGTGCGCATGCCCGGCGCGGACGACCCGTCGATGGTGGACACCCCGGAGCGGGTGGCGGTGCTGCGCTCCCTCGAGAAGCTCCCCCAGCGCGACCGCCGGGTCGTCTACCTGCGCTTCTACCTGGGGATGACCCAGTCCGAGATCGCCGAGGAGATCGGGGTGAGCCAGGTCCACGTGTCGCGGATCCTGCGCGCCACCCTGGCCAAGCTCGGCCAGGACCTCGAAGGGGAGCTCTGATGGGCACGGTCCCCGAGAGGGCGCGAGTGCGCCCGACTACCCTCGCCGGGACCTCCCGCCCGGCCCCACCCGCATCCACGAGGAGCGAGCGATGACCACAGCAGGCGACGGACTGAGCATCAGCACCGAGGACACCGAGGCCGGCCACGTCATCAAGGTGGGTGGCGAGCTCGACCTCGCCAGCGCCCCGCAGCTGGCCGAGTGCCTCGCCGAGCCGGGCGGCGACCCGTCCAAGCCGGTCGTGCTCGACCTCTCGGCGGTGTCGTTCATCGACTCGAGCGCCCTGCGGGCCCTCCTCCTGGCCGGTCGCCAGCTGGCCGAGGCCGGCCGGACCCTGCAGATCGGGCCCCGCTCGGAGGTGGTCACCCGGGTGCTCGAGGTGACCCAGCTCGACCAGCAGACCGAGGCGTTCACCGTCCTCCCCGACCCGTCCTGACGCCGGTGCCCAACCCCACCCCCGCCGAGCTGCAGGCCACCACGAGCTTCGACCTCGTCATCCCGCCCGACGCCGACCTGCTCCGGGTCGTCCGCCTGGTCGCGAGCGGCCTCGCCTCCTTCACCGACCTGAGCATCGACGCCGTCGAGGCGGTGCGCGTCGCGGCCGACGAGCTGGTCAGCACGCTCGTCCAGGCCAGCGCCGAGGAGGTGTCGATCCGCTTCGCCATCACCCCGGGCGCGCTCGTGATCGCCGCCGCCGCCCGGCTCGCCGACCCGTCGTCGTTCGAGCTCGATCCGCTGGCGGACCGCATCCTCGACGAGGTGGCCACCAGCCACCGCTTCACGGTCGACGGCGACGAGCTGCTCGGCCGCATCGACGTCGCCCTGCCGTAGCGGCCCCGATGGCCGCGGTCAGGGGCCGTCTGGGCTGAGCTCGGCCCAGACGAGGGTGCGCCCCGAGGCGTCCACCTGCGAGCCCCAGCGCTGCGACACGCCCTCGACGAGGAGCAGGCCCCGCCCGCCCAGCGCGGACGGCGAGGGACTCTGGGACGGGGCGCGCACGACCACGCTGCCCTCGTCGAGCACCTCGAGCCGCACGCAGTCGGGTTCGACGAGGACGCGCAGCTCGACGGTGCCGGCGCCGTGGCGGACGGCGTTGGTGATCAGCTCGCTGGCCACGAGGAGGACGGCGTCGGTGGCCGGGACGCCGGCGCGCTCGAGCACCTCCGCCACGAAGTGGCGCGAGCGCGGGATCTCGGCGACATCCCGGCTGAACCGCTTCGTCGTCCGCATCGCGGCGTCCCTACCCATGCGATCGCGGCCCCAGTCCGACGGCGCCTCGCGGGCCACCCTCCCTCCGCTGCGAACGCTACCCGTCAGGGCCGGGTCACCAGGTGATCTCGACCTCGATCTCGTTCTCGTCGCCGCCCGCCTCGATCTCGAGGGTGAGCGTGACCTCGTCGGGGACCGGGACGGTGACGCGCACCCCCTCCCGCACGAACGACACCTCGTTGTGGCGGGACAGCTCGTCGGCGAGCTCGCGCAGCCGCTGGGCCGCCGCCTCCCGCCGCATCCGCTCCTCGTGGGCGTGCTCGATCAGGGCCATCGATCCTCCTGCGCGACGGCGGTCCGCACGGACCGTCGGCCCTCTGTCTAGCGCCCTCGCCGGGGACGGCCATACTGGGCCGGCTGCCGCCCGCGCCGTCGGGCGGGGGGACCGAGGAGGGGGACCGCCGGTGGACTTCGACATCCCGGCCGACATCCAGGCCACGCTCGACGCGCTCGACGCCTTCATCGAGGCGGAGATCGTCCCGCTCCAGCAGGCGGACGACAACGAGCGCTTCTTCGACCACCGGCGGGAGTGGGCCCGCACGGACTTCGAGAACGGCGGCGTGCCCCGCCCCGAGTGGGAGGCGCTCCTGGCCGAGATGCGCCGACGAGCCGACGCGGCCGGCTGGCTGCGCTACGCCCTGCCGAGGGAGTACGGGGGTCAGGACGCGTCGAACCTGGAGATGGCGATCATCCGCGAGCACCTCGCCCGGCGGGGCCTCGGGCTGCACAACGACCTGCAGAACGAGTCGTCGATCGTCGGGAACTTCCCCACCGTGCTCATGATGCGGGACTTCGGCACCCCTGAGCAGCAGGCCGAGTGGATGCCGGGGCTCGTCGACGGGTCGCGGCGCCTCGCCTTCGGGCTGACCGAGCCAAACCACGGCTCCGACGCCACCTACCTCGAGACCACCGCGGTGGCCGACGGCGACGAGTGGGTGATCAACGGGAGGAAGCGCTGGAACTCGGGGCTCCACCACGCCACCCACGACATCGTCTTCGCCCGCACGTCAGGGGAGCCCGGCTCCCCCGTCGGCATCACCGCGTTCCTCGTGCCCACCGACGCCCCGGGCTTCTCGGTCGACTTCTTCTGGTGGACCTTCAACATGCCCACCGACCACGCCGAGGTCACGCTGACCGACGTGCGGGTCCCGGCGTCGGCCGTGTTCGGCGAGGTGGACCACGGCCTCGAGCTGGCCCAGCACTTCGTCCACGAGAACCGCATCCGGCAGGCCGCGTCGTCGCTCGGCGCCGCCCTGCACTGCATCGACGTGGCCGTCGAGTACGCCAACCAGCGGGTCACCTGGGGCCGGCCGCTGTCGACCAACCAGGGCATCCAGTTCCCGCTCGTGGAGCTCTACACCGAGGCGATGATGCTGCAGCAGCTGATCCGGTCCACGGCGTGGCGCCTCGACCGGCAGCACCACCTCGAGGTCACCCACCTGGTGGCGATGTGCAACTACCGGGCGAACCGCCTCGCCTGCGACGCCGCCGACCGGGCGATGCAGACCTGCGGCGGGGTCGGGTACTCGCGGCACATGCCCTTCGAGCACATCTACCGGCACCACCGTCGCTACCGGATCACCGAGGGCGCCGAGGAGATCCAGATGCGCAAGGTCGGTCAGCACCTCTTCGGCTTCGGCCGCCGCGACCGGAGCGGCTCGTGACCCCGCCGGTCCGGGCGCTCGCCGGCGCGCTCGAGCCCTTCGCCGGCCAGGTGTACTTCTCGCCCGAGTGCCACGCCGCCTACGAGGCGCTCGGGTTCGACCCCAGCCCCGGCACCAGCGGCGGCGTCGCGGCCCCCGACCCCACGGCCTACTTCACGAGCCGGGGCTCGGTGATGGGCCAGGTCGCCGGCGAGGTCGTGGCCGCCGCGTTCGGCGTGTTCAACCCGGCCGTGGTCGTGCCGCTCGTCGCCCGGGGCTGGACGATCACCGACGCCGCCACGATCGAGGCGGCCCGCACCGAGGGCGCCGTGGCCCAGCTCGCGCGGATCCTCGGCGAGGCGCCCGCAGGCATCGACCGGGCGGTCGAGCTGCTGCACCGGGCCACCGACCGGCTCCGCCCCGAGGGCAAGCCCCTCTTCGCCGGGCTGCTGGCCCAGTCGCTGCCGGGCACGCCGCTGGGCGACGCGTGGCGGCTGGCCGACCGGCTCCGGGAGCACCGCGGCGACGTGCACGTGCACGCCTGGGTGCAGGCCGGCTTCGACGCCGTGGAGATCGGGCTCCTCACCGAGCTCTACTGGGGCCTGCCGATGCGCACCTACGTCCGCACCCGGGCGTGGTCGAGGGAGGACCTCGACGCCGCCGAGGAGCGGCTCGTGGCCCGTGGCCTCGTCGCCGACGGGGCGCTCACCGAGCGGGGCCGGATGGAGCGGGAGGCGGTCGAGGCGGCCACCGACCGGGCCTGCCGGCCGGTCGTCGACGCCCTGGGCGACGACCTCCACGAGCTCGTCGAGCTGCTCGGGCGCTGGTCAGCCCAGGTGCAGGCAGCGGGCGGGTACCCCGCCGCCGGCCCCCACGACCTGGCTCGCCTGACCGGTCGGTAGCGCCGGACCCTCATCGGTCGCCGAAGTCGGCAAGACTGCGCGTCGGCGAACGCCACGACCTGTCCCACGGGAGGTGCCATGCGCAGGATCGACCGAGCTCCGCTCGAGGACGTCGACCTCGATCGGATCGACCGGTACTGGCGAGCCGCGAACTACCTCTCGGTCGGGCAGATCTACCTGCTCGACAACCCGCTGCTCGAGGAGCCGCTGCGCGACGAGCACGTCAAGCCGCGGCTGCTCGGGCACTTCGGCACCACGCCGGGCCTCAACCTGCTCTACGCCCACCTGCAGCGGACGATCGCCGCCCGCGACCTCGACATGATCTTCATCACCGGCCCGGGCCACGGCGGGCCCGCGCTCGTCGCCAACACCTGGCTCGAGGGTTCGTGGAGCGACACCTACCCGAGCGTCGGCCGGGACCGCGACGGCATGCGCCAGCTGTTCCGGCAGTTCTCGTTCCCCGGCGGCGTCCCGAGCCACGTCGCCGCGGAGGTGCCCGGCTCGATCCACGAGGGCGGCGAGCTCGGCTACTCGCTGGCCCACGCCTTCGGAGCGGCGTTCGACAACCCCGACCTCGTGGTGGCGTGCGTGATCGGCGACGGCGAGGCCGAGACCGGACCGCTCGCCGCGTCGTGGCACAGCACGAAGTTCCTCGACCCGGTGGGCGACGGGGCGGTCCTGCCGATCCTGCACCTGAACGGCTACAAGATCGCCAACCCCACGATCCTCGACCGCATCGGCGACGACGAGCTGGACGCGTTCTTCGAGGGCCACGGCTGGGAGCCGTACCTCGTCGAGGGGGACGACCCCGCGACGGTCCACCAGCAGCTGGCGGCGACGCTCGACGAGTGCCTCGACCGCATCGCGGAGATCCAGCGGGCGGCCCGGGAGGACGGCCACCGGGAGCGGCCGGTGTGGCCGGCGATCGTGCTGCGCACGCCGAAGGGCTGGACCGGGCCGAAGGAGATCGACGGCAAGCCCGTGGAGGGCACCTGGCGGTCCCACCAGGTCCCGTTCGGGGACGTGCGCGGCCACCCGGAGCGCCTGCGGATGCTCGAGGACTGGCTGCGCAGCTACCGCCCCGAGGAGCTCTTCGACGACCGGGGCGCCCCGAAGCCCGAGCTCGTCGAGTGGCTCCCCCGCGGCGACCGGCGGATGGGGAGCAACCCGCACGCCAACGGCGGCCGGCTCCTGCGAGACCTCGTCCTGCCACCGATCGAGGACCACGCCGTCGAGGTGGAGACCCGAGGCCACCCGATCTCGCAGCCGACGACCGTGCTCGGCCAGTGGCTGCGGGAGGTGTTCCGAGCCAACCTCGAGCACCGCAACCTGCGGCTCTTCGGGCCGGACGAGACCGCGTCGAACCGGCTCCAGGCCGTCTACGAGGTGACCCCCAAGGCGTGGCTGGCCGAGGTCCGCGACGTCGACGAGCACCTCGCACCCGACGGTCGGGTCCTGGAGATCCTCTCCGAGCACGTCTGCCAGGGCTGGCTAGAGGGCTACCTGCTCACCGGCCGCCACGGGCTGTTCTCCTGCTACGAGGCATTCATCCACATCGTCGACTCGATGTTCAACCAGCACGCCAAGTGGCTGAAGGTGTCCCGGGGGCTCGACTGGCGGCGCGACATCGCCTCGCTCAACTACCTGCTGACCTCCCACGTCTGGCGCCAGGACCACAACGGCTTCAGCCACCAGGACCCGGGGTTCATCGACCACGTCGTCAACAAGAAGGCCGAGGTGATCCGGGTGTACCTGCCGCCGGACGCCAACTGCCTGCTGGCCACGATGGAGAGCTGCCTGCGCAGCCGGGACCTGGTGAACGTCGTCGTGTCCGGCAAGCAGCCCAACCCCACCTGGCTCACGATCGAGGAGGCCCGCCTCCACACCGAGCGGGGCATCGGGGTGTGGGAGTGGGCCAGCAACGACGAGGGCGACCCCGACGTGGTCCTCGCCTGCGCCGGCGACGTCCCCACCATCGAGACGCTGGCCGCCGCCGCGATCCTGCGCGAGCACCTCCCCGACCTGCGGGTGCGGGTGGTCAACGTCGTCGACCTCATGCGGCTCCAGACCGACGACGAGCACCCCCACGGCCTGTCGCACCGCGAGTACGACACGCTCTTCACGCCCGACAAGCCGGTGATCTTCGCCTACCACGGGTATCCCTGGCTGATCCACCGCCTCGCCTACCGCCGGACCGGCCACCCGTACCTGCACGTCCGCGGGTACAAGGAGGAGGGCACCACCACCACCCCGTTCGACATGCTCGTCCTCAACGACCTCGACCGCTTCCACCTCGTCATGGACGTCATCGACCGGGTGCCGAGCCTCGGCCCGCGGGCCGCGGGCCTGCGCCAGCTGATGATCGACAAGCGCAACCTCCATCGCCGCTGGATCCGCGAGCAGGGCGAGGACCTGCCGGAGATCCGGGACTGGAGCTGGACGGGCTGATGCGGGTCCTGGTCGTCAACGCCGGCTCGGCGACCCTCAAGCTGGCCACCGTGGAGGTCGGGCCCGAGGGCCCGGTGGGCGACGCCGACGTGCTCGTCGACCCATGGCACGGCGGCGAGGAGGGGGTGCGGGAGGCGCTCGAGGCGCTGGGGCCGGTCGACGCGGTGGGCCACCGCGTCGTGCACGGCGGCGCGGAGCTCACCGCCCCCACCGTCGTCGACGACGCCGTGCTCGAGCGGATCGATGCGCTCACGCCGCTCGCCCCGCTCCACCAGCCACGGGCCCTGGCCGGGCTCGCGGCGGCCCGGCACCTGCTGCCCGAGCTCCCGCACGTGGCCTGCTTCGACACCGCCTTCCACGCCACGATGCCCGAGGCGGCCCGCACGTACGCGCTGCCCGAGGACTGGCGGCAGCAGTGGGGGCTGCAGCGGTTCGGGTTCCACGGCCTCTCCCACGCCTGGTCGGCCCGGCGGGGCCCGGCCCTGGCCGGGATCGAGGCTCGGCGCACCGTGGTCTGCCACCTCGGCAGCGGCGCCTCGCTGTGCGCGGTGCTCGACGGGCGCTCGATCGACACGACGATGGGGTTCACGCCGCTCGAGGGCCTCGTCATGGGCACCCGCTCGGGCACGGTGGACCCCGGCCTCGTCCTGTGGCTGCTCGAGCACACCTCGCTCACGGCCACCGAGGTGGACGAGGGCCTGACGCGGCGATCCGGCCTGGCCGGCCTCTCCGGCACGAACGGCGACCTCCGCACGATCCTCGCCGCCGTCGAGCGCGGCGACGCACGGGCCCGGCTGGCGGTCGACGTGATGCTGCACCGGCTGGTGCGGGAGATCGGCGGGATGGTCGCGTCGCTGGGCGGCCTCGACCTGCTCGTGTTCACCGCCGGCATCGGGGAGCGCTCCCCGCTCGTGCGGGCCGAGGTGGCCGCGCGCCTCGCCTACCTCGGGGTGGCCGTCGATCCGGCCGCCAACGAGGCGGTCACCGGCGACGCCGACCTGACCGCGGCGGGCGCGACGGTGCGCACCGTGGTGGTCGCCGCCCGGGAGGACCTCGAGATCGCCCGCCAGGTCCACGAGCGCCTCGCCTGACGCCGACCGCCCGGCACGGATACCCCTGGGGGTACGCTAGCCTCAGGGGCATGGAGCTTCCCGAGGAGACGGTCGCCGACCTCGTGCGCCGGCTGCGCCGGGTCGAGGGCCAGGTGCGCGGCCTGCAGCAGATGCTGCTCGAGGGGCGGGACTGCCGCGACGTCGTCACCCAGCTCACCGCGGCCAACAAGGCGCTCGAGCAGGTCGGGTTCAACCTCATCGCGGCGGGGCTCACGTGGTGCCTCGAGGACCCCGAGCGCTCAGCCGCCGAGGGCTACGACCTCGCCACCGTGCAGCGCATGTTCACCAGGCTGTCCTGACCGCCGCCCCGAGGGGCCGAAGGGTGGCGCAGAGGTGCAGTGCGGCTCTGCCAGGTCGGGACCTCCGACCCTGACCGTTCGCCGCCGGATTCTCCATGCTCACAGATGTGGAGATCACCTTCCTCGGCGCAGCGGAGACGGTCACCGGCTCACGCTTCCTCGTCGAGGCCGGCGGTGGCCGGCTCCTCGTGGACTGCGGGCTGTTCCAGGGCCTGAAGCGGCTCCGGGAGCTGAACTGGGCGCCGTTCCCCGTCGATCCCGCGTCGATCGACGCGGTCGTCCTCACCCACGCCCACATCGACCACAGCGGCTACCTGCCGGCGCTGGTCCGCGACGGGTTCCGGGGGCCCATCTGGTGCACCCCGTCCACCCTGGCGCTGGCACGGATCCTGCTCCGGGACGCCGCCTACCTCCAGGAGGAGGACGCCCGCTACGCCAACCAGCGCCGCTCGAGCCGCCACGACCCCGCGCTCCCCCTCTACACCGAGCGCGACGCCGAGGCCGCGCTGACCCGCTTCCAGGCCCAGCCCTTCGACGTCGAGTTCCAGCCCGTCCGGGGCGTCACCTGCCGCTTCAGCCCGGCCGGGCACATCCTCGGCGCCGCTTCGGCGTGGCTCGATGAAGGCGGCGCGTCGGTGCTGTTCAGCGGCGACCTGGGTCGCGCTGACGACCCGGTCATGCGACCCCCGTCGACGCCCCCGGCCGCCTGCCACGTCGTGATCGAGTCCACCTACGGCAACCGCGACCACCCCGTCGAGGACGTGCCCCACATCCTCGCCGAGGTCATCACCGCCACCGCGGAGCGGGGCGGCATCGTGCTCATCCCGGCGTTCGCCGTGGGGCGCACCCAGACGATGCTCCACCTCCTCGCCGAGCTCCGGGCGGCCGACCGGATCCCGCCGATCCCCACCTTCGTGAACAGCCCGATGGCCGTCACCGCCACCGAGCTGTTCCTCGCGTCGGTCGACGAGCACCGCCTGACCCCCCGGCAGGTGCTCGAGCTCTCCGACGGCGTGCAGCTCGTCCGCTCGGTCGAGGAGTCGAAGCAGATCACGTCCCGGCGGGGCCCGATGATCGTGATCACCGCCAGCGGGATGCTGACCGGCGGCCGGGTCCTCCACCACCTCCGCCAGGTGGGCCCGGACCACCGCAGCACGATCGTCCTGCCCGGCTACCAGGCCGCCGGCACCCGCGGCCAGGCCCTCCTCGACGGCGCCAGGACCCTGCGGGTGTTCGGGGAGGACGTCCCCATCCGGGCCCGGGTGGTGCACCTCGACAGCCTGTCGGCCCACGCCGACAGCGACGGGCTCGTCGCCTGGCTGAAGTCGGCGCCCGAGCCCCCGACGGCCGTGAGCGTCGTGCACGGCGAGCCGGTGGCCGCCGACGCCCTCCGACGCCGCATCAAGCACGAGCTCGGCTGGCCGGCCCGGGTGCCCGCAGCCGGCGAGCGGGTGCGCGTCCGGCCCCGCTGACCCGGCGGTCCCGCCCGGAGGTGACCTTCGCCTCTGGCCGGAGCCGTTCCCCGAGGGCGACGATCGAGCCATGGCTGGAGGTGCGCGCCTCGTCACGCTCCCCGACGGCCGGGTGCTCGAGGTCCGGCCGGTGCGGGCCGACGACGTCGAGGGCCTCATCGCCCTCTACGAGGGGCTCGACGACGACGCCCGCTACCGCCGGTTCTTCTCGATCTTCCACCCGCCCCGCTCGTTCTTCGAGCGGCTGACGTCGATCCGCGAGCGGGGCGGGCAGGGGCTCGTCGCCACCGTGCGCGACGGCGACGGACCCGAGGTGCTCGTCGGGGAGGCCGGCTACGAGCCGCTCCCGAGCGGCAACGGGGAGCTGGCCATCACCGTCGACCGGGCGTGGCGGGGCTGGCTCGGCCCGTACCTGCTCGACGCGCTCCTCGAGGCGGCCGCGGCGGCCGGCGTCCCCGGGCTCGAGGCCGACGTGCTCTGCTCCAACCTGCCGATGCTCGTGCTGCTGCGGAGCCGGGGGTACGTGCTGATGCCGGGTTCCGACGCCACCGTGGTCCGGCTGCTCGTCTCCACGTCGGGACGCGGCGCGCCCCGCTGGCCCGGGCGCCACGACGCCCCGCGGCTCCTCGTCGAGGGCTGCGGGGGCGCCTGGCGGGGCGCCGGCGCCGCGGCGCGGGCGGGGATCCGGGTGCTCGGGTGCCCGGGCCCGGACGCCCCCGCGATCGGTTGCCCGGCCCTCCGGGGCCGGCCGTGCCCCCTCGTCGCCGAGGCCGACGCCGTGCTGCTGAACCTCCCCGGCGACGGGGCCAGCTGGTCGTGCCTGCGGACCGCGCACGGCGAGCTGCACCGCGAGGTCCCCGTGCTCGTCGAGCGGCGGGAGGACGACGAGGCCCGGCCGGGCGAGGTGGACGTGACCGGCGCGGAGCCCAAGGCGGTGCTCGCCGAGGTCGCCCGCCTGGCTCGGATCCGCCGCCGGCGACGGGTGCGAGCGGCATCGTGCTCGGCGCGCCCCCGGTCGGGACCGGGCCGCCGGAACGGCGCCCCGGTCCCGTTGTCGATCGGTGCCGGACCCCCCACAATTGATGGCGGTCGACTGCCGGGACGGGCTGCGGCCCGGGGACGAGAGGGGCAGCGGAGCGGACCGTGATCGACGAGTGGTCACCCTTCGAGGGCACGACGCCCGTGACGCCGCTGGGCCACCAGGCCGGACGGGTCACCCTGGTCGAGGGGCAGACCTTCTGCCTCTCCGGTCGGACCGGTGACGTCAGCGAGGACCTGCCGGACGGGCTGTTCGTCCTGGACCGCCGGGTGCTGTCGGTCTGGGAGCTGTGGCTCGACGGCCACCGCGTCGAGCCCCTCGCCGTCGACGAGGAGGACCCGTTCACGGCCACCTTCGTGGGGCGGGGCCGTCCGGCCAGCGGCCACGCGGATGCCGACGTGGTCGTCGTCCGGCGGCGCCGCATCGGCAACGGCATGCGCGAGGACCTCGAGGTCGAGAACCACGGCCTCACGCCGGCCAGCATCGAGCTGGCCCTGCGCTGCCACGCCGACTTCGCCGACGTCTTCTCCGTGAAGGAGGGCCGGGTGGAAGGGCGCGGCGAGGTCGAGATCATGACCACGAGCGCGGGCGGCGTGCGGCTGATCGACCGCTCCCCCGACGCGACGCGCGCGGTGGAGGTCCGCCCCTCGCAGCCGGCCCGCTGGGAGGACGGCGCGCTCATCTGGCAGCTCGACCTCGCGCCCGGCGAGCGGTGGTCGACCTGCCTCGAGGTGGCGGTGCTCGTCGGCGGCGCCGAGCTCGACCTGCGGTTCCGCTGCCACAGCGACGACGAGGAGGCCCTCCCCCTCCAGCGCCTCGTCCAGTGGCGGGCGGCGATGCCGAAGGTCACCACCGACGACGACGCCCTGGCGCAGGTCGTCGAGCAGACCCGGGCGGACCTCGGCGCGCTGCGGATCTTCGACCCCGAGCACCCCGACCTGCCCGTCCTGGCCGCGGGCGCGCCGTGGTTCATGACCGTGTTCGGCCGCGACTCCCTGCTCACCGCCTGGATGACGCTGCTCGCCGACCACTCGCTGGCCCGGGGCGTGCTCGAGACCCTCGCCCGCTGGCAGGGCCGGAAGGTGGACCCCCGCACCGAGGAGGAGCCGGGCAAGATCGTCCACGAGCTGCGGTTCGGGAACACGCCAGGGCTGGCCCTGGGCGGGGGCGACGCCTACTACGGCTCGGTCGACGCCACCCCGCTGTTCGTCATGCTCCTCGGCGAGCTGCGCCGCTGGGATCCCGACGACGAGCTCCTCGAGCGGCTGCTCCCCGCCGCGGACCGGGCGCTGGCCTGGATCGAGGAGCACGGCGACCGTGACGGCGACGGGTTCGTCGAGTACGAGCGCCTCAACCCCCGGGGACTGGCCAACCAGGGGTGGAAGGACTCCTGGGACGCCGTCCGGCACCTCGACGGCGAGCTGGCCAAGCCGCCGATCGCGCTCGCCGAGGTGCAGGGCTACGTCTACGCCGCCTACCTCGCCCGCGCTCACCTCGCCCTCGAGGCCGGCGACCGGTCGACCTTCGAGCGGTACCGGGACCGGGCCGAGGCGCTGAAGGCCCGCTTCGACGAGGCGTTCTGGCTCGAGGACCGGGGCTGGTACGCCATGGCGCTCGACCGGGACAAGCGACCGGTGGAGGCCCTGGCGTCGAACATGGGGCACTGCCTGTGGACCGGCATCGTCCCGGGGGAGCGGGCCGCCGCGGTGGCCGCCCACCTCGTCGGCGACGACCTCTTCAGCGGCTGGGGGGTGCGGACCCTGGCCCGGTCGATGCCGGCGTACAACCCGGTCAGCTACCACAACGGCTCGGTCTGGCCGCACGACAACGCGATCATCGCCGCCGGGCTGATGCGGTACGGGTACGTCGACGAGGCGCACCGGATCATCAGCGCGCAGCTCGACGCTGCGGCCGCTCACCACGGACAGCTGCCGGAGCTCTTCGCCGGCTTCGACCGCACGCGGCTGCGCACCCCAGCCGCCTACCCGACGTCGTGCTCGCCCCAGGCGTGGGCGTCGGCCAGCCCGCTCCTGTGGCTGCGCAGCCTCCTCGGGTTCGACCCGTGGGCGGTGCGCCACCGGGTGTGGGTGAGCCCTCGCCTGCCGGAGCGGATCCGCCACCTCCGGGTGGAGGGGATCACCGTCGGCGACCACGAGATCGGCGTCGACGTCGACCGGGACGGGCACCTGGAGATCTCTGGTGTGGAGGGGCTCGAGGTCGTCGGCCGGCCCCGCCCGCCGCTGGACGACCTTTGGGAGCTGAGAACGGAGGTGTGACGTGCGCATCGGGCTGATCGCCCCTCCGTGGGTGGCCACCCCACCCCCGGAGTACGGAGGCACCGAGCTGGTCGTCGGCGAGCTCGCCGTCGGCCTCGAGGCCGCGGGGGTCGAGGTGTCGCTGTTCGCGACGGGGGACTCGACCAGCCCCGTCTGCCGCGGCTGGCACCACCCCAGGGCGCTCGGGACCGGGTATCGACCCCTCCCCGAGCTCGAGCACGTCGCCGCCGCCTACGACCTCCTGCGGGACGTGGATCTCGTCCACGACCACACGATCCTCGGGCCGCACTGGGCCCGCAAGCGAGGTCTGTCGGTGCCGATCGTCACCACGAACCACGGGCCCTTCATCCCGCGCATGGCGGCCCACTTCAGCCGGGTGCACCGCAGGGGCGTGACCGTCGTCGCCATCTCCCACGCCCACGCCGCCACCGCCCCGCCCGGGGTGGTCGACCGGGTCATCCACCACGGGCTCGATCCGGCTCGCTACCCGCTCGGCCGTGGCGACGGCGGCTACGTGGCCTTCCTGGGCCGGATGTGCGAGGAGAAGGGGCCGCACCGGGCGATCCTCGCCGCCCGCCGAGCCGGCATCCCGATCCGCCTCGCCGCCAAGGTGGCCGAACCGGCCGAGAAGCGGTTCTTCCGGGAGAAGGTGGAGCCGCTCCTCGGGCCCGACGCGGTGTTCCTGGGCCAGGTCGGCCACGAGGCCAAGGTCGAGCTCCTCCAGGGCGCGATGGCGCTCGTGAACCCGATCCGCTGGGACGAGCCGTTCGGGCTCGTGATGATCGAGTCGATGCTCTGCGGCACGCCCGTCGTCGCGTTCCCCGAGGGGTCGGCCCGGGAGCTCGTCGAGGACGGGCTCACCGGGTACCGGTGCGCCGACGAGGGGGCCATCGCCCGGGCCCTGCAGGGCATCGAGTCGTTCGACCGGGCCGCCTGCCGCGTCCGCGCCATCGAGCGGTTCAGCACCGAGCGCATGGTCCGCAACCACCTCGACCTCTACCGGCACGTGCTCGGGCTGGGGGCCCCGCCGGCGGACGTGGTCCGCCCGGCGGCGCACGCGGCGCCCGTCGCGCTCGGCGTGGCGCCCCGCCGCCGCACCCGCATCCGGGCTCGGAGCGGCGCGAGCCGGCGCTGGGCTCAGCCGCCGGAGGCCGCGGCCACGTAGGCGACGAAGCCGCGCACCGTCCCGAGGTGCGGGTAGTCCCGCTCCGGGACGTCGATGCCGGCCACGTCGCGCAGGCCGGCCATCAGGTTGAGGAAGTCCATCGAGTCGAGGTCGAGCGCCTCCTGGATCGGCGCATCCGGGTCGACCCCGTCGAGGTCGACCTCGGGCGCGCTCCGGCGCAGGAGCTCGGCCAGGAGCGCCCAGGCCGCCTCGAGCCTCGGATCCTCGGGTTCGGTCACAGCGGCGCCTCCGGGGTCGACCGGTCGTCCTCGGCGAGGCCTCGGGCCCGCGCCCGGAGCACCCGCCGCACGATCTTGCCGCTGCGGGTGTGGGGCAGGTCGTCCACCACCTCGATCGAGCGGGGGGCGACGGTCGGTCCGAGGCGCCGTCGGGCGAACGCCAGCACGTCGGACACGAGCTCCTCGGTCACCGGGAGGTCGGGGCGCACGACGACGTACGCCTTCACGAGCTCGCCGGCCACCTCGTCGGGGACGCCGACCACCCCGGCGTCGACCACGGCCGGATGCTGGCGCAGGGTCTGCTCCACCTCGACGGGCCCGATGAGGTGCCCGGCCGAGGTGATGACGTCGTCGGCCCGGCCGACGAACCAGATCCACCCCTCGACGTCGCGGCGCACCACGTCACCGGTCAGGTACCAGCCCCCCGCGAAGCAGGCCGCGTAGCGCTCGTCGTCGTGGAGGTAGCCCCGGAACATCGACGGCCAGCCGGGGCGCAGCGCGAGCTCTCCCGCCTCGTCCGGTCCGAGCTCCTGCACGGAGCCGTCCACGGCCGCCGCCGCCCGACCGTCGTCGCCCCGGGCCAGGACCGCCACCTCGATGCCGGGGAGGGGGCGGCCCATCGACCCGGGCCGGATCTCGCAGCCGGCGAGGTTGGCGATCATGATCCCGCCGGTCTCGGTCTGCCACCAGCTGTCGTGGACGGGATGGCCGAGCACCTCCATCCCCCACGCCACCAGGTCGGGGTCGAGGGGCTCCCCCACGCTGGCCACGAGGCGCAGGGCCGACAGGTCGTGGCCCCCGATCGCCTCGGGTCCGGCTCGGCGCAGCATCCGCAGCGCGGTGGGCGAGGTGTACCAGACGGTGACCCGCTGCTCGGCGAGGATCCGGCACCAGCGGTCGGCGTCGAAGTCCCCCTCGTCGACGACGACGGTCACGCCGTGGGTGAGCGGGGCGACGATCCCGTACGAGGTGCCGGTCACCCAGCCCGGGTCGGCGGTGCACCAGAAGACGTCGTCGGGGTGGAGGTCGAGGGCGATGGCGCCCGTGGCGTGGTGGGCCACCACCGCCTCGTGGACGTGCACGGCGCCCTTCGGGGTGCCGGTGGTGCCGCTCGTGAAGTGCACGATCGCGGGAGCCTCGGGGTCGGTGGCCGGGATCTCGAAGCCGCCGGGCGCGGCGGCCACGACCTCGTCGAACCAGCGGGTGCCAGCCGGCGGCTCGCCGTCGGGCGGCCCCACGAGGAGCACGTGGGCCAGCGCCGGCAGGCGGTCGCGGATCGGCTCGACCCGCCGGCGGTAGAGGGTCGGGGTGGTGACGAGCACCCGGCCCTCGCCCCGGACGAGCCGCTCCCGGACGGGCTCGGGACCGTACGCGGCGTAGAGCGGGGCGAAGACCGCGGTGGCCTTGAGCGTCCCGAGCGCGGTCACCCAGAGCTCGGGCACCCGGCCGAGGAGGGTGAAGACCGCGTCGCCGGACCGCACGCCGAGCGCCCCGAGCGCGCTCGCGAAGCGGTCCGTCCGCTCGGCCAGCTCGGCGTAGGTGGCGTCCTCGACCGTCCCGTCGCGGCGCAGCCAGCGGACGGCCACCTTCCCCGCCGTGGCGCCGGCCGCGTGCCGGTCGACCGCCTCGTGGGCGATGTTGAGGCCCCGTCCGCCTGGGAGGCCATCGAGGGCGGCCCGGGCGTCCGCCCAGGAGAACCCGGCCCGGGCCGCCTCGTAGTCGGTGACGTTGGGCACGACGCCGCCGGGCCACCGCTCCTTCGTGATCGTGGCCCAGGCCACCGCCGCCTCAGCTGCGTCTCCGGGCCGCCTCGAGGAGGATGCGGCGCTCGGCCTCGGCGACCACCTGACGGGCCCGGTCCACCGCGTCGGGGTTCACCGAGATCGAGGTGATGCCCAGCCGCACGAGGTGCTCCGCGAACTCGGGGCGGTTGGAGGGCGCCTGGCCGCACAGCGAGGAGGTGATGCCCGCGTCGTGGGCGGCGCGGATGATGCGGGCGATGGCGTCGAGCACGGCGGCGTCGGACTCGTCGAACAGCTCGCTGCAGGTCTCGGAGTCGCGGTCGACGCCGAGCATGAGCTGCGTGAGGTCGTTGGAGCCGATCGACACGCCGTCGATCCCCATCGCCGCGTACTCCGGGATGCGGTACACGACCGAGGGCACCTCGGCCATGACCCAGCGGTGCAGGCCCCGCTGGCGCCCGAGCCGGCTGGCGTCGATCGCCTCGAGGACGGCCTCGAGCTCCCAGGTGGTGCGCACGAACGGGATCATGAGGTGCAGGTTCGGGGTCTCCTCGCGGACCCGGGCCAGCAGCTCGAGCTCCAGCGCGAACAGGTCGGGCTCGCGCACGTACCGGTAGCAGCCCCGGTAGCCGATCATCGGGTTGTCCTCGACCGGCTCGAAGCGCTCGCCGCCCGTGAGCCCCCGGAACTCGTTCGTGCGGAAGTCGATCGTCCGGTAGACGACCGGCCGCGGCGCGAACGCCCGGGTGATGCGCAGCAGGCTCGCCGACATCGCCTCGAGGAACCGCTCCTGCTCGCCCCGGGCCAGCAGCTCGCGGGGGTGGAGGCCGCCGAGCGCGTCGGTGATCATGAACTCGGCCCGCAGCAGGCCCACGCCGTCGACCGGCTGGGCGGCCACCCGCTCGGCCAGGTCGGCCATCGCCAGGTTGACGTAGATGCGGGTGGCGAGCGGCTCCACCGAGGCGACCGTCGCCGTGGCGGGGGCGGCGGCGACCGCCGGCGCCGACACCTCGGCCCGACCCTCGATCACCGTGCCCCGGGCGCCGTCGACGGTCACGACCTCGCCGTCGCGCAGCGTGGTGGTCGCGGTGCGGGCGCCGACCACGCACGGCACGCCGAGCTCGCGGGACACGATGGCCGCGTGGCAGGTCATGCCACCGCCGTCGGTCACCACGGCGGCGGCGCGGCGGATCGTCGGCACCCAGTCAGGGTTGGTCATCGGCGCGACGAGGACCTCGCCGGCCTGGAGCCGATGGCCCTCGTCGGGGGACCTCAGGATCCGCACCGGACCGCTGGCCACGCCGGACGAGGCGGCGAGGCCCTGGAGCAGGACCCGGCCCGGCGCTGCCGCGGTGCCGCCGGGCTCGCCGGCCGGCTCGAGGGTGGTGATCGGGCGGGCCTGGACGAGGTAGGTCGCGTCGCCCTCGATCGCCCACTCGACGTCCTGCGGCTCGCCGTAGTGCGCCTCCACCTGCTGACCGAGGCGGGCCAGGGCGAGCACCTCGTCGTCGCTCAGGACGCGGGCGCCGCCCTCCTCGGCCGTCAGGTCGGTGCGGACCACCTCACCGCCGGGGGTCCCGTCGAGCCGGTGCGTCTGGTGGCCGACGCGGGTCGACACGATGCGGGGGCCGTCCTTGGCGACGACGTAGGTGTCCGGCTCGACCTGACCGGACACGACAACCTCGCCGAGCCCGAGCGCGGCCTCGATGACGATCCGGTCCCGGTCGCCGGTGGAGGGGTCGGCCGTGAACATCACGCCCGAGCGGTCGGAGCGGACCATCGCCTGCACGACCACCGCGATGACCGGCTCCTCCGTCAGCCCCTGGCTGGCCCGGTAGGCGATGACCCGCTCGCCGAAGAGGGACGCCCAGCAGTCGACGAGGTGGCTGAGGACGGCATCGTCGCCGACGACGTTGGCGAAGGTCTCGTGCATGCCGGCGAAGGACGTGCCGGCGGTGTCCTCCGCCGTCGCCGAGGAGCGGACCGCCACCGGCACGGCGTCGCCCATGCGGTGGTAGGCGTCGAGCACGGCGGCGGCGACGCTCGGCGGGACCCCGGCCTTGCGGACGAGCGCCTGGAGGTCGCGCGCCGACGCGGCCAGAGCCGCGGGGTCGTCGACGGTGGCCAGGGCCTCCGCGAACCGGCGCTGCAGGTCGGCGCGCACGCCGCCCTCGTCCATGGCCCGCCGGAAGGCGTCGGCGGTGACGACGAAGCCGGGCGGGACGGGCAGACCGGCACGGGTCAGCTCACCGAGGTTGGCCCCCTTGCCGCCCACGGTCGTGACGTCGTCGCCACCCACCTCGTCGAACCAGCTCACCAGCCTGGTGGTCATCGTCCTGCGCCTCCTCCAGCACGACCTCTCGGGTCACCAGGCTCGCGGCCGGCGGCCGTCGTGCCTGGTCCTGCCCCCAGTGTCCGGTCCGGCCCGACGCGCGGGCAGGGCCGAAGGTCCCCGATCGGCTCGGCCGAGGTCAGCGCGAGGGCCACCGCGTCAGTCGACGTGGAGGTCGAGCCCGCTGAGGTCGACCTCGGCCGCCTCGCAGAGCGGGACCAGCGGCGTCAGGCAGGCCCAGTGGTGGGCGAGGAGCCCGGCGTCGCTGTCGGGCTCGATCATCGGATCGACCTCGCGGTACTCGAGGATGACGTAGCCGTAGCCCACCTCCGCCACCTTGGCCTGCACGGCGCCGAAGGAGGCGAGCGGCGCCCGTCGCAGCCCCCGGACGCGATCTCGGTCGGTGTTCGGGACGTTCAGGTTCAGGACCGTCGGCTCCCGGCGATCGGCCAGCCAGCGGAGGACGGGGCGGGCCACCTCGACGGCGGTGTCCCAGCGCCAGTGGTCCCCCTCCCCGCTGAGGGACACGGCGAGGGCCGGTCGGCCGTAGGTGGCGGCGGTCATCGCCGCCCCGACGGTGCCCGAGTGCAGGATCGCGTGCCCGGTGTTGGGCCCTCGGTTGATCCCGGAGATCACGAGGTCCGGAGCGGGGCCGAAGGCGTCGTGGAGCGCGGCCCGCACGATGAACGCCGGTGCCGCCTGGACGGACAGCGCGAGCACGTCGGTCAGGCCGTCGATCGCCCGGGGCTCGACCACCACGCGACCCTGGTCCTCGACCGCGGCCAGCGACGCGCCCACGCCGCTGCTCTCCCGATCGGGCGCGGCCACGAGCACCTGCAGGCCCAGGTCGAGCGCCAGGCCGGCCAGCGCGTGGAGGCCGGGGCTGTCGATGCCGTCGTCGTTGGTCACGAGGACGGTCCGCACGTCACATCTCCCTCACGTCGATGTGCCGGGCGAGGAGCCCGATCTCTCGGCGGCTGCCGCTGCCGAGCCCGCGGCGGGTCACGTTGAGCGCACCCGCGGCGGCGCCGAACCGGAGCGCCTCGACGAGGTCGAGCCCGGTGGCGAGCGCCGCGGCGATGGCAGCGGTGACGGAGTCGCCCGCCCCGCGGTCGTCCACCGGCCCCACCCGCGGCGCGCGCAGCTCGTAGACCACGTCGCCCACCGCGGCGAGGATCGGCCGCTCGGCGCAGGTCACCACCACCGCGCCGGCGCCACGGCCCCGGAGCTGCTCCATGGCCCGGATCACCGACGGCGCCGTCCGGTCCGGCACGAGGCCGGTCAGCTCGAGCTCCTCGTCGCTGACCTTGAGGACGTCGATGCCGCCGCGGAGGGCCGCGTCGAGGACGTCGCCGCAGAGGTCGGCGACGACGGTGATCCCGTTGCCTCGCAGGTCTCGGGCCAGGCGCTCGTAGAGGTCGAGCGGCACGGCCTCCGGGACCATCGCCCGAGCCAGCTGCGACGTCTCGGGTCCGCCGAGGACCACCACGGACGCCTCGAGCCCCGCGGTGAACGTGATGCCGAAGAGCTCGTCGACGTCGTGCCGGGAGCGGGGGCTGGCGTCCTTGGCGGCGACGAGGACGCGGCCGCCCGAGCGGCGGTCGTGGATGTAGACGCCGTTCCAGCCGGCGGTGGCCACGGCCCGGACCTCGATGCCCCACGCCTCGAGCAGGCTCTTCAGCACCTGCCCGGTCTCGCCGCCGAGGGTGGCGCACAGGACGGGATCGACCGCGAGGCTGGCGAGCAGCCGAGCGATCCAGACCCCCTGTCCGCCAGGGTGCAGGTGGACCTCGTCCTCGTCACCGGCGGGGGACGACTCGATCGTGACGGTGAGGAGCGGGGTCGGGGCGAACACCACCACCCGGGCCGGGTCGCCGCGCGCGGTGCCGCCGAGGTGCGACCAGGGTCCCATGGCGACAGCATCCGCCTCCCGGCCGCCGATGACCAGGGGCGGAGGTCCCCCGGCGTCAGGCCGCTTCGCGCGCCGCGGCGAACTCCTGGTACGCCTGCCAGGCCCGGGGGCCGTAGACGGTGGCGGGGCCGCCCTCCATGAGGATGGCGACGCCGAGCAGCTCGGCGACCTGTCCCGGCGTGGCACCGGCCTTCGCGGCGGCCTTGGCGTGGTAGGCGATGCAGCCGTCGCAGTGCTTCACGACGGCGATGGCGAGGGCGGCGGCCTCCTTGACGGCTGCCGAGACCTCGCCGTCGGCCATGGCCGCCGAGTGCAGCCGACCGAACCCGGCCATCACCGAGGGCACGGCCTGGGTGAGCTCCATCGTCGGCCCCTTCAGGTCCTCCAGCAGCTGGTGGTTGTGGCCCATGGGGTCCTCCTCTCTACGCTCGGTCGCGGGCGGGGACGGCGACGGTGGCGCAGGGGGCGTGGGCGGCGACCTGCTGGCTCACCGAGCCGAGCAGGAGGCCGGTGAACCCGCCCCGGCCGCGGGTGCCCACCACCACGAGCGAGGCGGACTCGGCCGCCTCGAGCAGGGCGCGCACGGCGGGCGCCTCGGCCACGTGCAGCTCGACCGGCGGGGCCACGCCGGCCTCCTCCTGCGCGCCAGCCACGGCCTCCTCGAGCATCTGCCGGGCGCTGGCCCGGTAGGCCTCCTGCGAGCGCGGGGTCAGGACCACGCCCACCGGCGGCACCGCCACGGGGGTCTCCCAGCCGTGGACCACCCGGACGGTGGTGCCGCGCCAGGCCGCCTCCCGGAGGGCGTGGACGAGGGCGCGGCGCGCGCCCGGGGAGCCGTCCACCCCGACCACGACGTCGCCGTCGGGCTCGAGCGGCGCGCGGGCGGGAACCACCGCCACCGGTGCGTGGGCATGGGTGAGGACCTGCAGGCTCGTCGAGCCGAGCAGCAGCGCCGTGAACCCGCCGCGGCCGCGGGTTCCGACGACGAGCAGGTCCGCGTCCTCCTGCCGCTCGAGGAGCTCGGCGGCGGCCACGCCGGCGGCGAGGCGCTGGACGACGGGCACCTCGAGGTCGGGGTGCTCCCGCCGCACGGCCTCGACGGTGGCCCGCAGCTCGTCTCGCGCGGCGCTGCGGTGCACCTCGGGGTCCCAGGCCGGAACGACCGCCGCCAGCTCACCGGGGGGCGTGGGGGGCTGCCAGGCGTGGACCGCCTCCACCACCGCACCTCGGCAGGCGGCCTCGCACATCGCCCACGCGAGGGCGTGGCGAGCGCCGTCCGAGCCGTCGACCCCGACGACGACCAGCGCCTCGTCCGCCCGGTCCGGCACCGCACCCCTACCAGGTGGTGAAGCCGCCGTCGACGGCGATGGCCTGACCGGTCACGAAGCTGGCCCGCTCGGAGGCGAGCCAGACGACGACGTCCGCGATCTCCTCCGGACGACCCAGCCGGCCGACGGGCTCACCGGCCAGCAGCCCGGCCTCGGCCTCCGGCTGCGCCTCGACGAAGCGCCTGACCATCTCGGTGTCGATGACGCCCGGGCACACCGCGTTCACGCGGATGCCCTGCTGGGCGTAGTCCAGCGCGGCGGCCTTGGTGAGCCCCACCACGCCGTGCTTCGAGGCCGTGTAGTGGGCGATGCCGGTGAAGCCGACGAGGCCGGCCACGGAGGCGCAGTTGATGATCGAGCCGCCGCCCCGGCGCAGCATCTCCGGGATCTCGTGGCGCATGCACAGCCACACGCCGGTGAGGTTGACCGCGAGCATGCGGTCCCAGGCCTCGCGCTCGAGCTCGTGGGCGGGCGCCGGGCTCCCCTCGATGCCGGCGTTGTTGAACGCGACGTCGATGCCCCCGAGCTCGTCCACCGCGGCGGCCACGGCCGCGGCGACCTGCTCGTCGTCGCTCACGTCAGCGGCGACGAACAGCGCTCGGCCGCCCGCCTTCTCGATCTCGGCGACGACCTCCGGGCCGCGCACCTCGTCACGATCGACGACGACGACGGCAGCGCCCTCCTCGGCGAGCCGCACGGCGGTGGCCCTGCCGATGCCGGCGCTGCCACCGGTCACGAACGCGACCTTCCCGTCGAGCAGTCCCATGTCCGCTCCCTCCCTCCGGCCGTCGACGTCTGTCGGTCGGCCTGCGTCCATGATGCGGGTCGGGTCGGAGCGGTCCTAGGGCCGTTGGTCCTCGACCTCGTCCCCAACGTCAGGAGCGTCGGCGTAGCTCGCGAGCGCGTCGCCGGCGTCGAGGTGGAGCTCCACGCCGTCGGCTCGGTAGGCGGCCCGGCCGATCATGTGGGAGGCCACGGGCGCGGTGATGAAGATGACCACCACCGCGAGCGCCACCTTCGGCCACCCCTCGTCGAGGCTGATCACCGCGGCGGCGCCGATGAGGAGGATCCCGAGGGTCGGGGCCTTGGTGGCGGCGTGCATGCGAGCGTAGATGTCGTCGAAGCGCACCACGCCGATGCCGGCGAGCAGCACCAGCGCGGCCCCGATGAGGGCGAGCACCTCGGCGACGAGCTCGGCCACGTCCACCTCAGACCCCCCGCCGCTCGACGAAGCGGGACCCGGCCAGCGTGCCGACGAAGCCGACGAAGGCGACCACGAGCGCCACGCCGAGGAACCAGCCGGTGCCGGTGCGGGCGGCGTTGAGGACGATGAGCGCCACGAGCGACACCACGAAGCCGTCGACGGCCATGACGCGGTCGGGCAGCGAGGGGCCGAGGATCGCCCGCAGGAGGAAGCACAGGCTCCCGAGCGCGCTCATCGCCATCGCCACGACGATCACGAGATCGCCTCCACGACGCCGGAGCGGTCCTCGTGGAGGGCCGCCAGCGCCGCCTCGTCGCCGAAGGCCTCCACCGCCAGCACCTCGAGCTGGCGAGAGGCCTGCAGCACGGTGTCGACGCTCTTGATGTGCAGCACGTGCATGTAGAGGACGGTCGGGTGCCGCCGCACGTCGAGGGTGAGCGTGCCGGGGGTGAGGCTGTTCAGGTCGGCGATGAGCGTGACGAGCGCATCGGAGTACGCGTCGCTGAGCGGCACGGCGACGATGCCGGACTGGATGTGCACCCGCGGCGTGACGACGGTGCGGGCGACCACGTAGGTGGACTCCACGAGGCGCACGAGGAAGACCACGAGGAGTTTCACCGCGCGCCACGGCCGCAGGACCATCGCCCCCTCGCGCCAGAGCCCGTAGGTGACGCCGACGACCCCCGCCACGGCGAGGCCGCTCAGCAGGTTGGCCCAGGAGAGGTCGGACCACAGGGCCAGCCACACGAGGACCAGCCACATGAGGTGGAACGCCTTGGTCACGGCCCCAGCACCGCCGTTCGGTAGGTCGAGCCGTCGAGGAGCTCCTCGGCGGCCCGCAGGGTGAGGTCGTGCAGGGGTCCCGCCCAGAGCGCGATGGCGAGGCCCACGACCACGACGGCGGCGGTGGAGCCGACCATCAGCCCCCGCCCGAAGGGCGTGGACTGCTCGGCTTGGGGGCTGGGCTGCACCTCGGGGACCTCCCAGAAGACGTTCGACCAGATCTTCATCATCGAGAAGAGGGTCATCACGCTGACGACGAGGCTGACCGCGACGACGGCGTGCTCCCCGGCGTCGAAGCCCGCGTCGACGAGCGCCAGCTTGCCCACGAAGCCCGAGAACGGCGGGATGCCGGCCAGGCTGAGCGCGGGCAGCATCCACAGCACGGCGAGCACGGGCTCGAGCCGGGCCAGGCCGCCGATGCGGTCGATCTCGCCGGTGCCGGCCCGCAGCTCGACGAGGCCACCCACCATGAACAGGGTCGTCTTCACCACGATCTGGTGGACGATGTAGAGGACCGCCCCGGCCACGCCGGCCACGGTGAACAGCCCGAGGCCCATCACCATGTAGCCGATCTGGCTGACGATGTGGAACGACAGGAGGCGCTTGATGTCGTACTGGGTGATGGCCCCGAGCACGCCGACGACCATCGTGAGCCCAGCCACCACGAGCAGCAGCGTCCCGGGGCGGGTGCTCTCCGGGAAGACGACGGTCTGGGTCCGGATGAGGGCGTAGACGCCGACCTTGGTGAGCAGCCCCGCGAAGATCGCCGTGACCGGGGTGGGCGCCGTCGGGTAGCTGTCGGGCAGCCAGAAGAACAGCGGGAAGATCGCCGCCTTGATGCCGAAGACGACCACGAGGAGCACGGCGATGCCGCTGCGGACCCCGTCGGGCAGGTCGGCCACGGCCCCGGAGAGGTCCGCCATGTTCACCGTGCCGGTGGCCGCGTAGACGAGCCCGAGCGTCACGAGGAACAGCGACGACGCGATGAGGCTGATGATCACGTAGGTCATGCCCGAGCGGATCTGGTCGCGCCGCCCGCCGAGCGTGATGAGCACGTAGCTCGACATCAGCATCATCTCGAAGGCGACGAACAGGTTGAACAGGTCGCCGGTGAGCAGGGCCAGCGCCACGCCCGCGGCGAGCACCAGGTAGACGGGGTGGAAGCCCACGTGGTGGGTCTCAGCGCCGGGCTGGCCGATGGCGAAGACGAGCACGGCCAGCAGCATGATCATCGAGGCCACGAGCACGAGGAGCGCGAGGCGGTCGGCCACGAGCGTGATGCCGACCGGCGCGCCCCAGTCCCCGATCGCCACCGCGGTCGTGCCGCCGCGGTCGACCCGCACGAGCGCCACCGCGCTGAGCACGGTCACCGCGGTGAGCGTCACGATGCCGATGGCGCGCTGCGCGTTGCGCCAGCGGCCGACGCCGATCGACGCGGCGGCGCCGAGGAGCGGGAGGAGGACGGGCAGCGTGGTGAGGGCGTCCATCAGCTGGGGTCCTCCGCCTCGGCGAGCGCGGCGGCGACGCGGCGGTCCTCCACATCGTCTTCGACGTCGTCGTCCTCGTTGAGCAGCCAGCTGCGGAACGCCATGGCCAGCAGGAACGCGGTCACCGCGAACGTGATGACGATGGCGGTCAGGACGAGCGCCTGGGGCAGCGGATCGGTCATCTCCTCCGCCGTGCCGTTGCCGACGAACGCCGGCCGGCCCCGGCCGCCCCCGGAGAGCACGATCAGGATGTTGGCGCCGTGGCCGAGCAGCCCGATGCCGATCACGAGCCGGCTGAGTTGGCGCCCGAGGAGCAGGTAGGTGCCGGTGGCGAACAGCACCCCGGCGGTGATCGCCAGCAGCGTGGTCATCGCCCGCCCCCCTCGGGCTCGCGCCCCTCGGCGCCGGGGGCGTGCTCGCCGAGGCCCTCGAAGGCCATGAGGATGACGCCCATCACGACGAGGTAGACGCCGGCGTCGAACACGGTGGCCGACGTCGCCTTCGCCTTGCCGAGGAGGGGGAGGTCGAGCTCCCAGGCCGCCTGGTCGAGCGGCGGCGCCCCGAACAGGAGGGGGACGATGGCGGTGCCGACGGCCAGCAGGAGGCCGATGGACAGGAAGGTCCACGGCCGGATGGCGAAGATCGTGCGGACCTCGGACAGGCCGCCGGCGAGGTAGCGCAGCGCCACCGCGGCGGCGGCCACCAGCCCGCCGACGAAGCCGCCGCCGGGCTGGTTGTGGCCGGCGAAGAGCAGGTAGAGCGAGAACACGAGCACGGCGTCGAAGACGAGCCGCACGGTCGTGTCGAGGATGAGCGAGCGGTGGCGGATCACCTCGGCGCCACCTCCGCCCGGGCCCGCCGGCGGCGCCGGCGCCGCGACGGGGGCTGCGGGGCGGGCTTCTGCCCCGCCCGGGCCAGTGCGGCGATCCCGATGCCGGCCACGGCGAGCACGACGATCTCGCCCATCGTGTCGAAGCCGCGGATGTCGACGAGGACGACGTTGACGACGTTGCGGCCGTCGCCCTCGGGGTGCGCTCGGGCCACCATCTCCTCGGACACCGCGCTCGGCCCCTCCCGCAGGCCGTTGGCGGCGAGGGCCATCACGACGACGGACACGCCGACGAGCGCGGCGAGGGCGATCCGCAGCGGCTGGCCGATCGCCGGCGGCCGGCGCTCGAAGCGGTCGGGCAGGCGGCGCAGCACGAGGAGGAAGATGACGACCGACAGCGTCTCGATGGCGAACTGGGTGAGGGCCAGGTCGGGCGCGCCGTGGACGACGAAGAGCATCGCCATGCCGTAGCCGACCACCCCCAGGAGGAGGGCGGCGACGAACCGGCGGGTGGCCAGCGTGGCGGCGAGCGCGCCGACCACGAGCGTGGCCGCGATCGGCAGGTGGATCGCCGGGCCGAGGTGGTCCGGCCAGCCGCTCCACCAGGAGCCGAGGAGCATCGCGGCGAGCGGCGCCACCGCGGCGGTCGTGAGGATCACCGCCGCGTAGATCGGCAGCGAGCCGGACTGCACGATGCCGGTGACCCGCCGGGCGACGCGCAGCGTGCCGTGGAGGACCCGGTCGAAGGCGCGCACCGCGGACCAGTCGGGGGCGGTGCGGGCCTGCAGGGCGGCGACGGGACGGCGCAGGGCGAACAGGGCGGCACCGGCGGCCAGCGTGGCCAGCGACAGGAGGAGCGCCGCGCTCACCCCGTGCCAGAGCCTCAGCTCCGCCTCGGCGAGGGCGTCGAGGGCGCGGGCGGCCCGGTCGACGAGGTCGCTCCAGGTAGCCGGAGCGATCCCGAGGACGACCGACGCGGCAGCGAGGACGAGCCCGGGCAGCACGAAGGTGGCGCCGGGTGCGTGGGAGGCGGTGCCGCGGGGTTCGACGGGCTCGGCGACGAGGTCCGGCCGGAGGATCCCGGCCACGATCCGCAGGCTGTAGGCGACGGTCAGCACGGAGCCGGCGACGACGCCGGCGAGGACGAGCCGGTCGACCGAGCTGCCGTGGAGGAGCGCCTCGTAGGCCTTCTCCTTGGCGATGAAGCCGGCCATCGGGGCGACGGCGGCCATCGACGCCGCGCTGACGACCGCGACGACCTTGGTCGGCCCCCACCCCGGGCCGAGGGCCGGGATCCGGCGGAGGTCGCGGGTGCCGGTCTCGTGGTCGACGATGCCGACCACCATGAACAGCGCGGCCTTGAACAGCCCGTGGGCGAGGAGGAGCGCGGCGCCGGCCGCCGTGGCCTCGGGATGCCCGATCCCGAAGAGCACCATGAGGAACCCGAGCTGGCTGATCGTCCCGAAGGCGAGCAGCTGCTTGAGGTCCCACGGGCGAAGGGCCCGCAGGCCGCCGGCGATCATCGTCACGAGCCCCACGCCGACGACGACCAGGCGCCAGACGCCGACCGCGGCGAAGGCGGGGGCGAACCGGGCGACGAGGTAGACGCCGGCCTTCACCATCGCCGCCGAGTGCAGGTAGGCGCTGATCGGCGTGGGGGCGACCATCGCGCCGGGCAGCCAGCCGTGGAACGGGTACTGGGCCGACTTGGTCAGGGCCCCGAGCAGGACGAGCACGAGCGCCACCGGGACCGCGCCTCCCTGGGGCGGGTCGGCGAGGATCTCGCTCAGCTGGTAGGTGCCGGCCTCCTGGCCGATGAGCACGAGGCCACCGAGCATGGCGAGCCCGCCCGACGCCGTGACGAGCAGCGCGTGGAGGGCGGCGGCCCGGGGCTCGGCCTCGTCGTCGTCGATCCCGATGAGCAGGTACGACGTGACCGAGGTGAGCTCCCAGCAGACGTAGAGCAGCAGGAGGTTGTCGGCGACGACGACGCCGAGCATCGCCCCGGCGAAGAGGGTCAGGAGGCCCGCCACCCGACCGCCCTTGTCCGAGCCGTGGAAGTAGCGGTGCCCGTACGCGAACACGAGCGTGCCGATCCCCGAGACGAGCACGATCATGAGGAGCGAGAAGGCGTCGGCCCTCAGGTCGATCGACACGCCGAGGCTGGGCACCCACCCGTGGGAGGCGGTGACGGGCCGCCCGTCGAGGATGCCCGAGGCCGAGCTCGCCGCCCACACGACGACGGCGAGCGGCGCGAGCCCCCCGATGAGCATCGCCCACCGCCGCAGGGGTCGGGCCGCTGCCAGCACGACGCCGCCGAGGACGGCGTGGAGCAGCAGCAGGGCGACCAACACGGTGGGGAGGGAGCGGTCCTCGGTGAGCGACGGGGCAGAGCCGACCGTTTCGGCGCGGCTGAGCCCACGAGGCTACCCGACCGAGGTCGCCGGCCCGTCGGACCAGGAGCGAGCGGAGCACGCCACCTACGGTGGAGGGGCCCGTCCGACGACACCCGCCGCGCCGCCCCCAGGAGGCCCGATGCCAGGTCAGCGACCGCCAGCGCCGAGACGACAGGTGCTGACGCTGTGACCGCCCTCACCTCCGTCGCCCTGGTCGTCGGGCTCGTCGCCCTCGTGTGGGGCGCCGACCTGCTCGTGCGCGGCGCGGCGTCGATCGCCGCTCGGCTCGGCATCCCTCCGGTGGTCATCGGCCTGACCGTGGTGGCGTTCGGGACGAGCGCCCCGGAGCTGGCGGTGAGCGCGAGCGCGTCGCTGGACGGCCAGACCGACGTCGCCCTCGGCAACCTCGTGGGGAGCAACATCGCCAACGTCCTGCTGATCCTCGGCGCGTCGGCCGCGATCGGCGGGCTCGCCGTGTCGATGCGCATCATCCGCCTCGACGTGCCGATCGTCGTCGGCGTGTCCGTCGTCGTCACGCTGATGGCGCTCGACGGCTCGATCGGCCGCATCGACGGCGCGCTGCTCTTCGCCGGGATCGTCACCTACACGGTGTGGCTCGTGCGGGCCACCCGCGCGCCCCGGGACGGCGCCGCCGCGCTCGTCGCTGAGGAGGAGATCGACGAGGAGGTGGAGGAGGCGATCGTGGAGCGGCCGCTGCCGGTGCTCGTCGGGCTCGTCGTCGTCGGGCTGGCCGCGCTCGTCGCCGGCGGGCAGCTCCTCGTCGGGTCGGCCACCGACATCGCCGAGCACTTCGGGGTGAGCGAGCTCGTCATCGGCCTCACCGTGGTCGCCGTCGGCACGTCGCTCCCCGAGCTCGCCACGTCGGTGATGGCGGCGATCCGAGGGCAGCGCGACATCGCCGTGGGCAACGTGGTCGGCTCGAACCTGTTCAACCTGATGGGCGTGCTCGGGATCACCGCGGTGCTGGCCGACGGCGGCATCCCGGTGAGCGACGCCGCCCTGCGCCTCGACCTGCCGGTCATGCTGGCGTCAGCGATCGCGCTGCTGCCGATCATGTGGAACGGCTTCGAGATCCGCCGCTGGGAGGGCGTCGTGCTCCTGGCCTTCTACGTGGGCTACGTCACGTTCCTGGTGCTCGACGCCAGCGACCACGCCGCGGCGGCGGTGGTCGGCCCGGCGCTGGCGATCGTGACGCCGCTCGTGCTCCTGACCTTCGCCGTCACCGGCTACCGCGGGTGGCGGCGCTACCAGGAGCAGCGCCAGGCCGTGCGCGTCTCGCGCGAGCCTCCGCTCAGCGGTCGCCGACGGGCGCCGTGGGGGTGAAGCGCACCGGCACCCGCTTGAGGCCGCCGACGAGCGGGATGCCCGCGGCGTCGAGCGGGACCACGTCGCCGTCCACCTCGATGTCGGGCAGGCGGGTGAGCAGCTGGCGGAACGCCACCGACACCTCGCGGCGGGCCAGGTGGGCACCGAGGCAGAAGTGCGGGCCGGGCCCGCCGAAGCCCACGTGGGGGTTCGGGTTGCGGCGCACGTCGAAGCGCTCCGGGTCGTCGAACTCGCGCGGGTCGCGGTTGGCGGCCCCGTAGAACAGGACGACCTTGTCGCCCTCGTCGAAGGCGTGGCCGGACAGCTCGACCGGCCCGGTGGCCGTCCGGCGCATGAACGTCACCGGCGACGCGTAGCGCACGATCTCCTCGACGGCGGTGGGGGTGACGCCCTCGAGGTCCTCCTGCCAGATCCGACGCTGGTCCGGGTGCTGGGACAGGAAGCTCATCCCGTGGCTGATGGCGGTGCGGGTGGTGTCGTTGCCGGCCACCGCGAGGAGGATGAAGAACGGGCCGATCTCCTCGGGGGCGAGCATGTCCTCGCCGAGGTCGTTGTAGACGAGCTTCGAGGTGAGGTCGTCGGTGGGGTTGCGACGGCGCTCCTCGGCCAGCTCGTTCATGAGCTCGATGAGCTCCATGCCGGCCCCGAACAGCGCGGCCATGAGGTCCCCCTCGCCGACGTACTCGGGATCGCCGCCACCGAGGATCACGTTCGTGGCCCGCAGCACCGTGTCGAACTCGCTGCGGGGGATGCCCATCATGTCGCAGATCACGAGGAGCGGGAACGGCTGCGAGAACACCTCGACGAGGTCCACCTCGCCCCGCTCGCAGAACGAGTCGATGACCTCGGCGCAGATCGTCTCGACCGAGTCGAGGACCTTCTGCAGCGCCTTCGGGGTGAAGGAGCGAGCCACGATCCCCCGCTGGCGGGCGTGGCGGGGGTCGTCCATGTTGATGAACGAGCCGAAGAACTCGAGGGCCTCGGCGGGCATGTCCGGGATCGACACCGCTCCCTTGCCGGAGCAGAAGTCCTTGGGGCGGCGGCTGATCTCGACGACCTCGTCGTAGCGGGTGACCGCGTAGAACCGCTCGCGGGTCTCGGTCACCGGGTTGTCGAACTCGACCGGGACGAACGGCCCCTCCTCGCGGATCTCGGCGAAGCGGGCCATGCGCTCCTGGAGGGGGAGGCGCCAGAACGTGGGGTCGGCCAGGGGGGACTCGGTCATCGCAGGTGCCCTTCAGGAGAGGTGACGCTCGGTCCGCCGACCCTAGCCACGCCGCCTCCGAGGGCGGAGATCGGCCCAGCCGCCGCGGGCGCTGGGCGCGCGCACCTGGACCGGGCCGCTCGCTACCGTCGCCCCGTGCGCACTCCGGTGAAGGTGATCGTCGCTGTCGTCGTCGTGCTGGTGGTCGCCGCCGGCGCCGGCATCTGGTGGTTCCTGCGGGACGACGCGCCCGCCGAGGTGAGCCTCGACGCGGCGCGAGAGGGCGTGGCCGACGCCCCGCCCGACGACGACGCTGCGCCGCAGGGCATCGAGGGTACCTGGCGCGTCGATCCCTCCACGGCGAGCGGCGACCCCGACGCCACCACCGGCACCTTCGTCGGCTTCCGCGTCCAGGAGGAGCTCGCCGGGATCGGGTCCACCACGGCGGTCGGCCGCACCGGCGCGGTCACCGGCACGATCGAGATCGAGGGCTCCGCCGTCACCGCCGCCGCCTTCGAGGTGGACATGACGGCGATCCGCACCAACGACCGGCGCCGGGACCGGCGGGTCCACGAGGCGCTCGAGACGGGCGAGCACCCCACCGCCTCGTTCGCGCTGACCCAGCCGATCGAGCTGGGCGCCCGGGCCGCCGACGGCGAGCCCGTCGCCACCACCGCCGTGGGCGACCTCACCGTGCACGGCGTGACCCGGCCGGTCGAGCTCGCCGTCGAGGCGCAGCTGGTCGGCTCGACGGTGGTGGTCGTGGCCTCCACCGAGGTCACGTTCTCCGACTTCGGGGTCGAGGTGCCACGGGCGCCGATGGTCCTGTCGGCCGACGACCACGGCGTGCTCGAGCTGCAGCTGCACCTGGTCCGGGCCTGACCCGCTCAGGCGGCGAGCGCGGTCACGACGACGACCGCCACCCCGAGGAGCGTCTGCTGCAGCCCGATGACCTTGGCCGGCTTCGGCGCGGCCCGGACCATGGCGAGGTTGAGCGCCGCGACCACCGCGACCGCGGCCGCCGCGGCCGGCGGGACGGCGTCGAGCCACCAGCCGGCGACGACGACCGCCGCGCCGGCCACCTGGGCGAGGTCGCTGTGCCAGGTCGGCGCTGGGCGTCCGTGCAGGCGCAGCACCTGGGTGCGCACGTGGGGGACCGACGCCCCGCCCCGGGCGGCCACGACCGCCCAGAGGCCCCAGGCCACCGTGGTGGCCTCGCCGCCGGCGAGGGCCACGGCCGCGGCCACCGAGCCGATGCCCACGGTGCCGGCCAGCTCCGGGAGCAGCCGGCGGCTGCGGCTGCGCATGTCGAACCAGAGCTCGAGGACCACGAGCGGGGACGCGGCGAGGAGCGGGAGCCAGAACGGGCGCTCGGCGGTGACCCAGGCGACGGCCAGCAGGGCGACGATGAGCGCCCCCTCGGCGGCGAGGACCCCGGCAGCCAGGCGGCTGCGCTCGAGCCAACGGCCCCGCCAGCGATCGACGAGCACCACCTTGAGCGGCGTGCGGGCCACGAAGGCCACCATCGCGGCGACGGCGAGCGCGAGGCCGGCGCCCGACGGGGCGACGAGCAGGCCGAGCAGGGCCGGCTCGGCGGTGAGGCTCCACCCGCCGTGCTCGGTGGGCACGGCGACCGTCCGCAGCGGCGACCGGGTCCGAGGGCGGCGCTCGCCGCTGGTCGCTGGGCTGGTGGTGACCCCGTGCGCTGCCACGTCGGACCTCCCGAGTTCTTCCAGCAGACTCTAGAACAACGTTCGAGCCCCGGTCCCGTCGGGCCGCCGACCACGACGAGCCCGACAAATCCGATCGGACTGGTCGGGATTACGGCGAGAGGCGCTAGGATCTCCCACCGTCCCGTGCACTGCAGACCGACGAAAGGACGAGCACCATGGGCTTGCGACTGGGCGACGAGGCACCGAACTTCACCGCCGTCACGACCGAGGGGGAGATCTCCTTCCACGACTGGAAGCAGGGGTCCTGGGCGGTCTTCTTCAGCCACCCGGCGGACTTCACCCCGGTCTGCACCACCGAGCTCGGCCGCACCGCGGCGCTGAAGGGCGAGTTCGAGAAGCGCAACGTGAAGGCGATCGCGGTGTCGGTGGACAGCGTCGAGGACCACCACGGCTGGGCCCCTGACATCGGCGAGGTCGGCGGCACCGACCTCAACTTCCCGATCATCGCCGACCCGGACCGCAAGGTCTCCGAGCTCTACGACATGATCCACCCCGGCGAGGGCGACACCTCGACGGTGCGCTCGGTGTTCATCATCGACCCCAACAACAAGATCCGCCTCACGCTCACCTACCCGAAGTCGGTGGGCCGGAACTTCAACGAGATCCTGCGGGTGATCGACGCCCTGCAGGCCACCGACGCCAACCCGATCGCCACCCCGGCGGACTGGGCGCCCGGCGACCGCGTGATCGCCGCTCCCACCCTGTCCACCGAGGAGGTGCAGGAGCGGTTCCAGAACGTCGAGGTGCGCAAGCCCTACCTGCGCTTCGTCGACGCCCCCTGAGCCCTCGGGCCACCACGGGGTCGATCCCCTGAGCCGGCCGGCGCCTCGGCGCCGGCCGGTCCGCGCCCGGGCTCGGCTCAGCGGGCGAGGACCCGGGAGAGGAGCTTCTTGGCCTCGTCGGCCCACAGGACGACGCTGGCCAGGGCCACGCAGGCGAACCAGTCTCGGGCGCTGAGCGGCGTGGTGCTGAAGGCGTCGTTGAGGAGCGGCACCTCGACCACGAGGACCTGCAGGGCCGCCGACAGGGCGATCGCCGCCCACAGCAGCCGGTTGCGGAACAGCCCGCGGAAGGCGGTGGTCTGGTCCGACCGGGCGTTGAGCACGTTGAACAGCTGCGCCAGGACGAGCGTGGTGAACGCCATCGTGCGGGCCTCGTCGAGGGTGCCCTCGCCCTCGATGAGCCCGCCGGGGAGGCGCAGGTCGAGGGCGATCAGCGTCACCGCCGCCATCACCGTCCCGACCCAGATGATCCCGATCCACATCGTGCGGTCGATGACCCGATCGGTCAGGCGGCGAGGTGGGCGGCTCATGACGTCGTCGATCGGCGGGTCGAGCCCCACGGCGAGGGCCGGGCCGGTGTCGGTGAGGAGGTTGATCCAGAGGATCTGGGTGGCGAGGAGCGGCACCGCCACCACCTCGGCGGCGGTGTCGAGGCCGAGGAACCCGGCGAGCACGACGCCGAAGAGCATCGTGAGCACCTCGCCGATGTTCGACGACAGCAGGAACCGCAGGAACGTGCGGATGTTGGCGAAGATCGCTCGGCCCTCCCGCACGGCGGCGACGATCGTGGCGAAGTCGTCGTCGGCCAGGATCATGTCGCCGGCCTCCTTCGTCACGTCGGTGCCGGTGATCCCCATGGCCACGCCGATGTCGGCCGACTTGAGGGCGGGGGCGTCGTTCACCCCGTCGCCGGTCATCGCCACGATGTTCCCGTCGGCCTGGAGCGCGTCGACGATCCGCAGCTTGTGCTCGGGCGAGACGCGGGCGTAGACGGACACCTCGCGCACGGCGGCCCGCAGCTCCTCGTCGTCGAGGGCGGCGAGCTCGGGGCCGGTGATCGTGCGGGCGTCCGGGCCGGCGATGCCGAGGTCGGCCGCGATGCGAGCCCCGGTGCGGGGGTGGTCGCCGGTGATCATCAGCACCCGGATCCCAGCGGCCTGGGCCTCGGCCACGGCCGCGGCCGCCTCCTCCCGCGGCGGGTCGATGATGCCCACGATCCCGAGGTGGACGAGGCCCTGCTCCACCTCCTCGGGCGCGACGCCCTCGGGCGGTCGCTCGTCGGCCGGGATCGTGCGGTGGGCGACGGCGAGCGGGCGCAGCGCCAGGTCGGCCAGGGCGTCGACCTCGCGCAGGATCTCCTGGCGTCGCTCGTCGGTGAGGGGCCGGTCCTCCCCCGCCACCCGCTCGTGGGTGCAGCGCCGGAGCAGCACGTCCGGGGCGCCCTTGGTGATGAGCTGGAGCACGTCGGGACGCTCGGCGTCGTGCACGACCACCGACATGAGCTTGCGCTCCGAGCTGAACGGCACCTCCGCCACCCGGTGGAAGCGGCGCTCCCACCGCTCGGTGGGGCCGAGCTTGGCCGCACCCACCACGAGGGCGATCTCGGTCGGGTCGCCGAGGGCCACCCACCGGTCCCCCTCGCGGCGCAGGCCGGCGTCGGAGCACAGGCTGCCGCCCACGAGCACCGCGGCCACGGCGTCGCGCAGCTCGGGGTCGAGCTCGAGGCCGTCCTCGGGCACGAGCTCCCCGACCGGTTCGTAGCCTCGTCCGGTCACCCGCACCGTGCCCGTGGGGGTCACGACCCGCTCGACGGTCATCTCGTTCCGGGTGAGCGTGCCGGTCTTGTCGGAGCACACCACCGACGCGGACCCGAGCGTCTCGACCGACGAGAGGCGCTTCACGATCGCGTTGCGACGAGCCATGCGCTGCACGCCGAGGGCCAGCACCACCGACAGCACCGCGGGGAGGCCCTCCGGCACGGCGGCGACGGCGAGGGACACGCCGACGAGCAGCACGTCGACGAGGTCGTTGGCCTCGTGCACCTCGGAGGTCAGGAGGATGGCGGCCACGACCACGACGGCGATGATCACGACGGCCAGCCCGAGCGCCCGTCCGACGAGGTCGACCTCGCGCTGCAGCGGGGTCGGGTCCTCCCGGGTGCGGCCGAGCAGGCGGGCGACGTGGCCCATCTCGGTCTGCATCCCGGTGGCGGTGACGACGGCCCGACCGCGGCCCCGCACGACGGCGGTGCCCGAGAAGACCATCGACGTGCGGTCGCCGAGCGCGGCGTCGGCGTCCACCGGCGCCACGTCCTTGTCGACGGCGGCGCTCTCGCCGGTGAGCGACGCCTCGGCGACGGCGAGGGCCGCCTCCTCCACGAGCCGGGCGTCGGCGCTGACCGCGTCCCCCTCGGCGAGGACGAGCACGTCGCCGGGCACGACCTCCTCGGCGGGGATCTCGACCTCGACGCCGTCGCGCACCACGGTGGCGGTGGCGGCGGCCATCTTCCGCAGGGCGGCGACGGCCTGCTCGGCCCGGGCCTCCTGGACGTAGCCCAGCACGGCGTTGGCGACGACGATGCCGAGGATGACGAGCACCTCGAACGGCACGCCCTCGGCCCCCTCGGCCAGCCACGCCGCGAAGCTCACCACGATCGCCGCGAGCAGCAGGTAGATGAGCGGATCCCGGACCTGGGCGAGGAGCTTGCGCCAGCGCGGCACCGGCGCCGCCTCCTCGAGGACGTTGCGCCCCACCCGGGTGAGGCGCTCGGCGGCAGCCTCGCTGGTCAGGCCGACCTCGACGTCGGTGCCGAGCGCCGACACGACCTCGTCGGCCGGCACCGCCCAGGGCGCCGACCGCAGGGGGTCCGCCGGCTCGTCCGGTCCGGTCACGCCCCGGAGGTTAGGCCCGGCTCCCCGGCCCTCCACGCCCCGCCGGACCCTGACGAGATCTGTCAGGGTCGGGCGGGCAGGCTGATCGGCGATGGAGACGATCGATCGCAGCCAGCTGCTCCTGGCCCGGTTCCAGCGCCACGACCTGCACCGCGAGCCCGGCGAGCTCGAGCCCACCGGCCCGGCCCTGCTCGACCTCGGCGTGCAGGACACCGGCGCCGACGGCGCACCCTGGGCGCTGGCGATCCGTGGCGCGGCGCCGGCCGGCGAGGACGACCTCGCCTACGCCTGGACGCTGCGGGGCGCGCCCCACGCCTACCGGCGGGCCGACCTCGCCGCGGTCGCCGTGGCCACCGCGCCGCTGTCGGAGGCGGACGCCGCGAAGCGGGTGTTCGACGCGTCCAAGCCCCTGAAGGCGGCGGGCATCCCCGTGCTCGAGGCGCTCGCCACCGTGGCCGAGCACCAGCGGGACATCGTCCGCCGGCCCACCGTGAAGGGCGAGCTGTCCACCAAGCTCACCGCCCGGGTCGACGAGCCGTACCTGCGGTGGTGCCGGCCGTGCCAGGCCACCCACCTGTACGAGCAGCCGTTCCGGCTGGCCGCCCTCCAGGCCGGCCTCGAGCTGGAGGCCGGCACGTCGCCGCCGGTGCTGCGCCGGGCGCCGGGAGTCCGACCCAACCTGCTGCGGCGCCTCGGCACCGAGGCCGAGCCCCGCGTCGAC
>Ga0182741_1000761_pt1 | contig 45716 bp, 42 predicted proteins | sample eDN5th37CBELigOP_FD_128874 | JGI IMG/M metagenome (GOLD analysis project Ga0182741, IMG submission 128874) | Enriched Organic Plus compost microbial communities from Emeryville, California, USA - eDNA 5th pass 37_C BE-Lig OP (version 2) (version 2) ... | reverse complement strand
TCGAAGGCTTCGGCAAAACGCCGGAAGGCGGTTTCGAACATCGCACCCATCAACATGCCGAGCATGCGACTGCGAAATTCGTAGGCGATGAAGAACTCAACGTCGCAGACGCGTTCGGCGATCGGCTTGAAGGTCCAACGGTTGTCGAGATGGCTGAACGGTCCGTCGAGATACTCGACGAGGATCTTCAGCCTCGGACGATCGAGCGTGATCCGACTGGTAAAGGTCTCGGAGATGAGCTTGTAAGCGACCGTCATGTCGGCGACGAGCGTCTCGGTCCCCTCGCCTCCGGCAATCCGGCGGCGGACCTTCAGCGCCTGACACAGCGGCACGAATTCAGGATAGCGTTCGACGTCGGCGACGAGGTCGAACATGTCGGGGGCGGCATGGCGCACCCGCCGGGTGGTGCGAAACTGCGGCATCCGCTCAGCGACCGCGCTTGGCTTCGCGCGCAGCCCGCAAACGCTCGAAATCGTCGCCGGCATGATGCGAGGAACGGGTCAACGGCGAGGACGACACCATCAGGAAGCCCTTGGCGTAGGCGATGGTTTCGTAGGCCTTGAACTCGTCCGGCGTGACGAACCGTGCGACTGCATGGTGGCGACGGGTCGGCTGCAGATACTGGCCGATGGTGAGAAAGTCGACGTCGGCGCTGCGCAGGTCATCCATCAACTGCAACACCTCGTTCCGCTCTTCGCCAAGCCCGACCATGATGCCGGATTTGGTGAACATCTGCGGGTCGAGCTCCTTCACGCGTTGCAGCAGCCGGATCGAGTGGAAGTAGCGCGCGCCGGGCCGCACGGTCAGATATTTCGACGGCACTGTCTCGAGATTGTGGTTGAAGACGTCGGGACGCGCCGCGACGACCTTCTCGATAGCGCCATCCTTGCGCAGGAAGTCCGGTGTGAGGACCTCGATGGTGGTGCTCGGCGTGCGACGGCGGATCGCGGCAATCACCTGGGCGAAATGCTCCGCGCCGCCGTCGGCGAGGTCGTCGCGATCGACCGACGTGATGACGACGTGCGAGAGGCCGAGCTTGGCGGTCGCCTCGGCCACACTCTCCGGCTCAGCCGGGTCGAGCGGCCCCGGCAGACCCGTCTTCACGTTGCAGAAGGCGCAGGCGCGCGTGCACGTGTCGCCCATGATCATGAACGTCGCGTGCTTCTTTTCCCAGCATTCGCCAATGTTGGGACAGCCGGCCTCCTCGCAGACGGTGACCAGCCGATTTTCGCGAACGATCCGATTGGTTTCCGCCCAGGCAGCCGAGCCCGGCGCCTTGACGCGGATCCAGTCGGGCTTGCGCAGGACCGGCGTTTCGGGGCGATGGACCTTTTCAGGGTGACGCGGGCGCTCCTGGCGATCTTTCAGCGTGTCGAGGACAACGACCATGGTTTCTCCAGGATTTCCGCCGGATTTTCCTCTACTTACGCACCAGGATGCCGATCCGCAAGCGGTCAGGTATCGCGCAGCTGACGCCAGATGAACAGGATCAGAACGGCGCCGACAATGGCTGCTATCAGGATGCGGAAGAACCCTTCCAGAGGTATTTCAAGCAGTTCCGCCAGGCGACCGCCGACGAAGGCGCCGGCGATGCCCACCAACATGTTGGTGAAGAAGCCGTGATCGGACCGGGTCGCCTTTTCCGCGACCCAGCCCGCGATGATGCCGACCAGCAGCATCGTGAAAAATCCGGCGCTCGGATGGCCGAGCGCGGCCCCGACAGGCTCCATTCCCCCTCCTCCAAGCCGCGGTCAGACGGTGCGGCGGCGGAACAGGCCGAGAATGGCCAGCAGCACAATCGCACCGATCGCCGATACGACGAGGCTCTGCCAAAATCCTTCAAAGTCGAATCCGAGAACCTGCCGCGCCAGGAATGCCCCGATGAAGGAGCCGACCACGCCGACGATCAGGTTGGTCAGCAAGCCGTGGCTGCGCGACATCACCTTCTCGGCGATCCATCCGGCAAGGATGCCGATTACCAATGCTCCGATCCAGCCGACCCCGCTCATGACGTCCTCCGCTGTGTTGCGCGCACCGTCAACGCGTGGCGCGGCCACGTGGTTTCGTGGCCGGCCTCCGCCGCCGGGCGCGCCGCGCGGCGGATGTCACATGTTCAGCACACGTCCATAGGCGTCGAGCACCGCTTCCTTCATTGTCTCCGAAATGGTCGGATGCGGGAACACAGTGTGGAACAATTCTTCCTCGGTCGTCTCCAGGTTCATCGCCACGACGAAGCCCTGGATCAGTTCGGTCACTTCGGCGCCGACCATGTGGGCGCCCAGGAGTTGACCGGTCTTGCGGTCGAAGATGACCTTGACCAGGCCCTGGTCTTCGCCAAGCGCGATCGCCTTGCCGTTGCCGACGAACGGGAAGCGGCCCACGCGGACGTCGCGGCCTGCTTCCTTTGCCTTGGCCTCCGTGAGTCCGACGGAAGCGATCTGCGGATGACAGTAAGTGCAGCCCGGGATCATGGTCTTGTCCATCGGGTGCGGATGCAGGCCCTTGATGGCTTCGACGCAGATGACCGCCTCGTGCTCCGCCTTGTGCGCCAGCATCGGCGGGCCGGCGACGTCACCGATGGCGTAGATGCCAGGAACGTTTGTACGACCGTAAGGATCGGCGACAATGATCCCGCGGTCGGTCTTCACGCCGAGTTTCTCAAGGCCGACATTCTCGATATTGCCGACAACACCCACCGCGGAAATGACCCGGTCGACGGTGATCGTCTGCGTGCCCTTTCCGTCGTCGATGGTGGCGGTGACGTTGTCGGCCTTCTTCTCCAGCTTCGTCACCTTGGCGCCGGAGATCACCTTCATGCCCTGCTTTTCGAACTGCTTACGGGCGAAGCCGGCGATCTCGGCATCCTCCACCGGCAGGATCTGCGGCAACACCTCGACGACCGTCACCTCGGCGCCCATGGTGCGGTAGAAGGACGCGAACTCGATGCCGATGGCGCCGGACCCCACGACCAGCAGCGATTTTGGCATGATGTCGGGCGACAGCGCCTCGAAATAGGTCCAGACCAGCTTCTTGTCGGGCTCGAGGCCCGGCAGCACGCGCGGGCGCGCACCGGTGGCCACGATGATGTGCTTGGCCTGATAGGTTCCTGGACCGAGCGCGCCGCTCGGGGCCGGTGTCGGTGACGCTTTCACCGAGAATCGCCCGGGCGCCTCGAGCGTCGCCTCGCCCCAGATGACACTGATCTTGTTCTTCTTCATCAGGAAGCCGACGCCGGTGTTCATCCGGCCTGCGACACCGCGCGAGCGTTTCACCACTGCGGCCGGATCGAAGGACACGTTCTCGGCCGACAGACCGTAGTCCTTGGCGTGCTTCATGTAATGGAAGATCTCGGCGGAGCGGAGCAGCGCCTTGGTCGGAATGCAGCCCCAGTTCGAGCAGATCCCACCCAGATGGCTGCGCTCGACGATCGCTGTCTTGAAGCCGAGTTGTGCCGCACGGATCGCCGCGACGTAACCGCCGGGGCCGGAGCCGATGATGACGATATCGAAAGACGTGTCGGCCATGCGGCGCTCCATAGTCTCAACGGGTCAGGCGGGCACGCGTCGCGGCGCGCCCCGGTCATGGCGGCGAAGCGGATCGGACGCGATCGGCAGGAACGGTAGGAAGCCAGGGCGCGAATTGCGCGCGCTCGGTGCTCTCCGCGCTCCCGCGACCATCACACGACCATCATCACCGGGTTCTCGATCAGACTCTTGAACGCGCCGATCAACTCCGCGCCGAGCGCACCGTCGACCGCGCGGTGATCGGTCGACAGCGTGACAGTCATCAGCGTGGCGATCTCGATCGCGCCGTTGCGCACGACGGGCCGTTGCTCACCGGCGCCGACGGCCAGGATCGTGGCGTGCGGCGGATTGATCACGGCGGCAAAGTCCTTGATGCCGTACATGCCGAGATTGGAAATCGCCGTGGTCCCGCCCTGGTACTCTTCGGGCTTCAGCTTGCGCGACCGCGCTCGTGCCGCGAAGTCCTTCATCTCGGCCGAGATGACAGAGAGCGGCTTGGTCTCGGCCTTGCGAACAACGGGCGTGATCAGACCGCCGGGGATTGCGACCGCGACGCCCACATCCGAATGGCGGTGCTTGAGCATGCCGCCTTCGGTCCAAGTCACGTTGGCGTCCGGCACCTTTTGCAGCGCCAGAGCCAGTGCCTTGATGACGAAGTCATTGACCGAGAGCTTGTAAGCCGGCTTGCCGTCCTTGTCCTTCGGCGCCGCTGCGTTGATCTCCTCGCGTGCGGCGAGGAGCTTGTCGAGATTGCAGTCGACCGTCATGTAGAAATGCGGAACGGTCTGCTTCGACTGCGTGAGACGCTGCGCGATCACCTTCCGCATGTTGTCGTGCGGAACGACCTCGTAGGAGCCCGGTTCAAACAGCGCGGCGATCTTGTCGTCGGACGGCGGCAGGACAGGCTGCGGAGCCGCTGCGGGACCGGGGGCCTTGAGCGGCGCGCCGCTCCGGGCTGCTTCGATGTCGCGCGCGACGATGCGGCCGTGCGGACCCGAACCCTGTACGCGCGACAAATCGATTCCTGCATCCTTGGCGAGCCGACGCGCGAGCGGCGAAGCGAACACGCGGCCCGCGCCGCCGTTGCTCGGCCGTGCCGCGGGAACCTCCGGCGCCGCGGACTGGGCCGGGGCCGTGGATTGAGCCGGGGCAGAAGCCTGCGGCGCAGGCTTCGAAGCAGCGGGCGCCGGGGCGGGTTGTGCGGGCGCCGCCGGCGGCGCGCTGGCCGGCTTCGGCGCAGCCGCGGCGGCGCTGGCGGCCGCCTTCACGTCCTCGCCCTCTCCGGCCAGGACGGCGATGAGCTGGTTGACCGGCACGTCGGCCGTGCCCTCGGGCACCACGATCTTGGCGAGCACGCCCTCGTCGACCGCCTCGACTTCCATCGTCGCCTTGTCGGTCTCGATCTCGGCGATGACGTCGCCGGGCTTCACCGCCTCGCCTTCCTTCTTCAGCCACTTGGCGAGATTGCCCTTTTCCATCGTGGGCGACAGAGCGGGCATCAGAATGTTGATCGGCATGACAGGTCTCGCGTGCGCTCAGCTGATGGCGGAGGTGGAGCCGGGATCGGTCGGATCGTCGAGTTCGGCATCGAACAGCGATCGGATGCGTTCGATGGTCATCGCCTCAGAGGGACCACCCTCTGAAGCGTAAATTCGGGCAACGTGCCGCGTGACGTCGGCCAGGAGCATGCCCCAAGCCTGCGGGTCGTCGAAGGCGCGGCGGAGCGATACATGCAGGCCGCCGTCGACGATCGCCGCGCGAAGAACTTCGACACCGCCCTGCTCCAGCGCTGTCGGCGGAACCTGCAACGCGTCGAAGGTGGCCATGCAACCCTCACCGATAGCAGACGGTTTTCGCCGCCTCGATCACCTCGGCGACGGAAGGCAACGCAAGCTTTTCCAAATTTGCCGCATAGGGCATCGGGACGTCCTTGCCGGACACGCGCAGAACCGGCGCATCGAGATAATCGAAGGCCCGCTCCATCACGCGCGCGGCGATCTCGGCGCCGACGCCGGACTGCTGCCAACCCTCTTCGACGGTGACGAGGCGGCCGGTCTTCTTCACCGATTCCACGATCGTGTCGGTGTCCATCGGCCGTAGCGTGCGGAGGTCGATGACTTCCGCGTCGATGTCGAGTTTGGCAAGTTCTTCGGCCGCCTTGAGCGCGTAATTCATGCCGATCGACCAGGCGACGATCGTCACATCGCGGCCCGGCCGAGCGATCTTCGCCTTGCCGATGGGCAGCACGAAGTCATCGAGCTTCGGCACCGGCGAGGAGTGGCCGTAGAGGATCTCGTTCTCGAGGAAGATGACCGGATTGGGATCGCGGATCGCGGCTTTGAGCAGCCCCTTGGCGTCGGCCGCGCTATAGGGCGCGACGACCTTGAGGCCGGGAATATGGCTGTACCAGGCGGAGTAGTCCTGGCTGTGCTGGGCGGCGACGCGGGCTGCAGCGCCGTTCGGTCCGCGGAACACGATCGAGCAGCCCATCTGGCCGCCCGACATGTAGAGCGTCTTGGCGGCGGAATTGATGATTTGATCGATCGCCTGCATCGCGAAGTTGAAGGTCATGAACTCGACGATCGGCTTCAGCCCCGCCATCGCTGCACCCGTGCCGAGACCGGCAAATCCGTGCTCCGTGATTGGCGTGTCGATGACACGGCGCGCCCCGAATTCCTGCAGCAGGCCCTGGGTCACCTTGTAGGCGCCCTGATACTCGGCGACCTCCTCGCCCATGACGAAGACGGTCTCGTCGCGACGCATCTCTTCGGCCATAGCGTCGCGGAGCGCCTCGCGGACAGTCATGGTGACCATTTCGGTGCCTTCCGGCACGTCCGGCTCCGGTTGCGCTTGGGGCTGCGGAGCCGGCGTCAACATCACCGGCGGCGCCTTGACCGCGGGCTCATCTGCCGCGGCCGGCGCACGGGATTCGGCGGCCTTCTGCTGCTGCGAGGGATCAAGTGCAGCGGCCGATGCGTCCTCGCCATCTGCCACGATCACGGCGATGGGCGTGTTCACCGCCACGTCGGCCGTGCCCTCGGGCACCAGAATTTTGCCAAGCGTGCCTTCGTCGACCGCCTCGACTTCCATCGTCGCCTTGTCGGTCTCGATTTCGGCGATCACGTCGCCGGCGCGAATGGCATCGCCTTCCTTTTTCACCCATTTGGCAAGGTTGCCCTTCTCCATGGTGGGCGACAGAGCGGGCATCAGAACTTGGATCGGCATGGGCGGACCAGGCTCCAGACTTCAACGCGCCGACAGCGACGCAATACGGGTGAGATTGGTGAGCAGCGCGGACGTGGCCACGAACAGCATGGCGGCGGCGAAGAAACCAACCAGGGCCTTACCAACAACCTGGGCGTCCTCCGCCCCGGCGCCGGACAGGCGCCGGGAAGCAAACGGCCAGACGATCGTGGCGAGGAATCCCAAACCGCCGGCCTCCGGCGACGCCGCACGAATCCGACGGGCATGAATCACGGCGACGATCCATGCCGCCAGGGCAGCCGCCGCGGACAGCAAGACCAGCCCATGAACGACGGTGATCATCGCGCGGCTCGGTTCAACGCAGGACGTCGGTATAGAGCTCCGCCGGATCGGGCTCAGGATCGTTGGTGGCGAACTCCGCGGCCTCGTTGACGATGTCGCGGACCTCGGCATCGATCTTCTTGAGCTCTTCCTCGGTCGCCCACTTCTTTTCCAGGAGCCGGGCGCGGACCTGCTCGATCGGATCGTGTTCGGTGCGCATCTTCTGCACCTCTTCCTTCGAGCGGTACTTGGCCGGATCGGACATCGAGTGGCCGCGATAGCGGTAGGTCTGCATCTCGAGGATGTAAGGACCGTTGCCTTCCCGACACCATTCGACGGCCCGGTCGCCGGCCGCCTTCACGGCCCTCACGTCCATGCCGTCGACCTGCTCGCCGGGGATGTCGAAGGACGCACCACGCTTCGAGAAGTCGGTCTGGGCGGACGAACGATGCACGGCCGTACCCATGGCGTAGCGGTTGTTCTCGATGATGTAGACCACGGGCAGCTTCCAAAGCTGCGCCATGTTGAAACTTTCGTAGACCTGACCCTGGTTCGCGGCGCCATCGCCGAAATAGGTCAGCGCGACATTGTCATTGCCCCGGTAGTGATTGGCGAAGGCCAGCCCGGTGCCGAGCGAGACCTGGGCGCCGACGATCCCGTGGCCGCCGTAGAAGCCCTTCTCGACGCTGAACATGTGCATCGAGCCGCCCTTGCCCTTCGAATAGCCGCCGCGACGGCCCGTGAGTTCGGCCATGACGCCCTTCGCGTCCATACCGCAAGCCAGCATGTGGCCGTGGTCGCGATAGCCGGTGATGACCTGGTCGCCTTCCTTGATCGCCATCTGCATGCCGACGACGACCGCTTCCTGGCCGATGTAGAGATGGCAGAAGCCGCCGATCAGACCCATGCCGTACATCTGGCCGGCCTTCTCTTCGAAGCGCCTGATCAGCAGCATGTCGCGGTACGCCTGCCGATCCTGCTCGGGCGAAAATTCGGCGATGGCGACCTTTCCGGACTTGTCGGGGTTTCCGCGGCGTACGGCGGCGGCCTGCGCCGCCGATTTCCTCTTGGCGACAGCCATTAGGTTCCCTCGGGAATGACGTTTGGTGCCCACCCCATAACCCAAATTGCGCAGGCGCGAAAGCGCGCGCGTGCATATCTCGCACTGCACAAATGCCTGTAGCGAAAGGCAAATTATCGATTAACCGGCAGCTGGTTCACGCGCAAGCAGGGCTGCGACAAGAGGCGCTCAGGGCTTCCGCAACATCAGTGTCAGATCGCGCGGATGCACGTAATTTAGTTTCTCCCGCGCCCGCTCATCGAGCATATCCGGATCGAGTCGGTTGCTGCGCAGAAGCGCAACGCGGCGCTCCCATGCGCGCCGCTCAGCACGCAATGCCTCGAGTTCTTCCGTGTGGGCGGCGATTTGGGCGGCGAAATCCTGCTTCGCCTTCAGGCCGTAGTCGCCCGAATAGGCGTTGATACCGAAATAGCCGATCAGCAGCGCGGCGCAGACGTAAAGTCCGAGCGCAGTAATGATGTTTCGGAGTCGCCGACGCGTAACCATGGAGGCGAGGATTCTCCCTCGCCCCTTAAAGTCGCTTTAACGGCGCGCGCATGTGCTTCGCGCCGGTGCCGGATTGGTCACGCCAGCGCGCGTAAAGCCGCGCGGCCGGCATAGCGCGCCTGGGAACCGAGCTCTTCCTCAATGCGGATCAGCTGGTTGTACTTTGCGGTACGGTCGGAACGCGCGAGCGAGCCGGTCTTGATCTGCCCGCAATTGGTCGCGACGGCGAGGTCGGCGATGGTCGCGTCTTCGGTCTCGCCGGAGCGGTGCGACATGACTGCGGTGTAGCGCGCCTTGTGCGCCATTTCGACGGCGGCCAGCGTCTCGGTCAGCGAACCGATCTGGTTGACCTTGACGAGGATGGAATTTGCGAGGCCGCGCTTGATGCCATCGGACAGGCGCAGCACGTTGGTCACGAACAGGTCGTCGCCGACGAGCTGGCACTTGCCGCCGATGCGGTCGGTAAGCAGCTTCCAGCCGTCGAAGTCGTCCTCGGCCATGCCATCCTCGATCGAGGCAATGGGATAGCGCCCGACGAGATCGGCGAGATAGGCCGCCTGCTCTTCGCGAGAGCGGGTTTTGCCTTCACCCTCATAATGATAGGCGCCGTTCTTGAAAAACTCGGTGCTGGCGCAGTCGAGCGCGAGGACGACGTCCTCGCCCGGCCGATAGCCGGCCGCTTCGACGGCCTTCATGACGAAGTCGAGGGCGGCGTCGGCCGAGGGCAGGTTCGGCGCGAAGCCGCCCTCGTCGCCGACGCTCGTGCTCAGGCCGGCGTCACTCAGGGCCTTTTTCAGCGTATGGAAGATTTCCGCGCCGGTGCGGATCGCTTCGGCGACGCTTTCGGCGCCCACCGGCATGATCATGAATTCCTGGAAGTCGATGGGATTGTCGGCATGTGCGCCGCCATTGACGATGTTCATCATCGGCACCGGCAGCATGCGCGCGGCGACGCCGCCGACATAGCGGTAGAGCGGCAGCGCGTTGCTCTGCGCCGCGGCCTTGGCGACGGCGAGAGAGACGCCGAGGATGGCGTTGGCGCCGAGCCGCGCCTTGTTCGGCGTGCCGTCGAGCGCGATCAAGGTCTCATCGATCTTGATCTGGTCTTCCGCATCGAAGCCACCGATGGCGTCGAAGATTTCGCCGTTCACGGCGTCGACGGCCTTGGTGACGCCCTTGCCGAGATAGCGCTGCTTGTCGCCGTCGCGCAGTTCGACGGCTTCGTGCGCGCCGGTAGAGGCGCCCGAGGGGACGGCAGCGCGGCCGATCGTGCCGTCTTCGAGGACCACGTCCACTTCGACGGTGGGGTTGCCACGGCTGTCGAGGATCTGGCGGCCGATAATGTCGACGATGGCGGTCATGGGACTCCTCGGGAGGCGAAGGGGAAACAGGCGCGCTTCTACAGGATGGGGGGGAGCGGGAAAAGACCGCAGCGTCATCTTGTCAGCCGCCTGACGACTGCCGTCGCTTTGCGCTATAGAGCTGCCATGAACACACCCATGGACACGCTGCATCTCGGCAAGGAGAGCCGGATTCCGGCCTCTCCCGAGGAAGCGCAGCTCGACCGGGTGCCCAATCCGCATCCCGATGCGGACTATGTCGCCCGTTTCACCTGCCCCGAGTTCACTTCGATCTGCCCGGTCACCGGCCAGCCGGATTTCGGGATTCTGGTCATCGACTACCTACCGGACCGCTGGCTGGTGGAGTCGAAATCGCTCAAGCTCTACCTCAACAGCTTCCGCAACCATGGCGCTTTCCACGAAGGCTGCACGGTGGCGATCGGCAAGCGGCTGGTGGAGTTGCTGGAGCCGCGCTGGTTCCGGATCGGCGGTTATTGGTATCCGCGCGGCGGCATTCCGATCGACGTGTTCTGGCAGCAGGGTTCGCTGCCTGAGACGGTCTGGGCCCCCGACCAGGGCGTGCCGCCCTATCGCGGCCGCTGATGACGCAATCCGTCCCTCCGCCCGCTGCGCGGCTGATCGTTACCAATGGCGACAGCGCGGCGAAGCAACTCGCGACGGCCTTCCCCGGCTCGACGTTGCTGCCGTGGCGCGACATGCTGCACGAGGGGCCGGTACCGCCGGATCTGACGCTCGAGGATCTTTCGGCGGTCCGGGCACGCTTCTTGGCGGACGACACAGGGCTCGATCACGGTGTCATCGCCGCCAGCTTTGCGGCGCGGGACCGGACTTTGCGAAGCCATGGACGCTTCGAACAGGTGGCACTGTGGTTCGAGCATGATCTCTACGATCAGCTCCAGCTCGCTCAGATTCTTGATTATTTCGCACTCGAAGGCAGCGCCGAGAGGGTCCTGCTGATGCAGGGCGACGACTATATCGGCGTGCAGACACCGCAGGACCTGCGAGCGTGGCGGGAACGGGAACGGCCGGTCGATGCCGACATGCTCGCTGCAGCGAGCGCCGTGTGGGCGGCCTTCACGGCGTCGACGCCCGAACTCCTCGCGGAGTTCGCTGAGGAAGATCTCGACTCCCTTCCCCATCTGATGCCGGCGATCCGCCGGCTGCTGGCGGAACTGCCGGCGCCGGACAGCGGCCTCGGGCGCACCGAGGAACTCGCCCTCGCCGGGCTGGCGCAGGAACCGCAATCGGTGTCAGCGCTGTTCCGCCTGACGCAGGTGCAGGAGCCCGCGCGGTTCCTGGGCGACACACCATTCTTCCGCATGCTCGACCGGATGGCATTCGGTCCGGCGCCGCTGATCCAGGGATTGCCGTTCCGCGCGACGCGCCTGCAGGGCGGTCCCGAGGAAATCGACTACCAGCTGTTCGCCGCGGCCACGGTGAGCCTCACCCCGGTGGGCGCCGAGGTGTTGGCGGGCCGGCGCGACAACGTGGCAGCCAACGGGTTGGACCGCTGGATCGGCGGCACGCGACTGACGCCGGAGAGCGCCTGGCGCTGGGATCGCACCCGCAACGCCCTGGTCGCGCCCTAGGCGGCAGAGGGCCGCTCGCCGAGAAGCCGTGCGGCAGCGAAGCCGACGACGGCGATCAGGAGCGCAGCCCCCAGCAAGGTCGGTACGGTGCCGGCTTGGGCGATGCCCAGGCCGTAGACGACCGGTCCGATGGCCTGGCCGATGAAGAAGAAGCAGGCGTGCAGGGACATGGCCGCGCCGCGCGCCGTGTCCGAGAGCTCGGAAGCCTGCACCTGAATGCAGTTGTGCACCATGTAGAAGCCGAACCCGATCAGGGTCAGCGCGACGAGTTGCAATGGCCAGAAGGGGCTGAAGGCGGCCAGCGTGAGGCCCGTGGCGGCAATCAATCCGCCCGAGACCATCAGGCGCCCCTGGCCCATCCGGGCGAGCAGCATGCCCACCATCACGGAAAAGGCGACGCCGCCGACTGCGAAGCCACCCAGTACCAAGCCGGCGATGGAGGCTCGATCCTCGCCGTGGTCGTGGAGCAGGAGCGCCACAAACGGGAACAGGCCGAACACGGCAATGCCCTCGAGGCAGACCGCGGTGAAACAGACCTTGGCGCGAGGATTGCTGAAAATGCCGCGATAGTTGTTGCGCATCGCAGAGAGCGAAAAGATGCTGGTCTTCGCGGCGACGTTGCGGAAGCCCCACATCGCAGCGAATGTTGCCGCGACAGCGCACAGACCAAAGACGACGAAGACGCCGCGCCAGCCGACCAGGTCGTGGATCAGGCCGGCCGCGATCGAACCCATCAGGTTGCCGCTGATGGCAAAGGCGAGCGTGCGGCCGAGCGCGACCTGACGATGGGATAGCGGCACGAGGTCGCCAATGAGGGCGAGCGATATCGGAAAGATGCCGCCCGCGGCCATGCCTGCGACGACACGCGCCGCGAACAGCGTCGGGTAGTCGCTCGCCGTCGCGCAGACGACGGCGGTGGCAACGATGACGAACAGGCTCGCGGTAATCAGGCGCGTCTTGCCGATGACGTCCGACAGCGGTCCGAGAACCGGCTGGACAAGCGCAAAAGGCAGCGCGAAGGCCGTCTGAAGCAGGGCCACGCGGCCGGGCTCGACGGCGAGATCGGCGGCCACCTGCGGCACGACCGGGTCGATCGAACGGGCGAACAACGCCGTCGCGAAAGTGACGACGTTGACGACAGCGAGCACCCGGTTCATGGCGGCGGTCTCGGCTGGGAACGGCGGCCCGGTGGAAGAATACGGTCAGGACGTCGGTTGTTTGGCGACGCGGTCGAAGGCGACGAGCGTGCGCAGCAGCGATTCCATTTGGCCCAGCGGCACCATGTTCGGACCGTCGGACGGCGCGCGATCCGGGTCTTGATGCGTCTCGATGAACAGGCCCGCGACGCCCACGGCGACAGCGGCGCGCGCCAGCACGGGTACGAATTCGCGCTCGCCGCCGGACGCGGTTCCCTTTCCGCCCGGCTGCTGCACGGAGTGGGTGGCGTCGAAAATCACCGGCGCACCGGTGGTTCGGGCCAGGATCGGCAGGGCGCGCATGTCGGAAACGAGCGTGTTGTAGCCGAAAGACACGCCGCGCTCGGTCACGAGGACGGAGCGGTTGCCGCCGGCGAGGACCTTGGCGACGACATTGGCCATATCCCACGGCGCGAGGAACTGCCCCTTCTTGACGTTGACAACACGGCCGGTCGCGGCGGCGGCGAGCAGCAAATCCGTCTGCCGGCACAGGAAGGCAGGGATCTGGAGAATGTCCACCACCTCGGCCACGCGGGCGCATTGACCTGCCTCGTGCACATCGGTCAGCACGGGCAGACCCAGTTTTTCCCGGATCTCCGCGAAGATCGGCAGCGACTTCTCAAGGCCGAGGCCGCGCGCGCCGCTGGCGCTGGTGCGATTGGCCTTGTCAAACGAGGTCTTGTAGACGAGCCCCAGCCCCAGGCGCGACGCGATCTCCTTGAGCGCGGTCGCCATTTCCAGGGCGTGGTCGCGGCTCTCCAGCTGACAGGGACCGGCGATCAGCGCGAACGGCAGGGCGTTGCCGAAGCGGACGCCGGACACGGAGACGACGGGATCAGGGCCGGTTTCGATCGCGGATTGGGTCATTGCGCCGGACCATGCGGCGCGACAGGCGGGTGGTCAACCTTGGGCCGCGCATAGGCCAGGCGTCCGGCGACATAGGTGGCCTGGATCGCCCGGTCCTCCCCCATTGTCATCAGAACGGACAGAACTTCCTCGATCGAACGCGCCTGCCGCGTACGGAACGCGAGCACAGGCGTCGCCCGGGGATCGAGGACGATCACGTCGGCCTCGTGGCCGGCCCGGAGCATGCCGATCCGATCGTCGAGACCGAGGGCACGGGCACCGCCGAGCGTGGCGAGATGGAATGCCTCCACTGCGGTCAGGTTCTGATCGGCCAGCCGGGCCACCTTGTAGGCTTCACCCATCGTTGCGAGGAGCGAAAAGCTGGTCCCGGCGCCGATGTCGGTCCCCAGTCCGACCTCGACCGGCCGCCGTGGATCCTTGGCCGCGGCGATCCGGAACAGGCCGCTGCCGAGGAAGAGGTTGGACGTGGGGCAATGGGCAAGCGCTGCGCCGGCCTCGTGACAGCGGCAGAACGCGCGTTCGGAAAGGTGAATGCCGTGGGCTAGGACGGCACGCGGTCCAACCAGCCCGTAATGATCGTAGACATCGAGGTAGTCGCGGCGTTCGGGAAACAGCCCTTCGACCCAGGTCACCTCGGCGCGGTTCTCGGCAATGTGGGTCTGGACCAGCACATCCGGATAGGCGCGCCATAGCGCGCCGGCCGCTTCGAGCTGCTCCGGCGAACTCGATCCGGCGAAACGCGGCGTGATCGCATAGAGACAGCGACCATTGCCGTGCCAGCGCTCGATCAAGGCCCTGGATTGGTCGTAACCAGTCTGCGCCGTGTCGCGCAGGCCATCGGGTGCGTTCCGGTCCATCAGCACCTTGCCGGCCGCGATCCGCATGTTGCGTCGGGCCGCCTCGGCGAAGAGCGCATCCACGGATTGCGGGTACACGGCACAGAAAACGAGCGCCGCGGTGGTGCCATTGCGCAGAAGCTCGTCGCAGAACAGCGCTGCAACCTGACGCGCATAGTCGCCGTCGGCGAAGGCGGCTTCGGCGGCGAAGGTGTAGCTTTCGAGCCATTCGAGCAACGGCTTGCCGCCCGCGCCGATAATGCCTGTCTGCACGTAGTGCACATGCGTGTCGACGAAGCCGGGCGCGATCAGACCGTCGGGATAGTGTGAGACAGACGCTCCCGGCGGAATGTCGGCCTTGAGCGTTTCATACGGGCCGAAGGCCACAATCAATCCACCGCGACAGATGACAGCGGCATCCGACTCGTAGCGGAACGCGCGCTCCGCCCCGACGAGAAACGGATCGTCGGTGCAGGTGATGGCCGGCCCGCGCAGCACCGTCACGGAACCTGCGCCACCGGCGTCGGTCATCCCTGCCTCATTTCGGCTCGAAGACGATCGTCGCCCCATGGGCGGCATCCGGCGGCACGACGATCCGGCCCGCACGGGTCGACGCGGGCACGGCATTGCTTTCGAGCACCGCGCCCAGGTGCGCCGGATCGCGCACGGCAAAGCGAAGCGCAGCGAGCCGCGCGCCCTCACCCATCTGCGGCGGTTCGACGCCGAAATGGGCGCGGAACGCCGACGGATCCATCACCTGGATCGTGCCGCGCGGTGTCTCGATCGTGATGCCCGTCGAGGTCGCCTGCATGTCGCGCACGCCAGCCAGCGTCGACAGAAAGATGTGATGATCGCTCGGATTGTCCGCCACCAAAACCACGCCGGCCACTGCTTCGGCCGTGTTGGCGTGCTGTTGGAATGCCGGATTCCAGAAATTCTCCGGGAAGTGCTGCTGGCAGACGAAGAAGCCTGTCTGCGGCGAACGCGGGTCGGTGGCGAAGGCGAGCGAGAAGCCGACGCGCGTCGGCGTTCCGTCAGGCCTGGCCGCATCACGCTCGAAACGGAACACATCGTAGCTGCTGATCCCCGCCGCCTCGAAGGCGCGTTGATCGGCGGCGGCGTCGCCGCTCTCTAGAACGAGCATGGCGAGCCCCTCGCCATGCGCGAGCTGTTCACTCATGAAACCCGCGAAGGAGAAGTGCCGTGGGTTCACCGACGGTGCGACCCGAGACTCGCCGAGGCTCAGCAACTCGACGAAGAAGCCGGGCAGCTGCACGACGTGGTTCTGCGTTCCCCACGGATGCCGGTTGCGTGCGCCGACCGTAAAGCCGAGGCGCCGATAGGTTTCGGCGCCCTGATCGAGATCGCGGATCCCGTGAACGATGTGGTCTAGTCCTCTGGCCATCCTGCTCCGCTCGTCCGCATTCACGGCGTCAGCCTACACCTTTCACGCCGCTGTTAAGATTTCTTCCAACGACAGACCGGAGGGCGGCGAAGGCGCGTGGCCTAGACGAGGCGGCTTTGCTCGACCGCGGCCGCGACAAAGGACGAGAACAGCGGGTGCGGTTCGAAGGGGCGCGACTTCAGCTCGGGATGGAACTGAACGCCGATAAACCAAGGATGGTCGACATATTCGACGATCTCGGGCAGCAGGCCATCAGGCGACATGCCGGAAAAGCGCATACCGTGCTGCTCGAGCCGATCCTTGTAGGCGGTGTTCACCTCGTAGCGGTGACGATGACGCTCCGAAATTTCGGTCGCCCCATAGATAGACGCCACCAGGCTGCCGGGCGCGACATGCGCTGCATAGGCGCCGAGCCGCATGGTGCCGCCGAGGTCGCCGCCAGCGGCGCGCTTTTCCAGCTCGTTGCCGCGGAGCCATTCGGTCATCAGGCCGACAACCGGCTCCGGCGTCGGTCCGAATTCGGTGGAGTTCGCTTCGGCGATGCCGCAGAGGGAACGCGTCGCTTCGACGACGGCCATCTGCATGCCGAAGCAGATCCCGAAATACGGCACCTTGCGCTCGCGTGCGAAGCGCGCTGCCAGCATCTTGCCTTCGGCGCCGCGTTGACCGAAGCCGCCGGGAACGAGAATGCCGTGAACATGTTCGAGAAACGGCGCGGGATCTTCATTCTCGAACACCTCGGACTCGATCCAATCGAGATTGACCTTCACCCGGTTGGCGATGCCGCCGTGATGCAGGGCCTCGATGAGCGACTTATAGGCGTCCTTGAGACCGGTATACTTGCCGACAATGGCAATGGTCACCGCGCCTTCCGGATTGCGGACGCGGTCGTTGATGTCGCGCCAACGCGTGAGATCCGGCGCCCGCTTCGGCTCGAGCCCGAAGGCGTGCAGGACTTCCGTATCCAGGCCTTCGGCATGGTAGGCCTCCGGCACCGCGTAGATGTTGTCGACGTCGCGTGCCTCGATCACGGCGCTTTCACGCACGTTGCAGAACAGCGAAAGCTTGCGCCGCTCATCCTTGGGGATCGGCCGGTCGGTCCGGCAGAGCAGGATGTCGGGTTGAATGCCGATCGAGCGCAGCTCCTTCACGGAGTGCTGCGTCGGCTTGGTTTTCAGTTCGCCGGCCGACGGGATGAACGGCAGCAGCGTCAGGTGGATGTAGACGGCGTGACCGCGCGGGAGCTCGTTGCCCAGCTGGCGGATCGCCTCGAAGAACGGCAGGCCCTCGATGTCGCCGACGGTGCCGCCGATCTCAACCAGAACGAAATCCACACCTTCATTGCCGTCGAGGACGAAGTCCTTAATGGCGTTGGTGACGTGCGGGATCACCTGAATCGTCGCACCGAGATAGTCGCCGCGGCGCTCCTTGGTCAGGATCTCCTGATAAATGCGGCCCGTGGTAATATTGTCCTTGCGGGACGCAGGCCGCCCCGTGAAGCGCTCGTAGTGGCCGAGATCCAGGTCGGTCTCTGCGCCATCGTCGGTCACGAAGACCTCGCCGTGCTGGTACGGCGACATCGTTCCCGGATCGACGTTCAGATAGGGATCGAGCTTGCGCAGCCGCACGGAATAGCCGCGCGCCTGCAGCAGCGCCCCTAGCGCTGCCGAAGCGAGACCTTTGCCAAGCGAGGAGACCACGCCGCCGGTGATGAACACATACCGCGCCATGGGATTCGACCTCTACCGCGCGCTGCGCGATTCGGCGAGCGGAATCGCCCGAACCACGCGATTTCCCCAAAATCGAAGGGCCGGTCTCCCGGCCCTTCCCTAAAGGCTGGCTGCTATTGCGACTGAGGCACTTGCGGGCCGGCCGGCGGAGGCGGCTCGTTGCCGCGCAGCGTATCCAGCACCCCGCGTCCGCCCTGTCCCAGCGGCGCCTGTTCGCCGGGCCCCGGAGGCTGCGGTCCGGGAGCGCCCTGGAAGATCGAGCTCGGCTGCCGGTCCATGCTGGCGACGATGGCGAGGCCGATGCTCGTGACGAAGAAAATCGCCGCGAGGATTGCGGTCGCCCGGGTCAGCACGTTGGCGGTGCCACGGCTGCTCATGAAGCCGCCGCCACCGCCGATTCCGAGGCCGCCGCCTTCGGAGCGTTGGAGCAGCACCACGCCGATCATGGCGGTGACCACCATCAGGTGGATGACGATCAGGACAGTTTGCATCGATACGTCCGGTCAAGGCGCCAGGCACGGACCAGTCCCGCGCCCAGGCCTGCATATAGGAAGTTGCGGCGGTCTCTACACGATCCCTGCGCCCAATGCCACCCTTGCGGCGCTGGTGCCAGCGCCTCCGCGGCGCGCCGTCAGCCGTAGGCGCCAGCGATGCCGAGGAAGTCGTCGGCCTTCAGGCTGGCGCCGCCGACAAGGGCCCCGTCAACGTTGGAAACATTGAGCAATTCCGCGGCGTTCGCCGGTTTGACCGAGCCGCCGTAGAGGATCCGGATGGCGTCTCCCTCGGCCCCGAAGCGCTTCCGAAGGTGGCTTCGAATCGCGTCATGGACTTCCGCGATATCGGCCGGGGTCGGCGTGAGGCCAGTGCCGATGGCCCAGACCGGTTCGTAGGCGACCACCAGCCGGGCGCCGGTGCCGCCGTCGGGGAGCGAGCCGGCAAGCTGGCCGGCCACCACCTCCAGGGCGCGGCCGGCTTCGCGCTCAGCCCGCGTCTCGCCGACGCAGACAATCGCCGTCAGTCCGGCCCGCCACGCCGCCAGCGCCTTGGCCCGGACTTGGGCATCGGTTTCGCCATGGTCGGTCCGGCGCTCCGAATGGCCGACGATGACCGCCGTCGCCCCGGCATCGGCGATCATTTCCGCCGCAATGTCGCCGGTATGGGCGCCTGACGGCTCGGCATGACAGTCTTGGGCGCCGATCGCGACCCCCGAACCGCGGGCAGCGTCGGCAAAAGTGACCAGCAGCGTGGCGGGCGGGCAGACCAGCAGGTCGGTACGCGACTCAATCCCGCGATAGCCTTCGACGATGCGGCCAAGCTCGGCGGCCGAAGCCTTGCTGCCGTTCATCTTCCAGTTGCCCGCGACGAGCGAGCGGCGGACTTGCGACATGGGCGCCTCCTGGGGTTCCAGAGCGGGTTAGCAGAGCGCGAGCGCAGCGACCAGTCGGACCGCCGATCTTGACCGCTGTCCGGCCGGTTGCGGCGGTGCCGGCCCCTCCCTATGATGCGCCGCCCTGCGGGACAGGCGCTGCCTCCCGCCCCTCTCCAGCCGAAATACGGATCATGCTTCGAGGTCTACGCAACGCGTCGCAAAACTGGCTCGGCAAGCTCATCATGTCGGCCGTGCTCGGCATTCTGGCTTTGAGCTTCGCCATCTGGGGGGTCGGCGACATCTTCCGTGGCTTCGGGCAATCGACAGTAGCGCAGGTCGGGTCGACCGAGATCTCGGTCGAGCAGTTCCGTCAGTTCTTCAACGATCGGCTGCAGCAACTCGGTCGTCAGCTCGGGCGGTTCGTGAGCCCGGAGCAGGCGCGGCAACTCGGGCTCGACCGGCAGTTTCTCGGCCAGCTGCTTGCAGAATCCGCGGTGGACGAGCGGGCGCGCCAGCTCGGGCTCAACCTGCCCGACGACGAGATCCGCAAGCAGATCATGAACGACCCCGCCTTCCGCGGGGCCAACGGCCAGTTCGACCGGTTCCGGTTCGAACAGACGATTCGCCAAGCAGGCTATACCGAAGGGCGTTTCGTGGCGGAGCAACGCCGCGTCGCGCTGCGGCGGCAGCTCGCCGATACGGTGGCGGGCGGCGTGGTGGCCCCGCAGACGGCCATGGATGTGCTGAACCGTTTCACCAACGAGGAACGGGCGGCGGAATTCGTGGTGCTGGGCCCCGACCAGGCGGGCGAAGTCGCAGCCCCCGACGAGGACACGCTCACGAAATTCTTCGAGAGCCGCAAGACCGCGTTCCGTGCGCCCGAGTATCGCAAGGCGCAGGTGCTGGCGCTGACGCCGCAGACGCTTGCGGGGACGATCGAGATCACCGATGCCGATGTGCAGAAGGAATATGAGACGCAGCGCAGCCGCTACGTGACGCCAGAGCGGCGCGAAGTGCAGCAGATGGTGCTGCCGAACGCCCAGGAGGCACAGGCGGTGCAGGACCGGCTCAAGTCCGGGGCTTCATTCGCCGAGGTTGCGGCCGAGCGCGGCTTGAAGGAGGCGGACACCAATCTCGGTCTCGTCGCCAAGAGCGGCATTCTCGACCCGGCGGTCGCCAACGCCGCCTTCGCCTTGCCTGCCGGCGGAACCAGCGAACCGGTCCAAGGGCGCTTCGGCACCGTGATCGTTCACGTCGGGAAGATCGAGCCGGAGCAGTCGCAACCGCTCGATCAAGTGGCCGGGCAGATCCGCCAGCAGTTGGCCGAGGAGCGCGCCCGCGCGGAGATCCTCGACATGCACGACAAGATCGAGGACGAGCGCGCGTCGGGCCAGCGGCTCGATGAGATCGCCACGAAGCTGAACCTGCCGCTTCGCACCATCGAGGCGATCGATCGTTCGGGTCGTGGGCCAGACCGCGCTGCGATCGCCGATGTCCCTGGCGGCACGGAGCTGGTCAACAACCTGTTCGTGACCGATGTCGGAGTCGAGAATGACCCGATCCAGCAGCCCGGCGGCGGGTTCATCTGGTACGAGGTCGCGGGCGTAACGCCCGCGCGTGACCGGACGCTGGACGAGGTGCGTAGCGCCGTAGAGACGCGCTGGCGGGAGGAACAGGTCGCAGAGCGCGTACGGCAGAAGGCCGATGCGATGCTGGAGAAAGTCAAGGGCGGCACGTCGTTTGCGGAGGTCGCTGCGGCGGACAACCTGAAGGTCGAGACCACATTCGGTCTCAAGCGTGGTCGCCCGAGCGGCGCCTTCTCCGCACCGGCGGTGGAGGCCCTCTTCCGCACGGCCAAGGACGCATTCGGCACCGCCGATGGCCAAAACCCGGGACAGCGGATCGTGTTCAAGGTGACAGACGTCACCGTGCCCACCCTCGATCCGCAGAGCGAGGACGGCAAGCGCATAGCGGCGGCGATCGAACGGGCCATCTCGGACGATCTGCTGGCGCAATACATCATGCAGGTTCAGAGCGACCTCGGCGCGCGCGTGAATCAGGACGCGCTGAACCGGGCGCTCGGCGTGAGCAGCAACTGATCCATGCAGATCGAGCCCGCGCCCGGCCCCTTCGCCGAATGCTACGACCGCGGCGAGGCCCAGGTGGTGTGGACCACGCTGGTGGCCGACCTCGAAACGCCGGTTTCGACGTTCTTGAAAGTGGCGAGCGGCAAGCCGCAGAGCTTTCTGCTCGAGTCGGTCGAAGGCGGCGCCGTGCGCGGACGCTACTCGATCATCGGGCTGGATCCGGATCTGATTTGGCGTGCCTATGGCACACGGGCCGAAATCAATCGCACCGCGCGCAACAACCCCGACGCGTTCACGGCCTGCGCCGAGCCCCCGCTCGAATCGCTGCGGGCGCTGATCGCGGAGAGCCGCATCGCCCTGCCCGATTCCCTGCCGCCGATGGCCGCGGGGGTGTTCGGCTATCTCGGCTATGACACCGTGCGGCTGATGGAGGAACTGCCTCCGGCCAATCCGGATCCGATCGGCATTCCCGACGCGGTGCTGATGCGTCCGACCGTCGTGATCGTGTTCGACGCGGTCAAGGATGCCATCACGGTCGTCACGCCGGTGCGGCCGGAACCCGGCGTCGCCGCGTCCGTGGCGATGACGCGCGCCGTCGAACGCCTGACGGCGGTCGTCGACAGCCTCGACCGGCCGCTGGAGAAGAGCGAAGCGGCCGAGGCGGGCCCCATTACCGTGCCGCCCCGCTCCAATACCGAACCGAGCGAATATGCGGCGATGGTGGCACGGGCGAAGGAATACATCGCCGCGGGCGACGTGTTCCAGGTCGTGCTGTCGCAACGGTTCGAGGCGCCGTTCAGCCTGCCGCCGTTCGCGCTTTACCGGGCGCTGCGGCGGGTCAATCCAGCGCCGTTCCTCTACTTCCTCGATTTCGGCGGCTTCTCCGTCGCCGGCTCCAGCCCGGAGATCCTGGTGCGCGTACGCGACGGCAAGGTCACGATCCGGCCGATCGCCGGGACGCGCCCGCGCGGGCCGACGCCGCACGAGGACAAGGCGCTGGCGGAGGAACTGCTCGCCGATCCGAAGGAATGCGCCGAGCACCTGATGCTGCTGGATCTCGGTCGTAACGACGTCGGCCGGGTCGCCGAAATCGGCAGCGTTACGGTCACCGATCAGTTCTTCATCGAGCGCTACAGCCAGGTCATGCACATCGTCTCCAATGTCGAGGGGACGTTGGCGGCCGGTCACGATGCGCTCGATGCGCTCGCGGCAGGGTTCCCGGCGGGCACGGTTTCCGGGGCACCCAAGGTTCGGGCGATGGAGATCATCGACGAACTCGAGAAAGAGAAGCGCGGCCTTTACGCGGGTTGCGTCGGCTATTTCTCCGCCGCGGGCGAGATGGACACGTGCATCGTCTTGCGCACGGCGCTGGTCAAGGATGGGGTCATGTACGTACAGGCCGGCGCAGGGATCGTCGCGGATTCCGTCGCCGAGGCCGAGCAGCAGGAATGCGTGAACAAGGCCAAGGCGCTGTTTCGCGCCGCTGAAGAGGCGCGGCGCTTCGCCAGCGCCGCCGGCCGCGGGCAATGACAGGCGCGCGCTTGACCCCCCGGGGGGCGCCGTCTAAGACCTTTTCAGGCCTGGGAAATCCGGCGTCATGATCGTTCTGGTCGACAACTACGACAGCTTCACCTTCAACCTCGTCCACTATCTCGGCGGACTGGGTGCGGATGTGGTCGTCCACCGCAACGACAAGGTGACGAGCGAACAAATCGTCGCTGCAGACCCCGATGCCATCGTGCTCTCACCCGGCCCGTGTACGCCGAACGAAGCAGGCATCTGTCTCGATCTGATCGCCAAGGCGGGCACGACGATTCCGATCTTCGGCGTGTGTCTTGGCCACCAGGCGATCGGGCAGGCTTTCGGCGGCGAGGTCGTGCGCGCGCCTGAGCCGGTGCACGGTAAGCTCTCGACCGTGCAACATGCCGGCGGCGGCGTCTTCCGCGGCATCAATGGCGCCTTCAAGGCGACGCGCTACCATTCTCTCGTGGTGGACCGCGAAACGATGCCGGAGGCGCTCGCGGTCACCGCACAAACGGACGATCATCTGGTGATGGGGCTGAGCCATCGCACGCTTCCCATTCATGGGGTGCAGTTTCATCCGGAGAGCATCGCTTCCGAACACGGTCATCTCATTCTGAAGAACTTCCTCGATCTCGCGGCGGCGTGGAACGCAGCGACGGGCCGTCGCGAACCGGCTTCCCGCGCACAGTCGCAGGCGCACTGACAAGGGCGGGCATGGACGAGTTCAAGGCACTGATCGGCAAGGTGGCGACCGGGGCGGCGCTCACGCGCGAAGAAGCGGCACATGCGTTCGACCGGATGATGTCTGGCGAAGCGACCCCGTCGCAAATGGGCGGGCTGCTGATGGCGCTGCGTCTACGCGGCGAGACGGTCGACGAGATCACCGGCGCGGTCACCACAATGCGCAGCAAGATGCTGCCGGTGCAGGCACCGGATGGCGCGATTGACATCGTCGGCACGGGCGGCGACGCGTCGGGATCGTACAACATCTCGACCTGTGCTGCGTTCATCGTCGCCGGCTGCGGCGTGCCGGTCGCCAAGCACGGCAATCGCGCCCTCTCCTCGCGCTCCGGCGCGGCGGACGTTCTGGCGGCTCTGGGCGTTCGAATCGATTTGACACCGGAAGAAATTTCGCGCTGCGTCAACGAGGCCGGGATCGGCTTCATGTTCGCGCCGGCGCACCATCCGGCCATGAAGCATGTCGGGCCGACGCGGGTCGAACTTGGCACCCGCACGATCTTCAATCTGCTCGGACCGCTGTCGAACCCCGCCGGCGTGAAGCGGCAGATGGTCGGCGTGTTCTCGCGCCAGTGGGTTGAACCGCTGGCGCATGTGCTGAAAAATCTCGGCTCGGAACGTGCTCTGGTGGTGCACGGGTCGGATGGGCTCGACGAGATCACGACCGCGGGTCCGACGACGATCGCTTCGCTCGAGAACGGGACCGTGCGCCTGTTCGAGCTGACGCCTGAGGAAGTCGGACTGACCCGGGCGCGGCCGGAGGATCTGCGTGGAGGTGACGCGCAGGCGAACGCCGAGGCGCTCGCTGCGGTGCTGAAAGGCGAGAAAGGTCCCTATCGCGACGTGGCGATGATCAATGCCGCGGCCGGTCTCATCGTCGCCAACAAGGCGGCGGACTTCCGCGAGGGCCTCGCACTGGCGAAGAGATCGATCGATTCCGGAGAGGCCGAAGGCGCGCTGCAACGGCTGATCGCCATTTCAGGCGGCTGACCATGACTGACATCCTGACGCGGATCGAAGCCTACAAGCGCGAGGAAATCGCCGCGGCAAAGCGCGCCAAGCCAATTTCGCAGCTGGAGCAGGAGATCGAGGCGGTGGCGCCGCCGCGCGGCTTTCTCGCCGCGATCGAACGGCAGGCCGCGCGGGGTGCCTACGCGTTGATCGCCGAGATCAAGAAGGCGAGCCCGTCGAAGGGGCTGATCCGTCCCGATTTCGATCCTCCGGCCCTGGCCCGCGCCTACGAGGCTGGTGGCGCGACATGCCTCTCGGTGCTTACCGACGCCCCGTCCTTCCAAGGCAAGCCGGAATACCTGACCTCAGCGCGCGCAGCGACCGCCCTGCCCGCCTTGCGCAAGGATTTCATGTTCGACACCTACCAGGTGGTGGAAGCGCGTGCCTGGGGTGCCGACTGCATTCTTCTGATCATGGCCGCGTTGGACGACTCGACGGCGCGAGACCTCGAAGAGGCGGCCTTCACCCTCGGCATGGACGTGCTCGTCGAAGTGCATGACGAGCCTGAACTGGAGCGCGCGCTGAAGCTGCGCTCGCGGCTGATCGGCATCAACAATCGCGACCTGCGGACGTTTCAGACTTCACTTGCCGTCAGCGAGAGGCTGGCTCCGCTCGTGCCGAAGGATCGCATCGTTGTGGGCGAAAGCGGTCTGTTCGCGCCGGCGGACCTGGCGCGGCTCGCCCGCTGCGGCATCACGACTTTCCTCGTCGGCGAGAGCCTGATGCGGCAGGCTGATGTCGAAGCGGCGACAAAGGCACTGCTGGCGCGCGACACCGTCTCCGCGGGGTGAGAAGTGAGCCGGTCCGACAAGCTCACGCATATCGGCGCTTCCGGCGAAGCGCATATGGTGGACGTGTCGGCGAAAGCGGCGACGACGCGCACCGCCGTCGCCGAAGGGCGCGTCGTGATGCGCGCGGAAACGCTGGATCTGATCCGCCGCGGCGACGCCAAGAAAGGCGACGTGCTCGGGACGGCGCGGATCGCCGGAATCATGGCGGCGAAGCGGACGCACGAACTGATTCCGCTCTGCCATCCTTTGGCGTTGACCAAGGTCGAGGTCGAGATCGAGGCGGACGCTGACCTGCCGGGGCTGATCGTGCGCGCAACCGTGAAAGTGAACGGGCAGACCGGGGTCGAGATGGAAGCGCTCACGGCGGTCTCGGTGGCCTGCCTGACGATCTACGACATGGCTAAGGCCGTGGACCGCGGCATGCGCATCGAGGCCGTCCGCCTGATCGAGAAGCACGGCGGCAAGTCGGGCAGTTACATCGCGGAGGTTTGAGCGTGGGCCTCATTCCGGTTGCCGAAGCGCTCGACCGGATCCTGGCCGGAGTGGCGTCGCTGCCTGGCGAGCATGTTCCCACCGGCGAGGCTCAAGGCCGGGTGTTGTGCGAGGACTTGGCTGCCCTGCGTACCCAGCCGCCCGCCCCGGTTTCGGCAATGGACGGCTACGCGGTACGGGCTGCCGACCTGCCGGGAACACTCGCCGTTATCGGTGAGGCGAGCGCAGGCGCGGCCTTCGAGGGCAGCGTCAATGCCGGAGAGGCGGTGAGGATCTTCACCGGCGCCGTGGTGCCGGCCGGTGCCGACGCCGTTGTGATCCAGGAAGCGACCACGCGCGAAGGGGCACGGGTCACGATCGCCGAGCCGATTGCGGCGGGCCGCAACATTCGCGTGCAAGGGTTAGACTTCACCGCCGGCTCTCTTCTGCTGCCGCGCGGGCGGCGCCTCACGGCGCGCGACATCGGACTGGCCGCGGCGGCCAATCATGCACTCGTCCCGGTCCACCGCCGGCCGCGCGTGGCCTTCATCTCGACCGGCGACGAACTGGTGTTGCCGGGAGAAACGCCCGGCCCCGCCCAGATCGTGGCGTCAAACCAGATCACGCTCGCGGCGCTGCTCGCCGCGGAACAGGTCGATGTTCTCGACCTCGGCATTGTTCCGGACCAGCTGGATGCAACCGAGCGTGCGATCGCGGCCGCGAGGGAGTGGCCGGCGGACGTGCTGGTCACCGCAGGCGGCGCATCGGTCGGCGAGCGCGATCTGGTGCAGAGCGCCCTGACCCGGGCCGGGATGGACCTCTCGTTCTGGAAAGTCGCGCTGCGGCCGGGCAAGCCGCTGATCCACGGGCGGCTTGGTCCGATGGCTGTGCTTGGCGTGCCCGGCAATCCTGTGTCGGCTTACGTCTGCGCCTTGTTGTTCCTGGTGCCGCTGGTGCGCCAATTGTCGGGCCGCAGCGACGTCACCCTGCCGATCGAGCCGGCCGTGCTCGGCTGTGACCTTCCTGGCAACGACCAGCGCGCCGACTATATGCGTGCGCGCCTGGCAAAGGACGCCAGGGGCGGTTGGATCGCGACGCCGTTCCCGGTTCAGGACAGCTCGATGCTGCGGACATTGGCGGAGGCCGACGCGTTGCTCGTGCGCGCACCCCACGCGCCGCCGGCGACGGCGGGGGACCGCTGCGACGTCATCCGCCTTCCGGCCTGACCATCGCACGCCGAATCGGCTACAGCAGCGCCCCTTCCGCTGCCCGTCATGCGCAGCGATCCGCTTCTGTTTCACGTCTGCAGCCCTTCTTCACGGGCCGTTAAGCACTTGCGGAACACATACTGAACAGATAGGGTTCGTTCATGATTTGTTTCGTCTACCTCCGCGACGGCACGGCGGACATCGAGGGGAGACCGGAATGCTGACGCGCAAGCAATACGAGCTGCTGCGGTTCATCAACGAACGACTGAAGGAAACCGCCGTCCCTCCCTCGTTCGACGAGATGAAGGAAGCGCTCGATCTGCGCTCGAAGTCCGGGATCCACCGGCTGATCACCGCCCTCGAGGAGCGCGGCTTCATCCGCCGCTTGCCGAACCGGGCGCGCGCCATCGAGGTCATTCGCCTGCCCGAACCAGCCGGCGGCAACGGTCATGGCCGAACGCGGAAATTCACGCCGAGCGTGATCGAAGGCGATCTTGGCCGCGTCCGTAGCGTCGGGGCCGACGAGGACAATGTTCGCCCCGTGGCCGTGCCGGTGATGGGCCGGATTGCTGCCGGTACGCCAATCGAGGCGATCCAGAGCCGCAGCCACACGATCACGGTGCCGCCGGATCTGCTGACAGCCGGCGAACATTTCGCCTTGGAGGTTCGCGGCGACTCGATGGTCGAAGCCGGCATTCTCGACGGCGACACGGTCCTCATCCGGCGCACGGAGAACGCCGACACCGGGGATATCGTCGTGGCCCTGATCGACGACGAGGAAGCGACGCTGAAGCGCTTCCGCCGCCGCGGCGCCTCCATCGCGCTGGAGCCGGCCAACACGGCCTACGAGGTGCGGATCCTCCCGCCGAACCGGGTGCGGATCCAGGGACGGCTCGTCGGCCTGCTGCGCAAGTACTGAGGTCAACGGGCGGCGGTCGCGATCAATCGTCCGGTTCGAGCGCATCCGGCGCCGGCGTGGCATCGCGCGGTGGTGCGCGGGGTCGTTGTTCGCCGCCGCGGACTGGCAGCGGCTCCACGCCTTGATTTGGCGCGGCGCTGCTGGCGATGACCTGAGGCGGTCCGGCGGCCGGTGCCCAGGGGCGATCCCGTCCCGGAGGACGGGCGGCCTCGATACGGAAGCCGCGGTCCTCGAACGCATCGCTTCGATACAGCGCGAGCGCGCCACTGGCCTCCCGGACAGCACGATCGATCAGCAAAGCGCCACATTCCGGCGGTCCGCGCCGCGGGGTGACCACCAGCACCGCGCGGTCGCAATCCTCCGCGAAGGCGTCGGCCGCGAGAGCGATCGCCACCAGGCGGCCATCGGGCAGCGCCGCAACGCAGCCGACATCGTCGCAGCGGAATCCTTCGGCGAGCGTGGGATCGGCCGGCGTTCGTGAATCGGCCGCCGCCGCGAGCCAGGTCCGCGCGGCAAAGGTGTCGCCTCCGAGCCGTTTGATCGCCAGCCGGCCATCGGCCCGGCGGACCGCGACGGTGCGGCCATCGGCAGCGACGAGAACATCCGGCGCGGGGGTCGCCATCGCCCACAAAACGGCGGCGGCGAGTAGGCCGGGTCCTATGAGGCGCAGGCGCGTCTGCAGCAGACAGAGCAGCGTCAAACCGGCCGTCCCCAGGAGCAGCGGGCCGAGGCCGAATGCGGCCACCCGGCCTGCCGCCCCGGGCAGCGCAGCGACGGCGGCGGCCAGACTGATCATTGCGTCAATCCCCTCGCCCATGATCCGCCAGAACACGGCGTCGAATCCGAATGGCCCGGCCAACAGTGCGAGCAATCCCGCGGGCATGATCCAGAGCGAGACGATTGGCATTACAGCCAAGTTGGCGATGACGCCGTACGGGGCGAGGCGGTGAAAGTGGTAGGCGGCGTAGAGCGTGGTAGCCAAGCCGGCCACGGTCGACACGATGGCGAGGGCCACGAATTCGCGCAGGCCCCAGGATGCCAATCGACGGCGCCAAGTACCGCGATCATGGGCCGGCGCAAGCGGCAAACCGTTGGCCAGCGCGGCGACAAGGGCCAGCGTCGCCGCGAATGACATCTGAAAGCTCGGGTGGACCAGAGCCTCCGGCGTCATGGCGAGCAGCACCAACGCGGCGATGGCGAGCGTGCGCAGGGTGAGCGCCGGCCGGTCGCAGAGAATGCCGACGAGCACGATCGCGGTCATGATAAAGGCGCGGCGGGTGGCGACCTCGGCCCCCGAGAGGACCAGGTAGAATGCCGCTGCCGCGAGTGCCGCTGCGGCCGCCCATTTCTTGATGGGATAGCGCAGCGCCAAAGCGGGGCCGAGGGCGAGCAGCGCTCTCGCCACAAAGAAGACGACGCCGGCCACCAGGGCCATGTGGTAGCCAGAGATCGAAAGGATATGGGCGAGGCTGGAGACGTACATCGCCTCGCTCGCCTGTTCGGAAATGGCATCGCGTTTGCCCGTTATGAGCGCCGACGCGATCGCGCCCGCGTCGCCCGGCACGGCCGCGCGTATGCGTTGATCGATGGCGGATCGCAGCGCCTCGACGCGCGTGACGAATGCGAGACGCCACCCGGGTGGCGTCGCCTCGGCCTCTGGCACCACGATCGCGATCGGGCCGAGCGCGAAGCCGGTTGCGCCGATCCCCTGGAAGTACAGATCGCGGGCGAAGTCGTAGCCGCCAGGACGTAGCGGCGGTTGCGGCGGATTGAGCCGGGCAGTGACCGACACGTAAGAACCGACCGCCGGCGCGGTACCCTTCCGCAACGAAAGCCGCACGCGGTCGGGGATCGTGTCGAGCCGCGCGGCCATGGCGGAATCGACACGGACGAGGATCCGGTCGCTGCGCTCTCGTTCCTCGCGGGCCTCGATCCAGCCCGTCAGTTCGACCGCCCAGGCAGGCGCGGTGAGACGCGGATGGGCGACCTCTTGGGCGCGCCATGTGGCCGCAGCAAAGCCGGCGGCGATCCCGGCCACCGCTACGGCACCGACCCAGGCGGCGAAGCGTGCGCGCAGCACGATCGCAAGTGCTCCTGCGCCGCCGGTCAGAGCCAGGGGCGCCCAGAGCGACGGCTCGTGGTCGGCCGCGAAGTAGAGGAGGATGCCGCAGGCAAAGGCGACCGGTAGCCATGGAAAGAGCCGTCCCGGCGCGGATTCTGCGGCAAGGAGCGGGCTCCAGACGGCACGCCAGCGTTCCAAGTCCAGCCAGCCGGGGAGCGACAGGGCAGCAGGCAACGGAATGGCAATGGCGCGTGCACGGCGTGGACGGCCGTCCTCGCCTTCGCCGCTCCGAACCGGCAACGGTTCCTGGCCGGGTTGAGCCCCCTGCTCCGCCATTGGCGGCGCCCCGCGCTACACCTCGCCCGGCGCCTATGCTACACGAGCGCCGCAACCCGAACACGCGCAAACGTCAAGTCATCGGATCATGGCCGCTTCCGTCGTCACCCGCTTTGCTCCGTCGCCCACCGGATTCCTGCATATCGGTGGCGCGCGAACCGCGCTGTTCAACTGGCTGTATGCGCGGAAGAACGGCGGCAAGATGCTGCTGCGCATCGAGGACACCGACCGCGAGCGGTCCACCGCGGCCGCGATCGAGGCGATCATCGACGGGTTGCAATGGCTCGGCCTCGACTGGGACGGCGAGACGATCTTCCAGTTTGCGCGCGCCGACCGTCACCGCGAGGTCGCCGAACAGTTGCTGGCCGCGGGTAAGGCATACCGGTGCTATGCGACGCCGGAAGAGCTGGAAGCCATGCGCGAAGCGGCGCGGCGCGAAGGCCGGCCGATGCGCTACGACGGACGCTGGCGCGATCGCGATCCGAGCGAGGCCCCGGCCGGCGTCAAGCCGGTGATCCGCCTCAAGGCTCCGACCGAGGGCGAGACGGTGATCGAAGACCAGGTCCAGGGCCGCGTCGTGTGGCGCAACGAGAATCTCGACGACCTCGTGCTGCTGCGTTCGGACGGCACGCCGACCTACATGCTCGCCGTGGTCGTCGACGATCACGATATGGGCGTGACCCACGTCATCCGTGGCGACGACCATCTCACCAACGGCGCGCGGCAGAAGCAGATCTACGAAGCGCTCGGCTGGGACGTGCCGACGATGGCGCATATCCCGCTGATCCACGGGCCCGACGGTTCGAAGCTGTCGAAGCGGCATGGCGCGCTCGGCGTCGACGCCTACCGGGCCATGGGCTACCTGCCCGAGGCCATGCGGAACTATCTGGTGCGGCTGGGCTGGAGCCACGGCGACCAGGAGATCTTTTCGACCGACGAGATGATCGCCGCGTTCGACCTGCCGCAGATCGGCCGATCGCCGGCCAGGTTCGATTTCGCCAAGCTCGAGAACATCAATGGCCATTACATGCGGCAGGCGTCCGACGAGGATCTGCTGGCCGCGATCGAGCGCCTGCTGCCGCATCTCGCCGACGGCGCCGCCCTGGCCGGACGCATGGACGACGAACTTCGCAAGAAGTTCCTTGCGGCCATGCCCGGGCTGAAGGAGCGGGCCAAGACCCTGGTCGAGCTGATCGACTCGGCCACCTACCTCTACGTCGAGCGGCCGCTGCCGCTAGACGAAAAAGCGCGGTCGCTACTCACGCCGGAAGCGCGCGGAATGCTGCACGGCCTCTTGCCCGAATTGGAGACGGTGGAGCCGTGGCGTGCGGCGTCCGTCGAGCAGGCGGTGCGTGCCTTTGCCGAGCGGAGCGGCGTCAAGCTCGGCAGCGTGGCGCAGCCGCTGCGCGCGGCTCTCACCGGCCGTGCCACCTCCCCGGGGATCTTCGACGTGCTCGAGGTGCTCGGCCGGGACGAGAGCCTGGCGCGCCTGCGCGATCAGGCCGCGCCCGCCCCGAAGTCCGACGCGGCCGAATAATCGGCGCATTGCGCGATTTCCGATTCGATCCGTTCGCAAGTCGCGCGCTATGGCGCAGGGGCAATGCTGCAGCGCGGCCGGGCGCTTGCAGTGGTCCCGGGGATGGGCTACCCAAACAGCAACGAACCTGACGGCGCAGGGCCTCCCCGGCCCAATGCGCCCAGCCAGCGCCGCCGCTGGGTTCCCCGCGCATCATCGAGGGATCGAACATGGACGCATCCACCGGCGCCAAGACGAAAACCGCAACGCTCACCGTCGGTGACACGAGCTGCGCGTTCCCGATCTATGAGGGCACGGTCGGCCCTGCAGTCCTGGACATCAGCAAGCTGTACGCGCAGACCGGGATGTTCACCTACGATCCGGGCTTCACGTCGACCGCCAGCTGCGAATCGAAGATTACCTACATCGACGGCGACCAGGGGATCCTGCAATATCGCGGCTATCCGATCGAACAGCTCGCCGAGCACGGTGACTTCCTGGAAACCTGCTACCTCCTGCTCTACGGCGAACTGCCGACGGCTTCGCAGAAGGCCGACTTCGACTATCGCGTGACGCGTCACACGATGGTCCACGAGCAGATGACCCGCTTCTTCCAGGGTTTCCGCCGTGACGCCCATCCGATGGCGGTGATGGTCGGCAGCGTCGGCGCGCTGTCGGCATTCTATCACGACTCGACGGACATTTCCGATCCGACCCAGCGGATGATCGCGTCGATCCGCATGATCGCGAAGATGCCGACGCTGGCGGCAATGGCCTACAAGTACACGATCGGCCAGCCGTTTGTTTATCCGCGGAACGAGCTCGACTACTCGGCCAACTTCCTCAACATGTGCTTCGCCGTGCCGTGCGAGGAGTACAAGGCCAACCCGGTCCTGGCGCGGGCCATGGACCGCATCTTCATCCTGCACGCCGATCACGAGCAGAACGCGTCGACGTCGACGGTCCGTCTTGCGGGTTCGTCGGGCGCCAATCCGTTCGCCTGCATCGCCGCCGGCATCGCTTGCCTCTGGGGCCCGGCCCATGGCGGTGCGAATGAAGCGGCGCTGAAGATGCTGGAGGAGATCGGGACGGCGGATCGCATTCCCGAGTTCGTGAAGCGCGCCAAGGACAAGAACGATCCGTTCCGCCTGATGGGCTTCGGCCACCGGGTCTACAAAAATTACGACCCGCGCGCCAAGATCATGCAGAAGACCTGCCACGAGGTCCTCAACGAGCTTGGACTGAAGAACGAGCCGCTGCTGGAAGTGGCGATGGAGTTGGAGCGCATTGCGCTGAGCGACGAGTACTTCATCGAGAAGAAGCTCTACCCGAACATCGACTTCTATTCGGGCATCACGCTGCGCGCGATGGGTTTCCCCACGTCGATGTTCACGGTGCTGTTCGCCCTCGCCCGCACAGTCGGCTGGATCGCGCAGTGGAAAGAAATGATCGAGGATCCGCACCAGAAGATCGGCCGGCCGCGGCAGCTCTACACCGGTGCGACGCGGCGCGACTACGTGCCGATTTCGCGGCGCAAGTAAGCCGCTCAGCGGCTCCCGCGGCGCCGGCCCGGGCCGGCGCCGGACATCGGCTCACCTGGCGCCGTCATAAGCCCAGGTCAGGTACGCACCGCCCCAGGTGAAACCGCCGCCGAAGGCGGCCAAGACCAGCCTGTTGCCGGACCGCAGCATCGGTTCGTAATCCCACAGGCACAGCGGGATCGTCGCCGCGGTCGTGTTGCCGTATTTGTGGATCGTCACCATCACGCGGTCCATCGGCAGGCCCATCCGCTCGGCGGTGGCCTCGATGATGCGACGGTTGGCCTGGTGCGGCACCAGCCAGTCGATATCCGCGGCGGCGAGCCGGTTGCGTTCCATGATTTCGCCTGCCACCTCGGCCATGCGCGCGACGGCAAATTTGTAGACCGCGGCGCCCTCCTGATGGACGTAATGCAGCCGTTCGGCGACCGTCTCCGCGGTCGGCGGCATGCGGCTGCCTCCCGCCTTCTGATGCAGATGCGGCATGCCGGACCCGTCCGAGCGCAGCAGCGTGTCGACGATGCCGTGGCCGCTCGGGCTCGCCTCGAGCAGGACCGCGCCCGCGCCATCGCCGAAGATCACGCAGGTGGCGCGATCGGTATAGTCGATGATCGCCGACATCTTGTCGGCCCCGACCACCACGACCTTCCGACAGGAGCCGGTGGCGATGAACTGCGCCGCGATCGTGAGGGCGTAGATGAAGCCGGTGCAGGCCGCCTGGACATCGAAGCTGCCGATGTTGCGAATCCCGACCATGTCGCAGATCAGATTGGCGGTGGACGGGAACACCATGTCCGGGGTGGTCGTGGCGCAGATCAGGAGGTCGACGTCGGCCGGGTCGGTGCCGGTCCGCTTCAGCAGTCCGCGCACCGCCTCCGCCGCCATGTGCGAGGTTCCGAGCCCCTCCCCCTTGAGAATGCGCCGCTCCTTGATGCCGGTGCGTTCCGTGATCCAGGCGTCGCTCGTGTCGACCATGGAGGCGAGCGCCGCATTGGTGAGGACGTGATCGGGCACGTGGCCGTGAACACCGGTTATTGCGGCTCGGATGGCAGTCGATGACAAGATGATGTCCCGGCGAAACGCCGCGGCCATTGGAACGCCGCGTGCATGAAATCGAATGGAGGAAGCTACGGGGTCGCGGGATCGGGCGCTACCCCTTCGCCGAGGAATCGGCGCGTGAGCCTGCATATCCGCGGACGAGGTCGAGCACGACATCGGCCGCCGCATGGCTGGGGACCAATTCCCCGACATGCATAATGGTATCGAGTTCCGCGAACGCGTCGGTCTGCCGGCGCCGGGCCTGGCCGTCGCGGATCACGGCCAGGAGTTCGCTCGCCAGCGCGTCCGGCATGCACTGGTCCTGCAGCAGTTCCGGCACGACGTTTCGACCCAGCACCAGATTGGCCAGGATGACCGATGGGACCCGGATCAGCCGCCGGGCCACCCAGGCCTCGACCGGCGAGACGCGGTAGGCAGCGACCGTCGGAATTCCAGCGAGGGCCAGTTCGAGCGTGACCGTTCCCGAAGCGGCCAGCGCCGCCCGGGCGGTCCGGAAGGCCCGGTGCTTTTCCGCCGGGTCGATGACAATACGCGGCGGAACGGGCCAGGTTTGCGTCGCCGCCGCGACACGCGGGGCAAGGTGCGGCAACGTCGGCAGAACGAGCTCGATCGCGCCGAGCTGCGCCTTGACCTGGCCCAGCGCCGCCCCGAACGGCTCGGCGAGGCGATGGATTTCGCTGCCGCGACTGCCCGGCAGCGCCAGGATCACCGGCGGCTCGCCCTCGCGGCGGAGCGCTTCGCTCGGCCCCGGGCGGAGGTCGTGCAGGCGCTCGATCAGCGGGTGGCCGACATAGGTGCAGGGCGGGCCGCCCAGCTGGCGGTGGGCGACCGGTTCGAACGGCAGCAAGGCGAGCACATGGTCGACATAACGGCGCATCGTCCTCGCCCGCCCCGGTCGCCAGGCCCACACGGTCGGCGAGACGTAATCGACGATCGGCAGGTGCGGCAGCGCCGCCCTCACCCGGCGCGCCACCCGGTGCGTGAAATCCGGGCTGTCAATGATGATCAGTGCGTCCGGCCGCGCGGCGATAATGGCGTCGGCGGTTTCGCGGATCCGGCGCAGGATCGTCGGCAGCCGGCGCGGAATGGCCGCGAGCCCGATGATGGAGAGATCGTCGACCGGAAACAGACTGGGGGCGCCCTGCGCCGCCATGGCCGCCCCGCCGACGGCGCGAAACAGCGGTGGTACCGGCGCGCGCTCCCGCAGCGCCGCCATCAAAGCGGCGCCGAGCCGGTCTCCTGATTCTTCGGCGGCGACCAGGAACAGCGAGAGCGGCCTGTCGCTCGCGGCGCTATCCGTCATGGCGTGGCCTCGTCGACGCCGACGACGAACAGCCCGGCGCGATCGGCGGCGGCAATGACGGCAGCCGGCTCGGCGACAATGGTCGCACCGGCGACGACCGCAATTCCGGCCAAGCCGGCGCGCGACGCCCCCGACACGGTCGCCGGACCGATCGACGGCAGGTCGTACCGGCGGTCCTGGTTCGGTTTCGGCGCCTTGACCAACACGCCGGTGCCGATGGGCGTGCGCACGCGCCCGTCGTTCCGCAGATCCGCGAGCCGCTCCAGCATCAGGTCGGTACCCTCGGCGGCCTCAACCGCCAGGACGCGCCCGTCGGCGATCACCGTGGCCTGACCGATGTCGAAGGGCCCCGTGGCCTGCAGCAACTCGCGGGCATGGCGGATGTCGGCCTCGTCGCGCGGTCCCGGCCTGTGGCGCCCGAGCACGCCGCGCTGGATCAGGATGTCAGGGGCGACCTCATGGGCGCCGCGCAGGCGGAAGCCGTGCTCCTCGAAAATGCGTCCTAAGCCTGAGAGAAGCGCGTCGTCGCTCCGCCGCAACAACCCGATCACGCGGGGCAGCTGCCGCAGTCCGGCCAGATCAGGGCGAAGCTGGGAGACGGCCGGGCGAAACACCGTGCCGATGAAGACCACGTCGCGGCAGCCATGGCGGCGTGCCAGGCGGCAGATCTCGCCAAAGCGGCCGATGCCGACCCAGCGATGAGGATAGCGCTCGACCACGCCCGGATCGGCCCAACCGCGCAGGGCGAGGAGGATGAACCCGCGGCCCCTGCGCGCCAACGCCTCGGCAACGGCGGCCGGAAAGCTGCCGCCGCCGCAGACGATCGCCACCGGGCCGTCATCGGCGGGCAGCGGCGCGGTCATGGCTCGGCGGCGGCTTCGTCGCGGCCGGCTCGCACGGCCGGTTTCATCAGCGGCCGCGATCCGCCGGCGCGGATGAAGGCAACGATTTTGGCCACGTTCGGATCGTCACCCGCGGTCTCGGCCGCGGCCTCGAAGCGATCCCTGAATGTGCCGGCACCGAAGAAGGCGGCGCGGTAGAACGCGCGCAGGCGATGCATGTCCGCGCGAGTCGCGCCGCGACGCTTCAATCCGACAACATTGAGGCCGACCAGATCGGCGATCTGGCCGAGCGCGTAGCCGAACGGAATCAGGTCCTGGCTGATGCCGCTCAGGCCCGCGATCATCGCGCCTTCGCCGATGCGGATGAACTGGTGCACGGCGGCGTTGCCACCGAAGAACACGTTATCGCCGACGCTGACATGGCCGCCGAGAACGACGTTATTGGCCATGATCACGTTGTTACCGACCTTGCAGTCATGGCCGACATGGGAGCCGACCATGAACATGCAGCGGTCGCCGACGCTGGTGAGCCCGCCGTCGTCCTCCGTGCCCGTGTTCATGGTGACGTGTTCGCGGATATCGCAGGCTTCACCGATGACGAGGCGGGTCGGGCCGCCGCGATACTTCACCGATTGCGGCGGTGTGCCGAGCGAGGCGAAGGACTGGATGCGGGTGCCGGCGCCGATCGTGGTGTGGCCATCGATATGGACATGCGGGCCCAGCCGGCAGCCGTCGCCGATGACGGCGTTCGGCCCGATCACGCAGTAAGGACCGATGACGACGTCGGCGCCGAGAATCGCGCCATCGGCGATCCGCGCGGTCGGATCGATCATGCCCATCAGAACCTCACGCGTCGGCGATCATCGCGCCGACTTCGGCCTCGGCAACAATCTGGCCCCGGACCTTGGCCTCGCCGCGGAACCACCACATGGTCTTGCGATTGCTGAGCTTGGTCATGTGATACTCGATCGTGTCGCCCGGCACGACCGGCTTGCGGAACTTCGCCTTGTCGACGGTGAGGAAATAGACGAGCTGCGGCTTGCCGACCGCCTTGCGCGAGTTGATGCACAGCACGCCGGCGGTCTGCGCCATGCCCTCGATCATCAGCACGCCGGGGAACACCGGCCGCTCGGGAAAATGGCCGAGGAATTGCGGTTCGTTGATGGTGACGTTCTTGATGCCGATGGCAGAATCGTCGCCCCGCATGTCGATGACGCGGTCGACCATCAGGAACGGATAGCGGTGCGGCAGCGCCTTCAGGATCTCGGCGATGTCCGCCGCCTCCAGGATGGTGTCGACCTGGTTCATAGCCCCCTCAATCGTCCGTGTCGTCAGCCGCGCCTTTGCGCGAAGCCAAACGTTCGAGCACTTTCATCTCCCGGAACCAGAGCTTCGCGGGCTTGGCCGGAACGCCACCCCAGCGCGCACCGGGCGGCACGTCCCCATGGACGATGCTGGTGGCGGCGATCTGCGCCCCCTCGCCGATCGTGACGTGGTTGTTGACGCCCACGCGCGCCCCCAGCACGACAAAATCCTCGAGCGTGACGCTGCCGGAAATACCGGTCTGCGCCACGATCACGCAATGCCGGCCAATGACGACGTTGTGCCCGACTTGGACCAGATTGTCGATCTTGGTCCCCTCGCCGATCACGGTGTCGCGGTTGGCGCCGCGGTCGATCGTCGTGTTGGCGCCGATCTCGACGCCGTCCTGGATGATGACACGACCGACCTGCGGCACCTTGAGGTGGCCGCGCGGCCCCATGACGTAGCCGAAGCCGTCTTGGCCGATCCGGCAGCCGGGATGGATAATGACCCGATCGCCGACCAGGCTATGGACGAGTGAGGCGCCGGCGCCGATGGCGCAATCCCGGCCGATCCGCGTGCCAGGGCCGATCACCGCATTGGCGCCGACGACCGTACCGGAGCCGATCTCAGCCCCAGGGCCGATCACCGCGCCGGGATCCACGGTGACACCGTTTTCCAGCCGGGCGGTCGGATGAACCTGGGCGCCCGGCGCGACGCCGCTGGCGTCGAACATCGATGCCGGACGCAAAGCGTCGGGGAACAGCGCGCGCGCCACTTCGACGAAGCCACGATACGGATCGCGCGCGACGAGGATCGTAGTTCCGGCCGGCGCCGCCGCGGCGAAGCGGGGCGCGACCAGGCAAATGCCCGCGCGGGTCTGCGCCAGACCGTCGGCATATTTCGCGTTGTCGAGGAAAGCAAGATCGGATGGACCGGCGCGATCCAGCGGGGCGACGTCGTCAATCCGCCGGTCGAGGCGGTCGCCGTCACGCGGCTCCGCCTTCGCCAGGGTCGCGATTTCGCCGGCCGTCAGTCCGGCCGAACGCCGGAAGAATATCGGCTCGGTCATACCACCCGGTCCACGGCCCGGAGGGCCGTGGCGATCAGAACTTGGTCCCACCGCTGAAGCGGAACGCCTGGGTGCGGTCGTAGTCTTCCTTGGTGATCGCGTAGGCGTAATCGAACCGCAGCGGGCCGAACGGCGAGTCCCAGATCAAGCTCGCGCCGACCGAAGAGCGGATCGCGGAGGAATCGGCCAGAATGATGTTCTGCGTCCCGGTCGACGTCGTGAAGGAGAGTGGGCCGTCGTAGTCCCAGGCCGAGCCCGCATCCGCGAAGATGGCGCCCTTCAGGCCGAAGTCACGCGACACGCCGAACAGCGGGAATTGCAGCTCGGCGGTAACGCCCCAGTACATGGTGCCGCCCAGCGCGTCTTCGTAGGAACCCGGCGTGATATCACGCGGGCCGATACCCGACGGCGCGAAACCGCGGACAATGTTCGGGCCGGCAAAGAAGTGGTCGAGCAGGCGCAGGTCAGCGTCGCCCCAGCCGGTGACGTGACCACCCTGCGCGCGGAACATCGCCACCAGGTCGGACATGACCTCGTAGTAGTAGCGCGCATCGGCCGTGGTCTTGAGGAAGTTCACGTCGCCGCCGACGCCGGCGAAGTCCTGACGGAGCTCGGCATACAGGCCCGAGGTCGGGTTCCGGTTATTGTCCAGCGTGTTGTAGATCAGGCTGTAGCCGATCGACGATACGAACTGCTCGCCGGCATTGGCCAGGGAGCGGATCGCCGCCGAGGCCGGCTGACAGGTCGAGCTGGCAGGCCAGCAGTTGTACTGGTCCGCGAGCGTGACCTCCTGCTGATAGCCGGAGTAGCGGAGTTGCAGGCTCAGATCTTCGCGCAGCGGCAGACCGAACTTGATAGTACCGCCGGCAATCCGGCTCTCATAGGACTGGTACTGCGAGTCCGTCGTCTGCTTCATGAAGATATCGAAGCCGGCGGACAGGCGATAGCCGAGGAAGTACGGCTCGACGAAGGAGATGTCGAAGCCGTGCGAGCGCTCGCCGTACATGGCGGTGGCCTTGGCGAACTGACCGCGGCCGAGCAGGTTGCGCTCGGCGACGCTGACTTCGCCGATGAAGCCATCGGCGGTGGAGTAGCCGCCGGCGACGGAGAACTCGCCCGTGGACTGCTCTTCGACGTCGACGACCAGGACAATGCGGTCGGGCGCCGAGCCAGGCTCGTTCGAGATCTTGACGGTCTTGAAGTAATTGAGGTTCTTCAGCCGCCGCTCGGCACGGTCGATCAGGACGCGGTTGTAGGCATCGCCCTCCGCGATATCGAACTCACGACGAATGACATAGTCACGCGTGCGGGTGTTGCCGCGGATATTGATGCGCTCGATATAAACCCGGGCACCCTCTTCCACCGTGTAGGTGACGTTGATGATCCGGTTCTGGAAGTCGCGATCGCCGCGCGGACGGACCTGGGCGAAGGCGTAACCGCGCTTCGACGCCTCGATGGTCATGTCCTCGACGGTCTTTTCGACGAGATCGGCGTTGTAGACGCTGCCGGACGACGTGCGCACCTTGGCACGGAACTCGGCGGGATCGATGTCGCGCACATTGGACAGCACATCGACCGTACCGAACTTGTACTGCTCGCCTTCCTCGATGGTGAAGGTGATGAGGAAGCCGCCCTGCCCCGGATCGTATTCGGTCACGGCGGAGAGGACCCGCACGTCGGCGTAGCCGTTCTTCAGATAGAAGCGGCGCAGCAGCTCGCGGTCGGCCTCGACGCGGTCGGCGTCGTAAATGTCGTTGGACTTCAGGAAGCTGAGAATACCGGTTTCGCGGGTCTTGATGACGTCCTTCAGACGTCCCTCGGAAAAGGCCCGGTTGCCGATGAAGCGAATGTCCTTGATGCCGGTCTTGTCGCCTTCGTTGATCTCGAACACGAGATCGACGCGGTTGTTCGGCTGGCTGATGATCTTCGGATCGACGCGAACGTTGTAGCGGCCGTTCTGGCGATAGATCTCGACGATGCGCTGCACGTCAGCCTGGACGGTGGGCCGCGACAGGGTTCCGCGGGTCTTCGACTGGACCTCCAGGGCGAGCTGCTCGTCCTTGACCTTCCGGTTGCCTTCGAAGGCGACCCGGTTGATCACCGGAGCCTCGACCACGGTGATGACCAAGCGCCCACCCGACGTGCTCGTGCGGATGTCCTCGAACAGGCCGGTCGCATAAAGCGCCTTCAGGCCTTCGTCGATGGAGGCGGCGTCACGGCCATGGAAATAGGAGCGGATCGTGTCCGCCTCGACGCGCTGATTGCCCTGGACCACGATTGCCTGGGCGACGGCGACTTGCGCAGTGGCAACCGACAGAGCCGTCGTACCGACCGCAACGCCACCGAACAGCACGGCGACCACACCCAGCTTGCGCAACACCCCGACCCACAGTTTCATGCGCGAAGCGCCCTTTTCTCTGTCTTTTATGTCGCCCGAACCGGCACGCGAATGTCGCCCGGAACCAGCAAAGAGATTCTTTCCAGCCCGACGCTTGTACAGTCTTTTCCTAAACCTGCAAACCGCCTCCCCTGCTGGTGTTTACCTTTGCGCACAAGGCGTTGCCCGTGGGCCACGGTCTAGGACGAGGCCAGGTGCAGGATGTCGTTGAAGGTGGCGAAAATCATCAGCATGAGGACGATCGCCAAGCCAATCCGGAAGCCCAATTCCTGCGCGCGATCAGACAGCGGACGGCCGCGCACGGCTTCGATCGCGTAGAACAAAAGGTGGCCACCATCGAGCAGCGGAATCGGGAACAGGTTAAGCAGACCGATCGAGACCGAAAGTACCGCCGCAAGGTGAATCAGGGCGGAGAATCCTGCGGTCGCGACCTGGCCGGACACTTGGGCAATGCGAATCGGCCCGCCGAGCTGGTCGGCCGATTCCCGGCCGGTGACGACGCCGCCGATGTAGCTGAGCGTCCGTTCGACGACGAACCAGGTTTCCTCGACGCCGAGCTTGACCGCCGTGAGCGGGTCTGCGCGTTCGGTGCGAATGTCGGATGGCGCCATCGAGCGGGTGATGCCGAGCACCCCGAGGCGATGGGCGTTGCCGAACGCATCCTTCATCTCGCGCAGGGCCGGCGTCGCCTTCAGCGTTACTGGCGTGCCGCCGCGGTCAACCACAATCTCGAGTTGATTTCCGGCATTGGCGCCGACGATCCGCTGCATGTCGGAGAAACTCTCCACCGGCACGCCATCGATCGACAGCACGAGGTCTCCCGGCTGGAATCCGGCGGCCGCGGCGGCGCTGTCCGCCTGCACGGTGTCGACGCGCGGCGTCGCGATCTGCTTGCCGGCGACCATGAAGACGCCCGCAAACAGAGCGATGGCGAGGATGAAGTTGGCGATGGGACCGGCGGCGACCACGGCAGCACGCTGGCCGACCGGCTTATGGAACAGGCTTTCACGCCGCTCGGTCGGCGACATGACCGCCAGTTGCTCCTGGTCGGGAACGCTGGCGGCATTCTCGTCGCCGAAAAACTTCACGTAGCCGCCGAGCGGGATCGCCGAAAGGCGCCAGCGGGTGCCGTGGCGATCGTTGAAACCGACCAGTTCCGGACCGAAGCCGACCGAGAACACGAGCACACGGATGCCGCACCAGCGGGCCACGAGGAAATGGCCGAGCTCGTGGAAGAACACCACGATGGTCAAAACGAAGAGAAACGGAACGAGATAGCCAATGAGCCAGCTGCCCCAGCCCGTGATGTCGGTGAAGAGATCCATGTGATCCTCGTTGCCGGCGCGCCGGCTTGCGGCACGCTCTAGGATGCCTTTGCGGCGATTTCGGGCAAGAGATCCCGCGCCATTGATCGGGCAATATGGTCAATGGCCAGTGCTTCGGCGATGTCGGCCGGAGCGCGCCCGTGACCGCGACGTTCCGTCGCCTCGATGGTCGCCTCGACCAGTGCGGGAATACCCATGAAGGTCAGCTCCCCCGCGAGATAGCGCTCCACGGCGACCTCGTTCGCGGCGTTGAGTACCGTGGGTACAGCGCCGCCGGCCTCGAGCGCCCGCAATGCGAGACCGAGCGCCGGAAATTGGTCGAGCCGGGCCGGTTCGAAGTTCAACGCGCCAATCCGGGCGAGGTCGAGACGCGGGACCGCGCTTTCCATGCGCTCCGGCCAGGCGAGGCAGAGGGAGATCGGCACCCGCATGTCGGGCGCCGCGAGCGCCGCGACGACGGACCCGTCGCGAAACTCGACCAGGCCGTGGATAATCGATTGAGGGTGGACCAGGACGTCCAGCTCGCCTGGAGCCAGGCCGAAAAGATGATGTGCCTCAATCAGTTCCAGGCCCTTGTTCATCAATGTTGCAGAGTCAATGGTGACCTTCGGGCCCATCGACCAGTTGGGGTGCCGCAGCGCCTGGGCCGGGGTCGCCGCCCGGATCGCCTCGGGCGACCAGGTGCGGAACGGCCCCCCCGAGGCCGTCAGCACCACGCGGGCGACATCGTCGCGGCGGCCGCAGGCGAGCGCCTGAAAAATGGCATTGTGTTCGGAATCGACCGGAAGGACGGTGGCCCCTGTGCTCGCCGCGCGGCGCATAAACAGTTCGCCGGCACAGACGAGGCATTCCTTGTTGGCGAGCGCGACGGTGGCGCCGCGATCGAGGGCGGCAAGCGTCGGGGCGAGCCCGCTGGCACCGGCGATGGCCGCCATCACCCAGTCGGCCGGCAGGCTCGCGGCCTCGATCACCCCCGCCTCGCCGGCCGCAACCGTGATCCCCGTCCCCGCCAAGGCGCTCTTGAGGGCTGCATAGGCGCTCGGGTCGGCGACGGCGGCGAAGCGCGCACCGAGTTCGCGGGCGAGCGCCGCAAGCGCCTCGGCATTGGCGTTGGCGGCGAGGGCTTCGACGGTAAAGCTGTCGCGGTTGCGGCGCAGCAGGTCGATCGTACTGGCGCCGATCGACCCAGTCGCGCCGAGCAGGCTGACGCGCCGGGGGGCCGTCGCCGGAACCGACCAGGATTCACGCTGCGGACGTCCGATGTTCATGCCTTCACCACGCGAGCAGTCCCTGGGCCGGTGCGCCGAGCCCGCCACGGCCCAGGCCGATCACCGCGGCAACCACGACGGCGGCCATGAAGCCGTCGAGGCGGTCCATGAATCCGCCATGCCCGGGAATGAGATGGCCGGAATCCTTCACCCCGAAGCGGCGCTTCATGGCCGATTCCATCAGGTCGCCCAGCTGAGCTGCGGCTGACAGCACAATGGCCACGACGGCCAGGGCGACCATTCCAGTCCCGACAAGGGCGGCCGTGGCGATGCCGGCAAGCATGGCCGCCGCCGCGCCGCCAAGGGCGCCGGACCAGGTCTTCTTCGGGCTCAGTCGCGGCCACAGCTTCGGTCCGCCGAGGGTCCGGCCGACGAAATAGGCGGCGACGTCGGTCCCCCAAACCACGGCGAACAGGAACAGGACCGCCCCCAGACCGGACGCGGCGTCGGCCCGCAGCAGCAGAACGGCCAGAAGCATCGCGGCCGCATAAACGAAGCCGGCCGCGCTCCAAAGCCGCAAGGCCGCGGGCGCCGCGGCAGCAGCGGCAACTGCACCCAAGCCGATGCAGACCAAAGCCGCATCGGCGCGGCCGAGCATCACGGCGAGCGCCGCCAAGCACAGCGCCACAGAGCCCGCGACCGCCGCCAACCGATGCTCGGGCGCAGCAACGAGCGCCATCCATTCACAAAAGACCGCCACGGCGGCGGCGGCCCAGAACGCCGCGAACAGCCAACCGTCGAAATAGGCGGCCGCGAGCGCCAGCGGCGCGAGCACCAGGGCCGACAGGATGCGCAGAACAAGCTCACTGCGGCGCGCCGGTGCGGTGGGCGTGGCCGTGTGATCGCCGGCTGGATCGGCGCCCATGGCCGCTACGATCCGGTCTGCGCGACGAGGCCGCCGAAGCGGCGTTCGCGCCGGCGGAACTCCTGGATGGCGTCGCGCAGGGCGGCGGCGTCGAAATCGGGCCAGTAGATCGGCAGGAACACCAGTTCGCTGTAGGCGGCCTGCCATAGCAGGAAATTCGACAGGCGCAGTTCGCCGCTGGTCCGGATGATGAGATCGGGGTCGGGAAGACCGGCCGTGTCGAGATGCTGATCGATCAGCTCCGGCGAGATCGCCTCCGCCGCGATCTCGCCGCGCTGGACGCGATCGGCGATGCGGCGGACCGCGGCGGCGATCTCCTGCCGCGCCCCGTAGTTGAAGGCGACGACCAGCGTCAGGCCGTCATTGCCGGCGGTGAGTTCCTCCGCCTCGACCAGCAGCCGCGCAATGTCGGGGTCGAGCCCTTCCCGCTCACCGATGACACGGACGCGCACGTTGTGCTGGTGCAGCTCGGCCAGGTCGTGGCGAATGAACCGGCGCAGCAGCCCCATCAGATCCCGGATCTCGGAGGCGGGACGCGACCAGTTCTCAGAGCTGAACGAGAAGATCGTCAGGACACCGACGCCGAGCTCGCCGGCAGCGCGCACGGTCCGGCGCAACGCCTCGACGCCACGCCGGTGCCCTTCGGCGCGCGGCAGGCCGCGGGCCGCGGCCCAGCGGCCATTGCCGTCCATGATGATGGCGACATGGCGCGGGGCGCCGACGGACGCGATCGCGCTCTGCTCGGTGTCGGACATTGACGTTTCCGCCTCGGGCGCCGGAACTCAGACCGTCAGGATCTCTTTTTCCTTTGCAGCCAGCGCCTGGTCGACCTCGGCGATCGCTTGGTCGGTCGCCTTCTGCACCTGCTCCGCCTGTCGGTCGTGGTCATCCTGGCTGATCGCGTGGTCCTTCTCCAGCTTTTTCAGCGTATCGAGACCGTCGCGGCGAACGTGGCGAATGGCGACGCGGGCCGCCTCGGCATATTTGTGCGCCACCTTCACCAGCTCCTTGCGCCGCTCCTGATTGAGCTCGGGAATACGGATCCGCATCACCTGGCCCTCGGTCGTCGGGTTGAGGCCGAGGTTGGAATCGCGGATCGCCTTCTCCACGGC
>Ga0182741_1000760_pt1 | contig 45743 bp, 41 predicted proteins | sample eDN5th37CBELigOP_FD_128874 | JGI IMG/M metagenome (GOLD analysis project Ga0182741, IMG submission 128874) | Enriched Organic Plus compost microbial communities from Emeryville, California, USA - eDNA 5th pass 37_C BE-Lig OP (version 2) (version 2) ... | reverse complement strand
TGGTGCAGGGCTGGTGCAGTGGGCGCGACTTCGCCTCGCCGGTGCTGGGCACGGGCGCGGGCTGGCTGGTGCAGTCGGCGGTGCTGTCCGACGGCTGGCTGCGGCACTATCACGACGGCACGCTGATCGGCACGCACAAGCACAACTTCAACACGGTGCTGACGCGCCTGGTGCTGGGTGCGGAGATCGACAGCAGTCCGTACATCGACATGCAGGTGGCGGCGGTGCTGGTGTATGACCGCGCACTCAGCGCCGAGGAACAGGTGGAAGTACTGAACTACCTGCAGAGCAAGTATTTCGCCGAATGAATCGGGCTGGTCGTCGTCCCGCAATCGGAATGGCGTCCCCGCTGGGGGCGCCCTCCGTATGACGGGTCCTGCCATGAGCGGCATCGGCCGCAGGTGGCCGGCAAGCCAGACTGTGACGATGTTCGATAGAGCCGGGTGGCGCGGCCTCGGCGGGATCGCCGCCGGCACGACGCTGTCGATGGCCGCGGGGAATCGCCGGGAGAGGGCAGAGCGCAGTGGCAAGGGATAGCGTCAAGCGATCCGCGGTGTGGTCGTTCATCATGAACTGGGCCCAGCAGGGCACCAATGCCGCCTTCGTGTTCATCCTCGCGGCGATCCTCGGTCCCGAGACGTTCGGCGTGGTGGCGGTGGCGGCCATTTTCGTCACCTTCATCCAGATGCTGGTCGAGCAAGGCTTGAGCTTGCCGCTGCAGCAGCGCGCCGAGCTTAGCCGGGAGCATCAGGACTCGGCGTTCTGGGCGCTGAGCGGGTGGGCCTTGCTGCTGACGGTGATCGCTCTGGCGCTGGCGCCCTGGTGGGGGGCGATGAACGACGCCTCGCTGGTCGCCGATGTGGTGCTGGCGTTGGCGCCGTTGCTGCTGGTCCATGCCGTTTGCGTGGTGCCGCGCACCATGCTGACCCGGTCGCTGCGGTTCCGGTCGCTCACCGCCGCGACCACGAGTTCGGCATTGATTGGCGGCATCGCCGGCGTGGTCGCGGCCGTGCAGGGCGCCGGCGTCTGGTCGCTGGTCGTGCAGCAATGGGTGAGCACCGGTCTGGCCACGATCCTGACCTGGAGGTACGCCGGTTATCGGCCGCGGCTGTACCTGTCCTCGGCCCGCCTCAAGGAACTGCTGCCGGTCGCGAGCGGGTCGTTTCTCAATCAGCTGGCGGCGTTCGCCAACGCGCGCGCCGACGCCATCTTGGTCGGCCTGTTCTTCGGTCCGCTGGCGGTGGGCCTGTATCGGCTTGCCGATAGGATCATCCAGCTGGCGATGACCTTGCTCGCGCGGCCGCTGGCCTTGTTCGCGTTGCCGTACCTGGCGACCCATCAGAACGATCCGGCGGCGTTCGCTCAGGGCGCGCGGAACTGCATCGGCATCAGCACGGCCCTGGTCGTTCCGGTCATGGGCGTGGTCGTCGCCGTTTCGCCGCTGATGACCGCGGTGATTGGGCCGGAGTGGCACCTGGCGTGGATCGCCATCTCCTTGCTCGCCGTGGTTGGCGCTGTGCAGTCCGTGGCGCTGTTCGCGCCGCAGTTGCTTAACGCCGCCGGCCGCTCGCACATGGCGGCCGCGACCAGTTGGATCTCGGCGCTGATGAGCGTCGTTACCTTCGTCATCGCCGGCTATCTCGCCCGGGATGCGTCCACGGCGGAGCAGCTGGCGGCCATCGCCGGTTCGCGCGCGGCGATGTCCGTGCTGCTGTCGCTACCGTTCTATCTGGTGGTCGTCCGCAACGCCTCGGGTCTGCGGCTGGGCGAACTGGCCAAGGAACTGGTGGCGCCCACCTGCAGCGGGGTGGTGGGGATGGCGCTTGCCGCCGCCGCGATGCATCTCGATCCGGTCGGCTTCGCGCCGGCCTGGGTTCGACTGCTGGTCTACGGCACATTGGGGTACGGCGCAGCATTGTTCGTGACCTATCGGCTGGACGCCCGGCTGCGTGCCGAAGTCGAGTCGCTATTGCAGCGCATCAGCGCGCGTCGGCGCGGAACCGGCGCCGGAGCGGCTACGGCCGCGGCCGCCGAGGGGGCTGACGCGGCGGAACGGTAGATTCAGCCATCGCTTGCGACGCGGTCCCGGCGGGGCCGATGGCGTTCGGCGCGGTCATGACACGGCGCGCCGGTGGCGCCGCGTCCGTCGAATCTTGGTACACACCGCGACAGCCGCATCGCGTGTTGTCCTTCGTGTACTTCATCATTCCCGACCCCGTCTTCGCGGCGCGGGCCCTATGCTGGAACGACGAAAAGGCACGTGGCCATGTCTTCAACAGAGCCGGGTCTGTCGGCGCGTCGGACAATGCGTAGAGACGGGAACGGAACCCGGCCGTTGTTGCTCGATTGCACCGACGGTCGCTCTAGGTGCATGTACGCGTGGCCGCAAAAAAATCGAGCGATAACCGGATGGCTATCGCTCGATCTTGGTGATGACCTGATCCGCTAGCGCGGCGGCGATTTAGTCGAACCGCAGCGCCCGCGGCGGCATCGGCTTGGGAACGTCGCCCAGCGTGACGTTGGAGATGGTGGTCGTGCCGCCGCTGGAGTTGAACCCCAGATTGTCGAGCTGGGTGAGCGACGCCTGTTCGCTGCGGAACGCGAAGTTGTCGGCGATGCGCACCGGATTGCCGCCGGGCGGGGTCACGGTGGCCGAATAGGTGCGCTTCTCGATGTCGATGCTCAGGTCGACGCGATACTTCACCCCAGCGGAGTAGTTGAGCGTGGCCGCCGACGTGTAGGAGCCACCGTTACGGGCATCGATGATGCCCGACGGCGCGAACCGCAGGATCGGGCCGAGATGGGTGAACGCGCCAGCGGCGCCGCGCGACAGGCCGATCACCGAGTCGACGTTCGGCTGGGAAACGGTCGCGTCGAAGCCGATACGCAGGGTCTTGGCGCTGGCGGGCAGCGTCAGATTGCTCCATTCGTCGCTGCTGGTGAACGTATTGAAGACGTAACGCTGGCTGCTGACCGGGCTCGCCGACAAGCCGCTGGCGACCGCGATCGCCTTGACCATGGTGGTGGAACTCAAGGTGAGCGGAGTGGAGTAGCTCGGCGAGCTGGTGGTCGGCGTGGAGCCGTCCAGCGTGTAGTGAATCTTGGCGCCGGAGGTCGCGGAGCTAAGGCTCACCACCTGCGGCTGGAGGAAGTTGCCGCCGGCGATGGAGAAGCGCGGCGCGCTCGCCTGGCTCGGCTCGCTAGGCGTAGGCGCCGGGGTGCCGCCGCCGGCGGTCTGCCCGGTCAGCAACGCGCCGGTGTCGTCCCAGACGTTGCCGCTCTTGACGACGTTGCCGTCGGTTACCCACGGGCCGTATTGGAAATCGCGCCCGAACCGGTTGTTGATGATCCGGACGTTGGTCGGGGCGCCGTAGCCCTTGTTCTTGTCGCGGATCTGGATGCTGTAGCCGCCGCCGTTGATCCAGTTGTTCTCGATCAGGATGTCGTTGATCGGACCGTCGTCGGTCTGAATGATCATGCAGATCGAGTTGTTGAAGCCGGGTAGGCCGGCCGGCATGTCGAAATAGTTGCCGCGGATCACGACATTGCTGCCGGCGACCATTTGCACGCCGTCGGCATGGGAGTCGGAAATGTAGCCGAGACGGCGAATCCAGTTGTCCTCGATCACCGCGTTGCCGGTCGGTTTGAAACCGTCGTTGCCGATATCGTGAATGTTGAGGCGCCGCGCCGTGAAGTTGCCGCCGTACACAGCTGCGCTCTGCGGGCCGTAGATCTCGCCGTCCTCGATCGTCAGATTCTTGTAGCCGAAGCTGGCATTGATGCCGTAGTGGGAGGAGGACGACAGCTTGAAGTTGCGGACGGTGACGTTGTTGGCCTTGATGGTGAGTGTTCCGGAAATGAACACCCCTTCGAGAACCGTGCCGTCCTGGGTAATGGTCGTGCCGGAGATCTGCCGCAGTTGGCTATCGGCGGATTTCGGGCCAGTCGTGCTCGGGCCTGGTTGAGCCAGCGCTGGTTGTCCCAGTAGCGGTATCGCGACGGCTGCAAGCACTGCGAGCTTTCTGGCAAAGGATTTCATGATTATTGATTTCCTTGTGGCGAGGTCTTTCGACTATTGGTTTTCTAGACCAGGGGGCAATTCAAACGGCAGCCGCGGCGAGTCGCCGTGCTCGGAGCGGACAGTGCCACGCGCGACGGTCTGAAGTCGGTACAGGTCAGTGGACGCGCTACCCCCCATGGATGCGTTACTGCCTGGATTCTCCACAAAAAATAGCAAGTACAATCGGTACCCTGTCACACCTGCGACATTCGAATGCGTCGTCTGCCGGCGACAGAGTGCGGAGGTGCTGGCTTCGCTCACAAAGCGTGGCAGTTTTCTCGCTATAAGTAACAAATACTTTCTCAAGCATAAGAAAACAATAATTATCTATTGTTCGCGGTTGCATGTGCGGTAAGCCATATATAAGAACACGCTTACTATTATTGGTAATTTGTCCGCCTCCGTTCGTTGCCGCCGTGATCGCGTCCTGATGTCCCGTGGTGTCGGGTTGTCGTCCTGGTGGCTAGGCTGATATGGGTAAATGCGAATTTGCTGATATGTGTCTAGTGATCGGTGGCGCGTCGGCAATCGACGAAAACCTGTCGAGGCGGGTCGATTCTCATGAATTTTCGATATTCTCGGTTGCGTCCGCGAATTGCGGATGACACCATCAGCGACGTGCGTCGTGACGGCTGAGCCGCGGCCAGGAATTGGTGAGGTGGTCCGGCCACTGCCTGTCGAACGCCGGCGACGCTAGCGAAAAAGGGACTCTTGCCCTCGGCGATGTGGCTCGCTCATGAGGGATTCGCGTGAACTTCGAGCCCGACGGAGGGCTGCAAAATGATTTCCGAAGTGGCTGGCGGTGCGCTTTTCGGTGTGGTTGCCGCCGGCGGTTACTTTGCGCCGCACGCGCTGCGCTACCTGGTCATGCCCGGCGTGAAGCGCCGGCTGGCGCAAACCCGTTCGGTGGTGCTGACCTACGACGACGGTCCGGGCACGCAGTTGACGCCACGGCTGCTGGACCTGCTGCGCGACCATGACGCGAAAGCCACCTTCTTCATGCTCAGCTCGCGTGCGACGCGGCATCCCGACGTGGTCGACCGTCTCGTCGCCGAAGGGCATGAGGTCGGCTGTCACAGCCACAGTCATGTCAGCGCTTGGAAGGCGCTGCCTTGGAAAGCCGTCGCCGATATCGAGGCTGGCTACCGGGCGCTGTCGCGCTGGATGCCGAGCGACGGCCCGTTCCGGCCGCCTTATGGCCGCTTGTCGCTGCCCACCTGGTTGGCGATCCGCAAGCGCAGGGCGCCGATCCATTGGTGGACGGTGGACTCCGGCGATACCTACGCGCGTCTGCCGGAGCCGAATGCCGTTGCCGAGCAGGTGACGCGCGCCCATGGCGGAATCGTGCTGCTGCACGACTTCGACCGCGACCCGGCGCGCCAGGATTTCGTTCTGCGAACCACCGAAGCGATCTTGCGAGTGGCCCGCCGCGACGGGCTGCGAGTCCGCCGTTTGAGCGATGTGGAGGGGCTGTGAGCGCCAACAACCAAAACCGCAGGATTCTGGCCGTCGCTTCCGGCGGCGGTCATTGGGTGCAACTGCTACGTGTCGTGCCGGCGTTCGCCGAGTTCGATCTGGCATTCGTCACGGTGAAGGAGGCGTACCGCGAACAGGTGGACGGCCGTCGCTTCTACGTCATCAACGATGCCACCCGCTGGAACAAGTTCGGGCTGATCGTGATGGCGCTGAAGCTGCTCTGGATCCTGCTGCGCGAGCGTCCGGACGTGGTGGTATCGACCGGCGCGGCGCCGGGCTATGTCGGCCTGCGCCTGGGGCGTTGGTTGGGGGCGCGCACGATCTGGATCGACAGCGTTGCCAATGTCGAGGCACTGTCGTTGTCCGGGCAGCGCATCGGCCACCATGCCGACCTTTGGCTGACGCAATGGCCGCATCTGGCCCGGCCGGAAGGGCCGCATTACCTGGGGGCGGTGCTGTGATCTTCGTGACTGTCGGCGCGCAGATGCCTTTCGACCGTTTGGTCAGGACCGTGGATGAGTGGGCCCTGCAGCGGGGCCGGGACGACGTGTTCGCGCAGATCGGGCCGAGCGAGTGGCGGCCGAGGCACGTCCGTTGGACGCAGTTTCTCGATCCGGGCGAGTTCCGCGCCAGGGTGGAGGCCGCCACGCTGGTGGTTGCCCACGCCGGCATGGGCTCGATCCTGACCGCGCTGGAGCTGGGCAAGCCGATCCTGGTGATGCCGCGGCGCGGCAGCCTGAAGGAAACACGCAACGATCACCAGGTGGCGACGGCGCAGCGTTTCCTGGCACAAGGGCGCGTGGCCGTGGCGATGGATGAGACCGAGCTGTGGCAGAAGCTGGAGGCCGCCGATGGCTACCGGGCGACGGAGCGGATTTCGGCGCAGGCAGCGCCGCAATTGCTGGCCGCGCTGCGCGCCTTCGTCCTAGGCGAGGACGTGCTGGCGCGCGGCCGCGACGCCGGCGTGGCGGACGGCGCGCTCGCGCCGCGGCCGGACGGCGACGCGGCGGCATGAAGGTTGTTACGGCACGGACGCGACCGCCGGTTCGGGTCGGCCCGTGCCGGGGGCGGTCCCATGTTCGGTTAGGGCGGTAAGGAACGGATGGCGTCAATCATCGTGCCCGCACACAACGAGGCGGGGGTCATAGCGGATACGCTGCGAGCGTTGCTGGGGCAGTTGGCGGAACAAGACGAGGTGATCGTGGTGGTCAACGGCTGCACCGATGCCACCGAGTCGATCGCGCGCGGCTTCGAGCCGCGCATCCGGGTGATTCACTCGCCGATCCCCTCCAAGGTTGCAGCGCTCAATCTCGGCGACCAGCACGCCACCCGTTTTCCTCGCGTTTACCTGGATGCCGACGTCGTTCTCAAGGACGGCGCGCTCGCTAGGATCAAGAGCGCGTTGAACGGCGGCGCATGGCTGGCGGCGTCGCCGGAACCGGAAATGGACCTGAGCGCTTCGAGTTGGGCGGTAAGGGCGTATTACGACATTTGGCTATCGTTGCCGTATTGCCGCAGCGGCATGATAGGCGCGGGCGCGTACGCGCTATCGGAGCAGGGGCGGCAGCGTTTCGCCGCATTCCCCGATGTGATCGCCGACGACGGTTATGTCCGCGCCTTGTTCAAGGAGCACGAGCGCGGCAAGGTAACGGGCGCGGTGGCCGTGGTGCGGGCGCCGGCCAGTCTGCGCTGGTTGCTCAAGATCAAGACCCGCAGCCGGCTCGGCTACCGGCAACTGGCCATGGCTTTCCCCGGCCTGCTCGGCAACGAGGAGAAGGCCTATGGCAGCGGGATACGCGCGGTGGTACGAAACCCGCTGAAGTGGCCGGGGGCTGCGGTTTACCTTTATGTAAACCTCGTTTCCCGTTTCCTGGCCGCAAGGCGGCTGCGGAATCTGGCGCAGTATCGTTGGGAGAAGGACGTTTCGTCCCGGCAGCAACGTGCCGCTGGCTAGTTTTATTTCATGCGTTAGAATAATCGAAAGCTCTCACCCCAAGACCAATTCCACTGTCGAACGGGAAAAGGCCGCGGATATTTTGCGGCTATTGAGTTTAAGATAAGCTAATATTTCATGGATGCCTCGGTCACGATGACCGAGTTTGGCGGATGCCGGCGAAGGGAGGCTGGATGCTCGGACGATTAGGGAAGGGACGCTGCCTGATCATCTTGGCACTGGCGCTCGGCTTCGCTTGGCTCATGTACCAGGCCGGTTTGGTCGAGACGTGGTCGCGCAGCGAGGAATATAGCCACGGCGGCCTGGTCCTGCTCCTGATCGGCTACGTCGTCTACAAGCGCCGCGCCGACCTGGCGGCGATCGCCCCGCGCGCGACCTGGCTGGGTCCGGTCGGCGGGCTGCTGGCGCTGGCGGTGATGATCGTCGGCGCCGTCGCCGGCATCTTCCAGCTGCAGATGTACAGCGTCTGGCTGTTCGCGGTCGCCGTCGTGCTCGCCCTCGGCGGACTGCCGCTGCTCCGCAAGTTGTTCCTGCCACTGATGATCGCCTTCATGGTGATCCCACTGCCGAAATCGCTGGAACCGGCCCTCACCGCGCAATTGCAGTTGATCTCGTCGCAGCTCGGCGTTTGGGTGATCCGTCTGTTCGGTGGTGTGGTCTATCAGGAAGGCAACGTCATCGACATGGGCGGAACGCGCCTGCTGGTGGCGGAGGCATGCGCCGGATTGCGCTATCTCTATCCGCTGATGAGCCTCGGCGCGATCGGTGGCTATCTGCTGCGCGCGCCGCTGTGGATGCGCTGGCTGCTGTTCCTGTCCACCATCCCGATAACGATCTTCATGAACAGCTTCCGCATCGGCGTCACCGGCTTGCTGGTCGAAACCTGGGGAAGTCAGCACACCGAAGGCTTTCTGCACTTTTTCGAGGGCTGGGTAGTGTTCATCGCCGCGGCCCTGGCCTTGCTGCTGGTGGCGTGGGTGCTGGTCCGGCTGGCGCCGGAGCGGCGCGACCTGTTCGATGCGTTCTCGGTGGATGCGCCGCCGTCGGCGCCGGGGTCGGAGCGCGCGAGCAGTATCGTCGCTGGGCCGGCCCTGGTGGGCGTGACGCTGGCCGTGCTGGTGGCGGCCGTCGCCGGTCCGTCCCTTGCCGCGCGCGAGGAAGTGCTGCCGCAGCGGCAGCCGTTGACCAGGTTTCCCGCCGCCATCGACGAGTGGACCGCGCGCGAATACCGCCTGCCGCCGCTGGTCGAGGCCGTGGCCGGCGCGTCCGAGTACTTCTACGCTGATTTCTTCTCGCCGCGCGGAACGGTCAATCTGTACGTGTCGTACTACCACACGCAACGGCAGGGGCAGATCCCGCATTCCCCGGCGGTGTGCATTCCGGGCGACGGTTGGGTGATCGTCAGCAACGAACCGGTCGAGATCCGCACCCGCTCCGGTGAGGTCTTCGAGGCGAACCGCCTGATTACGGCCAAGGGTGATCGCAAGGTGCTCGCCTACTACTGGCTCAAGCAAGGTCAGCGTATGTACCGGCGGGAGCTGCTGGCGCGGCTGGACCTGATCCGCTTCTCGGCGTTGGAGCGGCGCACCGACGGCGCGCTGATCAGGTTGGTCGCCGAGCTCATGCCGGGCGAGGCCGTCGCCGACGCCGACCAGCGGCTCGGCTTGTTCGCGCAGGCGTTGACGGGAGTGTTGTCGGACTTCGTGCCGGACTGAGGCGTCCCAGGAAGAATTCGACCATCGGCGGGCGGGGCGGGTTTACCGCGGCCGCCGCTAGGAAACGGTATGCCGCCGAGACGGCGGCGCGACCATCAAAGGAAGGGGGGTATGACCGTGAGCTTCGACAATGACAGCGTGTTCGCCCATATTCGTCGCCCGGTTCGGGCCGCGCTTCTGGCATTACCCGTGCTCGCGGTACTAGGGTGCGCGTCGCCGGCCGAGCAGGCGGCGACGTACTACAAGAATGGCATGGCGCTGCTCGAGAGCGGCGATCTGGTCAAGGCCCGCCTCGAGTTCCAGAACGCGCTGCAGCTGACCCAGTCGATGACGGACGCCGTGTTCGGGCTGGCCTTGATCGCCGAGCGCGAGGGCGACTGGGAGCGCATGTTCGCCCTGCTGACCCGCGTCGTGGCGCAGGATCCGCGGCACCTGCAGGCACAGGTGAAGCTCGGCCGCCTGCTGGTCGCGGCCGGGCAGGTGGACGGCGCGTTGAAAGCGAGCAACGCCGCGCTGGAGATCGCGCCCGAGGAACCGGACGCGTTGGCGCTGCGCGCGGCGGTGCTGTTCAAGCTCGACGATCATACGCAAGCGGTGGCGCAAGCCAACGCGGCGCTGGCCAAGGATCCCGACCACGGCGACGCGCTGGTGGTGCTGGCATCGGAACGGATGGCGGCCGGTGATGCCGAGAAGGCGATTGAGTACCTGGACCGCGGTCTGCGCAGCAACGAGCGCAACCTGGCGCTGCAGTTGATCAAGATTCAGGCGTTGGAGTCGCTGGGCAAGCCGGAGCTGGTCGAGTCGACGCTGAGGAAGCTGGCCAAGCTATATCCGGAGGCGCGGCAACTCCGGCATGTCCTGGCCAAGGTCTATATCGCCCACGGCAAGCAGGACGAGGCCGAGGCCGAGTATCGCGCCGTGGCGGCGGAGAATCCCGCCGACCCCGACGCCAAGCTGGACGTGGTGCGTTTCCTCGCCGAGGTGCGTGGTCACGACGCGGCGATCGCTGAACTGAACGGCTTGATCGAGAAGGAGCCGGGCAACACCAAACTGAAGTTCGCGCTCGCCGGTTTGCGCCGCCACAACGGCGACACCGCTGCCGCCGATGCGCTGCTACGGGAGATCATCAACAACGCTCCCGAGGAAGAGGACCGCCTGACGGCGCGCGGCCAGCTGGCGGCGTCGCTGCTCGCCGCCGGCGACCGTGCCGGCGCCGAACGCCTGCTCGCCGAGCTCCTGGCCAAGGATGCGCGCAACGAACAGGGCCTGCTGCTCAAGGCCAACATGGCGATCGACGACCGCAAGCTCGACGAAGCCGTGGCGCACTTGCGCACCGTGCTCCGCGACGCGCCGAATTCCCCGCGCGCGCTATTGCTGTTGGGCCATGCGCACGATCTTTCCGGTTCGCAGCAATTGGCCGAGGAGCACTTCGTGCGCGCCTTTCAGGCCAGCCGGCTGGCGCCCGAGTACGGCATCGCCTATGCCGAGCACTTGCTCAAGCGGGGTCAGCTCGCGCGCGCCGAGGATGTGCTCGATGACGTCTTGCGCGTGAGTCCCGGTCACCTGCAGACGCTGGCGCTGCTGGCCCAGGTGCGGTTGCGGCGGGGCGATTGGGTCGGGGCGGAGCAGGTGGCGGAGGAGATTCGCCGCCAAGGCAATCCCAGCCATATTTCCGACCGGATCCTGGGTTCGGTGCACGCCGGCCGCAAGGACTTCGAGGCGAGCGTAGCCGCCTACAAGCGCGCTTACGACAGCTCACCCGGGGACGTCCAGCCTCTGGTCGGCGTGGTCCGCACCTATCTCGCCGCCGGCAAGGCGAAGGAGGCCATGGGCTTCCTGCAGTCGGTGCTTCAGGCCAGCCCGGACAACGCGAGCGCGCGGCTCCTGCTCGGCCAGTTGCACATGGTGGAGGGCCGGCGCGACCAGGCCGAGGCGACCTTCCGCGCGCTGATCGAGGACGACCCCGTCAACAGCAACGCGTACACCAATCTTGCCGGCTTGTACTTGCGCGAGCGGCGCCTCGCCGACGCCGAGAAGGTCGTGAACAAGGGCTTGGCGGTGCTGCCCGGCGATCGGCTGCTGCGGCTGACGCAGACCGCCATCTACGAGATGTCCGGCCGGTTCGACGATGCGATCGCCCTGTACGAGGAATTGTTGCGCGAGCAGCCGGAAGCCGATGTGCTGGCCAACAATCTCGCCAGTCTCCTGTCCGAGCAGCGTGACGACCGCGCCAGCCTGGAGCGCGCCTACGAGTTGGCGCGCCGCTTCGAGCGCAGCAGCGTTCCGCAGTTCAAGGACACGCTCGGCTGGGTGAAGTACAAGCTCGGCAAGTTCGACGAAGCCGCGCCGTTGCTGCAGGGCGCGGTGGAACAGATGCCCGAGCTGCCGGTTTTGCGCTATCACCTGGGCATGAGCTACGCGGCCTTGAACAACAAGGACGCGGCACGGCGCGAGCTGGAGAAAGCCTTGGCCTTGGCGGGCGATCAGCCCGCGCCGTTCGTGGAGGAAGCGAGGAAGGTGCTGCAGAGCCTCTAGTACGGTGTCCGTCGATAGTTGGTGCGTACCACGATGGCCGCATCGCGCTTCGTTCTTCATGGCGATCGTCATTCCCGCGAAGATCCTGCCTCCGCGAAGGCGGGGACTGGAACGAGACCCGATTGCACCGAGGTTCGCTGGACGCAGTACTAGTCAGATGGCGATCGAACTTTGCGCAAGCCCAAGAAGGCTCCCAATTCCGGCCCTCTCCTGGAGATGGGAAAGGGGAAAAAGGCGATGTGTCGAGTTCGGTGCGTCCGTCAGGATCTTCTTGTCCTCCATGCCCCTTACGGACGAGGGGCTCGGCGCAGCAAGCATCGCTGGTCGGCCTTCTGGGGAAACACGATAAACGAGAAGGAATTCGTTGAACGATGTACGAAGAGTTCTACGGGCTGAGCGAGCGGCCATTCTCCATCCAACCCGATCCGGATTTCCTGTACCTGACGCGGCGGCACAGTCTCGCGTACTCGATGATGGAGTACAGCGTGCACAACCGGGCGGCACTGTCGGTGATCTGCGGCGAGATCGGCTGCGGCAAGACCACGCTGATCCAGCACTTGCTCAATCAGCTGGGCAAGGACGTGACGGTGGGCTTGATCAACAACACCCACCGCGACATCGCCAACCTGCTCGAATGGATCATGCTTTCCTTCGGCCTGCCGTACGACGACACGTCGCAGGTGGCGCGCTACGCGAAGTTCCAGCAGTTCCTGATTGCCGAGTACGCCGCCGGCCGGCGCGTGCTGCTGATCGTGGACGAGGCGCAGAACCTCACGCCGGAGGCGCTGGAGTCGCTGCGCATGCTCTCCAACATCAACGCCGGCAAGGATCAGTTGCTTCAGATCATGCTGGTCGGCCAGCCGCAGCTGAAGGAGCTGTTGCAGCGACCGGAACTGCGCCAGGTCGCGCAGCGGGTATCGGCGCACTTCTTCATTCCGCCGTTGGATCCGCCGGAGGTCGAGCGCTATATCCGCGCGCGCCTCAAGCACGTCGGCCGCGAGGCCCCCCTGTTCACGCTCAAGGCCTGCATGCGCATCGCCGAGGCGAGCAAGGGCGTGCCGCGCCGGATCAACATCCTGTGCGACACGGCGCTGGTCTACGGCTTCTCGGCGGGACTCGAGTGGATCGACGACGAGTTGATCGAGGAAGTGCTCAAGGACCAACTGGAGTTCGGCGCGCTTCCGGCCATCGAAAGCTGACGCCCCGCGCCAGTTCACGCCGCGCGCTCCCCGACGTTCTGTTCCGTGCCGGATTCCGAGGCGTGGACGATCTGTTCTGATCGTATCGCTGCTGTTGTTCGTCAGCGCGGCCGCTCGTGACTACGACCAACCTTCCGCCGCCGAGCGCGAGGACTTGGCCCGCTGCGCGCGGGCCAAGGAACAGATCGAGCGCATCGACCAACGCATGCGCAACGGCTACCGGGTACGCCAAGGCGAGCGGCTGAAGGCGCGGCGCGCCAGGTTCGAGCGGGATCGCTTCGAATACTGGCGCTGACGCCGCGCCTTGCCCGTTTATCCCGCTGTTTGCGCCTGGGCGCGGCGCTGCGCTTCCTCCTCGTACAGCTCCTTCTTGGACAGCTTGCCGACCGGGGTCTTGGGCAGGCTGTCGCGTATTTCCAGCGCCCGCACCATCTCGTGCTTGCCTAGCTTGTCCTTGAGGAAGTCCTGCAGCTGCTCCAGCGAGAACGGCTGGGCGCCGTCCTTGAGCTTGACGAAGGCCTTGGGCGACTGGCCGCGGTAGTCGTCGGCGACGCCGATCACCGAGACCTCCGATACCGCCGGATGCTCGTAGATGGCTTCCTCGATTACCCGCGGGTACACGTTGAAGCCGCTGCACAGGATCATGTCCTTGGTGCGGTCGACGATGTACACGTAGCCGTCCTCGTCCATGTAGCCGACGTCGCCGGTGCGGAAGAAGCCGTCGGGCGTGGTCGCCTGGGCGGTGGCCTGCGGCTTCTTCCAGTAACCCTTCATCACGTTAGGTCCGCTGATGCAGATCTCGCCGCGCTCGCCCGGCGCCACGCTGCGGGCGGGATCGTCGAGGTCCGCCACGCGAATGCGGGTGCCGATCACCGGCAGGCCGCAGGAGCCGTCGCGGCGCTTGCCGGCGGGGGTGATGGTGCCGGTGGCGGTGGTTTCGGTCATGCCCCAGCCTTCGTTGAGGCTGCAGCCGGCCAGGGCCTCGAACTGTTGGTTCACCTCCAGCGGCATCGGCGCGCCGCCGGAGTTGCAGAACCGCAGCGAGGACAGGTCGTAGCCGTCCCGGCCCGGGTGGTTGAGCAGGGCGGTGTACATGGTGGGAACGCCCGGGAACAGGGTGATGCGGGCCGAGCTGATCGTGCGCAGCGCCGCCTCCGGCTCGAAGCGCGGGTGCAGGTACAGCTCGGCGCCGGCGCGCAGGCCGAACAGCAGGTTCACGGTGATCGAGTAGATGTGGAACGGCGGCAGCACCGCCAGCACCCGCTCGCCGCCCGGGGTGACGCGGTTCTCGGCCACCAGCGGCTCCCAGATTTGCTGGCAGGCGGTGGAGAGGTTGGCGTGGGTGAGCATGGCGCCCTTCGGCAAGCCGGTGGTGCCGCCGGTGTACTGCAGCACCGCCACCGTGTCGTACAGATCGGCCGGCGCGACCGGCTCATAGGCGCCGTCGTTGTCCAGCAACTGGGCGAAGGTGCGGTGCCTGTCGTCGTCCATCACCGTCGCCAGCTGCCCGCTCTGCCGCAGTTGCGCGCGCATCGCCGCCGGATCGGGCGCGAATTCCGCCATGTCGCCGACCACGAGCGCGCGCAGCCGGGAGCGGCCCAGCAGCCGCGCCATCTGCGGGTACAGCGTCTGCAGGTCGAGGGTGATCATCAGATCGGTCTCGCTGTCCTCGACCTTGTGCTCCAGCACGCGCTCGGCATCGAGCGGCGAGTAATTGACCACCGTGCCGCCCGCCTTGAGCACGGCCATGAAGGCGATCACGTAGTGCGGCGTGTTGGGCAGATACAGGCCCACGTGCACGCCGGGGCGCACGCCCAGCAGTTGCAGTCCCTTGGCCGCGCGCGCCACCAGTTGCCCCAGTTCCCGGTAGCGGATCTTGGCGCCGAGGAAATCCAGCGCCGCGTTGTCCGGCCACTGCGCCACCGACGCATCGAGCAGGTCGTAGGCGGGGCGCGCCGTCAGCGGCGTGTCCCAGCGCACGGCCTGCGGATAGGACTTGATCCACGGGAAATCACTCATTGAATCTGCTCCTCCGAAATGGCGGCCCGTAGCGCTCGTCCGCGATCGGTCGGCGTGCTCGGGCTGCTTCTTATGTGTTGCTGTCGGTCGCGGGACGTCCCATGCGGGACGCCGCGAGCCTTGATCCTAAGCGCGGTGGCGGGGCGCGCGCCAGGGTTTCGCCGGCTGCGCCGCGGTGGAGGAGGGAAAGCTCCCGGGGCGTCGCAACGAAAAAGGCCCCACCGTCGCCGGTGAGGCCTTCGCGGGGCGCGGTGCGAGCCGCGCTCGCGGTTAGTCGGCGCCGGCGATCTTCGCCCAGGTATCGCGCAGGGTGACCACCCGGTTGAACACCGGCCGCTCGGGCGTGGAGTCCTTGCTGTCGACGGCGAAATAGCCCTCGCGCTCGAACTGGAAGCGCGCGCCCGGCGCGGCCTGCGCCAGCGAGGGTTCGATCACGCCCCGCACCACCACCAGCGACTGCGGATTCAGGTCCTGGCGCCAATCGCGATCCTTGGCCGCGCCCGGGTTGGGCACGTTGAACAGCCGGTCGTACAGGCGGATCTCGGCCGGCACGCCCTTGCTGGCCGATACCCAATGGATCACGCCCTTGATCTTGCGTCCTTCCGGATTGGCGCCCAGGGTGGCCGGATCGTAGCTGCAGCGCAGCTCGACGATCTCGCCGTTGTCGTCCTTGATCGCCTGGTCGCAGCGGATCACGTAGGCGTTGCGCAGGCGGACCTCGCCGCCCAGCGACAGCCGCTTGTACTTGTTGTTGGGCGCGACCTCCATGAAGTCGTCGCGGTCGATGTAGATCTCGCGCGTGAACGGCACGGTGCGGCTGCCCATGGACTCGTCCTTGGGGTGATTGGCCGCCGGCAGGTCCTCGACCTGGTCGGCCGGGTAGTTCTCGATCACCACCTTGAGCGGCTTGAGCACGGCCATGGCGCGCGGCGCGCTGGCGTCCAGGCTCTCGCGGATGCAGTTCTCCAGCAGCGCGATCTCCACCACGCCGTCGGACTTGGTCACGCCGATGCGGGCGCAGAAGTCGCGGATCGCCTCGGGCGGGCAGCCGCGGCGGCGCAGGCCGGCGATGGTGGGCATGCGCGGGTCGTCCCAGCCCTGCACGTGGCCTTCGTTGACCAGCTCGGTGAGCTTGCGCTTGGACAGCACCGTGTACTCGATGTTGAGCCGGCCGAACTCGATCTGCTGCGGGTGCGCCGGCACGTCGAGCTGCTCTAGGAACCAGTTGTACAGCGGCCGGTGATCCTCGAACTCCAGCGTGCACAGCGAGTGGGTGATCCGCTCCAGCGCGTCGGAGATGCAGTGGGTGTAGTCGTACATCGGGTAGATCGGCCAGCCCTCGCCGGTCTGGTGATGCACGGCGCCGCGGCGGATGCGGTAGATCGTCGGGTCGCGCAGGTTGATGTTGGGCGACGCCATGTCGATCTTGGCGCGCAGCACCCGCGAGCCGTCGGGGAACTCGCCGGCGCGCATGCGTCGGAACAGGTCCAGGTTCTCTTCCACCGAGCGGTTACGGTACGGGCTGTCGCGGCCGGGCTCGGTGAGGGTGCCGCGGTACTCGCGCATCTCCTCGGGCGAGAGGTCGCAGACATAGGCCTTGCCGGCGCGGATCAGATCCTCGGCGTAGGCGTACAGCTGCGGGAAGTAGTCGGAGGCGAAGAACTGCTCGGTCCACTGGTAGCCCAGCCAGCGCACGTCTTCCTTGATCGCCTCGACGAACTCGACGTCTTCCTTCTCGGGATTGGTGTCGTCGAAGCGCAGGTTGCAGGTGCCGTTGTAGTCCTGGGCGATGCCGAAGTTCAGGCAGATCGACTTGGCATGACCGATGTGCAGGTAGCCGTTGGGCTCGGGCGGGAACCGCGTGGCGACCCGGCCATCGTTCTTACCCTGCTTGAGGTCCTCGTCGATGATCTGGCGGATGAAGTTGCTGGGAGTCGGCGCGTCCCGAGTGGTCATTTCGATATACAGCCTTCAGTGAAAGGTCATACAGGGTTGGGCCGCATTATAGCGACAGCGGCGGTTACCACGAGGGCGGGTTCCACAGGAAGGGGCGGGTTTGGTGTCGGTACGGCCGTCCCGAGTGGATGATGCATTTGCTTCGACCGTGGTGGGTGGGATGAATTCCCACGGCGGGGCGATGTGGTGGAGTCAACGCGAGGCGTGCCCTAGCGGGCGGTGCCACTTGCACGGCGGTGTGAAAGGCGCGCCTGCGCTGCTCGGCGGCACCGAGGGGATCCGGTGGGGGAAGAAGAACGAACCCACCGGCGCTGGTCCTGACTTGGGCTGGTCTCGGTCGCGGTAAGGCTTCGCGCGCCCACCGTCGTCAGGGCGCAAACAAGAGGAGCCGGATGCGTGTTGGGGGGCGAGAAGTGGTCGGATATCGCGTTTTGGCGGATTCTGGGCAAAAAAAAGCGGCGAACCGGGGGGTTGCCGCTAAATGGCATTTGTATGCCAGGAGGAGAGTCTCAAAGTCTACGCCGTTCCTTGTGCGTCGCAACATAAAAATTCTTGGCCTAAGCATAAGGATTTCTTATTGGGCTGTAGGACCGGCGCTGGAGCCCCAAAAAGCAACGGCCCCGCCGGTTGCCCGGCGGGGCCGTTGCGCTAGCGTGGTCCCGTTGGTGGGACCGTGGTAAGGCTTACGCCTCCACCGTCTCGGCCACTTCCACGAACGACGGGATCTGGTCGAAGTTCATGTAGCGGTAGATGTCGGCGGCCTTGGCGTTGACCACGTTGACCTGCTCCAGGTACTCCGCCGGGGTCGGGATCCGGCCCAGCAGGGCGCACACCGCCGCCAGCTCGGCCGAGCCCAGATACACGCGGGTATCGATGCCCAGACGGTTGGGGAAGTTGCGCGTGGAGGTGGACATGGCGGTCGAGCCCTTGCGGATCTGCGCCTGGTTGCCCATGCACAGCGAGCAGCCCGGCATCTCCATGCGCGCGCCGGAGCGGCCGAGGATGCCGTAGTAGCCTTCCTCGGTCAGCACGTACTGGTCCATCTTGGTCGGCGGGGCGATCCACAGACGGGTCGGGATGTCTGTCTTGCCGTCGAGGATCTTACCGGCGGCGCGGAAGTGACCGATGTTGGTCATGCACGAGCCGATGAACACCTCGTCGATCTTGTCGCCGGCGACCTCGGACAGGAACTTCACGTCGTCCGGATCGTTCGGGCAGGCGACGATCGGCTCCTTGATGTCGGCCAGGTCGATCTCGATGACCGCGGCGTACTCGGCGTCCGGGTCGGCCTTGAGCAGCTGCGGGTTGGCGATCCAGTCCTCCATGGCCTTGATGCGGCGCTTGAGGGTGCGCGCATCCTGGTAGCCGTTGGCGATCATCCACTTCATCAGGGTGATGTTGGACCGCATGTACTCGATGATCGGCTCCTTGTTCAGGTGCACGGTACAGGCGGCGGCGGAGCGCTCGGCGGAGGCGTCGGACAGCTCGAAGGCCTGCTCGACCTTCAGATCCGGCAGGCCCTCGATCTCGAGGATGCGGCCGGAGAAGATGTTCTTCTTGCCCTTCTTCTCGACCGTCAGCAGGCCCTGCTTGATGGCGTACAGCGGGATGGCGTTGACCAGGTCACGCAGGGTGACGCCCGGCTGCATCTGGCCCTTGAAGCGCACCAGCACCGACTCGGGCATGTCCAGCGGCATCACGCCGGTGGCGGCGGCGAAGGCCACCAGACCGGAACCGGCCGGGAAGGAAATGCCGATCGGGAAGCGGGTGTGCGAGTCGCCGCCGGTGCCGACGGTGTCGGGCAGCAGCAGGCGGTTGAGCCAGGAGTGGATCACGCCATCGCCCGGACGCAGGCTGACGCCGCCGCGGGTGGCGATGAACTCCGGCAGCTCGTGGTGCATCTTCACGTCCACCGGCTTCGGATAAGCGGCGGTGTGGCAGAAGGACTGCATCACCAGGTCGGCGGAGAAGCCCAGGCAGGCCAGGTCCTTGAGCTCGTCGCGGGTCATCGGGCCGGTGGTGTCCTGGGAGCCGACGGTGGTCATCTTCGGCTCGCAGTAGGTGCCCGGGCGGATGCCCTGGCCTTCCGGCAGACCGCAGGCGCGGCCGACCATCTTCTGCGCCAGCGAGAAGCCCTTGCCGTTGTCGGCCGGCTGCTGCGGCTGACGGAACAGGGTGCTGGGCGGCAGGCCCAGGGCCTCGCGGGCCTTGGCGGTGAGGCCGCGGCCGATGATCAGCGGGATGCGGCCGCCGGCGCGGACTTCATCCAGCAGCACCGGGGTCTTCAGCTCGGACTCGGCGATCACCTGGCCGTTCTTCAGCGCGGTGACCTTGGCGGTGGCGTGGTCGATCTTCAGCTCGATCTCGTCGCCCATCTCCATGGCGCCGACGTCGATCTCGATCGGCAGCGCGCCGGCGTCTTCCATGGTGTTGAAGAAGATCGGGGCGATCTTGGAGCCCAGGCACACGCCGCCGAAGCGCTTGTTCGGGACGAACGGGATGTCCTCGCCGGTGAACCACAGCACCGAGTTGGTGGCGGACTTACGCGAGGAGCCGGTGCCCACCACGTCGCCGACGTAGGCGACCAGGTTGCCCTTGGCCTTGAGCGCCTCGAGCTGCTTCACCGGGCCGCGCACGCCGGGTTCGTCGGCCTCGATGCCCGGACGCGGGTTCTTGAGCATGGCCAGCGCGTGCAGCGGGATGTCCGGACGCGACCAGGCGTCGGGGGCGGGGGAGAGGTCGTCGGTGTTGGTCTCGCCGCTGACCTTGAACACGGTCAGCTTCAGCGAGGCGGGAACCTCGGGACGCGAGGTGAACCACTCGGCGTCGGCCCAGCTCTGCAGCACGGCCTTGGCGTTGGCGCTGCCCTTGTCGGCCAGCTCCTTGACGTCGTGGAAGTAGTCGAACATCAGCAGGGTCTTCTTCAGACCCTCGGCGGCGACGGCGCCGACCTCGGCATCGTCGAGCAGCTCGATCAGCGGCCGGATGTTGAAGCCGCCCAGCATGGTGCCCAGCAGCTCGGTGGCCTTGGCGCGGGAGATCAGCGCGCAGCTGTCGGTGCCCTTGGCCACTGCGGCCAGGAAGGCGGCCTTGACCTTGGCGGCGTCGTCGACGCCGGCCGGCACGCGGTAGGTCAGCAGCTCGACCAGGAACTCTTCCTCGCCCTTGGGCGGGTTCTTGAGCAGATCGACCAGCTCGGAGGTCTGACGAGCGGACAGCGGGAGAGGCGGAATACCGAGAGCGGCGCGTTCGGCTACGTGGGCGCGATAGGCTTCTAGCACGGCGGGTGTCCTTCCAAGCAGGGTTCTTGGTGTTGCACGGTGAGAAAACCGGCACCGCAGGGCCCGAACAAGAAGCGGATCAAAGCTTTGATCGCCTGGGTCCTTCCATTGGCGACCTGTTCGCGGGCACCGCAGCCGCTGGTTTCAAAGGCGCGCGTATCATAGCTTTTCATTTGATTTTGGTGAAGGAAATCTGCCGCGCGACCGGTGCGACGCGCGCCAAGCGTGCGCCGGCGCACGTTTTCGCGAGGCGCGCATAGGCTGGCGGCATCGCTTTAGCGGGCGGCTTCGGCGGCGATGCGGGCGCGCAGTTCGGCGTCGGGCATGCGGCCGTAACCGGCGCGCATGTTGTCGCGCAGATGCGCCGGTTTCGAGGTGGCGGGAATGGCGCAGGTCAGCGCCGGGTGCGACACCACGAATTTCAGCAGCAGCTGCGCCCAGCTGCCGCAATCGATCTCGGCCGCCCAATCCGGCAGCGGGCGGGCGCGCAGGCGGCCGAACAGCGCGCCGCCGGCGAACGGGCGGTTGGCGATCACCGCCACGCCGCGCTCCCGTGCCAGCGGCAGCAGCCGCCGCTCGGCCTCACGCTCGCCCACCGAGTAGTTGATCTGGATGAAGTCCACCGGGTGGCGCGAGATCACCGCGGCGACCCGGTCGTGGGCGCCGGCGGTGTAGTGGGTGACGCCGATGTAGCGCACCCGGCCGTCGCGCTTCCAGGCCTGCAGGGTGTCGAGGTGGCTTTCCACGTCGAGCAGATTATGCACCTGCATCAGATCGAGGGCGCGAACGCGCAGCTTGCGCATCGAATCCTCCATCTGCGCGATGCCGTCGCTCTTGCCGCTGGTCCAGACCTTGGTGGCGACGAACAGCTTGTCGTGTAGCCCCAGGTCGGCGGCGAGGTCGCCGAGCACTTGCTCCGAGCGGCCGTACATGGGGGAGGAATCCACCAGCTTGCCGCCCAGCGCCACGAACTCGCGCAGCACTTGCGCCAGCGGCTCGCGCTCGCCTGGTGTGGCACCGACGTCGAAGGTCTGCCAGGTGCCCAGGCCGATCACCGGGACCGCCTCGCCGGAGGAGGGGATGCGGCGCGTATGCATCGACTCGGTGCCCGCGGCCGGTCCGCCGCGCGCGGCGGCCAGGGCTCGGGTCGCGGCCAGTCCGGCGCCGGCGGCGGCCAGAATGCGCAAGACGTTACGTCGGTTCATGGCGGTCATGACGCCTCCCTACCCGGAATCCGGTCAACAGCCAGAGCAATGCCGCCGGCAGGCCCAGCAGCGCCACCGCGTCCAGCCCGGCGCCGCGCAGCAGCGCCACCAGCCAGGCGCTGGCGGCGTCGTTGGCGCGGTACACCGCGGTGTCGATGAAATTCTTGGCCTTGTAGCGGCTCTCGGCGTTCACGGTGGTATAGATCATTTCCCGGCCGGGCCGCATCAGCGCGTAGTCACCGGCGCGGTGCAGGGTCTGGACCGCCGCCAGCGGCAGCGCGCCGCGCCAGGCGGTCAGCAGCGTCAAGCCGGTCAGGACCAGCGCCGGCACCAGCGACAGCGCCGCGCGCAAGCCGCTGCGCTGGACGATGCGGCGCGTGCCCAGCAGTTGCAAGGTCAGCGTCAGGGCGTTCACCGTTAGGTCGATGCCGGCGAAGAAGGCGGTGCGGACGCCGGAGTCGGCATAACGCCGGCCCACCGCGTCGGCCAGTTCGACGTACAGCACGGTGGAGACCGCGCTGTAGCAGATCACCAGCAGGGCGATTGCGCGCAGGTTCGGCAGCTTCAGCGTCAGCGATACGCCGGCGAGGATGGCGCCGCCGATCGGTCGCGCCGCCGCCTCGTCGCCGGCGCGAGGCGCGCCGCGGCGCAGGCCGGACAGGCAGAGCGCAGCGGCCGCCAGTAAGGCCGCCGAGCAGAGCAACAGCACGGCGGTGTCGACATGCCGCGCCAGCGCCGCGGTGAGCGCCGGTCCGGCCAGGGCGCCGACCGTGCCGCCGGCGGCGATGTAACCGTACAGCCGGTGCGATTGCTCGGTGGAGAACGAGTCGCTGACCTTGCTCCAGAACAGCGAAACGACGAACAGATTGAAGACGCTGAGCCAGATGAAGAACGCCGCGGCCGCCGCCGTGCCCGCGCCGGCGGCGAAGGCCGCGGCGAAGCCGAGCAGATTGGCGATGACGAAGCCGTACACCGCGGGCAGCAGGCGGGCGCGGCGTACCCGCTTCACCACCGCGCCGAACAGCGGCACCGTGACCAGGGTGAATACGAAGGTGCCGGTGAACAGCCAGTGCAGGTGCTCCACCCCGGTCTGCACGCCCATGGTGTCGCGCACTGGCCGCAGGATGTAGTAGCTGCACAGCAGCAGGAAGAAGCCGCCGAAGGCCAGCGCCACCGAACTCAGCTCGCCCGGCCGCAACCCGCGCCCGGGAGGCTCCGGCGCCGCTGCCGGGCCGCTCATCGGGCAGCACGCGCGGCGGCCAAGTTCAGCGCGCCTCCACTTCCCGCGCCAGGCGCTCCATCGCCTCGGCGAACGCCGACCAGCCGCGGTCGGCCGGCCGTACCTTGAGCTGCCGCCAGAGTCTCAGCGCTTCGAGCAATGCCGGCGTGGGCACCAGCGCCCTGGTCTGCCAGTCGGCCGGATCGAACTGTAGCCCGGAGATCGGGCAGTCGGGACCGCTGATGCAGCGGACGCTCTCGTTCGCCTCCTTCGGCGGCTGTCCGCAGAAGGGGCAGTTCAGCAAATCGCTCACGTCCATCGCTCTCCCGAATTCTTGGTCGCGGACGCCGCGCGCCGCTGTGCCGGTGCGCTGCGCCAAGTTCATTAGGTAAGGCCGGAATCGGTGAGGTCGAACGTTCGGGAGCGGGGCGCGCCGCCGGGCCGGATTGGGATGACACGGTTAGGTAACGAGCGGAGTGAGCGTGAGACACTACCTTTCGCCTCGCCCGGTTTCGGGGAAAACGAAGTTTCGGGACGAAGCCTGTTGGGGGCGCCGTTGGTGTCCGCGGAGTTCGCAACACACGGCAGCAATCGCGCGTCCGTGCAACCGGGACTCATTCCTGCGACGCCACTTCCTGCGTCGCCGTCAACAGCAGCGCCTCGTAGTCGCGGGCGCGCTCGCGCACCCGGCGCAGGTACCTGGCGGTTTCCGACGGCGCCGAGCGCTCGAGCGCGGCCTCCAGGGCGGCGAGGTTGGCCGGTGTCTTCACCCGCCGCAGCACGTTGCCCACGCCCCAGTTGTACGAGGCCAGTACCAGCGCCTGCAGTAGCGTGGGATCCTCGACGTGGCTCCAGTAATGGTCCTTGAGCATGCGCAGATAGGCGGCGCCGAGGCGGATGTTGGTGTCCGGATCGAGCAGTTCGGATTCGGTGGGGACGCGCTTTTCGCCGGTGAGGAAGGCCCAGGCGTCGGCGCCGGCATATTCCGGGATCAGCTGCATCAGGCCGAGGGCGTTGGCGCCGCTGCGGGCGGCGGGGTCGAAACGGCTTTCGGTGTGGATCACCGCCAGCAGCAGCGCTTCGGGCAATTCGAATTCCCGTGCCCAGCGCCGAACGCTGTCCAGGTAGGGAGAGGCCGGTGCCAGCGGGTGGTCCGCGGCCAACGCCGGCGGCAGGGTGGCGGCCGCTGCCGCGGAAGGGGCGGGCTGTGCCGGCGGTTCGGGCGTGAGCAGGTGGCCGGTCAGCGGACCGTATTGCCAGTTCAGGACGGTCGGCTGCGTCGGCAGGCGCGGCCAGACCAGTTCGGCGATCGCATGCTGGTGATCGGCAGGCGAGCAGGCGCGGCAGGGCGCGGGTGTCGCGCTCGCATGCGCGCTGCCGCAGGCAGCGGCCGCGATCAGGACGAGCCCGAGACGGTGTCGGCGGGGCAGGAAATTAGATACGCACCGACCTACTAGGGGAATTCCCAGGGCAGCGAACGAAGCCGGATCGCGCATAGCCTGATTCCTGTTGTTGTTTCCGCCGGGGCATGCGTAAGCTGTGATTGTTCCGATTCTCTTGGGGGCATTTCGCGCGGATGCCAGGTCGCTGACGCGGATTTCGCGCTCGATATCCGTGTGCACGCTACGGCGCTTCCCGGTCTTGGCATGGATCGGGAGGGAACGGCAGGTGGTGACCGATGGTCCATGACTTATGGCGGACGTCGTCGCAACGAGGCGTTCGAGGGCACGGGGGCTGAGTTCTCGTAAGGGGGTTACCTATGAGCAACGACGTGCAAGAGATCCTGGACAAGTACGAGGACTGGGAGGACGTGCTGGGGCGGCCGCTGCGCGAGATCGTCGCCGACATGCAGGCGGTCGACAGCGAAGCCCTGTCCCTGGTGTCGGGCGATACGGAACACAGCCTGCACGGCGGCCTGATCCTGCTGCGCGGGCGTCATACCCAGCGCTTGCTTTCGGTGCTGAATCAGGAAATCGACCGGATCCGCGAAGAGGAGGCTGGCGCGCCGGAAGGCCAGACGCTGCACTAGCGCGGCTTGCGCGGGCTGAAAAAAAGGGCGGCCACTGTGCCGCCCTTTTTCGTGCAAATTCTCGGTACGGCGGGCTTGGAGAGCCGGACCAATCGGTCGGCTACCCGGGATCGTCGCTCTGATTCCGATCGAGTCCGGATAAAGCGAGCGGAGGGACCGCGTTGTCGATGGCGAGGGAACGCAGAACGCCGGTGCTCAATGACAGCGACGATCTCCGAAACGGCGAAGGCGTGCCAGCGGTCTGGCGGCGTATAGCCGCGGGTCCACCCCCTATCCCACACCCCGCTCGATCGGTTACGGTCCTGCTCTCCGCGCCCGCTGCCGCGGCCGCTCACCACAACGACACCGAGGAGAGAGTTGATGAGCTACGAGTGCTTCGACGTCACCATCGAGAACAAGATCGCGCACATCGTTCTCAACCGTCCCGAGAAGCGCAATAGCATGGTGCGGGCGTTCTGGGAGGAGCTGCCGCGCATCGTCCGCGACATCGACGACAACGCCCGCGCCCGGGTGATCGTGATCTCCTCCACCGGTCCGCATTTCAGCTCGGGGTTGGACGTGAGCGTGTTCTCCGGCCAGGGCGGCGACGACGCCGCCAGCCGCCGGCTGGCCGGCCTGAAGTTCTACGAGAACGTGAAGCTGATGCAGGAGACCTTCTCCTGCCTGGAGCGCTGCCGCATTCCGGTGCTGGCGGCGATCCAGGGCGGCTGCATCGGCGGCGGCGTGGATCTGATCACCGCCTGCGACATGCGCTACGCCACCGCCGACGCCTTCGTCACCATCTATGAAATCAACATCGGCATGACCGCCGACGTCGGCACCTTCCCCCGCATCTTCAAGCTGATCCCCGAGGGCGTGGCGCGCGAGCTGGCCTATACCGGCCGGCGCATGCCCGCCGCCGAGGCGCAGGCCGTGGGCCTGGTGAACCGGGTGTTCCCGGATCAGCAGACCATGCTCGCCGAGGTCATGGCCATCGCCCGCGAAATCGCCGCCAAGCCGCCGCTGGCCATTTACGGCTGCAAGCGCATGGCCAACTACGCGCGCGACCATTCCACCGCCGATGGCCTCGACTACATCAGCATCTGGAACGCCAGCATGCTGCAGAGGGAAGAAATCCTGGAGGCGATGCGGGCCAACGCCGAGAAGCGCCCCGGCGAGTTCGTCGACCTGCCGCCGGCGCGTCCCGTATTGGGAAATTAAGAAATAAATAATGCGAAAGCCGCCAGGAATGGCGGCTTCGACGGATCGGTTTTCCGGCTGGATCTTTGCCTTTATACTCTCGCCGCCCGCGAAAAGCGGGCGCGATTGTTCATGAAAGATGGCGCAGGGATCTGCAAAAAATATAAATAAGGAATAACCGATATGAACCGTCGACAGTTCATTGCCTTTCTGCCGGGCTTAATGCTCGCTCCCGGCCTCGCGCACGGCTTCAAGCTGGGCGGCCTGATCGAAGCCGCCAAGGACGCCGGCAGCGCGCTGACCCTCAGCGACGAAGACGTGCGCCGCTACGCGGCGCAGATGGCCGCGCACATGGATAGCCAGGCGAACATCGCTCCGCCCGAGCACGAATACGCGAAGCGCCTGGCCGCTCTAACCAAGGGTCTGGAACAGGACAACGGCCTGAACCTGAATTACAAGGTTTACCTCACCGATGAGGTGAATGCGTTCGCCATGGCCGACGGCACCATCCGCTTTTATAGCGGCCTGCTGGATATGATGAGCGACGACGAAATCCGCTACGTCATCGGCCATGAAATCGGCCACGTTCATGCCGGCCATACCCGCGCGCGCATGCAGACCGCGCTGGCCACCAGCGCCACGCAGAAGGCGGTGGCGTCGTCCGGCACCCGCGCGGCGGCGCTGGCCGAATCCGAGTTGGGCGATCTGATCGCCAAGGTGGTGTTGGCGCAGCACTCGCAGAGCAACGAACGCGACGCCGACGATTACGCCCTGGCGTTCATGGGGCGGCGCGGCTTCGACCGGCGCGCGGCGGTGTCGGCGCTGGAGAAGCTGGACAAGCTCTCCGGTGGTGGTGGCGGCGGCTGGCTGTCCACCCATCCGTCGCCGCGCGAGCGCGCCGAGCGGATGCGCACTCAACTGGTCTGAGCCGCGGCAAGCCGGTAATCGTCGCGCCGTCCCCGCTGACGGCGCGTATCGCGCAGCTGTTATGCTCGGCCGTCGTCGAGTCAGCCGCGTGCCTTGTTCGTGAACCACCCCGATACCAACGCCACCGTTATCGCCGCCGAGCGGCCGCCGGCGCTTTCCGTGTCGCTGGTGCTGAGCGTGTTCCTGCCGTTCGCGGCGGGCTATTTCCTGTCCTACCTGTTTCGCACCATCAACGCGGTGATCGCGCCCGATCTGGTGGCCGATGCCGGCCTCAGCGCCAGCGCGCTGGGGTTGCTCACCAGCGTCTATTTCCTCGCCTTCGCGCTGCTGCAACTGCCGCTGGGGCTGGTGCTGGACCGGTTCGGGCCGCGTAAGGTGGCGGCCGGGCTGCTGCTGGTGGCGGCGCTCGGCAGCCTAGTGTTCGCGCTCGCCCAGGGCGCGGCCGGGCTGACCGTGGGCCGCGCCCTGATCGGCGCCGGCGTGTCCTGCTGCATGATGGCCAGCTTCAAGGCGTTCGCGTTGTGGTTTCCGCCGCGGCGGCTGCCGCTGGTCAACGGTTGCCTGCTCGCCTGCGGCGCCTTGGGGGCGCTGGCGGCGACCGCGCCGACCCAATGGCTGCTGGGCATGAGCGGTTGGCGCGCCCTGTTCGTCGGCCTGGCGCTCGCCACGCTGCTGGCGGCGGTGGCGGTGCATCGCTTCGTCCCCGAGCACGACGAGGCGCCCGGCCACGTCAGCCTGCGGGCGCAGTTGGCGGGGTTGGGCGGCATCTTCCGCGACCCGGTGTTCTGGCGGGTGGCGCCGGTGGCGGCGATCTCCTCGGGCGCGTCGCAGTCGGTGCTGGGGCTGTGGGCCGGGCCGTGGCTGCGCGACGTGGTCGGCCTCGGCCGGGTCGAGATCGCCGACCATCTGCTGATCAGCGCCGCCGCCATGGGGGTGGGGTTCCTGACCATGGGCGCGCTCACCGAGCGGCTGAGCCGGGCCGGGATCAAGCCGCTGTGGGTGGTGGGCGGCGTGATGAGCGGTTTCATGCTGATGCTGGCCGTGCTGGCCGCCGGTGTCACCGCGCAGCTGTCCTGGCTGCTGATCGGCCTGGGTTTTCTCGCCACCGGCGCCAGTCTGAACTATGCCCTGCTGTCGCAGCACTTCGGCCGGCAGCTGGCCGGGCGGGCCAATACCGCGCTCAACCTGCTGGTGTTCGTGGCCGCGTTCGCCATGCAGTGGGCGGTGGGCGTGGTCATTGGCTGGTGGGAGGATCCGCTGACGCAGCAATACGCCGCCGTCGGCTACCGGGTGGCGTTCGGCTCGCTGGCCGGCATGCAGGCGCTGGCGTTGCTGTGGCTGGTCGGGCGGGGTGGGGACATCGAGGGGGGAGAATATGCGAGATGAACCGCGCGCCTTCGTGCGGCTAAGAGCGCTGGTGGCGGCTTGCCTGCTGGCGCTGTCGCTTCCGTTGCCGGCGACGGCGGCGGCTCCGGAGTTCGGTTTCGAGGTGGTGGCTTTTCACCCGCACGATCGCCGGGTGTGGACCCAGGGGCTGCTCCACGACGGTGCCGGCGACATCATGTGGGTCAGCGGCGGGCGCTACGGTCGTTCGACGCTGCGGCGGGTGGAGCTGGCCAGCGGCCGCGTCCTGGCCGAGCGGCGCCTGCCCAAGCCGTTGTTCGCCGAGGGCATCGCCCGCGTCGGCGACGAGATCTTCCAGCTCACCTGGCAGGAGCAGGTGGCTGTCGTCTACGATGCCGCCACGCTCGAGCCGCGGCGCGAGTTCCGCTACGACGGCGAAGGCTGGGGGCTGACCACCTTGGGCGACGAACTGGTGTTCAGCAACGGCAGCAGCGAGTTGTCGTTCCGCCGGCCTAGCGACTTCGCCGTGCTGCGCCGGGTCGAGGTCCGCGACGGCGATACCCTGGTGGCCGGACTGAACGAACTGGAGGCCATCGGCGGTGCGATCTTCGCCAATGTCCATCCCACGCCGCGCATCGCGCGGATCTCGCCACGCACCGGCGCGGTGACGGGCTGGCTGGATCTGTCCGAGCTGGTGCGCCAGGTCGAGCAGCGCGGCGGAGCGAAGGTGAACGTGGTCAACGGCATCGCCTACGATCCGGCGCGGCGGCGCGTGTTCGTCACCGGCAAGTATTGGCCGGCGATCGTGGAGATTCGCAGCCCGATCTTCGTGCCGTCGGACTGAGCCGACGTCGGCCGCGGCGGCGCCGGCGTTCCGCACGCCCCGCTCGTCGCCGCGAGCGGGGCTTGTCCTTCTTCCGACTTTTCGCCAATCTTTCGCGCCGCACGCGCTCTAGGGACAGACGTATTCCTCGCCACGAAGGAGAATCTGTCCTGTTTACCATCCTCAACATCCTCGCTCCGATCTTCCTGGTGATCGCGCTCGGCTGGGGGCTTACCCGCGCCGGTTTCCTGTCGCCGCAGGCGCTGCAGGACATCAACCGCCTGACCTACTGGGTCGGTCTGCCGTCGGCGATGTTCCACCGTATCGCCGCCGCCAGTCCGGAGATCGGCGCGGTCGCCGATCTGCTGCTGGTGGGGTGGGGCGCGACGCTGCTCGCCATCGCCATCGCGGCGGGCACGGCGCGCTTGCTGCGCATGCCGGCCACCTCGCACGGCACCTTCATCCAGGGCGTGTTCCGCGGCAATCTCGCCTTCATCGGTCTACCGGTGGTGCTGTACGCCTTCGCCGCCGCCGGCGAGTCCAGCGGCGAAGCCGAGGTCACCGCGCTGCTGGCGCTCGGTCCGATGATGATGCTGTACAACGTGATGGCGGTGCTGGTGCTGTTGTTTCCGGGCAACCACGCCCACCGCGGCGGCGGCCTGGCGTGGACAGTGGTCAAGGGGCTGCTGACCAATCCGATCCTGTTGTCCTGCGTCGCCGGCCTGGCGATGTCGCTGTCCGGCGTCGCCTTGCCGTCCACGGCGCAACGCACGCTGTCCGTGATCGGCCAGATGGCGCTGCCGCTGGCGCTGATCTGCATCGGCGGCACGCTGCACACCACCCGCATCCAGGGCAGCCTGGGCTGGGCGGTCGGCGGCGCATTGATGAAGGTGGCGATGGTACCGGCGATTGGGATGCTGCTGGCGTGGTGGGTCGGCCTGTCGGCGGACCACACCCGCATCGTGATGATTCTGCTGGCCTGCCCGACCGCCTCGGTGTCGTACGTGCTGGTGCGCCAGCTCAGGGGCGACGAGGCGCTGGCATCGAGCATCGTGGTGCTCGCCAACGTGCTGGCGGTACCGGCGATGGTGGTGGTGCTGGCACTCACGGCGTGACCGGCCGAAGCCGGTGAATTCAACGCGCCGGTCGCGGCGAGGCTGCCGCGACCGGCTTTCCCGCGCTTAGTCCACCAGCGCCTGATACACCAGCGAGCGCAGCTCGCGCCGCAGCGGGAAGGTGGAGGAGGGAGCGAGCTGCGCCATCTGCAGCACGATCAGGTCCTCCACCGGATCGATCCAGAACTGGGTGCTGGCCATGCCGTGCCAGAAGTACTCGCCCGGCGAGCCCATGGTCTGGGCCTTGGCCGAGTCGAGCACCACGGTGAAGCCCAGGCCGAAGCCCATGCCTTCGCCGGGCGCCTCGTTGAAGAAGCGCGCTTGCCCCATGTCGGCCAGGCTGCCGGGCAGGTGGTTTTGGGTCATGAACTCCACGGTCTTGCGGCCGAGCAGGCGCTGGCCGTCCAGCTCGCCCTTGTTGCGGAGCATGCGGCAGAAGCGCAGATAGTCGGCGATGGTGGAGGTCAGTCCGCCGCCGCCGGAGAGCGTGCCGCCCGGCTGCGCGAAGTTGCCGTTCGGCGGATCGGCCAGCTTGATGCCGCCCTTGGGTTCCATGTGCAGCTGGTCGGGACGGACGCCGTCCATCGGTGTCGGCCGCACGCTGCCGGGAGCCGGGACGTACAGTGCGGCGAAACGGTCGAGCTTGTCGGCGGGAACGACGAAGCCGGTATCGACCATGCCCAGCGGCTGGAAGATGCGCTCGGCGAAGAAGCGGTCCAGGGGCTGGCCGGAGATCGCCTCCACCAACCGGCCCAGCACGTCGGTGGACACGCCGTAGTGCCAGCGGCTGCCCGGGTGGAACAGCAGCGGCAGCCGCGCCAGGCGCTGGGTGACCTCCGCCAGCGTGCCGGTGCGGCCGGGGTAGCGGATCTTGTGCTCGCGGTACAGCGCGTCGACCGGCGAGTTCATCATGAACTCGTAGGTCAGACCCGAGGTGTGGGTGAGCAGCTGGCGCACGGTGATCAGCGAGCGCGCCGGCTCCAGCCGTGGGTGGTCCAGATCGCCACCGGTCCACACCTGCATCTCGGTGAACTCGGGCAGGAACTTGGCGATCGGCTCGTCGAGCTGGAAGCGGCCCTCCTCGTACAACATCATCGCCGCCACGCTGGTGATCGGCTTGGTCATCGAGTAGATGCGGAAGATGGTGTCCGCCGCCAGCGGCTTGCCGGCTTCCACGTCCGCCAGCCCGACCGCCTCGAAGAAGGCGTTGTCGCCGCGACGGTTGATCAACACGCTCACGCCGGGCAGGCGTTGTCGCTCGACCTGGGAACGCATCCACGCCGAAACGCGCTGCAGGCGCTTGGCGCTGAGGCCGACGCTGTCGGGGCTTACCAGATCGAACACGGCGAATCTCCTGTTTATTTTTTTGATCCGGGTCTTATGCCACAGCCGCCGGCCGAGCGGCTAGCCGCCGCGCCGCAGCCACGCCAGCGCGCCTTGGCCGGCGGCGCGGCCGCTGGCGAAGCAGGCGGTGAGCAGGTAGCCGCCGGTCGGCGCCTCCCAGTCGAGCATCTCGCCGGCGCAGAACACGCCGGGCAGCGCGCGCAGCATCAGCTGCCGGTCGAGCGCTTCGAAGCTGACGCCGCCGGCGCTGCTGATGGCCTCGTCCAGCGGGCGCGGCGCCAGCAGCGGCACCGGCAGCGCCTTGATGAGCGCGGCCAGCCGCGCCGGCTCGGCGAAATAGTCGGGCAGGGCGAACTCGCGCAGCAGCGCCGCCTTGACGCCGGTGAGGCCGGCGCGCCGGCGCAGATGATTGGCCATCGAGTCCTTGCCGCGCGGCCGGGACAGATCGGCGGCCAGGCGCCGCTCGTCCTTGCCCGGCGCCAGGTCGAGCCGGAGCACGGCCTCGCCGCGGGCGGCGAGGGAATCGCGCAGCGGCGCCGACAGCGCGTACACCAGGCTGCCCTCGATACCGGTGGACGACACCACGAATTCGCCTTGCCGGCTATGCACCACGCCGGTGGCGTCGGTGTGGCGCGCGACCACCGCCTTCACCGGCTCGCCGGCGAAGCGCTGGCGGAAGAACTCGCTCCAGGCGACGTCGAAGCCGCAGTTGGCCGGCTGCAGCGGCGCGACCTCGACGCCGCGCGCCCGCAGCAGCGGCACCCAGGCGCCGTCGGAGCCGAGCCGCGCCCAGCTGCCGCCGCCCAGCGCCAGTACCAGCGCGTCGGCATGCACGGCGCGCTCGCCGTCGGGGCCGGCGATGCGCAGCGCGCCGTCGTCGTTCCAGCCGAGCCAGCGCTGCCGGACGTGCAGCGTCACCCCGGCCTCGCGCAGCCGGCGCAGCCAGGCGCGCAACAACGGCGCGGCCTTCATGTCGGTGGGAAACACCCGGCCGGAGCTGCCGACGAAGGTTTCCACCCCTAGGCCGTGCACCCAGGCGCGCAGCGCCTCGGGTGGAAATGCCTCGATCAGCGGCGCCAACCGCTCGCGCCGCGCGCCGTAGCGGCGGAGGAACGGCTCCAGCGGTTCGGAGTGGGTGATGTTCATGCCGCCGACGCCGGCCAGCAGGAACTTGCGCCCCAGCGACGGCATGGCGTCGAACAGTTCCACCCGCGCGCCGCCCGCGGCGAGGACTTCGGCCGCCATCAATCCGGCGGGGCCGCCGCCGATGACCACGGCGCGGCGGGCATGTGGAGTGCTATTCGTCATCGGAACCTGTTGGCGACCGGCGCAAGCCGAATAGTGTACCCGGCGCCACGCCGGGGCCGTCTACGGCTTACGCCGGAGGCTGTGTCCGGCTAAGATGCCGGCTGTCGTTGGTCCCCGCCGGCTTACGACACGGCGCTCGCCGCCGAGCCCACCGTTCCGCTCGGATGTCGAAGCCGCAGAACAACGCTGTATGGACCACTCGATGCAACACCGGACCGCAGACCGCGATCCCGCCACCGCCCGCTTCGCCACGCTAGCCACCGTGCTGGCGATCTTCACCACCATTTTCGCCAGCAATCTGCCGACGCCGCTGTACGCGGTATGGCAGGCGCAATGGCAGTTCTCGGCGACGGTACTCACCGCCGTGTTCGCGGTGTACGTGCTGGGGGTGATCGCCACGCTGCCGACCGTGGGCCCGCTGTCGGATCTGGTCGGGCGGCGTCAGGTCATGATCCCGGGGCTGGCGTTCATCGCGCTCGGCGGCGTGGTGTTCGCGCTGGCCCAGAATCCCTATTGGCTGGCCATCGGCCGGCTGTTCACCGGCATCGGCACCGGCGTGGTCACCGGCGCCGCCACCGCCGCCCTGGTCGAGCTGGATCCGGCCGGCAATCGCGCCCGCGCCGCCACCGTCTCCGCCCTGTGCCTGACGGCCGGTGCCACCTGCGGTCCGGTGTTCAGCTCGGCGGCGCTGCGTTTCATGCCCTGGCCGACGGTGCTGCCGTTCGTGGTGGTCACCGCGCTGGCGCTGGCGGCGATCGGCTTTCTGCTGCGGGTGCGCTGGCCGCGGGGCGTGGGCCGGCGTCAGGAAGGATTCCAATTGCGCTACTGGCGGCCGCAGCGATTGTCGGTGCCGCGCGAGATCCGCGGCGGCTTCGCCTTCGCTGCCGCCGCGGTGGCGCTGGGGTGGTCGGCGGGCAGCCTGTACGGCGCGCTCGGCCCGTCGCTGGCGGTGGAGCTGGTCGGCATCCAGGACCGCGCGTTGGCCGGTCTGTACGCCGCCGGCTTCCAGCTGGTGGGCGGGTTGGGTCAGTTCGCGCTGCGGCGGCGCTCGGCGCTGAGCATGCTCACCATCGGCCCGGCCTTGCTGGCGGGTGGCATGCTGGTATCGGTGCTGGGCATCGCGTTCGCCTCGCCGCCCATGTTCACGCTGGGAACCGTGCTGACCGCATTGGGTGGCGGCGCCACCTCGGTGGGCAGCGTGGCGATGGTCAGCATGGTCGCGCCGGAGTCCAAGCGCGGTGCCGTGATCTCGGCGTTCTACATCGTTGCCTACCTGACCATGGCATCGGTGGTACTGTCTGTTGGCGTCACCAGCGATTTGATCGGATTGAAATGGACCATGGTCCTGCTCAGCGCGGTCATCACCGTGGCCGCGGCCGCGCTGATCCGAGCCTGCCGCCGTCTCGACCCGTCACGGGCCGCGGCGGCGACCAGCGAAACGCCGGCGTCGGCGGATGCCTGACTATCAGAGCAACCACAATCACAACCACAACATCGAAGGAGAGCACCCATGCTGGCAATCGTTGCGAAACTCAAGGCTCAACCGGGCAAGGGCGCGGAACTGGCCGCGCGCATGGCCGAGATCGCCGTCAAGGTCCGTACCGAGCCGGGTAACCACGCCTACGCCGTGCATCAGTCCAGCGCCGATGCCGACGTGGTCATGATCTACGAGCAGTACACCGATCAGGAGGCGCTCAACGCGCACCGTCAGCACATGAAGGAGCTGGGCGTCGACCTGTCCGGCTTGCTGGCCGGCCGGCCCGAGCTGGAGTTCTTCGACGTACGCGGCTGAGCCGGACAGCGCTGATCCGGCCATGTTCGGGCGCCACGCTCCTTGGTGGGCGTGGCGCCCGGGCTGTGAATGTCGCCTTGCGGCGGTGTGGCGGAGGGCGCGGCGCGCCCTGCGTGGAAGACGGGTCGTTCCCGGTCAGGGCGATCTCAAGGCTCGAGCGAGCCGGTGATCGACGCCCGCTGCGAGATCTCGATCCAGTTGCCGTCGGGGTCGCGCACGAACGAGATACGCGCGGTGCTGCCCAGCGTCACCGGCGCACGGCCCTCGCGGCCGCCGCCGGCCAGCACCGCCTGGTGCGCCTCGTCGGTCTTGAATACCTGCACGGTGATGTAGCGGTAGCCCGCGCCTTCCAGCGTCGCCTCGGACGGCGCCGCCGGGTCGTGTTCGAGCAGCAGCACGCTGTCGCCGCACAGGAAGGCGTCGTCGTGCCCGGGCAGTGGCGCCAGGCCCATGGCGTCGCGGTAGAAGCGCGCGTGCGCCGCAGCGTCGCGCACCCCCAGCCGCAGCCCTATCCGGCTGACGCCGAAGCTGCCGGGCGGCACCAAGCGCACGCGGTTACCGTCCGGATCCACCAGTTCTCTTGGCGCATCCAGCCCGTCGCGGGCGATGAGCAGTTCGCGGTAGCCGCTGGGGCCGTTGCCGGGCAGCGGATCGCGGGCGTGGTTGATCTTGAGCACCGAACCGAGCAGCTCGTGGCGATGCTGGCGGACGCCGCCGCCCAGCGGCAGCATGTGGTCGAAGCGCAGTCCGACCTCCTGCTGCCAGAACGCGCACATGGCGTCGAGTTGGTTGGTGAACAGGCCGATGTCTATATGAGGTTTTGCTAATTTCATGCGCGCAGCAGAGCATTCCACCGGCTCCGCTGTCAATCGGTCGAACGTACTCGATGTGGTCCGACCGGGCGCGGGGCGCTAGGTGCCCAGCCACAGCCAGCCGAGCAGCGCCAGCAGCGTCAGCGCCAGCACACCGCAGACGGCGAGCAGCGCGCGGCTGCGCACACGCAGGATTTCCACCGCCTCGACCAGCCGCTGATCCTGCTCCGCCAGTGCCTCGATCAGCGCGGAGGACGCCGCTTGCTGTGCCCGCAGCGCGTTCAGCGCCTGCTCGGCCGCTTCCAATCGAGCGCGCATGGCGTCCAGGTCTTCGGCGGCGGCGGGTGGCGTCTGATGCGGTGTGGCGGCGGCGGGCACCTCGGCGGCGCGGGTGTTGCTCAACAGCGTTCTGGCGCCGCGCACGATCAAGGGCGCGGCCTCGATGACGTGAGGCCAGGGAATCGCCTTGAATGCGGCCAGCCAACCGATCGCCACGTTCGCTGCTCTCCGTTGCGGCGTGACCGCCGGCGTCATGCGCGGCGGTGACAAGAAAGAGATGGTGGTTGCCGGCGCGGATAGGGACGGGCGGACGCTAGGGGAGGTCCTGGTGGGTGCCGCCGCGGCGTCGAGCTACAGCGCGTCCTCGGCGTTCTCGCGCCGGCGGGCCGCTTCCTCGCGGGCGGCGGCGATCTCGCGCAGCACGGCGGCGACATCGGCGGCGTGCTCGTCGGCGTCGAACTGGCCGGTCAGCGTCATGCCCGGTTGCAGGCTGCCGGCTTGGTAGTGGGCCCAGATCTCGGCGCCGTAATCGCTGTCCAGCAGTGCCGGCGCGAACCGGCCGAAATAGGCCGTCATGTTGTCGACGTCGCGCAGTAGCAGGCGCCGCGCGCCGTTGTTGCCTGCGGCGTTCACCGCCTGCGGCAGGTCGATGATCACCGGCCCGTCCACGCCGACCAGCACGTTGTATTCCGACAGGTCGCCGTGGATCAGGCCGGCGCAGAGCATGCGCACGATGTCGGCGATCAGCCGGCCGTGGTAGTCCAGCGCCAGCGCCGGGTCGAGCTCGACATCGTCCAGCCGCGGCGCGGCATGGCCGTCGGCGTCGGTCACCAGTTCCATCAGCAGCACGCCGTCGACGAACAGATGCGGCTTGGGCACGCGCACGCCGGCGTCGGCCAGGCGGTAGAGCGCGTCGACCTCGGCGCTCTGCCAGGCGGCTTCCATCTCCTGGCGGCCGTAGCGGGTGCCCTTGGCCATGGCGCGGGCGCGGCGGCTATTGCGGACCTTGCGCCCCTCTTGGTACTCGGCGTGGCCGCGGAAGCCGCGCTGTTCCGCCTCCTTGTACACCTTGGCGCAGCGCACCTCGCCGCCGGCGCGGACGACGAACACAGCCGCTTCCTTGCCGCTCTTGAGGGGGCGGATCACCTCATCCACCAGTCCGTCGCGGACCAGCGGCTCGAGTCTTTTCGGGATCTTCATGGCGGCAAGGGCCCTTGCTGAGGCGATGCCGCCTACGATAGCGCGCCCCGGCCCCTGGCGGGTGGGATCGTGTCGCGGTTCCCGCCGTCGCGCGGTGGGCGCGCCGGGCGGAACCGGCTAACCTGAGCGCCATACCGTCAAGGAGTCTCCAATGCCATCGATCAAGCTCGACATCGTCTCGGACGTGGTTTGCCCCTGGTGCGTGATCGGCTACAAGCGCCTGCAACTGGCCATGCAGGAACTGGCCGGCGAGATCAGTTTCGAGATCGACTGGCATCCGTTCGAGCTCAACCCGCAGATGCCGCCCGAGGGCGAGGACGGCACCGAGCACCTGATGCGCAAATACGGCATCAGCGCCGAGCAGGTGGCGGAGAATCGCGAGCGCATCGCCGCGACCGGCCGCGATCTCGGCTTCACCTTCCGCATGGGCGAAGGGCGGCGGATCTACAACACCTTCGATGCGCATCGGGTGCTGCACTGGGCGCGTGGCCAGGGCCGGCAGACCGAACTCAGCCTGGCGCTGTTCGAAGCCTATTTCAGCGGCGGCCAGAACCCGTCGGATCCGGCGGTGCTGCGGCGGGTGGCGGAGTCGGTCGGGCTGGACGGCGAGGAGGTGGCGAGCATCGTCGCCGGCGACCGCTACGCCCGGGAAGTGCGGGAGGAGGAGGAGCGCTATACCTCGGCCGGAATCCACGCGGTGCCGGCCTACATCATCAACGGCCAGTACCTGATTTCCGGCGGCCAGGAACCGGCCACCTTCGTCAAGGCGTTCCGCCACATCGCCGGTCAGGGCTGACCAGGCATGCGGCCGCCTTACGACGCGCAGCTGGCCATCGCCGAACTGGCGCGGCGCGATCCGCCGCTGGGGACGCTGATCGAGCGGGTCGGCCCATACCGGCTCACGCTGCGCGACATGCGCAGCCCCTTCCTCGGCCTGTTGCGCGCCATCGTCTATCAGCAGCTGAGCGGCAAGGCCGCGGCCACGATCCACGGCCGCCTGACCGCGTTGTTCGAGCGCGGCGAGGTGACGCCGGCGGCGCTGCTGGCCATGCCGCCCGAGCGGCTGCGGGCGGCGGGGCTGTCGGCGGCGAAAGCGGCGGCCGCGTACGACTTGGCCGAGAAGACCCTCGCCGGCATCGTGCCCGACGCCGACGCGCTCACCGCCATGGCCGACGAGGAGATCATCGAGCGGCTGGTGTCGGTGCGCGGCATAGGCCGCTGGACGGTGGAAATGCTACTGATGTTCAACCTGGGCCGGCCCGACGTGCTGCCGGTGACCGACCTCGGCATCCGCAAGGGCTTCATGGTCACCTACGGCTTGGCCGCCATGCCCACGCCGAGCGCTGTGCGCTTGCATGGCGAGCGCTGGGCGCCGTACCGCTCGGTGGCGAGCTGGTATCTGTGGCGGGCGGTGGATCAAGTACTTTGAGACCGCGGGGAGTCGAGGCGAAAGGCATTCGCGGCGCAGCCACTTGTATGTTTATCCCCGGCAGGTCGGAAAGGGCTTGCCGGGGCGGAGGGACACAAGCCGCATCTCCCACAGAAGAAGGCGTTAGGCTTTCCCTATGTGTGGGGTTGGAAGCAAGGTGATGTATTTATTCCGGGCTTTTTCCGGACAAGACGCCCAACAACGCCAATCCGCCCCCCGGCCCTCCGAGCAAGCTTAAGACCCCTTGCCCTTCAGTAGATCGGCCAGTCCGGCCAGCCCCTTGTAGGTCGCTGTCGGCGCCTGCGCCTCGCCGCCGGCAGCGGTGGCGCCGTAGCGGGCGGCATCGACGTACTTGGCGTGCTCGTTGTCGTGGCAGTACAGGCACAGCAGTTCCCAATTGCTGCCGTCCGGCGGGTTGTTGTCGTGGTTGTGGTCGCGGTGATGGACCGTGAGTTCGCGCAGGTTGTCGCGGGTGAATTCGCGGCCGCAGCGACCGCACACCCAGGGATAGAGCTTGAGTGCCTGCTCGCGGTAGCCGCGCTCGCGCGCGGCGCGGCTGGCCTGCGCTTCGGCCACGACGCGGTCGAGGCGCGCGCTGTTGGGAGTGGAGTCGTTGCCGGCCAAGAGCACCTCCGGAATCGAATCGTGGCGGATTGTCACTATCTAGCGCCGGCACCGCGGCCGCTGCAAGCGTTCGTTTGATTCCGGCGCCGTCGACCAGAGATAGCGAAGGATAATGTCACGCGTCACCAGGACAGTGGCCATGAAAGGCAGTATCTGCGTCCTTCTCTCCATGGCGATGTTCGCGCCATCCTTCGCCCAGCAATCCGATGCGCCGCCGGCAGCCGCGCCAGTGTCCGCGGCGCAGCAAGCTCGGCAGGAGCAACAGCCGCGGCAGGAGCAACAGGTTCAGCAGGAGCAACAGGTTCAGCAGGAGCAACAGCCGGAAACCACGCAACAGCAGGACGCCGCCGAGGCGGGTGGGATGCCGCCATTGCGGCCGCCGCCGGTCAGTGCCGGACCGCCGTTGCAGCGGCAGGACGCCGGTGCGTTGGGCGATCGGTTCGACCAGCTGGACGCTAACCAGGACGGCGAGGTTACGGTGGAGGAGCGTGCCGCCGGGCAGGTTGCCAGCCCGGATCAGACCCTGCAGGCGCCCTGGGGGAGCACGTCCAGCACCGGTGTCGCCGGCGGCGATACCGGCATTTCACCGCTGGGCAGGAACGTGCCGAGCACTAGCATTGCCGGCGGCGATGTCGGTGCTCCGCCTGGTCCGGACGAACCGTCGACCAGTATTCCCGGCGGCGACGTCGGGCGGGAGCCGCTGCGCCAGGCCGGCGCGGGCTCCGACGAGTCGGGCGGCTGATCGGGGGGCCTAGAACAGCGGACTGAACAGGCGCGCGGTGTTCTCCAACGCCTTCCGGTACAGCGGTCGCCGCTCCCAGTCCCGCACGGTCAGGGTATCGCTGTGCTGTAGATAGCGCGCCTGCAGGCGTTGCAGCGCCTGATTGAGCGCCGTGTCGTACACCATCAGGGTGATTTCCTCGTTCAGCTCGAATGAGCGGATGTCGATGTTGCTCGAACCGATCAGCGCGATGGCGTCGTCGATGGTGACGTGCTTGGCGTGCAGGAAGCGGTCGCGGTACAGCCGAATGCCGATGCCGGCGTCGAGCAGCTGCTTGTAATAGGACTGCTGCGCCAGGATCACCAGCGGCTGGTCGGAGATCTTGGAGAGGATGACGAACACCTCGACGCCGCGCAGCACCGCGGTCTCCATCGCCTGCAGCAGCGGCGCGTCGGGAATGAGATAGGGCGTGGTGATCACCACCCGGCGGCGGGCGCCGTGGATCAGCGAGACCAGCAGGCGCTGCACGTTCTCGGTGGGGTAGAGCGGCCCGCTGGGCACTACCTGCGCCGCGGCGTCGCCTGCCAGTTGCGGTTGCGGGAAGATCTCGTCGTCGACTAGCAGGCGTTCGCACTCCAGGTACCAGTCGTGAACGAATACCGTCTGCAACTCGAGCACCGCCGGGCCGCGCACGCGCACCATCAGTTCGGCGCTGACCACACCCGGCGGCAGCTCGCCGTCGACGATGTTCTGCGAACCGGTATAGGCCACCGCGCCGTCGATGACGGCGATCTTGCGGTGATTGCGTAGATCGGCGCGGCCGCCGCCGCGGAAGTGCCCCATCGGCAGCATTACCTGCACCTCGATGCCGCTGTCGCGCATGGCCGGTACCAGCGTCCGCAGCGCCGAGAACGAGCCGGCCTCGTCCACCAGCACCCGGCAGCGCACGCCGCGCGCCGCCGCCTGCGCCAGCACTGAGGCGAAGCGGCGGCCGGTGCCGTCGTCGGCGAAGATGTAGAACATGAGGTGGACGTGATGACGGGCCGCGTCGATGTCCGCCGCCAGCCGGTCTAGGCTGGCGTTGTAGTCGTCGAGCAGCTCGATGTGGTTGCCGTCCAGCACCGGATGCCGGCCTAGACGTTGCGCTAGTTCCACCACCGTCACGGCTTCCGGGGCGAGGGCCGGCCGGATCCGGCGGGCCGCTTCATGCTCGGCCAGCCGCGCCGCGATCGGGGTGGTCGCTTCGCGCACCGCGCGGTCGCGTTGCCGTCGCTGCGGCGTCGGCTTCGGCGCGCCGATCAGGAAGAACAGCAGCAGCCCCAGCCAGGGTAGGTACAGGATCAGCAGCAGCCAGTCCTTGGCGGCCTCGGGGTGACGGCGGAACGGCACGATGAACAGCATGAGCAGCGCGGCGAGCCAGCCGCCCACGAAGAACCCCCAGAACAGGATCTGCTCGGACATCGATTCGCCATATTGTTGCGGATGCCATGGCGAATGAGGTGGGGATGAGCCGCGGGGCGCGAAAGCGGGCTAGGAGCCTCTAACGCGTAGATCGGGCGAACGCAATGCCGGCGGGTGGCGAATTGCCGAATCACGCGATTCGCCCCCATTTCCTGAAAAATGCAGGACCATCGCCATCATTCGGCCGCAACCGGCGTCTTTGCCGATCAGCCAGCCGCGCCGTCGCGGCGACCCGCTGCTGGAGGCGCGATGCGGTCCTTCCCTATCACCCCGGGCAGGAAGCCCAAGAACTGCAAAGGACAGCGCCATGCCAGAGCCGGAGTCTGTCGCGCATCACGAGAAGGGTCGCTACAAGGAGACCTGCGGCGCCTGCGGCGCGGTGTTCGAGGTCGTCGTCCTCGGCGGGCGAATGGCCAAGACCTCGCGCGAGGACCGTGAGGATTACGATTGCCCCGAGTGCGGGCACACCTACCACTGCCGCGGCACCGCGCCGCCGCGCGTCACCCTGCTGTCCGGCCGCACCGACGGCGGTGGCGATTAGAGGCTCTTAGCCGATTGTCTTCAGCCACTGGCGTTCTATTGCCACCGACTCGCTCTGGTCAGCCAGCCAGGCCTGCCCGTCCTGGATGGTGCAGCTGAGCTGCATGCCGCGCTGAGCCAGGCCGGTTAGGGCGCGCACGGTGGCAGCGGGCAGGTTGACCACGGCGAGGTTGTCCAAGCGGGCGAGCTTGCCGCCGATCTGGCTCCACCAGATGTCGGCGCTGTGGCCGCTATAGCTGTAGACATACACCTGCCCGGCCCGGCCGCAGGCGCGGCGGATGGATTTTTCGTCGGGCTGGCCGACGTCGATCCACAGTTCGACCGCGCCGGTGAGATCCTTCTGCCACAGCGCGGGCTCGTCGTCCGTGCTCAGGCCCTTGCCGAAGGTCAGGCGCTCGTGCGCGTGCAAGGCAAAGGCCAGCAGCCGCACCATCAGCCGCTCGTCGTTCTCGGAGGGATGACGGGCCAGGGTGAGGGTATGCGTTTGGTAGTAGTGCCGATCCATGTCGGCAACGCTCAGTTCAGCTTTGTATACGGTGGATTTCAGGGCCATCGCGCCGCCAAGGATGTATTGGGCCAGGAACGGGAGCATACACGCCGCGCGGGCAAAGAGCCTCTAATACCCCCCTGGCACGCCCGCGTCGCCTTAGAGGCGACTCGGTGGGCGATTCTATGTTCCGGCACAAGCCTGCATGTGCGGTTTGGGCGGCTAGTCGGTCTGTGGTGACTTCTTAAGCTTTTCCTGCGCCTTTCCCTGTGGGAGCGGCTGCGCCGCGAATGTCTTTTTCCAGTTTTCGCTAATGTTTCAAAGCGACGGCTTTGCGGCACTATCCGGGGCATGACCGGTTCTTGGCCTGCCGGCTTCGTTCCGAAGTTCGGCAAGTGAGCAGCGAAAGGCATTCGCGGCATAGCCGCTCCCACCGGGGGAGAACGCAGCTCCTTCTTTTGTGGGAGAGGCTCCGGAAGCGGCATGGCGTAGTTGCGCGCTCCTCATGTGGAGCGACCACAGCGCGTCGCGCGCGCCTAGCCCCGCGGCTTCCAGCGCCTCGCGCAGGCGCCCCAGAGGGGCTCTAAATCCGCAGCGAGGCGACAGGCAGCAAGGAACACGAATGGCTCAATGGATCATGAATACGATCAGCGCCGCCGGCTATGGCGGCATCGTGCTGCTGATGTTCGTCGAGAACGTGTTCCCGCCGATTCCGTCCGAGCTGATCATGCCTTTCGCCGGATACATGGCCGCGCAGCAGAAGTTCTCGGTGCTCGGCGTGGTGATCGCCGGCACGCTGGGGTCTGTGTTGGGCGCGTTGCCGCTGTACTACGCCGGGCGGCTACTGGGCGAGGAGCGGCTGCGGCGGCTGGTGGATAGGCACGGCCGCTGGTTGCTGCTCACCTGCGACGATCTCGATGCAGCCAAGGGCTGGTTCGAGCGCCGCGGCGCGGTCGCCGTGCTGTTGTGCCGGATGGTGCCCGGCGTGCGCTCGCTGATTTCCATACCTGCCGGCGTGGCCGGTATGAACATGCCGCTGTTCCTGCTGTTGACCATGCTCGGCAGCGCCGCCTGGAGCGCCGCGCTGGCGGGCGCGGGCTACGTGCTGGGGCAGCGCTTCGGTCAGGTGCAGGCGTATCTGGACGTGGTGGCCTGGACCGTCCTCGGCGGATTGCTGCTGGCCTACGTGGTGCGGGCGGTACGGATAGCTAGGAGGGAAGGCTAGGGTGCTGCCGCGGCCCTTTAGGCGTCGCCGACGCTGACGATTACCCGGCCGCTGCCGCCGCAGGTGGGGCAGCGCTGGTCGCCGAGGCGACCGCTGCCCTTGCAGTCGCGGCAGATGTGCTCGCCGGTCTGAAAGGTGCCGGCGGGTTCCTCGTCGCCCGGATTGATGGGACGGCGTGGCGTCGGCTCGTTTTCCCTGGGGTGCGTCATGTTGCTCGCCGGCCTCGGTCTGTTCCGCTCATTCCTCCGTGGTTGTGGCGGGAGGCGGGGGAATCAACGGCCTGGGCGGCGGGCACGGGCATGAAAAAACCCGGAGCCGTGGAACGGTTCCGGGTTTCTTCGACTAGCCGGGCACCCGGCGCAGTCTGCGCCGGGGAGCGAGCTCGTCGCTTACCAGCGAGCGCCGCCGCGCGGGCCGCCGGCCGGCTTGCGGTCTTCCGCTTCGTTGATACGCAGGCTGCGGCCGCCGAGCTGCTTGCCATTCAGCGCCTGAATGGCGGCGTCGGCGTCCTGGGCCGCCATCTTGACGAAGCCGAAGCCGCGGGGACGGCCGGTCTCGCGATCCGTCATCAGACGGACGGAGTCGACGTCACCGAAAGCGGCGAACAGGTCGCGGACCTCGTCTTCGGTGGCGGTGAAGGGCAGGTTGCCGACGTAGATGGACTTCATGTGTTCTCGTTCACTCGATCAAAGGCGGCGCCCGCTGAATTCGGGTTGCCGCGCGTGGTTTGTGGCGCACCCGACACGCGCGTGACCCGAGGGACGGCATGACCGGAGAGCCGGTACGGTCGAAACCCGTCGTGTTCGGAATCCAGGGAAGGTTGAGGCGGGGAGCCTCGGGACCGGCAGGGATTGCAGAAGCGGAAAGGAGACGAACCAGGCACACACCATACAGGGTGGCTGGGGGAAAAGCAAACGCCTTCGTGGAGGGCCGGCCGCGAGGTCGCGACCGGCCGGCGCCAAGCCGATGGCCGCTAACGGCCTCTAACAAGCCCCTGGCGCGCCTTGCCCACCGGGTCGCCCCCCAGGCGACGCGGGTATGCCAGCGTTTCGTTGGAGGCTCTAAAGTTCCGGGCGTACCGCCGCGGCGGCGGCGATGGCCTTGGCCTTGGCTTCCTCGATGTCGCCGCCCAACGCCAGCGCCACGCCCATGCGCCGTTCGCCCCGCACCTCGGGTTTGCCGAACAGCCGCAGCTGGGTGTCGGGCGCGGCCAGGGCCTGCTCGAGTCCGCTGAAGCGCACGCGATCGGAGTCGCCCTCGACCAGGATCACGGCCGAGGCGGCCGGGCCGCGCTGGCGGATGTTGGGAATGGGCAGGCCGAGGATGGCGCGGGCGTGCAGCGCGAACTCGGACAGGTCCTGCGAGATCAGCGTGACCATGCCGGTGTCGTGCGGGCGCGGCGATACCTCGCTGAAGTACACGGTGTCGCCCTTGACGAAGAACTCCACGCCGAAGATGCCGAAGCCGCCGAGGCCTTCGGTGACGGCGGCGGCCAGCCGTTGCGCTTCGCGCAGCGCCGCGTCCGACATCGGCTGCGGCTGCCAGGACTCGCGGTAGTCGCCACGTTCCTGGCGGTGGCCGATGGGCGCGCAGAAGTGGGTGCCGTCGACCGCGCGCACCGTCAGCAGGGTGATCTCGTAGTCGAAGTCGATGAAGCCCTCGACGATCACCTTGCCGCCGCCGGCGCGGCCGCCTTCCTGCGCGTAGCGCCAGGCGCGGTCGATCTGGTCGGCGCAGCGGACGATGCTCTGGCCCTTGCCGGAGGAACTCATCACCGGCTTGACCACGCACGGCAGCCCCAGCTCGGCGACCGCGGCACGGAATTCCGCCTCGTTGGCGGCGAAGCGGTAAGGGGAGGTGAGCAGCCCCAGTTCCTCGGCGGCGAGTCGGCGGATGCCTTCGCGGTTCATGGTGAGGTTGGCGGCGCGGGCGGTGGGGATCACCCGGTAGCCTTCGGCCTCCAGCGCCAGCAGTTCGGTGGTGGCGATGGCCTCGACCTCGGGCACGATCAGGTCGGGCCGCTCCTGTTCGATCACGGCGCGCAGCGCCTTGGCGTCGAGCATGGAGATGACGTGGGCGCGATGCGCCACCTGCATGGCCGGAGCGTTGGCATAGCGATCCACGGCGATCACTTCCACCCCGAGCCGCTGCAGCTCGATCGTCAGCTCCTTGCCCAGCTCGCCGGAGCCCAGCAGCAGTACCTTGTTAGCCGTCGCCGATAGCGGCGTGCCGATCGTAACCATGACCGTCTCCCGATAATTTGGCCAACATCTTAGAGCCTATCGGGCCGTTTTGCGCGGGGATGTGAAAGCCCGCCGGCGGCGGCGCAGCCACCCCCGATCTACCTCCTTAGGCATAGCCGCATGCATCCGAATGGGTACGCGCGACCGCGCCATTACTTGCTCCGGATCAAATCTGCGTGCGTGCCCAGTCGCTTACCCTGGTCGCGGCGGACCGTTCAATACAAGCAACTACAACCAGTGCC
>Ga0182741_1000759_pt1 | contig 45773 bp, 44 predicted proteins | sample eDN5th37CBELigOP_FD_128874 | JGI IMG/M metagenome (GOLD analysis project Ga0182741, IMG submission 128874) | Enriched Organic Plus compost microbial communities from Emeryville, California, USA - eDNA 5th pass 37_C BE-Lig OP (version 2) (version 2) ... | reverse complement strand
CGAGTAGCGAGTAGCGAGTAGCGAGTAGCGAGTAGCGAGTAGCGAGTAGCGAGTAGCGAGTAGCGAGTAGCGAGTAGCGAGTAGCGAGTAGCGAGTAGCGAGTAGCGAGTAGCGAGTAGCGAGGGTCGATCGTCGCGTCGGGAAGTCAAGGGATTCCCTATTCGCCATTCGCCATTCGCTCCTGCCGGCCAGATCCATCCGCCGCGAACGAGCATCATCATGACCGCGCCCGCCATTTCCGTCCGCAACCTGACGAAGCGATTCGGCTCCAGGACCGTGGTCGACAACGTCTCCATGGACGTGGCCGCGGGGGAGATCGTCGGCTTCCTGGGGCCCAACGGCTCGGGAAAGACGACGACGATCCGCATCATGTGCGGGCTGCTGACGCCGGACGCCGGCGAAGGGCAGGTGCTCGGCTACGACCTCCGGCGCGAGCCGCTGAAGATCAAGCGCGAGGTCGGCTACATGACGCAGCGGTTCTCGTTCTACGAGGACCTGACGATCGCCGAGAACCTGCAGTTCGTGGCGCGGCTCTACCGGCTGAAGCCGGTGGCCGAGCATGTCGACCGCACGCTGGAGGAACTGGGACTGACCGCGCGGCGAGACCAGCTCGCCGGCACGCTGTCGGGCGGCTGGAAACAGCGGCTGGCGCTGGCGGCCTGCATCATGCACAAGCCGAGGCTGTTGCTGCTCGACGAACCGACCGCCGGCGTCGATCCCAAGGCGCGGCGCGAGTTCTGGGACGAGATCCACCGGCTGGCACATGGCGGGCTGACGGTGTTGGTCTCCACCCACTACATGGACGAGGCGGAGCGCTGCCACCGCATCAGCTACATCGCGTATGGCCGGATGATCGCCTCGGGGCGGGTCGATGAGGTGGTGCGCGACGCGGGGCTGACCACCTTCGTGATCGAAGGCGAGAAGCTGAGCGAGGTCGCCGCGGCGCTGCAGGGCAGGCCGGGAATCGAGCAGATCGCGCCCTTCGGCATCACGCTGCATGTCGTCGGTTCCGACGCCGCGCTGATGCGGCGGTCGCTGGAGGACATCGCCGGCAGGCCGGGCGTCACGGTGCGGCCGGGCGAGACCAGCCTCGAGGACGTGTTCATCCAGTTCATGTCCGGCGCGCAGGACAACATGCAATGAGCGCCTTCTTCTCCCTGTCGCGCCTCGGCGCCCTGCTCGCGAAGGAACTCATCCAGATGCGGCGCGACCGCATCACCTTCGGCATGATGCTGGGCGTGCCGCTGATCCAGCTCGTCCTGTTCGGCTACGCCATCAACAACGACCCGAAGGACCTGCCGGCTGCGCTGGTGGCGGCCAGCAACGACCAGTACACTCGCGCGATGGTGTCGGCGCTGGAGACCACCGGCTACTACCGCTTCACCCATGTGGCGGCGAGCGCCGAGGAGGCGGAAGCGCTGATCGCGAGGGGCGACGTCTCCTTCGTCGTCACCATCCCGTCCGATTTCGCGCGGCGGGTGGAGCGCGGCGACAACCCGCAGATCCTCATCGAGGCGGATGCGACGGACCCGGCCGCCGCCGGCGGCGCGATCGCGACGCTGGGGACCGTCGCCAGCGAGGCACTGCTGCGAGAGATGGGCGACGAGAGCATCGCGGCCGAGCAGGCAGCCGGGCGCGTCGAGATCGTGGTCCACCGGCGCTACAACCCCGAGGCCATCTCGCAATACAACATCGTGCCGGGGCTGCTGGGCGTCATCCTGCAGATGACGCTGGTGATGATGACGTCGATCGCGCTGACGCGCGAGACCGAACGCGGCACGATGGAGAACCTTCTCGCCATGCCTGCCTCGCCGGCCGAGATCATGCTGGGCAAGGTGCTGCCCTATCTCGGGGTCGGGGCCGTGCAGGTGGCGGTGGTGCTGGCCGCAGCCAAGCTGCTTTTCTCCGTCCCCTTCGTCGGTTCGCTGTGGCTGCTTCTCGGCGCGATCTTCGTGTTCGTGATGGCGCTGGTGCTGCTCGGCTACACGATCTCCACCGTCGCGCGCACTCAGATGCAGGCGCTGCAGCTCACGATCTTCTTCTTCCTGCCGTCGATCCTGCTGTCGGGCTTCATGTTCCCCTATCGGGGCATGCCCGGGTGGGCGCAGGTGCTGGGCGAGGTCCTGCCGCTGACGCATTTCCTTCGCGTGACCCGCGCAGTAATGCTGAAGGGCGCCGACTGGCCGGCCGTCTCGGGCGAGGTGACGGCGCTCGGCCTGTTCGTCGTGGTCTTCGCCGCGCTGGCGTTGTTGCGGTTCAGGCGGACGCTGGACTGAGGGCGCTCGGGGCTAGGCGAGGGACGGAGAGGTCGGTGCCTGATTACCCAACCCCTTGCCCCTCCCCACAAGGGCGAGGGAATTTTGCGAGGGTTCTGCGACGGAAAGCGTGCGGGGAGCGGCACCCGGCTAACAGAGCACGAGGGCTTTATTCCCGGTTCCGCCTTCCTCGGCTCGACCCTCTCGATGATCACGTGCGGATCGAGGGTGCGGTATAGGACCCCTTCCCGTCCGGCCCGCCGTCAGTCCGCCGCGCCGGGCGGCGGTCCGTAGCGGTTGGGGCCGGGGTCGCCGGGGATCAGGCACAGGGCGATGAAGGCGACGATGGAAACCACGGGGATGAACAGCGTGATCGCCACGATGCCCGGCCGGTCGAAATCGTGCAGCCGCTTCACGCCCAGCGCGACGTTCGACCAGACCGAGACGAGGACGGCCAGCCAGAACAGCGACGCCCACAGCTGCCCTGCAGCACTGCCCTCCGGGACCTGCATGAAGCGGTAGAGAAAGAAGGCCTGCACCACTGCCAGGAGCAGGCCCGCGAGGAAATAGACCACCCGGCCGACACGACCCGTGAAACGGAAGAACAGCCAGATGTAGGTCGAACTTTCAGGCAAGCGGGTCCGGTCCAAATCGGTTGGGCCCACGGGTGCCTTCAAGAATGCCGCACTCGACGATCAGCCAGATGGCGCCGATGAAGGGAACCAGCACGATGAGGCTCCACCAGCCGGACTTGTCGCGGTCATGCCAGCGCTTGGCATAGATGGCGAGGGCAAAGTAGATCGATGCGATCGCAAACAGGGTGCCGAGGATGCCAACGCCTTCGGCCAGTTGCAGACCGAGCAGCGCATCGATCAGATTGAGGACGATGCTGATGGCGACGAGGACACCGACGCCCGCCCAGAACTTGGCGCGGTTGATTCGGCCTTCGAAGCTCGTAAGCAGGTATTTCCAGTCCATGGTTCCCCTCCGGTTCGACCAGGGCCTTCCCTGCCCCGGCCGCCGGACCGTGCTCGCGAATACGTTAAAATTCAATCCCTAAGCAGCTCGTTGATGGACGTCTTGGCACGAGTCTTCTCGTCGACACGCTTGACGATCACCGCGCAGTAGAGGTTCGGGCCGGGCTCGCCGTTGGGCAGCGGCTTGCCGGGCATGGTGCCGGCGACCACCACGGAATTGGCAGGAACCTCGCCGTAGAACACCTCGCCGGTCTCGCGATCGACGATCTTCGTCGACTTGCCGATGTAGACGCCCATGCCAAGCACGGCGCCCTGGCGCACGATGCAGCCCTCGACCACTTCCGATCGGGCGCCGATGAAGCAGTTGTCCTCGATGATGGTCGGACCGGCCTGCAGCGGCTCCAGCACGCCGCCGATGCCGACGCCGCCGGACAGATGCACGTTCTTGCCGATCTGGGCGCAGGAGCCAACCGTGGCCCAGGTGTCGACCATGGTGCCGGAATCGACATAGGCGCCGAGGTTGACGAAGGAGGGCATCAGCACGACGCCGGGGGCGATGTAGGCCGAGCGCCGCACGACAGCACCAGGGACGGCACGGAAGCCCGCCTTCTCGAAGTCGACGCCGCTCCAGCCGGAAAACTTGGACGACACCTTGTCCCACCAGACCGCGTCGCCGGGCCCACCCTTGATGATTTCCATCGGGTTGAGGCGGAAGGACAGGAGCACCGCCTTCTTCAGCCACTGGTTGACCTTCCAGTTGCCGTCCTCCTGCCGTTCGGCGACCCGCACGGCGCCGTGGTCGAGCAGAAGAAGCGCCTCTTCAACGGCGTCCCGGACCTCGCCACCGGTCGATGTCGAGATTGCGTCGCGGTTCTCGAACGCGGTCTCAATGGTGGTTTCGAGGCTGGTCAGGTCGGGCCGGGCCATCGCATACTCCGCTAAAACGTGCTGTTAAGGCCGCGGGTTCTACTGTATCGCGCGGCGGGCGGACCCTATTTCAGGGCGGTTGTAGGGTCAATCGCGGCCCGTACGCCTCGTGGCGTTACGACGCGGTGCAGGCAAGGATTGACATGAATTCCAACGAAACGACCGGCTGGACGCCGCTGTCGCACTCCGATGCCGACATGGAGCGGGCCAAGAGCGTTCCCGAAACGGCGCAGACGCGCTCACCCACCTATCGGCTGGCGTGGGACGATCCGGATTTCATGACGCGGCGCGAGCTGCGCGCGGTGCGGCTTCAACTCGAGCTGCTGAAGCCCGAGCTGACGCTGGCCGAACGCGGCATCCGTTCCACCGTGATCCTTTTCGGCGGCGCGCGCCTTCCGGAACCCGGTGGGGACGCCTGGGCGGCCAAGAACGAGACGCAGCGACGGAACCTCCTGAAGAACAGCGTCTATTATGACGAGGCGCGCAAGTTTGCCCGCCTCTGCTCCGAGCACTCGGCGCGCTCCTACTACCGCGAATATGTCGTCGTCACCGGTGGCGGGCCGGGCGTGATGGAGGCGGGCAACCGCGGCGCCGACGATGTCGGTGCGCCGTCGATCGGCCTCAACATCGTGCTGCCGCACGAGCAGACGCCGAATCCCTACGTGACGCCGGAACTGTGCTTCAACTTCCACTATTTCGCGATCCGCAAAATGCATTTCGTGATGCGCGCGAAGGCGGTCGCTGTGTTCCCCGGCGGTTTCGGGACGCTGGACGAATTCTTCGAGACGTTGACGCTGATCCAGACGGGACGCATGGAGCGCGTGCCGGTGATCCTGTTCGGTAGGGAATTCTGGAGCAAGGCCATCAATCTCGACTACCTGGCCGAGCAGGGCACGATCTCACCGGGCGACCAGGGCATCATCGACTATGTCGATACGGCCGACGAAGCCTGGGACATCATCGCCCGCTTCTACCAGCACTAACCATCCAATACTGCCGATCTGCCGGCCGACAGGCCTCGCGCGGTTTGCATTTCGACGCCAAGACGCATAAGCGTCTGGGCGTCACAGCGCGGTGGAAAACCTCGGCGCGCATGCCCTGGATAACGCAATGAACAAGCAGGCCCATCCCAATTCCTTCCGAACCGGACCTGACGAACAGGGCATGTTCGGCATGTTCGGCGGACGCTTCGTCGCCGAAACCCTGATGCCGCTGATCCTCGACCTGGAAAGGCATTGGAACGAGGCCAAGAACGACCCGGCCTTCAAGGCGGAGCTGCAGGCGCTGTCGACGCACTATGCCGGGCGGCCTTCGAAGCTCTACTTCGCGGAGCACCTGACGCGCCACTTGGGTGGGGCGAAGATCTATTTCAAGCGCGAGGACCTGAACCACACGGGCTCGCACAAGATCAACAACTGCCTCGGCCAGATCCTGCTTGCCAAGCGCATGGGCCGCCGGCGCATCATCGCCGAGACAGGCGCCGGCCAGCACGGCGTGGCCTCGGCCACGGTGGCGGCGCGCTTCGGCTTTCCGTGCGTCGTCTACATGGGCGCGACCGACGTCGAGCGGCAGAAGCCGAACGTGTTCCGCATGAAGTTGCTGGGAGCCGAGGTGAAGGCGGTCTCGGCCGGGCACGGGACGCTCAAGGACGCCATGAACGAGGCGCTGCGCGACTGGGTGACCAATGTCGAGGACACCTACTACCTGATCGGAACGGCCGCCGGCCCGCACCCCTATCCCGAACTCGTGCGCGAGCTGCAGTCAGTGATCGGCCGCGAGGCGCGCGAGCAGATCGTGGAGCAGGAGGGCCGCCTGCCCGACGTGGTGATCGCGGCCGTGGGCGGCGGCTCCAATGCCATCGGCATCTTCCATCCGTTCCTCGACGACAAGGACGTCAGAATCATCGGCGTGGAGGCGGGCGGGCGCGGCCTCGACGGCATCGAGCATTGCGCCTCGATGAATGCCGGCCGCCCCGGCGTGCTGCACGGCAACCGCACCTACCTGCTGCAGAACGAGGATGGCCAGATCCTCGACGGCCACTCGATTTCGGCCGGGCTCGACTATCCCGGCGTCGGCCCCGAGCATTCGTGGCTGCGCGACACCGGGCGCGTCGACTACGTGCCGATCCTGGACAACGAGGCGCTGGAGGCGTTCCAGCTCACAACCCGCACCGAGGGCATCATCCCGGCGCTGGAATCCTCGCACGCGATCGCCCAGGCGATGAAGGTCGCGCCCACCATGGGCAAGGATCAGATCATCATCGTCAACCTCTCGGGCCGCGGCGACAAGGACGTGCATACGGTCGCCTCCATGATGGGCATGGAGATCTGACAATGGCGACTACCCGCATCGACCGCCGCATGGCGAAGCTCAAGGCCGAGGGGCGGCCGGCGCTCGTCACCTATTTCATGGGCGGCGACCCGGACTACGAGACCTCGCTGTCGATCATGAAGGCGCTGCCGAAGGCAGGCAGCGACATCATCGAACTCGGCATGCCGTTCTCCGATCCGATGGCCGACGGCCCGGCGATCCAGGCCGCCGGCCTGCGGGCGCTGAAGGGCGGCCAGACGCTGAAGAAGACGCTGGCCATGGCTGCCGACTTCCGCCGCGAGGACGACGAGACGCCGATCGTGATGATGGGCTACTACAACCCGATCTACATCTACGGCGTCGAACGCTTCCTGGCCGATGCGAAGGCCTCGGGCGTCGACGGGCTGATCGTGGTCGACCTGCCGCCGGAGATGGACGAGGAGCTCTGCGTCCCGGCAATCAAGGCCGGCATCAACTTCATCCGCCTGGCCACGCCCACCACAGACGACAAGCGCCTCCCTAAGGTGCTCGAGAACACGTCAGGCTTCGTCTACTATGTCTCCATGACCGGCATCACCGGCTCGGCGCTTGCCGACACCGCGAAGGTCGAGGCGGCGGTGAAGCGCATCAAGGCCCATACCGACCTGCCCGTCTGCGTCGGATTCGGGGTCAAGACCGCCGAGCAGGCCCGCGCCATCGGCGCTTCCGCCGACGGGGTCGTCGTCGGCACGGCAATCATCAACGCGGTCGCCAATGTGCTGAGCCCGAACGGCGAGCGCACGGCTGACCCGGCGCAGGCGGTGGCAACGCTTGTCGGTGGACTGGCGCAGGGCGTCAGGACGGCACGGCTTGCGACGGCCGGCTGAGCGGCCTATTTCCGCCTGGTTCAAAGGAACCGACCCATGAACTGGATCACCAACTTCGTCAGGCCGCGCATCAACTCGATGCTGGGCCGGCGCGAAATGCCGGAAAACCTCTGGATCAAGGATCCGGAGAGCGGCGAGATGGTCTTCCACAAGGACCTGGAGCAGAACCAATTCGTCGTGCCCTCTTCCGGGCATCACATGAAGATCGCCGCCAAGGAACGGCTGCGGCACTTCTTCGACGACGGACGCTACGAACTCATCGAGAACCCGAAGGTCGGGAACGACCCGCTGAAGTTCCGGGACGAGAAGCGCTATGTGGACCGTCTCAAGGAAGCGCGCACCAAGACAGGGCTCGAAGACGCCATACTGAGCGCCCAGGGGACGATCGAGGGCCTGCCGATCGTCGCGACGGTGCAGGACTTCGCCTTCATGGGCGGCTCGCTCGGCATGGCAGCCGGCGAGGCGATCATCCGCGCCTTCGAGACCGCGCGCGAGAAGAAGCGGCCGATGGTGCTGTTCGCGGCCTCCGGTGGCGCGCGCATGCAGGAAGGCATCCTCTCGCTGATGCAGCTGCCGCGCACCACCGTCGCCGTGGACCGGCTGAAGGAAGCCGGCCTGCCCTACATCGTCGTGCTGACCAACCCCACGACCGGCGGCGTCACCGCTTCCTACGCGATGCTCGGCGACGTCCACATCGCGGAGCCGGGCGCGCTCATCGGCTTCGCCGGACCGCGCGTGATCGAGCAGACCATCCGCGAGAAGCTGCCGGAAGGCTTCCAGAGGGCCGAGTACCTGATGGAGCACGGGATGGTGGACATGGTCGTCTCCCGCCTGCAGATGAAGGCGACCGTGGCGCGGCTGCTGCGAATGCTGATGAAGGTGCCCGATCCGGCGGCCGGGAAGGACGCCAACGGCGGGGTCCCGGCTCCAGCAAAAAAGACCGAAGCGCGCTCGCAGGCCTGATTCCCGCGAGCCGGGAGGACATCATGAGCGACGCCGCGGAGAATCTTGCCGATCGGGCAATCGATCGGCTCATGGCGCTGCACCCCAAGGGCTTCGACCTGTCGCTCGAGCGGATCACGCGGCTGCTTGGACGCCTCGGCGACCCGCATCTGAGGCTGCCGCCGGTGATCCATGTCGCCGGCACGAACGGCAAGGGGTCGGCCACCGCCTTCTCGCGCGCGCTGATCGAGGCGGAGGGCCGCAGCGTCCACGTGCACACCTCGCCGCATCTCGTGAACTGGCGCGAGCGCTTCCGGCTGGCGGCGCCCGGCAACGGCAGGCTGGTGGACGACGCAGTGCTGGCCGAGGCGATAGAACGGGTGGCCGAGGCCAATCGCGGCGAGACCATTACCGTCTTCGAGATCCTGACCGCCACGATGTTCCTGCTGTTTTCGGAGCATCCGGCCGATGCGGCGGTGATCGAGGTGGGGCTGGGCGGCCGCTTCGACGCAACCAACGTCATCCGCGCACCCGCCGTGAGCGTGATCATGCCGATCTCGCTCGACCACGAGGCCTATCTCGGCGACCGGGTGGAGCTGATCGCGGCGGAGAAGGCCGGCATCATCAAGAGCGGGCATCCCGTGGTGATCGGAGCGCAGCCCAGCGACGCGGCGCTGGACGTGCTCGTCGCCACGGCAGAGCGCCTCGGCTGCCCCACAACGATCTACGGCCAGGACTTCCTTGCCTACGAAGAGAACGGCCGCATGGTCTACCAGGACGGCGACGGGCTGCTCGACCTGCCGCTGCCGCGCCTGGCGGGGCGGCACCAGGTGGCCAATGCCGCAGCGGCGATCGCGGCGGTGAAGGCCGCCGGAATGCCCGCGGGCCTCGCTGCGGCGGAGAAGGCGATGATGAGCGTGGCCTGGCCGGGACGCATGCAGCGGCTGCCGCAGGGGAGGCTGTCCGGGCTTGCGCCGGAGGGCGCGGAAGTGTGGATCGACGGCGGGCACAATCCCGGCGCGGGCATCGTGATCGCCGAGGCGCTGACCGAGCAGGAGGAGCGGTTCGCACGGCCGCTGTTCCTCATCTCGGGCATGCTCAACACCAAGGACCAGACCGGATACTTCCGCGCCTTCAACGGGATCGCCCGACACGTCTACACCGTACCGGTGACCAGCAGCGACGCCGGCGCCTCCAACGCAGAACTGGCTGCCCGAGCGGCCGAGGCCGGGCTTTCTGCGGAGCCGGTGAACTCGGTCGCCAACGCCCTGATGCTGCTAAGGGATACATGGAGCGGGGACATCGCGCCGCGCGTGCTGATCGGCGGGTCGCTCTACCTCGTGGGCGAGGTGCTGCGCGAGAACGGCACTCCGCCGGACTAAAAGGTCGAGGCTTCCGTGGCGAGGCCTCCTGATAAACTCGCTATTTTAGCGGATCGCCCTACATAAACGTTTTTTTCCACGGTTCCTCGTTTTCAATCGGTTCAGCCGCATCTATGGTGGGCAAGATCCATCGTGGGGGACAGATTGAGCGACTCCACCGCCGCGCCGAACGAGACCGAGGGGTCGAAGAGCACGCTCGCAAGCAGCGTCTACAGCCGCCTGCGCCACGACCTGCTGCACGGGCTGATCGAGCCGGACACGAAGCTTCGGGTGGAGTGGGTGGTGAAGACCTACGGCGCCGGGGCGTCGCCTGTGCGCGAGGCGCTGAACAGGCTCGCGGCAGAGGGCCTGCTCGGCCGGCATGACCAGCGCGGCTTCTTCGTGATGCCGGTCAGCGCCGAGGAGCTCGAGGAACTGACGCGGACCCGTTGCTGGCTGGAGGAGCTGGCGATCCGGGAAACGCTGGCGAACCGGACGCCACAGTGGGAGGAAGAGCTGGTGCTTGCCCTGCACCGGCTGTCGCGAGCGCCCCGTTACCTTGCCGACGACCCCGCAGCCACCAATCCGGAATGGGAGCGACTGCACCGGGCCTTCCATCGCGCCCTGATCGGCGCGTGCCGGTCGCGCTGGCTGCTCGGCTTCTGCGACCAGCTCGCCGACCAGGCGCATCGTTACCGCCAGATCGCGCGGACCGGGCCGAGGGCGCGCCGCGACGAACTCTCGGAACATCGCGCCATCGCGGATCGGGCGATCGCCGGCGACGTCGACGGCGCGGTCGCCGCGCTGCTGGAGCACTACCGTCTGACCAGCGACATCTCGATGCGCCAGCTCGATGCACGCACCAAGCGAGGCTCCGAGGCGGCAACGAAGCCTCGCCGGCCGCGGGCCGGCTGAGGGGTTTCGGATCAGCCGGCGGTCGAGCCACCGTCAACGAACAGAATCTGGCCAGTCATGAAGTCGGAGGCCTTTGATGCCAGATAGATGGCCGTTCCCACGAATTCCTCCGGCTCGGCCGGGCGGCCGAAGGGCACGCGCGACATGAACAGTTCGCGCACTTCCGGGTTCTTCAGGATGAAATCAGCCAGCGGCGTATTCAACACCGATGGGGCGATGCAGTTCACGTTGATGCCGTGCTTCGCCCACTCGGTCGCGAGCTGACGCGTGAGCAGGTGCACCGCGCCCTTGCTCGTGCCGTAGCTGACATAGCCCAGCGGATGGCCGACCAGTCCGCGCACGGAACCGATGGTGATGATCTTGCCGCCGCGACCATTGGCGATCATGTCCCTGGCCACGGCCTGCGCCGGCAGGAAAGTGCCCTTGACGTTGATGTCCATGATCTTGTCGAACTCCGCCGGGTCGAGATCTACGGCGGGGGTGCGGCGTGCGAAGCCGGCGGCAGTGACGAGGATGTCGATGGGTCCAAGCTCGGCGGTGGCCTTGTCGACGGCCGCCTGCACGCTGGCGGGGTCTGTAACGTCGCAGGGGGCGCCGATCACGGTTCCCTTCGAGGCAAGGCGTTCGACGGCCGGACCGACCCGCGCGTCATCGACGTCGGAAATGGCGACCCTGGCGCCGGAAGCGAGATAGGCCTCGGCGATGGCACCGCCCAGAACGCCGCCCGCACCGGTGATGAAGGCTGTCTTGCCGGCCAGCGAAAACTGCGCTGCAATGTCCATCGCGATCCCTCCAAGGTATCGCGGTTTTAGCGATTATCGGGTTTGTGTCAAAACATTCTCGATATTTCGCCAGCACGTTGGCAGTGCGGGTCGACTGCCCCTATCTGGGGTGTGGATCGTGTTCGACACGGGAGGATGCCGTAATGAACCGCAGCCAATTCCTGGCTGAACTGCTGCTGAGCGTTGCCGACGGCAGCAGGCGCATGCTCGATCGCGTGCTGCGCGACGACACGATCGGATCGCAGACGACGGAGCAGCTCTGCGAGCGCCTGCTTTCCGGGCGCGGCGAGGCCTCCGGCGCGGCCTATGCGGCGGCCGTCCTCGAACGCTGGCGCAACTCCGGAGAGGCCGAGCGCCTGCAATTCCTCGAGATGCTGCGTGTGCGGTTCGGCGTCGACCATCGCAGGCTCGACGCTGCGATCGACGCCTATCGCGCCGCTCCCGACGAAGCCAAGGCGCTGGCGGTGCACGCTGCGGCCGAACCGATCCGGCAGGATCTCCTGCGCCGCCTCAACCTCGCGCCGGGAGGCGTGGAAACGCTGGTGCGGATGCGGGAGGACCTGATCGTCAAACACCTGCCGCAGCGGCCCGACTTCGCGCCGGTCGACGCGGATTTCGTGCATCTGTTCTCTTCCTGGTTCAATCCCGGCTTCCTCGTCCTGAAGCGGATCGACTGGACCACGTCCGCCAACGTCCTGGAGAAGATCATCCGCTACGAGGCGGTGCACGAGATCGACAGCTGGGATGACCTGCGGCGACGGCTTGAGCCGGAAGACAGGCGCTGCTTCGCTTTCTTCCATCCGCAACTGCCGGACGATCCGCTGATCTTCGTGGAAGTCGCGCTGACCCGCGAGATGCCAGCCGCGATCGGGTCCCTGCTCATGGAGGACCGGATCGAGCTGGCCGCCGACGAGGCCACGACCGCGGTGTTCTACTCCATCTCGAACTGCCAGGAGGGGCTGCGCGGCATCTCCTTCGGCAACTTCCTGATCAAGCAGGTGGTCGAAGACCTGCGCCGCGACCTGCCGCGGCTCACCGACTTCGTCACGCTTTCTCCGGTGCCCGGCTTCGTCTCCTGGCTGGAGGGACTGGGCGAAGACGAGGCACCGCAGGGCGCGGCCGAGGCGAGGGAACTCATTGCGGACCGGGCCAAGATGGCCGACACCGCCACGCGCGACCGGCTCGCCGCCCTGCTGCCGCCGCTCGCCGCCCACTACTTCCTCGTGGCGCGTACGACGAGCGGGAGGGTGATCGACCCGGTCGCCCGCTTTCATCTCGGCAATGGCGCGCGCCTCGAACGCATCAATGCCTTCGGCGACCTTTCGCCCAAGGCCCTGCGCACTGCCGCCGGGCTGATGGTGAACTATCGCTACCGGCTCGACGAGATCGAGAAGAACCACGAACGGTTCGCCACCCAGGGCGAGGTTGTTGCCGCACCCGCCGTGCGCGGCCTGCTGCGCGACCGCAAGCCGGCCCGCAAGATCCCCGCCGCATAGGAGACCCAATGCCGAACGCACTGTTTGCTGCCATCCGCGCGCGAATGGCACCGCCGGAGACGCGACTTCTCGAGACGGACGAGGGGCGGGTCGTCACCTATGGCGACATGCTCGCCCGATCCGCGCAGCTTGCCAACGCTTTGGTGGCACTGGGTGTGGAGCCGGGGGACCGCGTCGCGGTTCAGGTGGAGAAGAGCGCCGAGGCGATCATGCTCTACCTGGCGACGGTGCGCGCCGGGACCGTCTTCCTGCCCCTCAACACCGCCTACACGGTCGCCGAACTGGACTACTTCTTCTCGGATGCCGAACCGCGCATCGTCGTGGTCGATCCGGCCAAGGCCGAGGCGATCCGGCCGGTGGCTGAGAAGACCGGGGCACGGCTGGAGACGCTTGATGCCGGCGGCAAGGGCAGCCTGCCGGCCCTCGCCGACGCCCAAGCCGCGAGCTTCGAGGATCGGCCGCGCGAGCCGGACGAGCTTGCCGCCATCCTCTACACCTCGGGCACCACGGGCCGCTCCAAGGGCGCGATGCTGAGCCACGCCAACCTGATCTCCAACGCGGAGGTGCTGGTCGATGCCTGGCGGTTCACGAGCAAGGACGTGCTGATCCACGCGCTGCCGATCTTCCATACGCACGGGCTGTTCGTCGCCACGAACGTGGTGCTGTTCTCGGGAGCCTCCATGATCTTCCAGGCGAAGTTCGACCCGGACCGGATCATCGCCGCACTGCCGCGCGCGACGACGCTGATGGGCGTACCGACCTTCTACGTGCGGCTGCTGCAGCATCCGGGCCTTACCCCCGAAGCCACCGCCGGCATGCGGCTGTTCGTGTCGGGTTCGGCGCCGCTTCTCTCGGAGACGCACTCCGCGTGGCGCGAGCGCACCGGCCACGCGATCCTCGAGCGCTACGGCATGACCGAAACGAACATGAATACGTCGAACCCCTATGACGGGGAGCGGCGGGCCGGCACGGTGGGTTTCCCTCTGCCGGGAACGCAGCTGCGCGTGGTCGATCCCGAGAACGGGCGCGAACTGCCGCATGGCGAGATCGGCATGATCGAAGTGCGCGGCCCGAACGTGTTCCGCGGTTACTGGCGCATGCCCGAGAAGACCAAGGCCGAGTTCCGGCCCGACGGGTTCTTCATCACCGGCGACCTCGGGCGGATCGACGCAGACGGCTACGTCCAGATCGTCGGGCGCGGCAAGGACCTGATCATCTCCGGGGGCTTCAACATCTATCCCAAGGAGATCGAGACCGAGATCGACGCGCTCGACGGCGTGGTCGAGAGCGCGGTGATCGGAGTGGCGCATCCGGACATGGGCGAGGGGGTCGTCGCCGTCGTGGTGGCGAAGCCGGGGGCCGGGCTGACGCAGCAATCGGTGCTGGACGCGATCGGCCCCAGGCTGGCGCGGTTCAAGCATCCGCGCCATGTCGCCTTCGTCGACGAGTTGCCCCGCAACACGATGGGCAAGGTCCAGAAGAACGTCTTGCGCGAGACCTATGCCGGGGTCTTCGCGCCGAAGGGCTGAGCCGGCGCCCGGGCGGTCAGGCGCCGAAGCGCGGCTCCGGCACGCCCTTGATGCCGAGACCGGTGACGGCGAACAGCGCGCCGCGCAGGACGCCGTCGCCCGGGAAGCGCGGCAGCGGCGGCTTGGCCATCGAGGTCACGTAGAGGACGTCGAGGTTCGGCCCGCCGAACATGACGCTGGTGACCTTCTTCACCGGCATCTCGATGACACGCTCGATCTTGCCGTCGGGCGTGTAGCGGATCAGCTTGCTGTCATAGACATGCGCGTTCCACAGGCAGCCTTCGGCGTCGACCGTCGAGCCGTCGGCCGCCCCGCCCTTCGACCTGTCGACCTTCGCGAAGGTGCGGCGGTTGGCCAGCGTGCCCTTGTCGATGTCGTAGTCGTAGGCCCAGAGCTCTCCGGACCAGGAATCGGCGAAATAGAAGGTCTTGTCGTCGGGGCTCCAGCAGGGGCCGTTCGAGACGATGATGCCGGTCTCCACCTGGGTGACCGAGAAATCCGGATCGAGCCGGTACAGGGCACCCGAGGGTCCCTCTTCCTGGCTGTCCATCGTCCCGGCGAAGAAGCGCCCGCGGCGGTCGACCTTGCCGTCATTGATCCAGTTGTTCGGGCGTTCCGGCTCGATCTCGACGATGAGATCGCAGTCGCCCGTCTCGAAATCCAGGTTGTAGAAGCCCTTGGCCAGCGAACAGATTGCACCGCGGCCATCCTTGCGGATGGCGATGGAGCCGACCCGAGACGGCACGTCCCAGGCGCGGATCTCGGTGCCCTGCGCCGTGGCCCGGAAGACCCTCATGCCGGCAGCGTCAATCCAGTAGAGCCGCTGCTGCTCCACGTCCCAGAGCGGGCCCTCGCCCAGCGTTGTCTTCACGTCGACGACGACTTCGATCTTCATGACATATTCTCCGATAACTCAACCCGTGTACCGCGGCTCACCGACGCCGCGCACGCCAAGGCCGTGAATGGCGAAGACCAACTCGCGAAAGCCGTCGCGCATAAAGGAACGGCGCGGGGCAGGCCGTGCCTTGCCCGGCCACGCCTTTGCCCCCCAGCCGCAACCGGCTGAGGAGCACTGGCGAGAAGCGGTTCCGAAAGCGAACGCCGCTCTCAGAAGGCGACCTTGTCGCCGCCCTTCAGCTCAAGGATGGCGCGCGCCTCGTCCGGCGTGGCAACCTCGAGGCCCAGGCCTTCGATGATCTTGCGGGCCAGGGCTACCTGGTCGGCGTTGGACTTCGCCAGCTTGCCCTTGCCTGCCCACAGCGAGTCCTCGAGACCGACGCGGATGTTGCCGCCCAGCGCCGCAGCCTGCGCCGCGATGCGAAGCTGCGCAGCGCCCGCGCCCAGAACCGACCAGCGATACTGGTTGCCGAACAGGCGATCGGCGGTCCGCTTCATGTGCTGGACGTCTTCCGGATGGTTGCCGATGCCCCCCAGCAGGCCAAACACCGACTGGACGAAGAACGGCGGCTTCACCAGCCCGCGGTCGGCGAAGTGCGCGAGGTTGTAGAGGTGCGCAATGTCGTAGCACTCGAACTCGAAGCGCGTGCCGTTGTCGTAGCAGGTCTCGAGAATGTACTCGATGTCCTTGAACGAGTTACGGAACACGAGATCCTTCGTCGCCTCGAGATGCGGCTTCTCCCAGTCGAACTTGAACGTGTCGTACTTGTCGACGAGGTGGTAGAGGCCGAAGTTCATCGACCCCATGTTGAGCGAAGCCACTTCCGGCTTGAACTGCGCGGCAGGCCGCACGCGCTCCTCGACCTTCATGTAAGGGCTGCCGCCGGTCGTGATGTTGATGGCGGCGTTGGTGCCCTGCTTGATGCGCGGCAGGAAGCGCGCGAAGGCCTCGGGGCTCTGGTCCGGCTTGCCGGTTTCCGGGTCACGGGCATGCAGGTGCAGGATCGCCGCGCCTGCCTCGGCGGCCGCGAGCGCTTCCGCAGCGATCTGGTCCGGCGTGATGGGCAGGTACGGCGACATCGTCGGCGTGTGGATCGCGCCAGTCACCGCACAGGTGATGATAACCTTGCCCTTTTTCGTATCGCCGCTCGACTTGCGGCTGCTCACTTCACTCATTTACCGAACTCCTGATCGGATTTCCTCTTGTGGGCGGCCAACGCCATGAGGCGTCGATCGCGCCATACCTGCCGCTCAACCAGGTTCTCCTTCGGAAGCCTGGCGCGGCGATCGGCCTCGACCCGCTCGAGAACCTCGCCGGCCCAGTCGACACGGCGCTGCATCTGCGAGAACAGGTTGAGGTAGATGCCCTGGTAGCGCTCGACGTAGTCGCGAACGCCGCCGGGAGCGTTAAGGTCGATGGTCTCGAACGGTCCCATGAAGGACCAGCGCAGCGCGAGGCCATCGCGAATGCCGACATCGACGTCCTCGACGGTCGCATAGCCATCGGCGACGAGCCGGAAGGCCTCTTCCAGCAGGGCGCCCTGCATGCGGTTCATGATGAAGCCGTCGAGCTCCTTCTTCATCACCAGCGGCGCATGCCCGGCCTCGACCAGGAACTTGCGGGTCCTCTCGACGGTTTCCTGGGAGGTCCACGGCGCCGGAACGACTTCCGCCGCCGGGATCAGGTAGGGCGGGTTGATCGGATGCACGACGATGCAGCGATCGCGCCCGGCGACATGGTCGGTGAAGGTGGAAGGGAGAAGCGCGGAAGTGGAACTGGCAATGATGGCATCCGGACCGGCCAGCGGATCGATCATCGAGAAGACCTCGCGCTTGACCTCGCGGATCTCCGGCGTGTTCTCCTGGATGTAAACGACGCCGTCCAGCGCTGCAGCCAGATCAGTCTCCGGCGCGATGCGCGCCAACACTTCCTCCGGCGACTGGCCGCGCAGGAGATCGTTGGCTGCGAGGTCGCCCAGCACACCGGCGATATAGTCCCTTGCGCCGTTCGCCGCGGCCGGCACCTGGTCCCACATGCGCACCTCGTGGCCAGCACGGGCGAAGCTGATGGCCCAGGCGCGGCCTATGAAGCCGCTGCCGACGATTGCTACCTTGGACATTGGAAATAACTCCCAGAACTGGATTGGCGTTCAGGCGCCCGACTGCATGTCGTCAGGCAATGCTCACAGCGTCTCGACGTTGCCGTCGACGCCGAGGGACTGGCCGGAGATGTTGTAGCCGGCGTCCGAAAGCAGGAAAGCGACCATCGCCGCCACGTCGTAGGGGCTGGTCATGCGACGCAGCGAGACGTTCTGCAGGTAACGCTGCCTCATCTCTTCGTGGCCGATGCCGAGCTGCTGGGCGCGTGCACCGATGACGCCCTCGATGCGCGGGCCCTCGATGATGCCGGGCAGGATGGCGTTGACGCGGATGCCGAACGGCCCGAGCTCCTTCGCGAGGCTCTGCGTGAAGCCGATGACGCCGAACTTCATGGCGGAGTAGGGCGTGCGGTAGGCATAGCCATGCCGCCCGGCCGCCGAGGACATGGAGACGATGGAACCGCCGCCGGCGGCCTTGATCATCGGAACGGCACGGCGCGCGCACAGGAACTGCCCAGTGAGGCCGACATCGAAGCACCGCCGCCAGTCTGCCGGCGTGATGTCCTCGACAGCCGCCGTCGGTCCGGCGATGCCGGCATTGTTGATGAGCGCATCGAGGCCGCCGAGCGTCTTGGCCGCCGTGTCGAACAGGCGGTCAACGTCCGCTTCGTTGGAGACGTCCGCCTTCAGGGCCGCCTCCACCGCGACCTTGCCGGGCAGCGCGGCCAGCGACTCGTCGGAGACGTCGCAAACGACGAGTCGGGCACCGAGCGCGGCGAGCGTGTCGGCGATGGCGAGACCTATGCCTCCCGCACCAGCGGTGATCACCACCCGCTGTCCCTTGAGGCCGCCCAGGAATTCCTCGGCAGATGCCGGCGCTTTCGAACTCATATATTCGTCTTCCTTCCCATCAATTCCCACGCCGCTCACGCAGCGCCATCACCGCCCCCAGTACCACAAGGCCGTAGAGGATGGCCCGAGTGGCGTAAGGCAGCGTCGTCCCGGCGAGCAACATCTGAAGCGCCGTGAGCAGCAGGGCGCCGCCAAGCATGCCCATGTAGTGCCCGCGCCCGCCGGTAATCAGCGCACCGCCCACCACGACCACGGCGATGGAGGGCAGCAGATACTCGTCGCCCATGCCGAGGCTCGCCTGGCCTGAGAAGCCGGTCAGCATCACCCCGACCAGCCCCGCGCAGAAGGCGGACAGCATGTAGACGAGGATGAGCGTTTTCTCGACGCTGATGCCGGAGAGCCGCGCGGCGCGCTCACCATTGCCGATGCCGTAGACGCGGCGGCCGAATGGGGTGCGGCTCAGGAGGACGACGGCGCCGATGATGAACAGGACCAGTACCGGCACGACCGGGGTCATGCCCAGGAACCGTCCCGTCATGAACGAGCGCAGGAGGGGCGCCGAGAAGCCGGCGGGCGTGCCCTGCGAGTAGAGGAGCGCCGCGCCCTGCAGGATGCCATTCATGGCCAGCGTCATGACGATCGGCGATATGCCGAGATAGACGATGCCGACGCCGTTGGCGAAGCCGATCACCAGCGACATCAGCAGGACCAGCGGCAGCGCGTACATCAGCGCCACGTCGGACCCGTTCACGACGCCCGCGAGGATGATGCCGGAGAGGCCGATCGTCCAAGGGACCGACAGGTCGAGGCCACCGGTGAGGATCACCGTGCCCTGCCCCAGCGCCAGCACGGCGAGGAAGGAGGAGAGCACCAGCAGGGAGTTCCAGTAGCCGGGATTGAGGATCGCGCGACCGAGCCAGATCTGCGTGACGATGACGACCACGACCAGGCAGATATAGGCCGGCAGGGCGTAGCGCAGCGTCTCGGCATTGCGGACGTGCCATGGCGGACGCACCGAGATTTCCGGGCGCGCGGATCGCGTCGCGGCGGGCAGCCGCAGGCGGCGATCGGTACGATCGAGCTGCGAGGGCAGCATGCCGGCCTGCCAGGCCGACAGGCGCGCACCGGCGGCGCGAAGCTGGGTGGCCAGCACCGAACCGTGCGAGATCGAGCCGGCCAGCACCGCAAGGATGAGGATCACGCCTTCGGCGACGGTCGCATAATAGGCCGACACGTTCAGCACGAGCAGGATGTTGACGACCATCATCAGGATGTAGGCGCCAAAGACCGTGCCGACCGGGCCCCCCTGGCCGCCGCCGAGGCGGGTGCCGCCGACCACGACGGCGGCAAACATCGACAGGAGCAACGGATTGCCCACCAGCGGGTCGCCGCTGCCCGTCTGTGCGCTGATGAACACGCCAGCCAGGCCGTAGCAGCCGCCCGCAATGACGTAGACGAGGAAGCGGGTAAGCACGACGTTGACGCCGACGGAAGCGGCCGAGTCCGGATCGCTGCCGATGGCATAGATGGCGGTTCCGAAGCGGGTGTTCTTCAGCCACATCCAGGCCAGCAGCACGACGCCGATGACCACCAACGGCATGGGCAGCCAGCCCGTGATCGCATCGCCGAGATAGAAGTCGCCGAGGTTGGGCGAGACGCCACCGCCGGGCTTGTCCATGACCAGCAGGGTGACGCCCTGCAGGATGAACATGGTCGAAAGCGTCACCACAATGGGCTGCATGCGCAGCACGGCGATGAAGAAGCCGTTGAAGGCGCCGACGGCGGCGCCGACGCCGATGCCCACCAGCGTCCACAGGAACACGTTCGCGGGCTCGAACGGGTCCATCATGGAGGCCAGCACCACGTTCACCAGCGAGATCACCGCACCGGCGGACAGGTCGAAGCCGCCGGACAGGATGACGATGGTCTGGCCGATCGCCGCGATGGCCGAAGTGGCACCACCGGACGACAGGAAGGAGATGTCGAAATAGGTGAGCGGCCCGGCGCTCACCCAGTCAACGATGCCGAGCAGGAGGGCGAATACCAGTGCCGCGATCAGCGCGCCGCGATTCTTCACCAGCGCCCGGCGGAAGCCGGACGTCGAATCGCTTCGCGCAGGAATATCCGTTGCCGCCGAAGTCATGCGACCCTCTCGTGCGAATCGTATCCATGCCCGAGCGCGGGCGCCATGATCGCGGGCTCGGTGATCTCGTCTCCCTCAAGTTCCGCGGCCACGCGTCCGTCGTAGAGCACCAACACCCGGTCACACTGGTGCACCAGTTCGGGGATCTCGGTGGAATGGAAAAGGATGGAACCGCCGGCTTCGACGAAGTTGCGCATCATCACATACAGTTCGTGCTTGGTGCCCACGTCGATGCCGCGCGTCGGATCGAACAGCAGCAGGATGCGGCTTTGCGCCACCAGCCACTTGGCGATGGCGATCTTCTGCTGGTTGCCGCCCGAAAAGGCGCCGGCCCGCGTCCACAGGGCGCGGCGATCGACTTCCACGGTGGCGAAGGCCTCTTCGACGGCCCCGGTTTCGGCCTTGCCGTCGACGAGGCCGAAGCGGGTGAAGCGCGATACGACCGGGAGGGTGGCGTTCTGGCGGCCGGTGAGCTTCAGGAACAGGCCCTCGGTCTTGCGGTCCTCGGGGACCAGGCCGATGGCCATGTTTGGCCGTATCGCGTCAGCCGGCGAGGCGAGGCGCACCTTGCGCCCGTCGACCAACACCTCGCCGCGCTCGATTTCGGCCATGCCAAAGCAGGCGAGGAAAAGGTCCTGCTGGCCCATGCCCTGGAGGCCGGCCACGCCGAGGATCTCACCTTTGCGCAGGTCGAAGCTGATGCCGTCCACCTTGCGCCCGACCTTGAGGTCGCGAACGCCCAGCACCGGCGCGCCGAAGGCCTGCGAACTCTCCGGTTTCGGCGGGAAGGTCTGCTCGATTGAGCGACCGATGATCTTTTCGATGACCTCCTCGTCCGTCACATCGGAGACGGAGGTGGTCATGATGTGGCGACCGTTGCGCAGGATCGTCAGCGTGTCGCAGAAGGCGCGCACCTCGCGCATGCGGTGGCTGATGAAGACGATGGTGGTGCCCTGCGCTTTCAGCTTGGCGATGATGTCGCCCAGCCAGTCAACGTCCTTGCCCGCCAGCGTCGAGGTTGGCTCGTCGAGCAGGAGGATGCGGGGCTTGCGGTAGACGGCGCGCGCAATCTCGATCTTCTGGCGAACGGAGAGCTCGAGGGAGGCGACCTCGGCGTCGAGATCGACGGAGAAGCCGAGGCCCTGGATGTGCTCGCGGACCTCCTTGCGCGCCGCAGCTCGACGCACCAGTCCGGTAATTCCCATGGGGGCGTAGGGCAGCATCATATTGTCCAGGACCGTCAGGTCGCGGACCAGCGTCATTTCCTGGAAGGCGGTCTGGACGCCAAGGGCATGGGAAGCGCGCGGCGAACCCAGCGATGCTTCCTCGCCGAAGATCCGGATGCGGCCCTCGGTCGGCCGCACGAGGCCGGACATCAGCTTCACCAGGGTCGACTTGCCGGCTCCGTTCTCGCCGAGCAGCGCATGGACGCTGCCAGGGCGGATCGAAAACGACACGCCGTCGAGCGCGACCGTCGCGCCAAAGGCCTTGCGGATGCCGTCGATCTCGACAGCTGGAACCGTTCCTGCCGGCTGCATCCCGGATGGACCTCGATGGTTTGCTTAAGGGCGAGAAGCGATGCGGCCTGCGAGCCGCATCGCCGGATGACAAGCCTGATGAGGCGATTACATCTCGGGCTGACCGACGAGGGCGGCGTTGAAGCCGACTTCGGGGGTCTCTTCGGAGAAGATCGACGCGAACCAGCCCGGATTGCTGACCAGCGATGGCTGGAAGACGTTGCAGCCGGCCTTCATCTCGGCCCAGGTGCCTTCCTGGCAGAGCTTGACGGTCTCGTTGGTGACGATCGGCAGCGGCAGGACGGTGAGCTTGGGCACTTCCTTGCCCTCGAGCGCCTGAACGGCCAGCTTCAGCGCCAGCGCACCGGAGTAAGGCGGCGAAGCATAGGAGATGCGCGGAGCGCCGAGCGGCGCATAGGGCGACGCGGCACCTTCGACCTCGGTGTCGGCCGGCAGCATCTGGATGCGACCACCGTTCGAGCCCTCGCCGGCGCACGGCAGAATCTCGTCGGGAGTCTTACCGGCCTCGAGCTGCATCGCGTTGGCGGTGTAGCAGCCCGCCTGCATCCACAGGCCGTCGATGTCGTCCCAAGTACGGGTGGACAGGAGCTTCGACAGTTCCGTGCGCGCGACCGCCTGGCTCCACATGCCGACGGCTTCGCCGACGACCTTGATGTCGGGATGCTTCGCAAAGACTTCCATCGCAGCCTTGGTGCGCTGCTCGTCCACGGAAGTGCCCGGAACGCCGGTCACGGTGATGATGTTGCCCTTGCCGCCGAGCTTCTCAACCAGCCACTCTGCCGTGACGCGACCGGCCTCGAGCTGGTCGATGTGGATGTTGTAGGCGCAGGGCTCGGTGATCTCGGCGTCGTAGGCGAACACCTTGACGCCCTTGTCGCAGGCATTCTTGACGACCTGATTCAACGCGGTGGGCGAGATCGGGAAGATCACGATGGCGTCGGCGCCAGCCTGCACCATCGCGTTGATCTGCTGGATCTGGCGCTGCGCGTTCGGGCCAGCCACCTGCACCTGCAGGTCGACCTTGTCCGCCATGCTGGGATGAGCAGCCATCGCCTTGACCATGTTGGCGGCCTCGGCCTGCCAGTCATTGCCGATGAAGCTCATGCTGAGAAATATCTTGAACTTCTCCTGAGCCTGAGCGGCCGTGCCCGCGCACAACGCGCTTGCGGCCATACCTGCCAGCAGCGCGAACCGCCGGACTTTAGATCCGATTCCCATCGACCCAATCCTCCCAATTATGCTCCCCGGCGTAGTCGCGGACCTGCTCTCCCAGATAGTCCTGCCGCCGAAACGGTTGCACCGTATCACCATTTGATCAAAGATCAATGATGAAATATGGTCGAACCATCCCGTCCGGGTTGACGCAGCGGTACGCTGTCTGCGTTCGGTCGGAACGGAGCCACGAGGCCGGGAGAACGGTATGGGCGCCTCCGCCTTCAGGAATGCGGGCGTAGAAATCGCTCCGCTGTCGAAGGACACGTTGCAGGAACGTGTCTACAGACACGTTCGCGAGATGATTCTCGACGGCAGCATCGTACCCGGCGAAATGGTGACGGTGCAGAGCCTTGCCGACGCCTTCGGCGTCAGCCCCATGCCGGTACGCGAGGCGCTGCGACGGCTCACCGCCGCGAACGCACTGACGGTGGTGTCGGGCCGTTCCGTCGGGATCCCGGCGCTGAGTCTCGAGCGACTGACCGACCTACGCAACGTTCGCTACGAGATCGAGGCGATCGCCGGCGGCTGGGCCGCAGCGAACCGAGACGACGACGACCTTCCCACCCTGGCGCGCTACCTGGAGGCAATGCAGGAGACCAACGCCAGCGGCGAGGTGAAGGGCTACCTTCGCGCCAACTACGGCTTCCATTTCACCATCTACCGCGCGGCGAAGTCCGAGAACCTGCTGAGGATCATCGAGGACCTGTGGCTGCAGATCAGCCCCTACTTCAACATGCTGCACGAGTCGGGGAACTACTCGACCGCCAACACCCATCACGAGGTGATGTACAACGCACTGCGCGACCGCGACGCCGAGGCGATGCGCGCGGCAATCCAGGCGGACGTCGACGGCGCCTATCACGTGCTGCTGAAGCTGTTCAGGTAGGCCGGCGGCGCGTTCGCGGCCGGCAGTTCGTGTCCGCACGAGGGGATCGGACGGGGCGAGCCCGTCCGATGCCAGGCGGCCTGCCTACAGGGTAACGGGGCGCCCGCCTTCCGCCGCCGAGTTGACGATGCCCTCGAAGATCCGAATGTTGTCGACGATCTGGGCATTGGTGAAGCGATAGGGCTTCTCGCCGGCTACCGCCGCGGCCCAAGCCTCGAAGTTCTGCGTCACGGTGTCGGTCGGCTGGTAGACGGTGACCTGGCGCGGCTCGTGTGTTCCGGTGCAGAGCGTGACGATCGTCGGCTTGCCCTGGTCGACATTGCCCTCCGTGACCACCTCGACCCAGGCCTTGTCGCCGAAAACGGTGACGCGGCCGTAATAGGGAACGCAGGAGAGCAGGGTGAACGTGCCCCGCGCTCCCGACTTGAAGGTCACGGTGGCGCTAACGAAGTCCGTCGCCGGAGGCTCGAAGGTAAGGCTAGCAGTCTGCGCCCGCACCTCGGCCGGTTCCCCGAACAGCGCGACGCACAGGTCTGTCTGGTGGATGCCGGTGGCGGTCATCATGCCGGCTGGAGCATGTCTGGGGTCGAGGCGCCAGTTGGACCGGTCGATCGACTTGAACAGATCGTGGCTGATGTTGGCCTCGTACAGAAGCGGCCGGCCGAGCGTGCCGTCGGCCACCAGCTTCTGGACCAGTTCGAAGCATTCCTCATAGCGGCGCTCATGGCCGATGCCGAGAACCTTGCCGGCCTTCTCGCAGGCGTCGATGACGCGCTGCGCGCCAGCGGCGGTCATGGTCAGCGGCTTCTCGCAGAACAGCTCCTTGCCCGCCGCGATAACCGCAAGGCACTGCTGCTCATGCAGCTGGTGCGGCGTGGCGAGGATAACGCCCTCGACCGCAGGATCGGCGAGCACCGCGTCCAGCTCTGCGACATGCTTCACCTTGTTTTCCGCGAGAAAATCCAGCGCGCCCGCGGGCGGCATCGGATCGACGCCGTAGAGCACATCGAAACGCGGACTCTTCTTCAGGCACGAAATGATCTGCTTGCCCCACCAGCCGAGGCCCGCGACGGCGACCCGCATGGCGCCCTCCCTTGCTTTCCTGATCCGCGTGTCAGCCGTTCTTCTTGAGAAAGGCCGTGATCGTCACGGCCTCCCAGACGCCGTTCACACTGAAGGGATCAGCCTTGTTGAAGCTCTCGACAGCGTCGCGTCCCTCGGCCTCGACCACGAGAAGGCTGCCCTTGGTGGTCACCCCGTCGTCCTCGACGAGCGGCCCCGACATGACGATGCGCACACCGTAGTCGCCGACCGTCTTCAGGTGGGCCATGTGCGGCTCCTGATAGATCTTGCGCAGCTCAGGACCGCGGGCGCAGTCGAGCGCATGGATGGCGAACAACATGGATGATCTCCTCCGAATTTGCCGCGCGCAGGCAATGTGCTCTGCCGCCTCCACGGCATCTCGTCGAACGATAGCTGGCGAAACCGTGTCTTGGACGATACTTTTTCTCAGAGTGAGAATGGACAGGCGCCGATAAGGGGGAACACGCATTCCGCGCAAAAAATCGATATTCCGTTGACACCCCCGCCAAAGACGATTTTCATTAGGAGAATGCCAGGGAGGGGAACATGCGGTTTGCAGTCTATACCGAGGGCGAACGACATTGCCTCGGGGTGGTCGAAGGCAACCGCATCGCTCCGCTGGGCGACGAATGGCGGGACCTGTCGCAGGTGTTCGGGGCGGGTGACCTTGCGAAGGCAAGGGAGATCGCCGCGGCGCTGCCGGCATCTGCCTGGCGTTCGCTTTCCTCGGTCCAGCTCGCCTTGCCGCTGGCGCGTCCCGGCAAGGTTATCTGCATCGGCCTGAACTATCGCGCACACGCTGCGGAAGGGGGCTTTGCAGTTCCGGACTATCCGGCCCTGTTCCTTCGCGTGCCCACATCGCTCGTCGCCGCGCATGAGCCGATCCGCCTGCCGCGCGTATCCGAAAAGCTCGACTACGAGGCCGAACTGCTCGTCGTGATCGGCAAGGGCGGGCGATACATTCCCGAAGCCCATGCGCTGGAACACGTGTTCGGCTACACCTGCTTCAACGACGCCTCGGTACGCGACTACCAGCGCAAGACGCACCAGTGGACGCCGGGAAAGAATTTCGACGCCACGGGCGCGATCGGCCCTCTCATCGTCACACCGGACGAACTGCCCACCGGAGCCTCGGGGCTGCGGATTTCCTGCCGGCTCAACGGCGAGACGCTGCAGGACGCCAACACCGACGACATGATCTTCAGCGTCGCCAATGCGATCGCGACCATTTCGGAGTTCACGACGCTGGAGCCTGGCGACATGATCGCCACCGGCACGCCACAGGGTGTCGGCCATGCCCGCAAGCCGCCGATCTGGATGAAGGCCGGTGACACGGTCGAGATCGAAATCGAAGGGATCGGCGTGCTGCGCAATTCTGTGGAAGCCGAGGAGTTCGTACCTCCGACCGCCGCCGCGTAGGTTCGGAACCATGCGCGACATCACCACGGACACCATCACCGAAGCAGCGCAGCAGTCCTGGGCGCAGGCCGAGGACCCACGGCTGCGGCACGTCCTGCAGCGGCTAGTCCATCATCTGCACGCCTTCGTGCGTGACGTCGAACCGTCGCATGCCGAGTGGCTGGCGGCGGCCGAATTCCTGTGGCGCTGCGGCCGGATCTGCGACGAGAAGCGCAACGAGTTCGCGCTGCTGTCGGACGTGCTCGGCGTCACCTCGCTGGTGGACCTCATGAACGCGGCGCCCGGCGCCACCATCGGCAGCGTGCTTGGGCCGTTCTATTCGGACGACAGCCCGACCGTTCCGCTCGGCGCGGATCTCTCCAAGGACAACGAGGGAGACGTGGTTCTGCTCACCGGCATCGTCCGCGACATCGAGGGGCGTCCGATATCCGGCGCCATCATCGACATGTGGCAGACGAACGCCGCCGGCACCTACGCCACCCAGGACCCCGCGCAGCCGGACGAGAACCTGCGTTGCAAGCAGGTCTGCAACGCGGACGGCCGGTATGCCTTCACCACGGTAGCGCCCGGACCATACACGATCCCGCTCGACGGGCCGGTGGGGGCGCTGGTGGAACGTACGGGCCGCTCACCGTGGCGGCCGGCGCACTTTCATTTCATCGTAAGGGCCGACGGCCACAGGTCGCTCGTCACCGAACTCTTCTTCCCCGACGACCCCCATGTGGACAGCGACGCGGTGTTCGGGGTGCGCGAGCCGCTGGTGCGGGCACCCCGTCCGGTCGTGCAAGGGGAGCCGCTGAGAGTCCCCCTGCAGAGGCCACCTGGCCGCAGGCTCGACTTCGATTTCACCCTCGTGCCGGTCACCGGCTGAGCGCATCTTCGTCCAGGAATCCCGAACATGACCCATCGCATCCTCATCAAGGGCGCCATCGTCCTGTCGATGGACGACGCCGTCGGCACCTTCCGTGACGCCGACGTGCTGGTGGAAGGCGAAAAGATCGCCGCGGTCGGCCCGAACCTTTCGGCGGAAGGCGCGGAGACGATCGACGGACGCGGCCGCATCGTCATTCCCGGCATCGTCAACGGCCACATGCATACCTGGCAGACCGGCCTGCGGAGTCTCTGCTCCAACATGACGCTGCTGGAATATTTCCGCTGGGTGCATCGCGGCCTCGCCACCGCCTTCCTGCCCAACGACATCTACATCGCCACACTTGCCGGTGCGCTCGGGCAGATCAACGCCGGCGCCACCACGCTGGGCGACTGGTGCCACAACAATCCGACGCCGGCGCACACGGACGCGGCCGTGGACGCGCTGTTCGAGAGCGGCATCCGCGCCGTGTTCCTGCACGGTTCGCCGAAGCCTGATCCGAAGCCCGGCGAGCCGCATTTCTCCGAGGTCCCCCACCCGCGCCACGAGATCGAACGGCTGATGAAGAGCCGCTTCGCCAGTCGAGACCAGCTCGTGACGCTCGGCATGGCGATCCTCGGACCGCACTATTCGACGATGGAGGTGTCGCGCGCGGACTTCCGGCTGGCCCGCGAGATGGGGCTCGTTGCCTCGATGCATCAGGGCGGCGGCGAGGCGAAGACGCCAGGCGGATGGGAGCGGCTGGAGGAGGAAGGCCTCGTCGGCGAAGGCATCAACATCGTCCACGGCAACAACCTGACCGACGAGCAGATCCGGCGTTTCGTCGGAGCCGGTGTCTCCTTTACCGTGGCCCCGGAGAACGAGATGATCCAGGGGCACGGATGGCCCCTGACCGGCCGCGTTATCGCGGCCGGGGGGCAACCCACCTTCGGCATCGACATCGAATCCGTGGTTTCCGCCGACATGTTTTCGGTGGCGCGCGCGGCGCTGGCCTGCGAGCGGGCATTGGAGAACGCCGCCTATCGCGAGGAGCATGGCGGCATCCCCGACGCCAGCAAGGTAACGACCAAGGATGCGCTGCGCTGGATCACCATCGAAACGGCCCGCATGCTCGGCATCGACGACAAGGTCGGCTCGCTGACGCCCGGCAAACAGGCCGACATAACGGTGCTCGACGCCACCGCGTGGAACATGTGGCCGGTCCACGACCCCTATTCGACCGTGATCATGCAGGCGGGGGTCGGCAACGTGGAGCACGTGCTGGTGGCCGGAAAATTCCGCAAGCGCGACGGCAAGCTGATCTGGCCCGACACCGATCGCGTCAAGCGCGACCTCGAAGCATCGGGCCGGCGCATCGTCGCCCAGCTCGGCATCCCGACGCTGATCGACGCGTAAGGCATCAGATCAGGGAGCTTGTGGGGAGCGAAAAGAGCCAGCCGAGGCCGCCGCGGCCCGGACGAATGGGCAACCGTGGGGTGGCGCCGGCGGTTTCTCATATTGCACCTCTTGCCTGTCGCGACCTCACGCACAAGTCGCTATGGTAGGGGACGGAGGTGAAGCTGGCGCAGGGGCCCAGCTTGCATTGCGGCCGCAGCCGCGCGAGCCCGACACGGGCGGCAGGGAGAGAGACACATGAACGTCAAGACCGAAACGGCACCCGAAATCGCCATTCCGTTCGACGCCGGGAAGCTGGACCGCCTCATGGACCAGGCGGGCATCGACATTCTCGTCGCCACGTCGAAGCACAACGTCCAGTACCTGCTGGGGGGCTACAAGTTCATCTTCTTCTCGGCCATGGACGCCATCGGGCATAGCCGGTACCTGCCCGTCGTGATCTACGAGAAGGGCCGCCCCGAACGGACGGCCTTCATCGCCAACAAGATGGAACAGGGCGAGCACGAGAACCGGCCGTTCTGGACGCCGCACTTCCTGCCGGCCTCCTGGGGCAGCACCGACGCTGCGGAGTTCGCCGCGGAGCACATCCGAAAGCTCGCACGCCCGGGCGCCAAGATCGGCATCGAGCCCGCCTTCCTGCCGACCGACGCGCACGAGATCCTGTCCAAGCTCGGCAACTCGACGGAACTCACGGACGCCACCCATGTGTTCGAGCGGCTGAGGGCGGTGAAGACCCCGGAGGAACTCGGCAAGCTCAGGACCGCATCGGAGCTGATCACCGATTCCATGCTGGCCACGATCGAGTGGGCCAACGAGGGCAAGACGAAGACGGAGATCATCGAGCGGTTGCGGCTCGAGGAGACGAGGCGCGGCCTGCAGTTCGAATACTGCCTGCTCACACTCGGCTCCTCGCACAACCGGGGCGCCTCGCCGCAAGCGTGGGCGAAGGGGGAAGTGCTGTCGATCGATTCCGGCGGCAACTGGCACGGCTATATCGGCGACCTCTGCCGCATGGGCGTGCTGGGCGAGCCGGATGCCGAGCTCGAGGACCTGCTGTCGGAGGTCGACGCAGTGCAGCAGGCGGCATTCTCCAAGGTACGCGCGGGGGCGCTCGGCGGCGATCTCGTCGAGGCCGGACAGGCAGCGCTCGCGAAGTCGAAGGTAGCTCCCTACACGGACTTCTTCGCGCACGGCATGGGCGTGATTACCCATGAAGTGCCGTTCCTGATGACCGACCATCCGGTGAAATACGAAGGGGTGGACGCCAACAACGCGCTCGAGGCCGGCATGGTGTTGTCGATCGAAACGACGATGGTCCACCCGAGCCGCGGCTTCATCAAGCTGGAGGACACCCTGGCCGTGACCGAAACCGGCTACGAGATGTTCGGCGAACGCGGACGCGGCTGGAACCGCGGCGGCCGCTGAGGCCCGCGTTCAGAGGCGGGTTCGGCTCGTCCGATTCCAGCGAACCGTGCCGAGACGGATGCGTTCGCGCAGGATGGTGAGCAGGCCGGAGCCGGCAATGATGCCCAGCCCGGCCAGCGACCAGCCGTCCGGCGCCTCGTTGAACAGCAGCGCCCCGATCACGACCGCCCAGACGATCTGGGAGTAGTGGGTCGGGGCGAGCTTGTTGGCCTCGGCGAAACGCGTCGCCCTGAGCAGCATGATGTGGCCGCTCGCCGCGAAGGCGCCGGCCAGAACCAGGATCACCCATTCCTGCAGCGTCGGCACGGTCACGCCCGTCAACGCCATGGCGACGCCGTTGAAGGCCACGCCGTAGATGATGAGGAATCCGAGGATGGTAGTGTGGCGCTCGCGCGCCGAGAGCGAGCGCATCGTCCGAATTCCAGCACGCGGAACCCTGGGCGAACCACCAGCAGCACGCCGGCGAATCCGGCGAAGATGGCGAACCAGCGCCAAGGTCCGACCTTCTCCTTGAGCAGCACCATCGACAGGATGGTAACGAAGAGCGGCGACAGGAAAACGATGGCGTAGACCTCCGCCAGCGGGATGGTCGTGAAGGCCAGCACGCTCAGCACGCTGGCGACAAGGCCGATCAAGGCGCGCGCCTGCACAGCGTAGGGGTGGCGCATGCGCCAGAACCCGTGCCAGGTGCCGCCGTCCGGGCGCGTCATGAGGATGAAGGCGCCGGCGATCGCAGTCTGGAAGAAGCCGATCTCAAAGATAGACAGTTCGCCGCCGAGCGCCTTGATCGAGGCGTCGCTCCACGAATAGGTGGCGTAGGCGAGGAGCGCCAGCAGGATGCCGTTTGTCACGGGGGAGCGTCCGGGAGGTTGGCGCCGCCCGGACGGGCGACGCGACCCCGCTTCTAGCGCGTTTGCGACCGCCGCGCGTGCCCGACTTTAGAGCGAGTTCCGGTTGTTGTCCCGCGTTGCCGGCCGGCCACAGAGGCCGCCAGCCGAGAACTATGCCTCCCTTGGCAGCAGCCTGAAATCGGGCAGGTCGCGCAACGACAGTTCCGGGCCTGCCGGCGAGTAGACGACGAAGAGCTGCATCGGTTGGTCGCCGGTGTTCAGCGTGGAGTGGAAGCGGCTTTCCGGCACGTAGATGGTGCAGCCGGGTCCGACCCTTTGCGTCACCGGATTCCCGGCCTCGTCCTCCACCATCTGTTCGCCGGTTCCGGAGATGACGAAGATGATCTCCTCGGCGCCGGGATGGTTGTGGCGGGCATGGCCCTGGCCCGGCGGCAGATCGACGACGCCACCGGAGAAGCGCTGCGCCCCGTTGACCTCGGGCGCCACCGTCAGCGCCAGCCTGCCCCAGTCGAATCCGAAGGCGTTCACGTCCTTCGGGTAGACGAACACCTTGCTCCTGTCAGTCATCCCTTCGTTCCCTTCCCTGCGGCGCTGACGATGGTGAGCGCCTTGAAATCCGCCGTCTGCCTGGCGATTGCAGTCTCCGCCGGGAGGCGCTCCATCGAGGACGCCCCGTAGAACCCATGCAGCCCGGCCACCCGCTCAAGCACATAGCGCGCATCCTCCGGCATGGAGATCGGGCCGCCGTGGCAGAGCAGGATGACGTCCTTGCGCACCGAGCGGGCGGCTTCGGCGATCGCGTCGATCTCGCGCACGCAGTCGTCCAGCGACTTGGCAGTTGTGGCGCCGATGGTGCCACCGGTGGTGACGCCCATATGCGCGACAATGATGTCGGCGCCGGCTTTCGTCATCGCCTTCGCCTCGTCGGTGTTGAAGACGTAGGGCGTGGTGAGCAGGTCGAGCGTGTGGGCCTGGGCGATCATGTCGACCTCGAGCCCGAAGCCCATTCCAGTTTCCTCGAAACTTTGCCGCATCGTGCCGTCGAAGAGGCCGATGGTCGGAAAGTTCTGTACGCCAGAAAAGCCGATCTCCTTAAGCTCGGCCAGGAAGCGCGGCATGATGACAAAGGGGTCCGTGCCGTTGACGCCCGCCAGCACCGGCGTGTGCTTCACGACGGGGAGCACCTCGACCGCCATCTCGCGCACGATGTCGTTGGCATTGCCATAGGCGAGAAGGCCGGCAGCCGACCCACGGCCCGCCATGCGATAGCGCCCGGAATTGTAGATGATGATGAGGTCGATGCCGCCGGCCTCCTCGGACTTAGCAGAAAGACCGGTTCCCGCTCCGCCTCCAACGATCGGGCGCCCCTCGGCGATGATGGCGCGGAACTTCTCGAGGATTTTCTGACGGGGAATGGCCGGCATCGCTGATCCTGATTCAGGCTGGAACGGTTGAGGGGAAAATGACCGGCGGTCTCATGGCGCAATCTCGCGGAAGGTGGACACCGCGGCGTCGGCGAAGGCCGGGTCGTTGATGTGGAGCGGCAGGCGGACGAGGCGGCGGTTGCCTGTCGTCACCAGATTGGCCTCGAGCGCAGAGAACAGGGCGGCGTCGGCCTCGGCATCGCGGAAGGCGCCACCTTCGATGTCCAGCGCCGACACGCCCTTCTCGGGGATGAGGAAGCGCACCGGCCCCTGGCAGCGGTTGAGCTTGCGGGCGATCCATTCGCCGATCTCGGCGCATTCGCCCGCGGTTGTCCGCATCAGCGTGACGTTGGGATTGTGGCGGTAGAGCAGGCGGGCACGCCACTTTTCCGGGACGGTTTCCGGCGCCCAGAAGTTGATCATGTCCAGCGCCCCGACGGAGCCGACATAAGGCAGGCCGGTGCGGGCCACGACGTCGAGGCGATCCTCGCCGGCTGGCAGCACGCCGCCGAACAGGAGATCGCAGATCTCTGTCGTGGTGATGTCGAGGATGCCGGCAAGCAGGCCGCTGTCGGCGAGCTTCTCCATGGTGCGGCCACCGGTGCCCGTGGCGTGGAAGACGAGGCAGTCGTAGTCGGCTTTCAGCAGTTCCACGATCCGTGTGACGCAGGGCGTGGTGACGCCGAACATGGTGAGCCCGAGCGCGGGCCGGGCGGACGCACGCGGCGGCGGATTGCGCGCCATGCCGACGATCGCCTGCGCGGCGTTGTGGAGCACGATGCGGCTGATGCCGTTGAGGCCGGCCATGTCGGTGACCGACGGCATCATCACCACGTCGGAAACACCGACGTAGGGGGCGGTGTCGCCGGAGGCGAGCGTGGAGACCATGATCTTCGGCAGGCCGAGCGGCAGTTCTCGCATGCCCGCGGTGATGATCGCGGTGCCGCCGCCACCACCGATACCGATGATGCCGTCGCAACCGGACAGCTGGCGGGCGTAGGCGGCGAATGCGGCCGTCATCGCGGCAACAGCCTGGCCCCGGTCACCGGAGGCGAGAGCGGCCGCCGTGCCTTCGGGGCCGTGGCTTGCAACTTCGGATGCCGTCACATCCACCGGAACGGTCGCTGCCCGTATGCCGAGGTCGACGCGGACCGGCTCGCCGCCGGCCGCCGCAATGCGTTCCGACAGATAGGCGAGTTCCTCCCCCTTCGTGTCGGCGGTGCCGACGACGTGGATGCGGGCCATTTTCCTCCCCTGCCTCCCGGCCTCCGCTCCCTGCGCGATCAGATGTTCGTGAACGCTGGAGGCCATTGCATGTTTTTGAGACGCGCGTATCGTATTGATATGGATGTCTCACGTCAATCGCCGTACCCATCAGAACAGGTCGAGCGTGGCGCACGCGCCCGCACGCGCAGGCTTATGCTGGAGACGGCGAGCCGCCTGATGCAGGACGGCCGCACGCCCTCCGTGAGCGAGGCGGCGGAGGCTGCCGGCGTGTCGCGCGCCACGGCCTATCGGTATTTCCCAAGCCAGGCAGCGCTGGTGCAGGCGGTCGTCGACGAAGGGCTCGGGCCGATCCTGACCTGGACTTCGGAGGCAACTGACCCGGAACGGCGGGTCGCGGACCTCATCGCAACGTCGCTTCCCCGCATCGATGCCTATGAAGCGACGTTCAAGGCGGCGCTGCGGCTGTCCCTGGAGCAATGGGCGCACCGCCAGGCCGGAACGCTGGGCGACGAGCCGCGCTTCACCCGCGGCCACCGCGTAGAACTGTTGCGGGACGCGATTGCGCCACTGGAGGACGTCCTGTCGAAAGCGGACGTTGATCGCCTTGCACAAGCTCTGTCCCTGATCTTCGGGGTGGAGGCGCTCATCGTCCTGAAGGATATCTGGGGACTGGATGGCGATAAGACGGCCGCGGTGGCACAATGGGCCGCAACAGCGCTTGTCCGCGCAGCCATCGCGGAAGGGAAATCCGGTGCCGCCTGACGGTGGAGAGCGCCGCTTCTCGCCTATCTGGCCGGACCAGATGGATAGAAATGTCCTTGCGGCAGGGTCCTGGACCCGACTCTCGAATGCGCCTGCCTCAAGACCATGGTGCGCATGGGAAAGCGTATGACACTGAACGAGGAAATCCCGCAAGGCCGGACACGGCTGGAGCGCGCCGACGCGTGACAAGGGCCTTGACGGGCGAGACGTATTGGTAATACCAGATTCATCCGACGCGCTTCCGAGCGCGACTGTCGGACTGCCGGGGAGAGCCGATCGGGAGGGTCGGGCGGCAGTTCCGCGGAGGAGCAGAGACAGGCGGCAACGGGTCCGCCTGGAGGAGAAGACTCAGGGAGGAACTAGGAATGCGGAAGACATTGACCGGTGTGATTGCCGGCCTGGCAGTCTCGCTCGCGTGCGGGACATCGGCCTATTCCCAGGAACTCACGATTTTCTGGGCCGAGTGGGATCCTGCGAACTACCTGCAGGAACTGGTGAACGAATACGAGGCGGAGACGGGCGTCAAGGTCACGGTCGAGACGACGCCGTGGGCCGACTTCCAGACGAAAGCCTTCACGGAATTCAACGCCAAGGGTTCGGCCTACGACATGGTCGTCGGCGACTCCCAGTGGATCGGCGCCGCGTCGGAGGCCGGCCACTACGTCGACCTGACGGACTTCTTCAACAAGCACAAGCTGACGGAGACGATGGCGCCGGCAACGGTGAAGTACTATTCGGAGTATCCTGCAAACTCCGGAAAGTACTGGTCGATCCCGGCCGAGGGCGACGCGGTGGGTTGGTCCTACCGCAAGGACTGGTTCGAGGACCCGAAGGAGATGGAGGCGTTCAAGGCCAAGTACGGCTATGACCTCGCTCCGCCCAAGACCTTCAAGGAACTGCGCGACATCGCGGAATTCTTCCACCGTCCGGACCAGAACCGCTACGGCATCGCGATCTATACGGACAACTCCTACGACGCGCTGGTGATGGGCGTCGAGAACGCGATCTTCTCCTACGGCGGCGAACTGGGCGACTACGCGACCTACAAGGTCGACGGGATCATCAATTCCGAGCAGAACATCGCCGCGCTGGAGCTCTATCGCGAACTCTACAACTTCACGCCTCCGGGCTGGGCGAAGTCCTTCTTCATCGAGGACAACCAGGCGATCACAGAGAACCTGGCGGCGATGAGCATGAACTACTTCGCCTTCTTCCCGGCACTGGTGAACGAGGCTTCGAACCCGAACGCCAAGGGCACCGGCTTCTTCGCGAACCCGGCCGGCCCGGGCGGTGACCAGTTTGCGGCGCTGGGCGGTCAGGGCATCTCGATCGTCAGCTACTCGGAGAACAAGGAAGAGGCGATGAAGTTCCTCGAGTGGTTCGTCAAGGACGAGACCCAGAAGCGCTGGGCCGAGCTTGGTGGCTACACCTGTAACGTTGCAGTGCTGGAGAGCGAGGAGTTCCAGAACGCCACGCCGTACAACAAGGCGTTCTACGACACGATGTTCAAGGTGAAGGACTTCTGGGCCACGCCGGAATATGCCGAGCTGCTGATCCAGATGAACCAGCGCGTCTACCCATACGTGACGGCGGGCGAAGGCACGGCCAAGGAGGCGCTGGACAACCTGGCAGCCGACTGGAACGCGACCTTCAAGAAGTACAACCGCCAGTAACGGCAGAGTCGTCCATTGCGGAGGGGCGGCATGCCCGCCCCTCCTTCGATTCCAGCGCCCGGGGAGGAAGAACCTTGGCAACCGCCGTCATGACCCGGCTCGACCCGCAATCCCGCGCAGCGGCGCGCGGCATGAGCGACCTGTCGATCCGAAACCTATTCATCATTCCGACGATCCTTTTCCTGATCGTCTTCAACATCTTCCCGCTGCTCTACTCGCTGGGATACTCGTTCACCGACTTTCGCGCGTCGACGAACGCGCCGGCCAATTTCGTCGGCCTCCAGAACTACCGCGAACTGCTCAACGACCCCTTCATCTGGAACAATTTCGCCATCACGGCGAAGTACGTTATCGTTTCAGTGGTGGGCCAGGTGTTGGTCGGATTCGGGGTGGCGATGCTGCTCAACCGCGACATCCCCTTCAAGGGCCTGCTGACGACGCTGCTCTTGCTGCCGATGATGCTGTCGATGGCGGTGGTCGGGCTGTTCTGGAAGCTGCTCTACGATCCGTCCTTCGGCATCATCAACTACGCGCTGGGCCTCGGCCGCTTCGAGTGGCTGTCGAACCCCGACATGGCGCTCTACGCGGTGGCGCTGACCGACATCTGGATGTGGTCGCCCTTCGTGATGCTGCTGTCGCTGGCGGGCTTGTCCGCGGTGCCGAAGCACCTCTACGAGGCGGCGGCGATCGACCGGGCCGGGCCGCTCTACACCTTCTTCCGTATCACCCTGCCGCTGGTGGCGCCGATCCTGATGATCGCGATCATCTTCCGCACCATGGAGGCCTTCAAGACCTTCGACCTCGCCTACATCCTGACCAGCCAGCCGACGACCGAGGTGATCTCGATCCGGCTCTACAAGATGGCGTTCCAGGAATGGCAGACGGGGCGCTCGTGCGCGCTGGCCTACATCGTGCTGATCATGGTGCTGGCCATCACCAACATCTACGTGAAGTACCTCAACAAGGTGAAGGAGCGCTGAGATGGCCGCCGTCCGCACCTCCACCGAAGTCGCGATGAACCGCGTGGCGATCGCCGCCGTGCTGGTCATCACGCTGATCTTCCTGGCGCCGATCTACTGGATCGCCTCCACCGCGTTCAAGCCGCGCAACCTTTCGACGACGATCCCGCCGACGGTGGTCTTCACGCCGGAAGTCTCACCTTTCGTGAAGCTGTTCACCAAGCGCTCGCAAATGCGCCAGCAGCCCACCCCGGAGGAATACGAAGCCGCGCCCTGGTGGGAGCGCATCGTCTTCGACGGCGGCGAGAAGGTGGTGCGCGACGGCAAGGGCCAGGTGCAATGGTCGCCCTATCCCAACCGCTTCATGAACTCGCTGATCGTGGCCATCACCTCCACAGTGCTGGCGGTCGGGATGGGCACGTTCACCGCCTACGGCTTCTCCCGGTTCAAGATGAAGGGAGAGGGCGACCTGCTCTTCTTCATCCTGTCGACACGCATGTTGCCGCCAGTGGTGGTCGCGATCCCGATGTTCCTGATGTACCGGGCCGTCGGGCTGAACGACACGCACTGGGGCCTGATCATCCTCTACACGGCCTTCAACCTCTCCTTCTCGGTTTGGCTGATGAAGGGCTTCATCGACGAGATCCCGAAGGAGTACGAGGAGGCAGCGCTGGTCGACGGCTACACGCGCATGCAGGCATTCTTCAAGGTGGTGCTGCCGGAGGCGGCCACCGGCATAGCGGCTACGGCGGTGTTCTGCTTCATCACCGCGTGGAACGAATACGCCTTCGCACTGATCATGACCAACCGTCGCGCCCAGACGGCTCCGCCCTTCATCCCCAGCCAGGTGGGATCGGGCCTGCCGGACTGGACGGTGATCGCGGCCGGCACCTTCCTGTTCCTGTTGCCGGTGGCGATCTTCACCTTCCTGCTCCGCAACCACCTGCTGCGTGGCATGAGCTTTGGAGCGATCCGCAAATGAGGCCCGCGGGAGGAACCGGAAATGCCAATTAGCAGTGCGCGCCTGCAGCGGATCGCGGAGATCGTCATGGTGCTGGGCATCGTGGCGCTGTGCCAGCCGTGGAATCTCTTTTTGCACCGCTACGGGCTGACCGTCATCATCGTCGGGCTGATCACCTTCATGCTGACCGGGTGGTTCGGCAAGCCCGAGGGCAAAAAGCTCGACCAGGACGGTGTCTTCGACGTCTCCGACCATCACGAGGGCCGCCAGACGGGAGGCCAGGCATGACGCAAATCGAACTTCGCGGCGTTCAAAAGTTCTTCGGCGCCGTGCAGGTGATCAAGGACATGAACCTGACGATCGCCGACAGCGAGTTCATCGTCATGCTCGGCCAGTCCGGATGCGGCAAGACGACGACCCTGCGCGCCATCGGCGGGCTGGAGACGATCGACGAGGGCGATATCCTCATCGACGGCAAGCCGGTACAGCACCTGAAGGCCGCCGACCGCGACATCGCGATGGTATTCCAGTCGTTCTCGCTCTACCCGCACATGAGCGTCTACGAGAACATCGCCTTTCCGCTGCGGGCGACCCGGATGAGCCGCGGCGACATCGACACGGCGGTGCGAAACATCGCCGGCGTGCTGCGCATCACGGACCTCCTGGGCAGGAAGCCGTCGGCACTGTCGGGCGGCGACATGCAGCGCGTGGCGATCGGACGGGCGCTGGTGCGCAAGCCGAAGGCGATGCTGATGGACGAACCGATCGGCGCGCTCGACGCCAAGTTGCGCGAGGCGATGCGGGCCGAGATCAAGCGCCTTCACGTGAAACAGGGCTCGACCACCATTTACGTGACGCACGACCAGATCGAGGCGATGGCGCTCGCCGACCGCATCGTCGTGATGCACGAGGGCGTGTTGCAGCAGGTGGGCACGCCAGAGGAGGTCTACACCTACCCGGCCAATCTGTTCGTGGCGCAGTTCGTCGGCAGTCCGGTCATGAACATAGCCCCGGCGACGGTGTCGGAGGAGGCCGGCGCGGCCCGCGTACGGCTCGGCGAGAGCGGCGAGGCCTTCGCCTTCCCCCGCGAATTGCTCGGGCGGCTGAACGGCCATGCGGCGGGCGGCGGGCTGACGCTGGGGATCCGGCCCGAGGGCGTCGAGGTGCGCCACGAAGCGGCAGAGGGCTTCCTGCCGGTGGAGGCGCACATCATCGAGCCGCTCGGCTCCTACGACATCGTCGACCTGCGGGCGGGCGACCAGATGCTGCGCGCCCGCACCCGCGCCGGCTTCGTGCCGCGGGCCGGCGAGCGCGTCTACGCCCGGCTTGACCCGACGCAGGCGCACTTCTTCGACACGCCAAGCGGCAAGAGTCTCGGGGTGAGGCTCTGATGTCCCGCAAGAGGTCGGCCCTCACTCCGCCCCGCCAGTCGGAACTCCTCTCTCCTGATCCAGGGGGGAGAGGAGGCACTGCAAGGTGGGCGCCTTTCCTCTCCCCCGCGCGGGGAGAGGTGCGGCTTGCACAGCGAGCGGGGGTGCTTCCCTGCTCCCTTTCCAGATGCGTCGGAGCGAACTGAGCGATGGCCCATATCCAGCTCAAGAACATCACGAAAGTATTCGGCGACCACACGGCGCTGAAGAACCTGGACCTCGAGATCGCCGACGGTGAATTCTTCGTGCTGCTCGGCGAGACCGGCGCGGGCAAGACCACGACGCTGCGAATCGTCGCCGGGCTGGAGAAGCCGACCGAGGGCAAGGTTTTCATCGACGGCGTGGATGTCGGCGACTGGGGCGCGGCCGAGCGCGACGTGGCACTGGTGCTGCAGCAGTACTCGCTCTATCCCCGCTATACGGTGCGCCAGAACCTCGAGTTCCCGCTGAAATCGAAAATCCGGCGGATCGAGCCAGCCGAAATAGCCGAGCGGGTGGCTCGCGCCGCCAAGACGCTGCGCATCGAGCACCTGCTCGACCGCAAGACCGACAAGCTCTCGGGCGGCGAGATGCAGCGCGTCTCCATCGGTCGCGCCATCGTGCGCAAGCCGCGCGTCTTCCTGATGGACGAGCCGCTTTCGGCGCTGGACGCCAAGCTGCGCGAGGCGCTGCGGACCGAACTCAAGAACATCCAGATGAATCTCGGCCAGACCTTCCTGTTCGTCACGCACGACCAGATCGAGGCGATGTCGATGGGCGACAAGATCGGCGTACTCAACCACGGCCATCTGGTGCAGGTCGGTACGCCGGCGGAAATCTACAACAATCCCAAGAACACCTTCGTCGCCAGGTCGGTCGGATCGCCGCCGATGAACCTCGTGCACGGCCATCTCGCCGCCAACCGCGTAGTGGTGGAAACCGGTGGCTTCGAACTGCCCTATGCCGGTCCCATCGCGGCCGAGGGCCGCCCGCTGACCTTCGGCATCCGCCCCGAGGACATCGTGCTCGAACCGGGCGCACCCGTGACCGCGCGCGTCCACGACGTCGAGAACCACGGCGTCGAGAAGGTGGTGACGCTGCGCGTCGGCGAAACCACCCTGCACGCGACGGCGCCCGCCCGCACAAAGCTGGAGATGGACCAGGACGTGGCCTTCGCGTGGAATCCGCAGAAGGTCGCCGTGTTCGACCGCCACACCGGCATCAATCTCACCCACGCCGGGTGAGACAAGGGCCTTCTGCCGTCATAGGCGGCGGCAGACGTGCCGGGATGGGCGAACCCTGAGCGCGGCGCGCTTCAGGCTCCGACCGCCCCTTTCCGGATTGCTTCGATGTTGGCGCGATAGGCCGCCTCGGTCCCGCCCTTGAAGACGGCGGAGCCGGCGACCAGCACGTTCGCGCCGGCCGCGACCACAAGCGGCGCGGTGTCCGGGGCGATCCCGCCGTCCACCTCGATGTGGATCGGCCGGTCGCCGACGAGCGCCTTCACGCGAGCGATCTTGTCCAGCATGGCCGGAATGAAGGCCTGGCCGCCGAAACCGGGGTTGACCGTCATGACGAGGATCAAGTCGACCCGGTCGATGACGTGCTCGATGGCCGATACCGGCGTGGCGGGATTGATCGCCACGCCCGCCTTCCTTCCAAGCGACCGGATCGCCTGCAGCGAGCGGTCGAGATGCGGGCCGGCCTCCGCGTGGACGGTAATGTAGTCGGCGCCGGCTTCCGCGAAGGCCGCCAGGTAGGGATCGGCTGGCGCGATCATCAGGTGGCAGTCGAAGATGCGATCGGTGCGACCGCGGACGGCCTTCACCACAGGCGGGCCGAAGGTGATGTTCGGCACGAAGTGGCCGTCCATCACGTCGAGATGAACCCAGTCAGCGCCGGCGCGGACGGTCGCCTCGATCTCGTCGCCAAGCCTAGAAAAATCCGCCGACAGGATCGATGGCGCGATGATGACGTCCTTGCCCATGTCGATCAGCCGATCCTGCCCAGCCGTTTATTCGATGTCGAAGGATACGCCCTGCGCCAGCGGCAGCGCGCGCGAATAGTTGATGGTGTTGGTGGCCCGCCGCATGTAGCCCTTCCATGCGTCGGAGCCGCTCTCGCGGCCGCCGCCAGTCTCCTTCTCGCCGCCGAAGGCGCCGCCGATCTCGGCGCCGGAGGTGCCGATGTTGACGTTCGCGATGCCGCAGTCCGATCCTTCGGCCGACATGAAGCGCTCCGCCTCCATGATGTCGCGGGTGAAGATCGAAGACGACAGGCCAGCGGCAACGGCGTTGTGGTCGGCGATCGCGGCGTCGAAATCCGAATACTTCATCACGTAGAGGATCGGCGCGAAGGTCTCTTCAAGGACCGGGCCGCACTGCTTCGGCATCTCCACGAGCGCCGGACGAACGTAGTAGGCGTCGCCATGGCCGACATCGACCCGCGCGCCGCCCGTTATCTTGCCGCCTTCCGCCTTCGCGGCCTCGAGCGCCCTCTGCATGCCATCGAAGGCCGCCTTGTCGATCAACGGGCCGACGAGCGCGGAGGTCTCCAACGGGTTGCCGACCGAGACGCTCTCGTAGGCACGCTTCAGGCGCGGGACCAGCGCATCGTAGACGTCCTCGTGCACGAACAGGCGACGCAGCGTGGTGCAGCGCTGGCCGGCCGTGCCCATCGCGCCGAAGGCGATGGCGCGCAGGGCCATGTCGAGGTCGGCCGAGGGACAGACGATGCCACCATTGTTGCCGCCGAGTTCGAGGATGGCGCGCGCAAAGCGCTTCGCCAGCTGCGGGCCGACCTCGCGGCCCATGCGGGTGGAGCCAGTGGCCGAGACGAGCGGCACCCGGGGATGGTCGACGAGAACCTCGCCGATGTCGCGCTCGCCGATCAGCACGGTGAGCAGGTTCGCGGGAGCCTCGCCGAAGCGCGCCACGGCGCGGTCGAAGATGGCCTTGCATGCGAGCGCGGTGAGCGGCGTCTTCTCGGACGGCTTCCACACGACCGAATCGCCGCAGACCAGCGCCAGCGCGGCATTCCACGACCAGACCGCGACCGGGAAGTTGAAGGCCGAAATGACCCCCACGACGCCGAGCGGATGCCAGGTCTCCATCATGCGGTGGCCCGGGCGCTCGGTGGCAATGGTCAGGCCATAGAGCTGGCGGGACAGGCCCACGGCGAAGTCGCAGATGTCGATCATCTCCTGGACTTCGCCCAGGCCCTCCGACGGGATCTTGCCCGCCTCGATCGACACCAGCCGGCCAAGATCAGCCTTGGCGGCGCGCAGCTCCTCGCCGAGGAGGCGGACAAGCTCGCCGCGCTTCGGGGCCGGGATGACGCGCCAGGCCTTGAAGGCGGTATCGGCCTGCACGATGGCGGCAGCGGCGTCCGCGGCGGAGATGGCCGGTAGCGAGGCAATCGTCTCGCCGGTGACCGGGCTCCTGGCCGCGAGGTTGCCCCCCGACAGCGCCGAGGCCGGAACCCCCAGGCGTGCGAGCAGATCCAGTGTCTCCGTCTTCAGATCCATAAGCCGATCCTTTCACCGGGCATGGCCACGTCTTTGGGACGTCCTGCGCAATTCGCATCCGTGCGCCCTATAGCGCGAGCGGCGTGCCGGTTTCCACCGCTTTCGGGCTCTTGGCGAGAGGGTGCGTCCAAGCACCACTTCGTGTGCGAGGCGCAGTTCACCTCGACCGCGCGACATGGTAGCAACGCGGAACACAGGCAACGGACCCAGGTATCGGGCAACATATGACCGGGTTCATAGACGGGGCGCTCCTCTTTCTCGGGCTGCTCGCGGCTATCTATGCCGCGACGGTGGCGATGTATTTCGCGCTCGGCTTCGGCATCACCTGGCTGAACCAGCGGAATCCCGAACGACGCATCCAGAAGCATCGGCGCGGCGAAAAGCGCATGACGCAGGAGGTCCTTCAGAGCCTCGCCTCGATCCTCGTCACCTGCCTGTCCGTCGCGATCGGGCTGTTCGCGCAGATCCAAGGCTGGGCGATGGAGCCCTGGGCCTTATCGTGGTGGTGGGCGGTGCCTCAGTTCGTCCTGTGCATGGTGCTCTTCGACACCTGGTTCTACTTCGCGCACCGGCTGCTTCACACGAAGCCGTTCTACCGCTTCCACCTGCTGCACCACAGATCGGTGGCGCCGACGCCCTGGAGCAACGATTCGATCGGGCTGGTCGACACCGCGCTCAGCCAGGGTTTCTACGCCGTCATCGTCTTCGTCGTGCCTTTCTCGCCGATCGTGCTCCTGGCCCACCGGGCGTTCGACCAGATCAACGGCACGTTCGGCCACTGTGGCTTCGAATATTTCGCGTCGCCGACATCGCGGTACCCCTCGCCGATGCTGTGCACGACCTACCACGACCAGCATCACGCGGAATTCCGCTACAACTTCGCCAACTACTTCTCTTTCTGGGACCGGATCATGGGCACGATCTCGCCGGTCTACGACCAGCGCGTGGCGGCGATGGAGAAGGCGGCGCCGCTGCGGGTCCTGCGGCGACCGGAGGCGCCCAGCGCGTCCGCGCCGATGGGTGACGCCCGCAGCGAATAGGCGCGGGCGCGTTATTCCCAGAACGCGAGGATTGGGGGGCGAACCAGGCAGCCTTGCTGCGCGACGCTCTCGAATGAACCGGTCCTACGGAACGATCAGCGTGCCGGCGCCGTGCTCGGTGAAGAGCTCCAGGAGCACGGCATGCGGAGTCTTGCCGTTTAGGATGACGACACCTTCGACGCCACGATCGATGGCCTCGATGCAGGTCTCGACCTTGGGGATCATGCCGCCGGAGATGACACCCTCGCGGATCAACCTGCGAGCCTGCGACACCGTCAGTTCGGGGATGAGCTTCTTGTCCTTGTCGAGCACGCCGGGGACATCGGTGAGGAAAAGAAGGCGCGTCGCGCCGACCGCGCCGGCAATGGCGCCGGCGAAGGTGTCGGCGTTGATGTTGTAGGTATGGCCGTCACGTCCCGGCGCGACGGGAGCGATCACCGGGATCATCTCGGAGCGCGCGAGCAGGTCCAGCAGCGTGCGGTCCACCTCAACCGGTTCGCCGACGAAGCCGAGGTCCAGCACGCGCTCGATGTTGGAGTCGGGGTCGGTGATGGTCTTGCGGGCCTTCTCGGCGAAGACCATGTTGCCGTCCTTGCCGCACAGGCCGATGGCCCATTCGCCCTCCGAGTTAATGAGGGCGACGATCTCCTTGTTGATCGCGCCGGCCAGAACCATCTCGACGATCTCGACCGTCTTCTGGTCGGTGACGCGCAGGCCGCCCTCGAACTTGGATTCGATGCCCATCTTGGCGAGCATCGCGCCGATCTGCGGTCCGCCGCCGTGCACGACGATGGGATTGACGTCGCACTGCTTGAGAAGGGCGATGTCGCGCGCGAACGCCCGGCCGAGCGTGGTGTCGCCCATGGCGTGGCCGCCGTACTTCACCACGACCGTCTTGTTCTCGTAGCGCTGCATGTAGGGCAGCGCGCGGGAGAGCAATGCGGCCTGCGCCTCGGCGGAGTAGGGGAAATCTGTGGGCATCGTCTGTCACCCGGCTCGAACTGACGCGCGGGTCATAGCCGCAAAGCGGCGGCCGGGCAATTCCGGTCGGAGCCTGTCACGCAGATGAGCGGGCCGTGGCATGAAATGGCGCCAATCGCCAGGCGAACGTGCCGGCTCCCGCGACCGCAGGCAGAAGCGACCCGGCCGCCTCCCCCGAACGCCCTTGGCCCGTCTTGATTCAGGTCAACGCGGGCTTTGCGTCCTGCTGCGATGGAAAAGCGTACTTCGCGGGGCAAATCCCATGCACGAACGCCTGATCAATATCTTTTCCGCACCTGTGCCGCGCTACACGAGCTATCCAAGCGCGCCGCACTTCCATGCGGGCATCACCGCCGAGACCTATCGCGAATGGCTCGAGGCGCTGACGCCCGAGACGTCGCTGTCGCTCTACATACACGTCCCGTTCTGCGACAAGCTTTGCTGGTTCTGCGCCTGCCACACCAAGCAGACCCGCTCCTACGCGCCCGTGCATCGCTATGTAGACGCGCTGCTTCAGGAGATCGCGACGGTCGGCAGCCTCGTTGGGGACGCCCCAGTGAGCGCACTGCATTTCGGCGGAGGCTCGCCGACGATGCTGTGCGGACGCGACCTCATGCGCATCGGCGACGCCGTGCGGTCGGCGTTCCGCATGCGGCCGGACGCCGAGATCAGCGTCGAGATCGACCCCAGCGACATGGACGAGGACCGGTTCGACGCCCTTGCCGAGCTCGGCCTTACGCGGGCCAGCCTCGGCGTCCAGGATTTCGATCCCGTCGT
>Ga0182741_1000758_pt1 | contig 45795 bp, 38 predicted proteins | sample eDN5th37CBELigOP_FD_128874 | JGI IMG/M metagenome (GOLD analysis project Ga0182741, IMG submission 128874) | Enriched Organic Plus compost microbial communities from Emeryville, California, USA - eDNA 5th pass 37_C BE-Lig OP (version 2) (version 2) ... | reverse complement strand
GCGGGTCGAGCAGGCGGCTGGCAGTCGAGAGGAGGGTGAGGAAGCTCCAGAAGAGGAGGATCGCGAGCAGCTCGCGGGCGCCCAGCGCGATCTCCGTGTCTGCTCGTGCTCGCTCGCTCACTCCTGCTCCTCTCGGTCTGATCGTCGGGACAGCATCGAACTTGCCCCTCGTGCAGCGGCCGCGCGACCCCCCCCGAGCGAGAATCGATCCACGCACCCCCGACATGGCCACGACCCTCGACGCCGTTACTCCGCCGCCGATCAGCCGCGAACGGATCGCCGCCATCTTCGGCGGGCTGTTGCTCGCGGTGCTTCTCGCCGCCCTCGACTCCACGATCGTCGCGACCGCGCTCCCGACGATCGTCGGTGAGCTGGGCGGGCTCGATCGGCTCGCCTGGGTCGTCACCGCCTACCTGCTCGCGCAGACGGTCGTCACGCCGCTGTACGGCAAGCTCGGCGACCTCTACGGGCGGCGTGTCGTGCTCCAGAGCGCGATCGTGATCTTCCTGATCGGATCGGCGTTGTGCGGGATGAGCCGGACGATGATGCAGCTCGTCCTCTTCCGCGCGATCCAGGGGCTGGGCGGGGGCGGGTTGATGGTCACGGCGCAGGCGGCGATCGGCGACGTGGTGCCGCCGCGCGATCGGGGGCGCTACCAGGGGGTGTTCGGCGCCGCCTTCGGGGTGGCGAGCGTCGCCGGCCCGCTGCTCGGGGGGTTCTTCACCACGCACCTGAGCTGGCGGTGGATCTTCTACATCAATCTCCCCCTCGGGCTCCTCGCGCTCGTGGTGCTCGCCTTCACGCTCCCGGCGCGCGGCGGGACCGCCCGCCACAACGTGGACTACGTCGGGGCGGTGCTGTTGGCGACGGTGCTCGCCGCGATCGTGCTCGTCACCGACCTCGGCGGGACCACGATCCCCTGGTCGTCGCCGGCGATGTGGGCGCTGGCGGCGGTGGCGGTCGTCTCGCTCGCGCTCTTCCTCGCCGCCGAGCGGCGAGCCGCCGAACCGGTGCTGCCGCTGCACCTGTTCGGCGCGCGGGCGTTCACGGTCGCCGCGGCGGTGGGGTTCGCGGTCGGATTCGCCCTCTTCGGCTCCGTCACCTACCTCCCGCTCTACCTCCAGGTGGTGCGCGGCTCGACCCCCACCGAGTCGGGGCTCCAGATGCTGCCGCAGATGGCCGGCCTCCTCCTGACGTCGATCGGATCCGGGCAGATCATCAGCCGCACGGGGCGCTACCGCATCTTCCCGATCGTCGGCACCGCGATCATGACGATCGGCTTCGCGACGTTCTCCCGACTCGGCACCGAGACGAGCGTCGGGCACGCGATGCTGATGATGCTGACGCTCGGCCTGGGGATGGGGCTCGTCATGCAGGTGCTGGTGATCGCGGTGCAGAACGCGGTGGACTACAAGGACCTGGGGGTCGCGACGTCGGGGGCGCTCCTCTTCCGCTTCATCGGCGGCTCGCTCGGCACCGCGATCCTCGGGGCGATCCTCTCGAGCCGGTTCGCGCACAACCTCCGCGACGCGTTCCCGCAGGGGATCCCGGGGGCGCGCGAGGTGCCGCACGGCTTCGACATGGCGCTGCTCACCCGGCTCTCGCCGGACGCGCGCGCGGCGTACGAGCAGGCGTTCGTGTCGGCGCTCGACGGGATGTTCCTCGTCTCGATGGGGGTCGCGGCGGCGGCATTCGTGCTCACCTGGCTCCTCCCCGAGCGTCCCCTCCGCTCGACGGTGGCCGCCGCGGCGGCCGACTCCGGCGTCGAGGCGGGGGAATCGTTCGGCATGCCGACCGACGCCGACTCGGCCGCCCAGGTCATGCGCGGCATCCTGGTGCTCGCCGACCGGGACGTGAAGCGGCGCCACCTCGAGGCGATCGTCAGACGGGCCGGGCTGTCGCTGAGCCCGCTGGCGGCGTGGATCATCATCCGGCTCGGCGAGAATCCGGAGCTCGACCTCGCCGCCCACCGTCGCGAGCGGGGGATCGCGGAAGAGGGGATGACGCGCGCGCTCGGCGAGCTGGAGCGTCTCGGGCTCCTCCGGACCGAGCGCGGGCGGCCGGTGCTCACGCCGGAGGGGTGCCACGCGCACGACCGCCTGACGGTGGCGCGTCGCGACCACCTGGCCGAGATGGCCGCGGAATGGGAGCCGGAGCGCTTCGCCGAGCTGGCGACGGCGATACGGAAGGCGACGGAGGAGCTGGTGCCGGAGCGGAAGGTGGGGTGAAGGGCGGGGGGTGGAGACTGGGGGTAGGGGGCGATCGGGGGCTGGGGCGATGGGCTGTCGTCCCGACCGCAGGGAGGGACCTGATGTCATGCCCCCGCGTGCGCGCGACCGATGATCGCCGCGTCGCCGTGATGAGGGGGCAGCCATCGGGGGCGCGAGTGTGTCGTCGTGCGCGCCTACCACATCTACATCCTGGCCAGCCGCTCGCGGCGGCTGTACGTCGGCATGACCAGCGCCCTGGAGCGTCGCGTCTGGCAGCACCGAGCCGGACAGGTCGCCTGCACGCGCAAGTATCGAATGTCGCGGTTGGTCCACGTCGAAACGACGACGAACGTGCACGAGGCGGTCGCGCGGGAGAAGCAGCTGAAGAAGTGGCGGAGGGAGAAGAAGATCGCGCTGATCGAACGGTCGAACCCGCTGTGGCACGACCTCGCCGAGGGGTGGACGGGTCCATCGCCGACGGAACAGCAGGTCCCTGCGGTCGGGACGACAGCGCAGCCTCCGGCGCGATGGCAGCTCCCGGTCGCCCTCCCGACATCGCGGGGTGACACACTCCCGCCACCCCACCGCCCACCACGCTCGCACGCTCGTGTCACCAATCCCCCCATTCGTGACACCGCACCGCCGTTCGTGACACCGCCCCCAACAACGCTCTGAAAGTCGCGTCTCATCATCGGAGCCCGCGTGCGTCGCGGGCCGTCGACATTCGATTCCGAGGACGATGATGACGCGAGCGAAGATGATTGCCCTGGCGGGCGGCCTGGCAGTCGTGACAGGCGGGGCCTGGTTCTACCGGAAGGCCGATGCGACCGAGACGCCGGCCTATCGCACCGCCGCGCTCGAGCGCGGGAGCGTGCGCGCGACCGTCTCGGCGACCGGCGCCCTCAGCGCCGTGCGCACCGTGCAGGTCGGCACGCAGGTCTCCGGGCAGGTCGCCGCCATCCACGTCGACTTCAACGATCGGGTGAAGAAGGGGCAGCTCCTCGCCCGCATCGACCCGACGCTCCAGCAGCAGGCGGTGCAGGACGCGCAGGCCCAGCTCGAGCGCGCGGAGGCGCAGCTCGCGCAGACCAGCGCCGAGTATGCGCGCCAGAAGCAGCTCTTCGAGCAGAAGATCGTGACCGCGAGCGAGTTCGGCGCCACGGAGGCGAACTATCGCGTCGCGCAGGCGACGGTGAAGTCGGCGCGCGTGGCGCTCGACCGCGCGCGGCAGAACCTCTCGTACACCTCGATCTACTCGCCCATCGACGGCGTGATCGTCGAGCGGAACGTGGACGTCGGCCAGACCGTCGCCGCGAGCCTGTCGGCGCCGCAGCTCTTCCTGATCGCGAACGATCTGTCGGAGATGCAGATCCTCGCGTCGGTGGACGAGAGCGACATCGGCACGATCGCCGAGGGGCAGCCGGTGACCTTCACCGTGCAGTCGTACGCGGGGCGCACCTTCGCGGGGACGGTGAAGCAGGTGCGCCTGCAGTCGACGACGCAGGACAACGTCGTGAACTACACCGCTGTCGTCGGCGTGACGAATGCCGACGGCAAGCTGCTCCCCGGCATGACGGCGACGGTGTCGTTCGTCACCGGCTCGGCGGACAGCGCGCTGGTGGTCCCCAACGCGGCGCTGCGCTTCAAGCCGGCCGCGGACGCGAAGGTGGACAGCTCGAAGCTGCAGCCGTCCGCCGACGCACGCCCGGCGGCGGCCACCGACTCCGCGGCGCGCACGGCGCGTCGGGCGCAGGGCGGCCGAGGGGCGAGGGCGGAGGGGAGTCGCCCCTCGTTCGCGACGCTCTACACGACGACGAACGGCGTTCTCACGCCGATCCGGGTGCGCACCGGGTTGAGCGACGGCACGAAGACCGTCGTGACGGGGCGTGACCTGACGGAGGGGATGCCGATCGTGGTCGGCAGCGGGCAGGCACCGGGTGCGGCGACGTCGGCGCAGACGTCGAACCCCTTCCAGCCGCAGCGCGGGCCGGGGATGGGTGGACCGGGTGGCATGGGCGGCGGGCGTGGCCGCTGAGGAGACGACGATGAAACACACACACTCGGTCATCACCGTCAGCGGGGTGAAGAAGGTCTACCGCATGGGCTCGAACGAGGTGTTCGCGCTGCGCGGCGTCGATCTCGACGTCGCCGCGGGCGAGATGATCGCGGTCATGGGGAGCTCCGGCTCCGGCAAGTCCACGCTCATGAACATCCTCGGCTGCCTCGACGTGCCGAGCGAGGGGCGCTACGTGCTGGACGGCGTGCGCGTGGACGGGATGAGCCGCAACCAGCTCGCCGACCTGCGCAACCAGAAGCTCGGCTTCGTCTTCCAGGGGTTCAACCTGCTGGCGCGCACCAGCGCGCTCGACAACGTCGAGCTGCCGCTGCTCTACGATCGCACGGGGCAGAAGCGGGACACCAAGGCGCTCGCGGCGCAGGCGCTCGCCCGCGTCGGGCTGGGCGAGCGGCTCGACCATCATCCGAGCGAGCTGTCGGGGGGACAGCAGCAGCGCGTCGCGATCGCGCGCGCGCTGGTGACGAGCCCCACCCTGCTGCTCGCCGACGAGCCGACGGGGAATCTCGACAGCCGGATGACGGTCGAGGTGATGGCGCTCTTCCAGGAGCTGAACGAGCAGGGGATCACCATCCTGCTCGTGACGCACGAGCCGGAGGTGGCGCAGTACGCGAAGCGGATCGTCGTCGTGCGCGACGGGCGCATCGTCCGCGACCACGCGGTGGCGGACCGTCACGATGCGGCGGCCGACCTGCGGGCGCTGGACGAGGAGCAGGCGAAACAGGAGCAGCAGCTCGAGGAGGCCGCGTGAAGCAGACGACACTGCTGAAGGTTGCGTCGCAGAGCATCCTGAAGAACAAGATGCGCACGCTGCTGACGATGCTCGGCATCGTCATCGGCATCGGCTCGGTGATCATCATGGTCGCCGTCGGCACGGGCGCGCAGAAGTCGATCGAGACCTCGATCAAGAGCCTGGGGACGAACCTCATCATCGTGATGCCGGGGTCGTTCACGATGGGCGGCGCCAACCAGGGCGCGGGGACCTTCAGCCGCCTCACGATCGAGGACGCGGAGAAGCTCAAGGCCCAGGGGACGCTGCTCGCCGCGGTGTCGCCGGTGGTCTCGACGCGCACGCAGGTGATCGGCGGGGCGGGGAACTGGCGCACGCAGGTGCAGGGCGTCTCCACCGACTTCCTGGCCATCCGCGACTGGACGCTCGCGTCGGGGGACTTCTACTCCGAGGCGGACGTGCGCGCGTCGCGGAAGGTGGCGGTGGTCGGGAAGACCGTCGCCGACAAGCTCTTTCCCGGCGAGGACCCGGTGGGCGCGCAGGTGCAGCTGGGGCGCGTGCCGTTCACGATCGTGGGCGTGCTGAGCCCCAAGGGGCAGAACGCGGGCGGCCAGGACCAGGACGACGTGGTGCTCGTCCCGCACACGACGGCGCAGTCGCGCCTCTCGGGGAACGTGCGCATCGGCCAGATCCTGGCGAGCGCGAACTCGCCGGAGGAGCTGCCGGCGGCGCAGGAGGAGATCGCGACGATCATGCGCGAGGCCCACCGCCTCGCGCCGGGCGCCGACGACGACTTCACCGTGCGCAACCAGACGGAGATCGCGAGCGCGGCGACGAGCACGACGAAGGTGATGTCGGGGCTGCTCGCGGCGATCGCGTCGATCTCGCTGCTCGTCGGCGGGATCGGGATCATGAACATCATGCTCGTGTCGGTGACCGAGCGGACGCGCGAGATCGGCATCCGCATGGCGATCGGCGCGCGCGGCTCGGACGTGCTGACGCAGTTCCTCGTCGAGAGCGTCGTGATGAGCCTCCTCGGGGGCCTCATCGGCATCGCGGTGGGCTACGGCGGCGCGGCGCTGCTGGGCCATCTCACGGGGTGGGCGACGGCGATCCCCGCGAGCGCGGTGGCGCTGGCGGTGGCCTTCGCCGCCGGCGTGGGGGTGTTCTTCGGCTTCTATCCGGCGCGCAAGGCGGCGGCACTGAATCCGATTCAGGCGCTGCGATACGAGTGACGGGAAGGGCCGGTGCTCGGTGCCAGGTGCCCGGTGCCAGGTGGTTCACGGAGCGGCCCGAGCACCGAGCACCGAACACCGGCGGTTGACGATTCGAAATGGGAGTAGGACGATGATCAGACGCCTTGTCTACAACGCAGTCGGCCTGACGCTCGCCGCGGGGACCGCGGTCGCGCAGCAGGCACCACGCACCATCACCTTCGACGACGCCGTCTCCATCGCCCTCCGCGAGAACATCGGCGTGCGCCAGGCGCAGAACGCGGTGACGCTCGAGAGCGCGTCGGTGCGGCAGTCGAAGCTCAACATGCTCCCCGACCTCAAGCTGAGCGTCAGCGGCGCCAACTCGGTCGGCCGCAACTTCGACGCGACCGCCGGGCGTCTCGTCGACCAGAACTCGCACTCGGTGAACACCGGGATCTCGTCGAGCGTCACGCTGTTCGACGGCTTCCGGAACGTGTCGACCGTCAAGTCGGCGGAGCTGGGCGAGCAGGCGAGCACGCAGTCGCTCGAGCGCGCCAAGCAGACGGCGGTGTTCACCGTCGCCTCGAACTTCCTCTCGCTCGTGACGCAGCAGGAGCAGCTGAAGGTGCAGGAGCAGGCGCTCGCCGCGCTGGTCGCGCAGGAGGAGCAGATCAAGAAGTTCGTGGATGCGGGGATCCGGCCGATCTCCGATCTCTACCAGCAGCAGGCGAGCGTCGCCTCGGCGCGCACGAGCCTCGTCGAGGCGCAGCGCGCGCTCGAGCTGGCGAAGGTGGACCTGATCCAGACGCTGCAGCTCGATCCGGCGGGGACGTACGACTTCGCCGCGCCGACGGTGAACGACGCGGCGGCGGTCGGGAAGAGCTTCCAGCTCGACTCGCTCCTCGCGCGCGCCTACGAGCGCCGCACCGATCTCGATGCGGCGGAGACGCGCGTCGACGCGGCGAAGCAGGACGTGCGGGCGGCGAGCGCCGGCAAGCTGCCCACCGTCTCGGTGAGCGCGGGCTACAGCACCGGCTACAACAGCGCGGCCGACGCCGCCTTCCGCGACCAGCTCGACCAGCGCCGCGGCGGCTCGCTCTCGCTCGGTGTCTCGATCCCGCTCTTCGACCGCGGCGCGGCGAGCGTCTCCGAGCAGCGGGCGCAGATCCAGGCCGACAACGCCCGGCTGTCGCTCGAGCAGCAGAAGCAGGAGGTCGCGCTGCAGGTCCGGCGCGCGTACCTCGACCATCAGGCGGCGCAGCAGCGGCTCGCGGCCGCCGAGGCACAGCGCAAGGCGGCGGAGCAGGCGCTCACCGCGGTGCGCGAGCGCTATCGCGTGGGCGCGGCGACGCTCGTCGAGCTGACGCAGGCCCAGGCGAGCGCCACGCAGGCGAACGGCGCCCTCGTGAGCGCGCGCTACAACCTGGTCTTCCAGCAGGCGCTGATGGCCTACTACACGGGCGACCTGCAGGCAGGCACGGTCAGGGAGTCGCTCGGCTAGGACGGCGGTTCGACGGCAGGGCCGTCAACCCGTCAACCCGTCAAACCGCCCTGATCGCCCCACTCTCCTCCAGCAACCGCCGCACGGCGGGCTCCGAGTTCGGGTTGGTGTAGATCTCGGCGCGCGGATGTTCGAGGACGCCGGCGATCACCTCCGCCACCTCGGCCGGCGTCTGGATCCCCATCGCGACCGACGCCGCGGCGAGGGGGCCCTCGGTGCCGGCGTTGCGCGCGAAGTCGGTCGAGACGAGCCCTGGCATGACCGACGTGACGTGGATCGCCGGGTGTGTCGCGGCCAGATCGAGGCGCAGGTTCGTGGTGAGCGAGGTGAGCATCGCCTTCGCCGCGCTGTAGGCCGACCGCAGCGAGGCGATCGGCGCGCGCGCGAGGACGCTCGAGACGTTGACGAGATGCCCGCGCCCGCGCTGCATGAAGTGCGGGACGATCGCCTGCATGCCGTAGAGCGCCGACTTCACGTTGACGGCGACCATGTCGTCGAGCTGCGCGTCGGTGAGGTCGAGCACCGGCACCGTGAGCCCGCGCCCCGCATTGTTGATCCACACGTCCACGTGGCCGAAGCGCGCGAGCGCCGCGTCGCGCAGCCGCTCGACCTCCGCGCGGCGGGTGACGTCGGTCGGGACGGCGACGACGGGCGCGGCGATCGACGCCGCCACCTCCTGCAACGCCTCGGCGCGCCGGGCGCCGAGCACCAGCTCGTGGCTGTCCTGGCCGAGCCGGCGGGCGAGCGCGGCGCCGATGCCGCCGCTCGCGCCGGTGATCACGATGACACGGGACATGCGGCGGAATCTAACCGGCGGCGCCGGCCGGCGTTCCGCCGCACGCCGCGCGCGCTAGCTCGCGAGGCACTCCGTCACCGCCGCCACCAGCGCTTCGGCGGTGAACGGCTTGCGCAGCAGGCAGTGCGCCCCGAAGCTCGCGGGGTCGAGCATCGTGTCCGGTTTGACCCTGCCGGTCACCGCCACGATCGGGAGCGCCTCGCTGCCGCGCACCCCGTGGATCGCGCGCGCCACGTCCACGCCGCTGTAGGAGGGGAGGACGATGTCCACGACGGCCGCATCGAACTTGCGGGCGAGGATCTGTCGCATCGCTTCGTGCGCGTCGCGCGCTTCGAACACCTCGTGTCCGGCGGCCGCGAGCGCGCTCGTCATCGCTTCGCGTTCGGCCGTGTCGTCGTCGACGACGAGGATGCGTGACATCGTGCTGGAGGGGGCGGCGGGGCGGACGTGACGGACGGGAGTACGGCAATCGTAGCATGGGTCGGTCGTCCCTTCCAGTGAGGGCGCATTGTCCGACCCGCGCCGTCGTTCGCGCACGACTCGTCGGGACGCACGACATGCGCGCACGCGGTGCCGTGCGCGACGCACGATCGGGTCGGGTGTCCGTGTCCCCCGTCACACGATGGCGCCCAGGAGGCGCTTTCTTGCCATGAGACAACGAGTTCTCTCCGCGGCGCTCGCCCCGCTCGCGCTGCTGGTCGCCGCCTGCGCGACCGGATCGACGCTCGGCAGCGGTGTCGGTGACACCTTCCTCGAGCGCCCGCCCTACTATGCCGGCGCGAGCGCCGTGCGCGACCTGCGTGCGGCAGCCCACCTTCCCGTGGCGTGGCAGCGCGGTGCCGTCGAGTCGCCCTCCGTCGAGCCGGCGAGCGGCCAGGGGAGCGCGATCGACGCCCTGCTGCACGAGATGAACGCCTACCTCGACTCGCTCGGCAGCTCGACGCGGGTCGCGACCGACGCGGCGGCGCCGCTGCCGATGGGTACGCCGCCGGACGTGATGTTCGGCTGCAACCGGACGCACGGCGACGACTGCGCCGGCGAGCGCGAGGCGGAGCGTGGGCTGTTCCAGCGACACGGCCCGCGGATGCGCCTCGCCGTCGGCCGCCCGTCGAACGACTGGATCGCCGGCGCCGCGCGCACCCTCGAGCGCAGCGGGGCCACGCATCTCCTCGTGATCTCGCTCGAGGCGGGGCAGTACTACCTGCGCCAGCAGGGGTGGCAGGGGCGCAAGGTCGTGGAGCTCGGCAGCGGCCACGCGGTGTCGCAGCCCTGGTTCACCGGGATCGACGAGCCGGTCGCCGTCATCCAGCTCACCGGCGCGCTCATGGATCGCGACGGCAAGGCGGTGCGCATCGGCGCCGAAGGGTTGATGGCGAAGCGCACCGGCCTCCTCGTCGGCGCCCTCGGCGCTCGCTCGCTCGTCACCGACGACGACGTGCGGACGCTGCGCACCGCGCGCCGCGACGACCTCCCCGGCACGCCGCTCGTCTGGCAGGTCGCATTGAAGACGCTCGTCGAGGGGCTGGTGGTGAAGGCGGAGAGGGCGGATTGACGGTCTGACGGCCCTGCGATCGAACCGTCAAACCGCCCTCAGAACCGCACCCGCACGCCCGCCGTCACCGTGCGTCCCGGCACCACCGTCACGTCGTCCGGCTCGCCGCGCTGCTGGCCGAGCAGGTTGTCGCCGCTGATCGTGCCGGTGAGGTCGCGGAAGAGGACGCGCGAGACGGAGAGGCCGAGGCGCGTCACGCCGTCGTAGCGGCGCCAGTAGTCGCGCAGCCGCGCGCCCACGAGCGCGTGTGGGTCGCCTGCGGCCGCGTCGTGCGAGAGGCGCGTGCGGTCGTAATTGATCCAGTCGGAGGCACGCGCGAGGGAGAGCGCGGCGTTCCAGCGCTCGGCCGTCCATCCGGCGGTGACGCTGGCGGTGCGCGCGGGGACCTCGAGCATGCGGTCGCCGGCGCGCAGCTCGCCGCCGTAGCCGGACATCACCCGCTCCACGCGGCTGTCGATGAGCGAGAGCGTGCCGCCGAGGGAGAGTGGTCCGGCGGTGCCGTTCGCCTGCAGCTCCCAGCCGCGGTTCGAGATCTCGCCGACGTTCTGCAGCTGGTACGAGATGCGCGGCCGCGGCTCCGGCGCGCCGTCCGCCGCCGCCGTCGTCGAGCCGCTCGCCGGGATCGCGACCGACTGGATGAGCCCCGAGGCCGTCTGATCGAACCGCGTGAGGTGCAGCGAGACGGCGCGTCCCACCGACACGTCGAGGCCACCCTCGATCCCCGACTGCTCCTCGGGGGCGAGCGACGACGCGTCGTAGTTGCGGACGGTCATCCACGCCGGGCGCAGCGTCGCGCGCACGGGGCGGATGCCGCGCCCGTACGCGGTGCGCAGCTTCACCGTCGTCGCACCGACGTCGTGCACGACGGCGGCGCCGAGCATCGGGAGCAGCGAGGTCTGCGCCTCGCGCACGTAGCCGCTGCTCCGCTCGAGCCGCGCGCCGCCGGTGAGGTAGAGGGCATCGCGCCACGCCAGCTGCATCTGCCCCGTGAGCCCGCTGTTGCTGCGCCAGCGGGTCGGATCGCTCGTCGGAAGGCGGGGCGACGGCATCGCGATCCCCTCGCCCGCGGTCTGCTCGCGCAGCGCCGAATGCTCGGCGGCGATCGTGAACGTCGCGGCGGCGCGCGACTCCGTGCCGACCTGCGCCACGCTGCTCACGCGCACCGTCGCCCGATCGGCGCCGCCGTGCGCCGCGCGCAGCGCCGAGTCGGCGGAGGAGGCGAGCGGGCCGACGAGCATGTCGAGGTTGTGCAGCCGGTAGCCGTCGAGCCCCACCGTCGCGCGATGCGTCCAGGTATTGCCGCCCGCGAGCGTCCCGGTCGCACCGAGCGTGTACTGCCGCACCGATTGCGACGGATACGGCTCGACGGCGCCGGCGGTGTCGACGTACGCCGGCGTGGTGAGCAGCGGGCTCACCGCCGCTCCCGACTGCTGCGAGAAGAGACGGGCCGTGGCCGTGAGCGTGCCGCGCGCCCCCACGAGGCGCGCGTCGCCGTTCGCCGCGAGCCGCCGGCTGAACGCGTCCGGCAGGAAGTCGCCCATCGTGCCGAGCGACGCGGAGAGCCCCGCCGAGCGCGTGCCGCTGCCGCCGCGCAGCGAGAGCGCGTGCTCCTGCGCGAGCACGCCGCGCGGCGCGAACTCGCTCTCCGTCATCCCCATCCGGCTGCGCAGCTGGAGGTGATGGCCGTCGGGGGGGACGCCGTCGTGGCGGCTGACGACGTTGATCACGCCGCTGATGGCATCGGTGCCGTAGAGCGCCGCCCCCTGCGGGCCGCGGATCACCTCGATGTGACTGATCGAACCGGGGCCGAGGTCGGTGATGAGCAGCGGGTTCGCCACCTCGATGCCGTCGAGGTAGATCTTCGGATAGCTCACGCCGAACGAGCTCGCGCCGCGGATGCTCCCGTAGCGCGCGAGCACGTTCGACGGCGACTGCTCCCAGAGCCAGACCCCCGGCACCGCGTTGTCGAGGAGGCGGTCGAGGCGCGTCCCGACGTGCGAGGTGAGCTCGGGCGCCGGGACGACGTCCACGCCGACGGCGAGCCCGCGCTGCGGCGTGCCGGTCGCGCTCCCGGTGACGACGATGCGCTCGAGCACGTCCACGCGCCGGCGCTCCGGGGGGATCTCGCTCGCCGCCTCGCGCTGCGGCGCCAGCACGACCTGCTCGGCGCCGGCGACGGTCGGCTGCAGCGAGGTGCCGCGGAGGAGCGCGGTGAGCGCGTCGCCGGCCGCGACGTCGGTGAAGCGGTCGCAGACGCGCCGGTCGAGCGGGAGATACTCGGACGCGTAGGAGAGTCGGAAGCGCCCCGTCGCCGCGAGCCGGTCGAGCGCCGTGCGCAGGGAGAGGTCGCGCGCGTCGAGCGAGAGGGGGCGATCGAGCGGCGCGGGCCAGACGCGCCGCGCCTCCGCGGCGGTGATGCGCGCCGGGGTGCACGGCTCCATCTGCCACGCGCGCGCCGGACGCAACGGCGCGACGAGGGCGGCCAGCACCACGGGCCAGCACCAGCCGAGCCTCGAGCGCGGGCGCGTCATCGGCCGTTCAGCGGCGGTGGAGGATGGCCGTGTCGCCGCGCATCTCGAGCCGCGCGCCGAGTCCGGCCGCGAGGTTGTCGAGCACGCGCGCGACGGGGACGCCGGCGACGTCGTCGTTGTAATGCAGCCGCGCGAGCGAGCTGTCGGCGATCCGCAGCCGCACCCCGTACCAGCGATACAGCTCGCGCGCGACCTCGGACATCGGCGCGTCGCGGAAGACGAGCCGCCCGCTCGTCCACGCCGTGTCGGACGGGGCGAGCGCGGCGCGCTGCACGGTGGCGGCGCCGCTCGCGTCGAGCGTCGCGACGTCGCCGCGCCGGAGGACGACGCCGGAGCCGGGGAGCGCCGTGCCGGCCCGCATCTCCACGACGCCCTCGGTCACCGCGACGCGGGTGCGGGCGTCGCCGGAGCGCACGGTGAACGCGGTGCCGATGTCCACGATCGTCGCGCCGCCGGCGTGCACGGTGAACGGGCGCGCCGCATCGTGCCGCACGACGAAGTGTCCCTCGCCGGTGAGCTCGAGCTGGCGCGCGCCGGCATCGAAGCGGTGGAGGACGAGCGCCGAGCGCGGCCCGAGCACGACCGTGCTGCCGTCGGGGAGCTGGTGCGTGCGCCGCTCGCCCGTCCCCGTCTCGTACGACGCGGCGAGCGGCTCGGTCGCCGGCGCCGCCCCGTCGTCGCGCACGCGTCCGTCGCGCGCGAGATAGAGCCCCACGGCGACGACCAGCACCGCCGCGGCGGCGAGCGCCGGATGCTTCCACCACGCCCGCGCCGGGATCGACGGCACGCCGCGCCAGGTGGAGAGGCGCATGGGATCCTTGTCGCGCAGCGTGGTGACGCGCGCGAGCGCGCCGTCCACGTCGATCGTCCGGCTCGCCGCCGCTTCGCGCGCGGCGAACGCGGCGCGCCCCACCCGAGCCTCGAGCGCGTCGAGCAGCTCCGCGTCCCCCGGATGCGCGACCAGCCACCCGCGCACGCGCTCCGCCTCCGCCGCGTCGCTCTCGCCGTCGAGATGGCGGGCGATCGCGGTCCAGTCCGGAGGCTGTGGCGCCGATCCGCTGGGCCGGTCCGAGGAGGGAGGGGTCATGATTTCCAGTATACACCGGAATGCGGGGAGACCCCAGGAAGGGCTAGCCCCTAGCCCCTGCCGTTCCCCCCCTACAGCGTCTCGCCGCCCGGCAGCCAGGCGGCGAGGCGTTCGCGCATCGTTCGCAGGGCGCGCCCCATCTGGGCTTCCACCGCCTTCACGGAGACGCCGAGCGTCTGCGCGATCTCGGCGTACTTGAGGCCGTGCACCCGGCTCAGCTCGAACACCTCGCGGCAGCGCGGGGGGAGATCCTCGACCGCGCGCCGGATCGCGTGCTCGAGCTCCTCGGTCCCGACGTGCTGGTCGGCACGCGCGTGCGGCGGCGCGTCGGCGGCGAGCTGCGGCTCGCTCCTGAGCTGCACCCGGCGATGGCGCAGCTGATTGAGGGCGCGGTTGCGCGTCGAGCGAAAGAGGTAGGCCTGCGGCGTCCCGGTCGGATCGAGCCCGTCGCGCCGCCGCCAGAGCTCCAGCATCACGTCCTGCACGACCTCCTCCGCCGCCCCGCGATCGTGCAGCATCCCTTCGGCGAATCTCACCAGCGGCGCATACCAGTCGCGGAAGACGGCATCGAAGGCGGTCGCATCACCGGCGCGCAGTCGGGCGAGGAGCTCGGCATCGGACATGAAGGGGGCATCGTACATCGGGGACCGGGGAGGAGGGAATAGGGGCTAGGGGTTGGGGGCTGGGGGCTGGGGGCTGGGGGCTGGGGACGGAGGCGGTGGCTGTCGTCCCGAGCGCACGCGAGGGAGCTGCTGCATCGGCCGAGGGCCGAGAGCCGAGGGCCGAGAGCCGGAAAGCGTGGCGGACCGTGGGGACTGGTCGCCACGCACCACTCGAATTCCACGTGCCGCCACCTGCCCCCGACAGTGGCTTCGCCACTGCGGGGTGACACTCCCTATCCTCTAGCCCTAATCCCTAACCCCTGCAGTTCACCCCCTAGCCCCCAGCCCCTGCCTTCCCTCTAGGGTTCCTCCGCGCCGCGGTGTTCTCCACGCGAGCATCTCGGTCAGGACCCCATGTCCCGCTTCTCCCATCCCCTGTCGCAGCGCGCCGCCGACATCGCGCTGGGCATCGCCACGATCCTGCTCGTCCTCGCCTGCGTCGCCGTCGCGGGGTGTGCGAGCGTCGTGACGGCACAGCGCGAGGGCGACGACGCCGGGGTGCAGCCGCGCCTCGAGGTCGTCGAGGCGCGCGCGGACTCGCTGCGCCTCGCCATCGGCGTCGAACAGGGCGCCGGCGCGGTGCTGCTCTGGGTCGTGCCCGGACGCGGCGTGACCATCCTCCGACCGGCGGCCGATCTGCGCTGGCTCGCCCCCGGTGCGCACCTCGTCGCCGTCGCGCGCCCCCTCGCGTTCGCGGACACCCTCCCGCTCGTCCGCCGCGGCCGGGTGCGCGGCACCCACAGCGCGATCGACCGCGGCGCGGTGCAGGCGCCCAGCCGCGTGACGATCGACGAGCCGCCGCTGCGCGTCCCCGGCTACCTCGTGCTCGTCGTCGCCGACGCGCCGCTCGCCACGGACCGACTCGCCGGCGCGCTCGAGGGGATCACGGTGCCGCTCGAGCGGGCGGCGGCGCTGCGCGCGGTGGGGAAGCTCGTGCGCAACGCGAGCGGCGCATCGCGCTGGTCCGGGGTGGCGATGGGAGTGCGGGACTAGTTCGCTACCGCAGCAGATAGCTCCCCTTCACGAAGAAGCCGTCGCTCGTCCGCCGGAGCCGGTCGCGGTCGAACGCCAGCGGATCGTCCTCCGTCAGCGTGCTGCCGTAGCCGACGAAGAAGACGGTGCCGGGCGTCGGGCGGTAGGAGAGGAGCCAGTCGGTGCGGAGGTCGTTCGTGCGCGAGGGCGCGATCGGCTCGGTCGCGTCGCCGAGCGACCGGCCGAGCGCGGCGCCGGTGCGCCAGTCGCGCGGCGCCGCGCGGTCGCGCGCCTCGTACTGGCCGACGAAGCGGACGAGCAGCGGACGCGCGAGCTGGTACTCGGCCTTGAGGCGCGGGATGCGCACCTGCGTCGTCGTGCTCCCGTCGCTGCGGCGCTCGAGGCGGCTCGACACGTAGGAGCCGTCCACGCGGAGCTGCGACGTCGGCCGCCAGGTCACGCTCGCGCTCGCGTCCAGGCGGCGCGCGACGCTCGTCTCGGCGAAATCGATGTCGCTGCCCACGCTCGCCGATGCCGAGGCGGAGAACTGCTGCCAGCGCGGCGTGCCGACGGAGGTGCTCACCCCTCCGGTCGTGCGCCGCGGCGCGACGACGAAGGGCGTTTCGGAGGCGCCGAGGACGACGAGCCCCTGATACTGCGCGGGATCGAAGGCGAAGGTGGCGAGCCGCGGCGTCACGCCGACCGTCCAGCCGCCGCGCAGGTTGAAGCGGTTGTCGAGCGAGGCGACGTCCTCGAGCAGCGCGCGGCCGCCGAAGAAGTCGTCGTAGCGCCACGTTCCCTCGAACCGCGAGTAGGCGGTCCAGTTCTCGATCAGCGCCCCCGGACCACCATACAGGGTGAGGCGGTTCATGATCGACGGCCGCACGTAGCCGGTGCGCGTGACGAAGCCGAGCTGCGAGCCGAAGTCCGGATCGACGCCGATCACCGAGTAGTGGAACCCCCAGTGGCGGCCGGTGCGATCGACGACCGCCTCCCAGAGCGGGCCGCCGACGCGGCGCTCGCCGGCGCGCGTGGCGCTCGCCACCGCCTGGAGCTGCGCGTAGTACATCCGACCGAAGACGAGGCGCGTGTCGAGGCCGGCGACGCGGTTGTAGTCCGAGCCGACGCGGCGCTCGGTGTAGATCGCGCCGGCGGTGGACTGCAGCCCGAGCGCGTGCGAGAGACGCAGCACGCCGATCGCCGGCCGCTCCGTCGATGCGTCGAGCGGGCTGTCCTCGTCGAGCGCGGCGAGCACGGCGAGATCGGTGCGACCGAGCGTGCCGGTGAGCTTCCCCGCCGCCACCGGCTCCACGATGCGGCGCGTGTAGACGAGCGAGTTCGGCACGCCGAACTGCTCGATCGCGTCCACGAAGAAGGGACGGCGCTCGGGATAGAAGAGGTCGAAGCGCGGATCGGCGGCGATCTGCGTCGCGTCGGCCTCCACCTGCGAGAAGTCGGGCTTCACCGCGGCGTTGAGGGTGTAGTTGCTCGTGAGCGCCCAGCGCACGTTCCCGCCCAGCTCCTGCTGGCGATCGTAGCGCCACGCGCCCGGCGCGGTCGGGGCGCCGAGGGCGCGCGCCCGCAGCTCGGGGATCACCTCCAGCACCCGTCCGCGCTTCATCCCTTCCATCCCCACGAGCCGTCCCCCCTGCGCGATGAAGGAGGCCGCCCCCTTCTTCGCCGGGCTCCACGTCATCTCCCACCCGGAGTGCCGCACCGTGCGCACGACGTTGAATCCCCACGTGTCCGGCCCGGAGCCCGGGTAGCGGAGGCTCGCGAACGGGATGCGGATCTCGACGTCGTAGCCGTACTCGGTCAGGCGCCCCTTCGACTCCCACTGGAAGTCGGGGCTCAGATCGGTCTCCCCCGGCCCGGCGCCGCCGGGGACGAAGCCGCCTCCCTCGCTCTTGGTGCCGTCGGCCTGCACGCCGAGCGGGTTGACCGCGAACACGAACGCGCGCTTCAGCTCGTGGAAGGTGTCGAAGTGCAGCTCGACGACGTCGTCGCCGCTGATCTTGTCCCGCTCCGCCAGCGTCGCGCGCACCGCGCCGGCGCCGTGCGGCTCGAAGGCGCGCACGCCGACGTGGATCGCGGTGGGGGAGTACCAGAGGAGGACCTCGGTGGAGTCGGGCGCCTCGCGGCCGTCCACGGGGCGATAGCTGGAGAATCCGGTGAGCACGGCCGCGCGCGACCACTGCGGCTCGGTGAGCTGGCCGTCGACGACGACGGGCGCGGACGCCGCCTCGCGGGGGACGCCGACGTCGAGGCGCGACGCGCGGCCATGGAAGACGAGGGCGGAGGCGGCAGAGGCCTGCGGCTGGATGGCGGGCTGGGAGGCCGCGACCTGCAGGAAGAGGAGGGGGAGCAGCATGGCGTGAAAACTAGCGGGCGGCGAAACGGACAGCGCCGGCGAGGCTGTCGTCCCGAACGCAGTGAGGAACCTGCTGTTGGAGAAGCAGGTCCCTCGCATTCGCTCGGGACGACAGCCGAGTCCCGAGTCCCTGCCGTTCACGCCTCCCTGCTCAGACACGCCTGCCCGGCGGGGAACTCCGGGTTGTTCTCCTCCGCCTGCGGGATCGGGAGGCTCACGTCGCCGCCGAAGTCGCCGCCCTTGAACCAGGAACCGGTCGGGAAGACGGCGGAGACGGGGCGGTCGTACTGCCGCACGAGGCGGCGCATGTCGCCCAGGCGATACCCACGCCCGAAGAGCCAGAAGGCGCGCTCGCGGAAGTGCAGGGTGACGCGCGCCGCCTGCGCGCCCGGATCGGAGAGTGGGGCGAGCCCGCTCACGCGCGCGCGCAGCGCGTTGTGGATCGCGAGGAACGTCGCCACGTCGTTCGCCCGCAGCGCGCCTTCGGCCTCGATCAGGCGCGCCTCGAGCCCCGAGATCACCGCCACCGGGCTCTCGCGCGTCGGCCAGACGAGCTGCACGAAGAAGGGGATGGTGCGTGCGCTGGCGTCGAAGGCGCGCAGCGCCACGCCCGTCGCGCAGTCCGGCAGCGCCTCGGCGCCGGTCGTCACGCCGCCGATGCCACGGCAGGCGGGCACCCGCGGATCTCCCGCCGTCGCGAAGTCGATGGTGTTCGGACCCTCGCCGTTGCTCAGGATCCAGCGGCCCGCGGAGTTGTTCAGCGACCAGACGCCATTCGCGAACGTCGTGGTGGAGTGTTCGTTGTTCCACGCGAAGTCCGTGGGCACGCTCGCCGCGGCCGCCGCGGCGTCGGCGGGGCGGTCGAGGTTCAGCAGGATGCGCGCGCGCAGTACCGCGGCCGCGTGGCGCACACGCTCGACGTCGGCGCCAACGCCGGTGACTTCCCGCAGCGCCGAGTCGGCGTGCGCGAGCGCGACCTCGAAGACCTGCGCCGTCGCCTGCGGCGCGCCGTACACCACCGCCGTCCCCTTCGCGTCGCTGAGCGGGATGCCGCTGCAGGCGTCTTCGGCGAGCATGTTCTCGATGTACGCCATCACCACGTACATCTCGGCGATCTTCCACGGCTCGAGCTCGAAGGCGCGCAACGCCTCGATCGTCTGCTGCGCCGAGATGCGCGCGCGGTAGGCGAAGCGGAAGGCGGCGCGCACGTTCGCGTTGCTCGTCTGCACGTTGCGCCGGTCCGCCTCGTTGCGCTCGTTGAAGGTGTCGCCGGAGCGGAACTCGTCGGCGAGCAGCCCGCCGAGGAGGAAGAAGCTCTCGCCACCGCTGGTGGCGTTCACGAAGCGCGAGAGCGCACCGCGCCGCAGCGCCTCGGCGCCCCCCGGCGTGGTGATCTGCTCCGGATTGATGACGTCGGGGTCCTGGACCTCGAGCACCGTGTCGGTGGAACAGGCGGCGACGAGGGCGAGGAGGAGAAGTCGAAGCTTCATGGAGGATCTCCCCAGTTTGAGCTTGGTCATGATGCGAGGGGATTCGGTGCTCGGTGCTCGGTGCTCGGTGCTCGGTGCTCGGTGCTCGGGATGGTCGTTCCGAGCACCGAGCTCCGGAGCCCGGCAGTTCAGAACCCCACGTTCACCCGCAGCGTCAGATACGACGGCGGCGCGACGCCCAGGAAGTCGGCGGGGACGTCGTTCTGCCCGTAGTTCGACTCCGGGTCGAGCCCGCGGTACTTCGTCCACACCGCGAGGTTGCGTGCGGCGAGCGAGAGACCGACGCTGCGCGCGCCCAGCCGCGCCGCGAAGCGCGGCGGCGCCGTCACCGAGACCGCGACCTCGCGCAGCCGGACGAACGCCGCATCCTCGATGTAGCCCGCGAGCGTCGGGCTGCTCATCGCGTACGCGGCCACCGCCGCCGCCTGCTCGGCCAGCGAGGCGTTCGGATCGTTGAGGCCGCGGCAGTTCAGGAAGCTCTGGCAGCGGATGCGCTCCGTGTTGTTGTAGAGCTTGTGCCCGCCCTTGTAGTCCACGAGCGCCTGCAGGCGCAGCGTCCGGTCGAACAGCTCGATGCCGTTGGTGAGCGACAGCTCCGCGCGCGGCTGCGAGTAGCCCAGGAACACGAAGTCGCCCCCCACCTGCACCTCGCTCGTGGACAGCAGCCCGTTGCCGTCCGCGTCGTCGAACGAGAGGATCGGCCGCTGCCAGTAGCCGTTGATGGGATAGCCTTCCACCTGCCGCACCGTCGCGCCGACGATCGGCGGCACGCCGCCGAGGTCCACCAGGCGGTTGCTGTTGTGGGAGGCGGCGAGCAGCACGTCCCACGCGAGGCGCCTGCGCTGCACGAGCTGCGCGGTGAGCATCGCCTCGACGCCGGCGTTGCGCACCTCGCCCAGGTTCTCGAGGCGGAAGGCGTTGGCGTCCGTCGTCCCCGCGCCCGAGGACGGGGGGAGCACGCGCTGGATCAGCGCGTCGCGCGAGCTCTTGGTGTAGTAGGTCGCCTGGAGGTTGACGCGGTCGGCGAGGAACGACGCGTCGAAGCCCAGCTCCAGCTCCGTCGAGCGCTCCGGCTTGAGGTTCGTGTTGCCGAGCGAGCGGAAGACGAGCCCGGGGAGCTCCGCGTCGCCGAGGCGCACCGGCTGCACGTCGTAGTACTGGAGCGCGTCCTGCGGATTGGGCTGCCGGCCGCTCGCCCCGTAGGCGCCGCGCAGACGGAACTGCGAGATCGCGCGGCCGCGCGGGAAGAAGCGCTCGTCGCTCATCACCCACGAGCCGCTCAGCTTGGGATAGACCGCCGCCTCGAAGTCCTTGCCGAAGGCGGAGTTGTCGTCGACGCGCACCGCCGCGGTGACGAACAGCCGGTCGCGCCAGCCGAGGGTCTGCTCGGCGAACATGCCGAGCGTGCGCGCGTCGTCGGTGACCTCGCCGAACGTCGTCGTCGGCGCGCCGTTGGGGACCGCCCCCGCCGTGACCTGCGTCGCCCCGGGCGGGAGCTGGGCCGAGTTGGCGCCGTTGCGATCGAACAGGTTGCGGAAGTACTGCACCCCCGCCGTCGTCTTCGAGTTCAGCGTCGGCAGCACGTTGAACTGCGCCGTGCCGCTCACGTCGGCGGTGTACTGGTAGATGTTGGTGCGGTTCTCGATCTTGAACCCCTCGCGGTACGTCGAGAAGGCGGCGCAGGTCTCGAAGCGGCAGAGATCCTCCTCGACCCGATCGACGAGATCGACTCCGAAGTTGCTGCGCATCGCGAACCAGGTCGCCGGCCGCCAGTTCGCGTTCACCGAGCCGATGAACCGGTCGACGTCCTGGTTCCACTCGTCCTGGAGCTGGTCGCCGACGCGGAAGGCGTAGTAGCCGTACAGCGTGTCGCGCGCCGTGGGGCTCGCCGGATACTTGCGCCCCGCGCCGCCGAGCACGCCCGACGTCCAGCCGGTGATGTTGTTGTCCATCTGCGGGAGCTCCAACCGGCTCCTGAGGAAGCTCGAGTTGACGGCGATGTCCGTCTTCGGGTCGAGCGCGATCGAGAGGTTCGCCCGCGCGCTCGCCCGCTGGTACGAGTTGGGGCGCTTCCAGCGGTCGCTCACCGCGATGTTGCGGGCCTGGAAGCTGCGCACGTCGACGTCGGGCATCTTCGCGATCCCGAGCTCGTCCTCCCATTCGCCCGAGACGAAGTAGCGCACCAGGTCGGAGCCGCCGGCGACCTGCAGCCCGTACTGCTGGCGGTAGCCGGTGGTGAAGGGGCGGGTGTCGGGATCGTTGGCCGGCGTGTACGTCGAGACGCTGTCGCGCCGGCAGCCGTTCGTGGCGACCTGGAAGTTGAAGCAGGCGGCGGTCGCCGTGCCGTTCGGGAGCGTCCCGTAGCTCGACCAGTTGAGCGGCCACGGATTGCGGTCGGCGAGCGCGCCCTGCTCGCCGTAGGCGGTCCACTGCGGCCGGCCGGCGAGGCCGCGCTTCGTCTTGATGACGATCACGCCGTTCGCCGCGTCGGTGCCGTAGAGGGTCGAGGCGCTCGGCCCCTTCACGATCTCGATCGACTCGATCTCGTCGGGGTTGAGGTCGCCCACGCGGCTCGGGATCGTGCCGCCGGTGGAGCGGCTGGCGGAGTTGACGCTGCTCTCCATGCGCACGCCGTCGATGACGTAGATCGGCTCGTTCGAGAGGGTGAACGAGCTGGCGCCGCGGATGCGCACGCGCGCCCCCGCGCCGGTCGTGTTGCCGGGGAGCACCTGGACGCCGGCGGCCTTCGCCACGAGCACGTCGGTGACGCTCGAGACCTGCCGCGTCTCGACGAGCCGGTCGGCGCGCAGCTGCACGACGTCGTTGCCGACTTCGATGCGGCGCTCCTCTCCCGTCGCGGTCGTGACGACGGGCGCGAGCTGCACCGAGACGGGCGGCATGCTGAAGTCGAGCGAGGTCACGTCGGTGGCGGCCACGGTCACCGGCCGCTTCTGCTCCGCGTAGCCGACGCGCAGCGCCTGCACGTCGAGCGCGCCCACGGGGACGCCGCGGAGGGTGTAGCGCCCCTGCGCGTCGGTGAGGGCGCCGAGCGTCGTGCCGAGCACGCGCACCTGCGCGGCGGGCACCGGTGCGCCCGAGATCGCGTCGGTCACGCGACCGCTGAGCGTGCCGCGCGTGCCCTGTGCCGCCGCGGTTGCCGTCGGGGGCGCGAGGGCCGCGAGGAGCGCGACCCCGAGCGCGAGGCCCGACCGCCGTCCTGACCACGAGCGAAGGAAGTGCATGAGCCCTCCGAGAGGCGAATGGTCCACTGCCCGATCTCGTGGCTCAACTCGTCCGTCGTGTCGTACGCGTCACCGCATCGCCGGACTCTCACCATCCGCATACGGGCGTGCGTCCGCGATACCGATCGCTGACGAGCGATGCGTCTTCCTTACACGCGCGGTCGCGCGAGCGCACGACGTCGTCGCCGCGCGTCCGGACGAACGTCGGATGCGATACGGCGCGCTGAGCTCTCCCGCTACATCCTTACAGAAGCACCATCGACTCGTAGCCATTGCAGTGACGCGCCGGACTTACTCTGCGGTTGCACCAGGAGAGGGAGGCCCCGCGTCATGACCCGGAACGACGCGCGACGAGACGTCGCCGATCGACGAGAGGTGGTCCGCGTGGAGGGAGACCTACGTGCAGCCTCGACGACGCGGCCCTGCCGGCTGCTGATCGCCGGCGTGCCGAACGCGGCGCGGTCGGCGCTCGCCGACGCGCTCGAGCTGAGTGGCTATCGCGTCGACGCCGCCGACGACGGCGGGAGCGCACTGACGAAGGTGCGCATCCTCAAGCCGCAGCTCGCGCTGCTCGACCTGCTGCTCCCCGGCCTCGACGGCTTTCGCGTGCTGCGCGACCTGCGCGCCGAGGGCTTCGAGATGCCCGTGCTCGTCTTCTCGCCGCGCGACTCGGAGGCGGACAAGGTGATCGCCTTCCGCCTCGGCGCCGACGGCTACGTGACGATGCCCTGCGGCACGCTCGAGCTGCTCGCGCGCATCGAGGCGCTGCTGCGGCGCCAGCGTCCCGAGGAGCGCCGCAGCGGCGTGCGGCCGCTCCGCGTGGGGTCGCTGGAGATCGATCCGCTCTCGCGGACCGTGCGCCGCGACGGCACGCTCATCGAGCTGCGCCCGCGCGTCTTCGACCTCCTGCTCGCGCTCGCGCGCCATCGCGGGGTGGCCATCTCGCGGGCCGAGCTGATGCGCGAGGTGTGGGCGCACGAGCACGGGATCAGCTCGCGCACGGTGGACATGCACGTGGCGCATCTCCGCCGCCAGCTCGGCGACGACGCCGAGTCGCCGCGGCTGGTGATCACGGTGCGGAAGCTGGGGTACCGGCTGGAGGCCTGAGCCGGTGTGACGACGGGGGCCGGCGCGCGTCTCAACGGTCGGCGCGCGGCCGTTGTCCAATCCGGCATTGACCGCCGCTGGTCAGCCGCCTACCCTCGCAGGGACCTCTCACGCCGTCCGCTGTGCGCCCTCCAATGAAAGCCCTCCGCTCCCCCGGCCTCGCCGGGCTCGCGGTGCTGCTCGCGCTGCTCGTCCTCCCCCCCCGCCAGGCCCAGGCCCAGGTCGACGTCATCCGCGGCCGCGTCACCAACGCCGAGGGGCTGCCGCTCCCCGGCGTGCGCGTCACGGCGACCTCCATCCCCGGCAACGTCACCCGCGAGACCCGCACCGACAATCGCGGCGCCTACCAGATCGCCTTCGCCGGCGGACCGGGCGACTACATGGTGGGGTTCGCCCTCATCGGCTACGTCTATCGACAGTTCGAGGTGAAGCGCCTCGCCGACGAGGACGTGCTCGTCGCCGACGCGCGCCTCACCGTCGTGCAGTTCGACACCGTGCAGGTCGTCGCCGCCAACCAGCAGCGCGTCACGCGCAACCAGCAGACCCCCGACGTCGGCGGGACGGAGCGCGCCGTCGACGCGAGCGTCCTGCCCCCCGAGCTCCAGGGAGACATCGCGGCGATGGCCGCCTCCCTCCCCGGCGTGCTCCTCGTCCCCGGCCTCGACGGCGAGGCGGACGGCTTCTCGGTCCTCGGCCTCGGCGCGGACCAGAACAGCGTCACCCTCAACGGCGGCATGCAGCTCGGCGCCAACGGGCTGCCGCGCGACGCCAACGTCTCCACCTCCCTCGCCACCTCCCCCTACGACGTGTCGCGCGGCGGATTCTCGGGGGCGAACCTCAACATCCGCAGCAACGGCGGCTCGAACGTCCGGAGCCGCGGGATGAGCCTCGTGCTCAACGCCCCGCAGCTCCAGTGGACCGATCCCGCCGCCCGTGCGCTCGGCAACGAGTACACGAACGTGTCGCTCGGCGGCGTCGCGTCGGGGCCGATCCGGTACAACAAGGCGTTCTACAACGTCTCCTGGCAGCTCGGCCGCAACGCGCGCGACAACCAGACGCTGCTCGGCACGAGCGCGCTCGGGCTGCAGACGGCGGGGATCGCCGTGGATTCGGTCGCGCGCTTCGTCGGCATCCTCGACGCGCACGGCGTGCCGGTCGCGAACGGGGCGGCGCGCGCGTCGCGCGTGAACGACAACGGCTCGTTCTTCGCCACCTTCGACGTCTCGCCCCCCAACTCGTCGAGCGGCCACTCCTTCAACGTCACCGTCAACGGCGGCTGGAACCGGCAGAGCCCCGTCGGCGGCGGGGCCACGCAGCTCGCCTCGGCGAGCGGCGACCGCACGAGCTGGAACGGCGGCGTCCAGGCGCGGCACTCCGGCTATCTGAAGATGCTGCTGAGCGAGAGCTCGGTCGGCGTGAGCACGTCGCGCAACCACGGCGATCCCTATCTCCTTCTCCCGGCGGGGCGCGTGCGCGTGAGCTCGATCCTCGCCGACGGCCGGAGCGGGGTGCAGAGCCTCGTCTTCGGCGGCAACCAGGGGCTCGCGTCGCGCTCGCGCACGGTCAGCGCGACGGCGCAGAACACCCTCTCCTGGTTCGACGACGGCAACAAGCACCGCCTCAAGCTCACGACCGAGCTGCAGTATCAGGGGAGCGTGCAGAACCAGGCGAACAACCTGCTCGGCACCTACAGCTACAACTCCCTCGAGGAGTTCGAGGCGGGGATCCCGGCGTCGTTCAGCCGCACGCTCACGGAGCGCGAGCGCTCGACGGGCGTCGTCACCGGCTCGCTCTCGCTCGGCGACTCGTGGCGCCGGACGCAGGATCTCCAGATCCAGTACGGGGTGCGGCTCGACGCGAGCCACTTCACGGCGGCGCCGGCCCACAACCCGCTCGTCGAGGAGACGTTCGGGCGCCGCAACGACCGCATCCCGACGCCGGTGACCGTGAGCCCGCGCGTCGGCTTCTCCTACACCCTCGGCCGCTCGAACGACATCGAGGCCTTCTTCGGCCAGGCGCGCGCGCCGCGCGGCGTGGTGCGCGGCGGACTCGGGCTCTTCACGAACGCGGTGGGGCAGGGGCAGCTCGGCCAGGCGATCGACAACACCGGGCTGCCGAGCGGGATCCAGCAGATCGTGTGCGTCGGGCCGGCGGTGCCGCTGCCGGACTGGGGCGCCTATGCCATCGATCCGGCGCTCGTCCCGTCGCAGTGCGCCGACGGCTCGTCGGGGAGCGTCTTCTCGAACGGGGCGCCCAACGTCACCGTCTTCGCGACCGACTATCGCCCGCAGCGCACCGTGCGCGGCAACCTCTCGTGGAGCCGGAGCATCCTCGACGCGCGCTTCAACACGAGCGTCGAGGGGACGTACTCGCTCAACCTCGCGCAGCAGCGGTCGGTCGATCTCAACTTCTCGCCGACGGTGCGCTTCACCCTCGCCGACGAGGCGCGGCCGGTGTTCGTGGCGCCGTCGAGCATCGTGACCGAGACGGGGAGCCTCGCGTCGCGCGACGCGCGCGTGTCGCAGGCGTTCTCGCGCGTCACCGAGATCCGGAGCGACGTCCGGTCGCGCACCGCGCAGCTCGCGGTGCGGCTGTCACCCATCCAGCGCGGCCCGACGACCTTCGGGTGGAACCTCGCCTACACCTACTCGCACGTCCGCGAGCAGGTCGCGGGCTTCTCGAGCACGGCGGGCGATCCGTTGTCGATCGAGTGGGCGCGCGCGGCGCAGGGGCCGCACCAGATCAACTACGGCCTGCGCTGGAACGCCTTCAACACCGTGATCGTCAACTGGAACGGCGTCTTCCGCTCGGGGGCGGCGTACACGCCGATGGTCGCGGGGGACGTGAACGGCGACGGCTACGGCGGCAACGACCGCGCGTTCGTCTACGCCCCCGACGCGGCCCCGGACACGGCGCTCGCGCACGGGATGCAGCGGCTCCTCGACGCCACGAGCGGCGCCGCGCGCGACTGTCTCGCGCGACAGTTCGGGCACATCGCGTCGCGCAACTCCTGCCGCGCCCCCTGGTCGTCCACGGCGTCGCTCAACGTCACGCTCGACCGCGTGAAGTTCCGCATGCCGCACCGCGCGAACGTCTCCTTCTCCCTCTCCAACCCGCTCGGCGCTGCCGACCTGCTGCTCAACGGCTCGGGGAACTTGCGCGGGTGGGGGCAGACGCCGTCCCCCGATCAGTCGCTCCTCTACGTGCGCGGCTTCGACCCGGTCGCCCAGCGCTACGTGTACGAGGTGAACCAGCGCTTCGGCGCGACGCGGCCGCAGTTCCTCACGCTGCGCTCGCCGGTCGCGCTCACCACGACGGTGCGTCTCGACCTGGGGCCGGTGCGCGAGCGGCAGCAGCTCGCGCAGCAGCTCGGCGCGGGACGCACGCTGCCGGGGACGCGGTACACGGAGAGCTACTTCCGCTCGAACGGCACGGGGAGCCTCCCCAATCCGATGGTGACGATCCTCCGCCAGGCGGACTCGCTGCGGCTGACCGCGATGCAGGCGGACAGCATCGCCGCGATGAACCGGCGGTACACCTATCGCTCGGATTCGCTCTGGGCGCCGGCGGCGCGCGCGTTCGCCGCGTTCCCCACCCGATTCGACGCGGACGAGGCGTTCGACCGGTATCGCATGGTGCGCCGCGCCCAGATCGACATGCTGCTGCGCTACGCGCCGGCGGTGCGCGAGCTGTTGACCGCGGAGCAGCGCCGCAAGCTGCCACCGGTCGTCGCCAACGTGCTCGACACGCGCTACCTGTACTCGATCCGCAACGGCACCGGCACCTACGTCGGCGGGAGCGGCCGATGAGCGGGCGCACCGACCTCCGCGCCGCGCGTCCGCGGCGGTGCATGCGGCCATCGCGACTGCTGCTGGTCGCCGCGGTCACGGCGACGCCGGCGCTCGCGCAGCAGGACACGGCGGCGCGCGCCGACGGCCGGGTGGCCGGCGCCCCGCCGGTCCGCCAGATCTCCACCGCCAGCGCGATCTCCACCGAGCCGCTCGGCGGCGCGAACAGCGTGCGCGAGCTGCCGGACGGGCGCGTGCTCGTGAACGACGCGCAGCGCCGGCGCCTCCTCCTCATGGACACGACGCTCGCCGTCGTGGACGTCGTGCTCGACTCGCTGTCCGAGGTCGCCAACAGCTACGGCATGCGGCCGGGGACGCTGATCGCGGCGCGCGGGGACAGCACGCTGTTCGTCGATCCCGCCTCGTACACGATGCTCGTGATCGATCCGGCGGCGAAGCTCGTGCGCGTGCGCGCCATCCCGCGCATGCAGGACGCCTACATCCTGGCGAACGCGAACTGGGGACACCCCGGCATCGACGCGCGCGGGCGGCTCGTCTATCGCCGGCCGGCGCAGCCCGCGCGGCCCACGGTCGCGCCACCGCCCGGGGTCCCGTGGTTCCCGCAGGAGCCCGACAGCGCCTTCATCGTCGCCATGGACATCGAGGCGCGGAAGCTCGACACCCTCGGCGTCCTCCGCATTCCCAAGTCGTCGTCGCGCATCACGCGCACGCCGACCGGCGGGTGGAACTTCTCCAGCGTGACGAACCCGCTGCCGCTCACCGACGACTGGGCGGTGACCTCGGAGGGCGTCGTCGCCTTCGTGCGCGGCCGCGACTACCGCATCGAGTATCGCACCGCCGACGGCCGGTGGCGCTCGGGTCCCAAGCTGCCGTACGACTGGCAGCGGCTCTTCGACGACGACAAGCAGCGCATCGTGGACTCGGTGCAGGCGATCCAGCGGCGCACCGCGGAGCGCAACTACGCGATCGAGATGATCCGCTGGGTGAACCGCTACGGAAAGAAGGAGTACCCGAAGGGATTCGCCGCCCCCGCCGGCTTCACTCTCCCCAACGGCCACCCGCGCGATTGGATCCTGCCGCCGGGGATGACGTGGCCGGAGCGCTACATCTTCGCGTGCCGGGAGGGGGAGGTGGCGGAGATGACCGCGAGCAACACGCCGTCCTGCATCCCCACGCCCATCGTCGTCCCCGGCGGCAACGTCCCCAACCCGCCGACGCTCCGCGAGGACGGCGTGCTGTCGGCGACGGACCTTCCGGACTACAAGCCACCGTTCGCGACGGGGGGCGTCGTGCGCGCGGACCTCGACGGCCACCTGTGGATCCGCACCATCCAGCCGAAGCCGGTGCCGGGTGGGCCGATCTACGACGTCGTCGACGCGCAGGGCGCGATGGTCGATCGGCTGCAGCTTCCGCAGGGGTACACGCTCGTCGGCTTCGGCCGCGACCGCGTCGTCTTCCTGCAGATGCGCGACGCGAAGGGGGTGCACCTGGCGCGGGTGCGGCTGCGGTAGCCGGGCGCGGAGGCACGGGACGACGGCGCGCCGCGCTGATCGCCGCATGACGTGGTTGCGCTCATGGCGCGTCTGCTCGAAGATCGGCCCGTCGAGGAGTTTCACTTCCCCGTACTCGATTCACCGCATCGGCCCGAGCGCGACGTCACGGTTTCCCGTGGCACCCTGAACTCATCGATCGTGCTTCTCCAGCGGAGTGCCGTGGCGGCGCGGCGTGCCAGTGAGTCTCGTGGCGTCGCGCCTCACGAGGGGCCGACGCCAGACGTGACCTTCCCCCCGTTTGAGGAATGGGGAGTACGGGTCGGGTGAATCAACTGGTCTGCTCCCCGGAAAGTCGGGGGGGCGAAACTTTCGAATCGCCGGCGTCGTACCCCCGGCATCACGCACGTCGTCGGTGGCTCCCCTCCCGCTCCCCGCCTCCCGCCCCCGCCCCATGCGACCCCGTTCCTCCCCGCGTTCCCACTCGCGACGCGGTCTGCTCCGGCTCCTCGCGATCGTCGCCGGCACCCTCGCGCTCTCCGGCTGTCACGAGGGGAACGCCGAGGCGAAGCGCCTGCTCGCCGCGTGCGACGCCGGCGATCCCGCCGCCTGCAACCGCATCGCCGGCAAGCTGCAGAAGGGGGAGTACATCCTCCGCGACGATGCGCGCGCCGCCATCCTGCTCGACAAGGCGTGCGTCGGCGGGATCGGCGAGGGGTGTGCCAGTCTCGGCCTCGCCTATCAGCGCGGGCGCGGGGTGACGCGCGACTCCGTGCGTGCCACCTCGCTCTTCACGCAGGGGTGCGAGCGCGGCGGCATGGAGGGGTGCACGCGCCTCGGCATGCTCCACGAAGCGGGGGCGGGGGTGGCGCGCGATCCCGCGCGCTCCGCCGCCCTCTACGAGCGCGCCTGCGATCGCGGGCAGCTGCCGGGGTGCGCGCGGCTCGCCGCGCTGCTCGTGCGCGGCGAGGGGGTGGCGAAGGACATGCCGCGCGCCGCGGCACTCTTCACGCGCTCCTGCGATTCGACGCAGACCGCCGGCTGCGTCGGGCTCGGACTGCTGCAGCAGGCGGGCGAGGGGGTGCCGCGCAACGACTCCACCGCCGCCTCGCTCTTCCGGCGTGCCTGCGACGACGGCGAGGCGGAGGGGTGTTTCCAGCTCGGCCGAGCCTACGAGGCGGGGCGCGGCGTGCTCCCCACCTTCACGCGCGCGATCAACTTCTACGCGTCGGCATGCGAGAATCGCCACGGCGAGGCGTGCTTCCGCCTCGCGGCGCTCTACGAGCGTGCGGGGTGGTACACCAAGGACCCGAGCCGCATCACCGAGAAGCGCCGCGAGGCGTGCCGATACGGCTACACCCCGGCGTGCCCGGCGCCGCAAGGGGCGCAGCCGCCGGCGCCGCCAGGGAGGAGCTGATGAACGACGGGACCGCGCTGCTCGTCGCCGAACACCTCACGAAGCGCTTCGGCAGCCACGTCGCGCTGGACGACGTGAGCTTCACGATCCGCGAGGGGATCACCGGCATCCTCGGGGAGAACGGAGCCGGGAAGAGCACGGCGATGAAGATCTTCCTCGGGCTGCTTCGACCGACCTCCGGCGTCGCGCTGGTGCTCGGGGAGAACGCCTCCGAACACCCGCGCGTGCGCGCGCGCATCGGCTACATGCCGGAGCACGACTGTCTCCCGTCGCAGGTGAGCGCCGCCGAGTTCCTGACGCACATGGCGGAGCTGAGCGGACTCCCTCCGCGCGCCGCACGCACGCGCGCCGCCGACGTCCTGCGCCACGTCGGATTGTTCGAGGAGCGCTACCGCGCCATCGGCGGCTACTCCACCGGGATGAAGCAGCGGGTGAAGCTCTGCCAGGCGCTCGTGCACGACCCGGCCTTCGTGCTGCTCGACGAGCCGACGGCGGGGCTCGATCCCCTGGGGCGCGAGGAGATGCTGGCCCTCGTCCGCAAGACGCATCGCGAGTTCGGCATCAGTGTGCTGCTCTCGTCGCATCTCATGTCCGACGTCGAGCGGACCTGCGACCGCATCGTCGTGCTGCAGGGCGGGCATCTCGTGCACGCGGGAGAGGTCACGCAGTTCGCCGCGGAGACGGAGACGGTGTTCCTCGAGGTCGACGCGCATCGCGAGGCGCTCGTCGGGGCGCTCGGGCGGCGCGGCGTGCGGGTGAGCCTGGACGGCGGCGGACTGACCATCGAAGGGTCCGACGAATCGGTCTACGACCACGTGCGCGACGCCCTCGTCGAGACGGGCGCGCCGCTGCGCCGCATGGCGCCGCGCCGCCGCGCGCTCACGGAGCTGTTCGAACGCGAGGAGCGGAGCGCATGACGGGAACCGTCTTCGACATCGGCTACCGGAGCTACGCCGGCGCGCGCGAGGGGCGCCGCCGGGGATGGCTCGCGGTCTACAAGGACGGCATCCGCGCCGCCCTCGGGCTCGGCCGCGGACCGCGCGCGAAGGTGCTCCCCTGGCTCTTCATCGGCGTCCTCACCGCGATCGCGCTCGTGATGGCCATCATCGCCGGCGCCGCCGAGCGGATGATGGGGCCCGGCGCCACGGAGCGGCTGGACCTCCCGACGCACTCGGACTACTACGGCATCGCGTCGATCATCGTCTTCGTCTTCGCGGCGATCGTCGGCCCCGAGCTGCTCTGCCGCGACCGGCGGGAGGGGACGATCCAGCTCTACCTCGTCCATCCGATCACGAGCACCGATTATCTCGGCGCGCGCTGGGCGGCGATGTTCTCCGTGCTGCTCGCGGCGGCGTGGCTGCCGCAGGCGATCCTCTTTCTCGGCCTCTGCGGCGGCGATCCCAGCCCCGCGACGTACTTCCTCGCGCACTGGCTCGACATCCCGCGCTTCCTGCTCGCCGGCCTGGTCGTCGTGGCCTACACGGTGACGATCGCGATGCTCACCGCCTCGTTCACGACGCGCCGCGCGTACGCCTCCGTCTTCCTCGTCGGGCTCTTCGCGATCACGGCCCCCTTCACCATCGGGCTGGCGCAGGAGCTCGACGGGCCGGTCGCGCAATGGATCTCCATGTTCAGCCTGACCGACATCCCGCTGCACGTGAACGACGCGATCTTCGGCAAGGTGAGCGAGATGACGGAGCACGCGCCCGCGCGCGCGCTCGGCACCGCCGTCCTCGTCGGCTGGTACCTCGCCTGGACGCTGATCCCGGCGACGCTCCTCTGGTCGCGCTACCGGAGGCTCGCGGCATGACGACGACGCATCAACCCTCGGCTCCCGGCTCCCGGCGCTCGGCCGCCAGCGACCGAGCCCCGAGCACCGAACACCGGCACCCGGTCATTCGCGTCCACGAGGTCTCGCGCTGGTTCGGCAGCGTCGTCGCGGTGAGTGACGTGACGTTCGACGTGACACCGGGGATCACGGGGCTGCTCGGCCCCAACGGCGCGGGGAAGACGACACTCCTGCGCATGATGACGGGGCAGGCCGCGACGTCCACGGGGACGATCACGATGCTCGGCGAGCCGGTGCGCGACAATCCGGCACTCTATCGCCGTGTGGGCGTGATGTCCGAGCACGAGACCGTCTACGGCTTCATGACCGGGCGCGAGTTCGTGCGCATGATGGCGCAGCTGCGCGGCGTCGACGGGATCGAGGCGGCGGTGGACCGGGCGATCGCGCGTGTCGATCTCGCGGACGCGCAGCACCGGCGCATGGACGGCTACTCGCGCGGGATGCGCCAGCGCATGCGCCTCGCCGCGACGCTCGTGCACGATCCCGAGGTCCTCGTGCTCGACGAGCCGCTGAACGGCGCCGACCCGCGGCAGCGCGTGCACTTCAAGCGGCTGCTCCTGGCGCTGGCGGCGGAGGGGCGCACGATCGTGCTCTCCTCGCACATCCTGGAGGAGGTCGAGGAGCTGGCGGAGAACGTGCTCCTGATCGTGAACGGCAAGCTCGCCGCGTCCGGCGGCTTCCGCGCCATCCGCGCGGCGCTCGACCAGCGCCCCTATCACGTGCGGGTGGTGAGCGATGCGCCGCGCGCCCTCGCGGCCGCGGTGGCGACGCTCCCGTCGGTGGACGCGGTCCACTTCGATCCCGACGGCGCGCTCGTGGTGCTCAGCCGCAAGGTGCTCGACCTGCAGGTCGAGCTGCCGCGCCGCGCCCAGGCGGCGGGCATCCGCCTGCGCCGCGTCGAGCCGCTCGACGATTCGCTGGAAAGCGTGTTCGGCTACCTGGTGGAGGGGTGACATGAACGCCGTCTATCGCCTCACGCTCCGCCAGCTCGCCGGCCGCTGGCGTCTCTCGATCATGACGGTGCTCGCGGCGATGCCCGTGCTCGTCGCCGCGATCATGCTCCGCTCGAGCAGCGCCCCGTCGGTGGCGGACTTCGAGCAGTCGATCCTGAGCGCCATGCTGTCCGGCGCCATCGCCCCGCTCGTCGTGCTCGCGATCGCGGCGGCGGCGTTCGGCAACGAGGTCGAGGATCGCACCCTCGCGAACCTCACCCTGTCGCCGCTGCCGCGCTGGCAGATCGCGGTCCCCAAGCTGCTCGCCACCATCACCATCGCGGCGCCCTTCATCGGCGCGAGCGCGCTCCTCACGAGCTGGATCGCGTTCCTCGGCGACCCCGCCGCCGTCGCCGCCGTCACGCTGTCGGCGCTCGCCGGCGTGGTGCTCTACGCGGCGCTCTTCGTCTGGCTGGGGCTCGTGACGACGCAGGCGATCGGGATCGGGCTGCTGTACATCGTCGTGTGGGAGGGCTTCTTCGCCGGCTTCGTCTCCGGGGTACGGCTGCTCAGCATCCGGCATTACGCGATCGCCCTCATGCATGCCCTCGATGCGCGGCGCTTCGCCGTCTTCGATCACGTCGGCACGGTGACCGTCGCGGCGATCTCCCTCCTCGTGCTCGTCGGCTTCGCGCACCTCACGGCGCGCCATCTGCGGCGGATGGACGTGCCGTAGCCGACGCCCGGCGATCGACCCGCCGTGGCGGCGGTCGCCGCGTGCACGGGCTGCGACGCTGGGCGTGGTTGCGAAATCGCCGGGCCCGTGTAGCTCTTGGAGCGCTCACCGTGCTCCCGCGCCATCGCCACGGTCTTCCGCCATGCGACGCCCCTTCGCACTGCTCCTGCCGTTCGTCGCGGCCTGCGCCGGCCGTCCGTCCGCCGCCCCCGCGCCGGCGTGGCTCTCCGGTCCCCTCGGCGAGGTCGCGCAGGCCTCGGCGCCGTTCTGCGCTCGCCTACGCGACGCCCTCCCCGCCACCGGCGATTCGCTCTTCCTGCACACCGAGGTCGATCGCCCCGCGGCGATCGTGACGCCGGGGCGGCCGCCGAGCCACCCCGACCGCCCCGGGCGTGCCGCCGTCGCCTTCGTCGTGGACACGATCGGCCGCCCGGAGCCGCGGTCGAAGCGGATCATCTGGGCGAGCAGCAGCGACGTCGGCAAGTGGGCGCTGGCGATGGTCGACGGGATCTACACGCCGGCGGAGTGGGGCGGGCGCCCCGTGCGGCAGTGTCTCGTGGTGCCGTACGCCGTCGACCTGTCGGCGCGGCTCCAGGACTGAGGCGCGGACGGGCGCGCGGCGGCGCCGCCGGCGTCAGCTCCGCGCGCCGTCACCGACGACGGCGCGAAAGACGTCGAGCACCGCGCCCAGCCGGTCGCCGCCGCGCACCTCGCTCGGCCGCATCCCCGTGTAGCGGCGGAACATGTTGCGCAGCGCGGTGCCGCTCTGGAAGTCGAGCAGGCGCGCGATGTGGTCGACGGCGCGCGTCGAGCTGCTCAGCAGCACCGCGGCGTGCAGCACGCGGCACCACGAGACGAGGACGCTCGGCGCCGGCATCCCCGTGCGCGCGCACTGGTTCACCAGCGTCTTCCGATGGACGCCGAGCGCGCGCGCGACCTGCCCCACGCTCTTCGCTTCGTGCGGGAAGTAGACGCAGAACTCCACGAACCCCGCCAGCTCGGACGGGACGAGCGGTGCGAGCAGCGCGAGCGTGCGCATCCCCGCGTTCGTGCGCTGCCCAGCCTCGATCGCCGCACGCAGCCCGTGGCCGTCGTCCCCCGCGCCGCGAATCACGACCTCGTGCGTCCCCGCCTGCGCCAGCTCCAGCAGGTCGCGCGAGAGCCCGGCGCCCGGATCGCAGATGGCGATCACCGGCACGTGCGGCGAACGACCGACGAACTCGCGGACGAAGGGATGCACGGGGGTGTTCGTCTCGTCGCGCGGCTCCACGACGAGCGCGACGCAGGACGGGTCGTCGAGCGCCGCGGCGAGCTGCCGCAGGCCGTCGAGCGACGACACGGCGAGGAGGCGCGCACGTCCTCGCACCGCGGCCTGCACGCGCGCGCATTCGCGGCGGCCCACCACCAGCGCGACGACGAGCGGCAGCGGCGCGACGTCCGGTAACGCTCTTGCCCCACGAGTAGGCGTGAGCATCGCACTGGGCGAAACACCATGGAGCTCCCTCAACGGAGCTTCATATGCGTGGTTCTCGGCGTGCGGTGGCTGCACTGATCGTGGTGGTCGGAGTATCGGCGTGTGCGAGCGAGACGACGGCTCCTCGTGAGCCTGGTGCGAGCGTGCGTGTCTTCGACGGTGCGCGGGCGTTCGATTCCGAGGAGCCCGACTCCACCGGGAGCTGCCGGTCCGGTTACGTCGTGGTGAACGGCCGCTGCATGGCGCAGTGAGACACGCTGCAGCGCCGGGCGAAGCTAGAAGGCGGCGAGGATGGCGTCGGGGGCGACGAGCTCCTCGACGTCGCGGATGATGCGGGTGCTCTCCGGTGCCCCGCCGGCGCGGCCGGCCGCCGGAGCGTGCACGCCCGCGTCGCGTGCGACGGACGTCGGCGGCGGCGACTCTGCGCGCAGCACCAGCTCGTGGTAGCGATGCGCGGTCGCGAGCTCGAGCAGCCGGAGGCGCGTCGTCTCGGCGCGCTGCTGCTCGTCCGCCTGCAGCAGCGCGTTCCACAGCTCGAGCAACGCGAGCCCGCGGATGAAGGCATATCCCTCGGTCTCCCGGTCGAGCCGCTCGATCTCGTCCGCCGCGCGGCGATACAGCTCGCGCAGGCCGAGGTGCGCGGCCGCGGTCGCGAGGCCGCCGAGCGCCGGCAGCCGGATGCGCAGCGGCGGATCGCCGCCGAGCACCGCCGCATAGCCGCTCAGCGCGGCGCGATGATGGCCCTGGTCGGCGAGCAGTTGGGTGAGGTTGAGCAGCGACTCCGCACCCATGAGCCGGTCGTCGCGGGTGAGGACGTAGGCCTGCCATGCATGGGCCATCGCCGCGTCGAAGTCGCCGACGGCGACCGCGCGCGCGGTCAATCCATGACGCACCTGCGCGACGAGCGCCGTGTCCCCCGCCGCCGTCGCCGCGTCGAGCGCCAGCGCGAACCAGCGATCGTGCTCGGGATAGTTGCCGCGAAGCTGGGCGAGGACCGCGTAGCCGATGTACGCGCGGGCGATGAGCTCGGGGAGCGCGGCGCGGCGCCCGATCGCCTCCACCGCCTCGTAGCTCGCGTGCGCCTGCTCGGCCGCGCCGAGCTGCCGGAGCAGGCGGCCGAGGAGGGCGCGGCAGCGTCCCACCTCCAGCTCGGAGAGCCCGGCCACCCCGAGCCAGCGGAACACGAGGGTGTGCGCGAGATGCAGCGCCCCTGCGTCTTCGATCGCCATCGCCACCCCGCGCACCCGCGGTGAGAGCCGGTCGGGCGTATGCGCGTCGTCGTCGTCGCCCGGTGCGCTCGTCTCGCCGAGCGCGCGGCCGAGCGCCAGCGTCAGCTCGGCGAGCGGCGCGGCCGCGGTGTGACGCGCGAGCTGCTCCACCTGGCAGGCGACGGCGAGCCAGTCGCCGGCGAGGGGGGCCGCGTCGAGCGCGGGTTCGCCCGCGAAGTCGCGTCCGAAGGCGACCAGCGCGGGGAGAGGACTCGCGAGAGGCATCGGTGAGGGCGTCGTGAAGGACTGCGGAATCACGCTATCGTGCGCGCGAGCGTGGCGCCCCGCAAGGCGGTCTGACATCCGGGCGTGAAAATCGGGCGATCGAGTAAGGGCGTTGCCCATTGGGTAACGGTGCGGTGCGCGATCTGGCTGAATCCTTGACGCCATGCACCCGCCGTCCCGGTCCGGCACGCGTCCTCGACTGCTCGCCGCCCTCCTCCATGCCGCGGAGGAGCGGCAGTTGGGCGAGCTCGGTGACGACTGTGAGCTGAGCGTCTGCCGGTCGCGGCTCGCCCTGCGCACGGCGCTCGTCGAGCAGGCGCACGACACGCTGCTGCTCCCGGTGGCGGATCCGAGCGGCGTGCCGGTGATGCCGCTCGTCGGCCGCGCACGGGGGTACGTGCGCCGGATCGCCGTCTTCGTGCGCCTGGCGGACATCGACTCGCCGCGACAGCTCCCGCTCCTCGCGCGCGCCGGCGTCGGCACCTTCCTCTTCGAGCGGGACGGGCCGCTGGCGGTGCAGCTCCGCGATCGGCTGCTCGGCGTCGCGCCGAACGTCGACCCGAAGATCGCACTCGCGCGGCTGGGGGCGGACGGCCTCCCCGAGGCCGACGTGCTCGCGACCGTGATCGAGCAAGCCGAGCGCCGGCTCGCGCCGGGCGCGATCGCCGCGCTGCTGCACACCTCGGAGCGAGCGCTCAATCGCCGCGCCGCGCGCGCCGGGCTCCGGAGCCTCGGCGAGCTGCGCACGCTCGGCGCGTTGATCCGCCATGCCGTGCTGCTCGACGAGGGGAGTCTCGTCTCGCCGGGGAGCGACGCGCGCTGGATGCGCACGGCGCTGCGTCGGTTCACCGGGACGAGCTGGCGAGCCTTCGAGACCGCGTCCTCCGACGCGCGCTGGTCACTCCTGCGCGCCGCGCTCCGCCGCCCGGCGCAGGAGGAGAGGTGAGCTGGCCGAATCCCGTCGCCGATTGCTCACCCAGTACGGTCCACCTGTCGCCATCGCACCGTAAGCTGGTGCTTCCGATCGCAACCATATGAAGGAGACGGATCCGTGGCGCTCCCATTTCTCGCTCCCGTGCCTCACACCAACGCCGTCGATCGTCGCACACTTCTCCTCGGATCGGACACCGCGCAGACGCGCGAGATCGAGCGGCTGCTCAGGTCCGCCGGCGCGACGGTGACGCGTCGCCGCCCCGACGAGGCGTTCACCGACCTGGGCGATCACCACAGCACCGAGCTGGTGGTGATCGAGCTCGAGAGCGTGGAGCGCGCGGCGCTGCTGGCGCACCTGCGCGACCGCTTTCCGGCGGCGCCGATGCTCGCCGTGTGCACGCGCGAGCTCCCCGCGACGCTGCTGCTCGACGGATTGCTCGAGGACTTCGTGCGTGCGGACGCGCTGCGCGAGGAGCTGGCCATCCGATGGGCGATGGCGCTGCGACGGCACGAGCGGGCAACGCGCGGCGACGAGCCTGGCAACGAGCTCGTGCTCGACGCCGTGCGGCATGCGGTGAGCTTCGCGGGGCGCAGCGTGACGCTCAGCCGGCGCGAGTTCCAGCTGCTGGAGTGCTTGCTGCGCGCGTCGCCGCGGGTCGTCTCACGCGAGACGCTGCACGAGGTCGTGTGGGCGGACGAATACCAGCGGCGGGGTGCGACGCGCCGGACGAACGTGCTCGAAGTGTACGTGAGCTATCTGCGACGCAAGCTGCGCGAGATTGGCTGCCCGCAGGCGCTCAAGACCGTGCGGCGGGTGGGCTATGCGCTGGAGCAGCCGCCGATCGAGGGGTGATCGTCGCCCTCACCGGCTCGCGGCGGTGGCGTGTCGGTAGCGCCCCGCCATCGGGTCGATGCCGAGGATGTCGCGCAACGCGCGGCGGCCGGCGGGGGTGAGCTGGAGTGCGCGCGTGTCGTCCGTCGAGTGGAGCCAGCGCCGCTCGCGCAGCCGGTCGAGCAGGGCGGCGCCGAGCGCGCCCGCGAGATGAGGACGGCGCTCCGTGAAGTCGAGGCACGCGCGCCCGAACTGCCGCTATGATGCGCGAACGGCGTCGAGGTCGATGCCGAGTGACGCGCGCCAGAAGGGCTCGCCGCCATCCGGGATGACGAACTGCTCGTCGGCGAGCGCCAGCGCGCCGCGTGCGACGAGGGCGTCGGTCACGGCGACGCCGAGCGTTCCGGCGAGGTGGTCGTAGCAGCGCCGGGCGTGGCGGAGCGCCGGCGCCACGCGCGAGACGCGCGAGGTCGCGTGTGCGGCCGGCATCGCGAGCGCACCGAGCGATTCGAGGAGGGCGACCACGTGCGCGCCGCTCACACTATAGAAGCGGTGCCGCCCCCGCCGCTCGACCGCGACGAAGCCGCCGGCCAGCAGCCGCGCGAGATGCTCGCTCGCCGTCGACGCGCCGATCCCCGTCTGGCGCGCGAGCTCTCCGGCCGGCCGCGGCCGCCCGTCCGCGAGCGCCCACAGGATCGCGACGCGCGCCGGGTCCGCGAGCAGCCGCGCGACGTCGGCGACGGAACGGTCGGTCTGCATACCCGGGCAATGTAGCCCTGCACCCTTCGGCCGCCAGCGAAACGAGACGGTGGTAGGATGGGTGCGAATGGTGGACGGCGGACACACACGATCGATCGAACCGAGATCCCGATGCGAGACCTGACGATCGAGCTCCCCGACCGGGGCAGCGCGCTGGCGGAGATGGGGGCGGCCCTCGGGCGCGCCGGCGTGAGCATCCTCGGCGGCGGGGCATGGACCGTGGACGGCCGCGGCGTCGCGCACTTCCTCTTCGCCGACGGTGACGCGGCGCGCCGGGCGCTGGAGGCGCGCGGCATCCGCGTGCTCGCCGATCGCGAGGTGGTGGTGCTGCGGCTCGACCAGGAGCGCCCGGGCCAGCTGGGCGCCGCCTGCGCGCGCATGGCGGCGGCTGGGGTGAACATCGACGCGCAATACAGCAGCCACGATCACGAGTTGATTCTCGTCGTCGACGACCCGGCGGCGGCTCGGCGCGCCGCGGAGGAGTGGACGCGTCCGCACGCGTGACGCGGGGCATCGGCCCGGGGTTCCTTGCAGGCATGAAACCCACACGCTTTCTTCCCGCCCTCGCGCTGGCCGTCGCCGCCTGCGCCGATTCGATCGCACCGCTGCCGGACGAGGGGCGCCCCGAGGCGCTCGAGTTCTCGATGGGAGGGTACTTCGGCGCCTCCACGAAGGTCGTCCTCGTCGGCGACACGGTGGTCTACACCATCTCGTACCCCTGGGCGCCGGCGATGCCGGCCGTCATCGACACGGTCAGAGCCGTCCCGAGCGCGGAGAGCTGGCAGGCCTTCTGGAACGCGATGGACCGTTCCGGCGTCAACCGCTGGCGAGGCCCCTACGTCGCCGAGCGGATCGCCGACGGACTGGGGTGGGAGCTGACGCTGCGCACGGGCGGACGGACGATCCACTCCTCCGGCACCAACGCCTATCCGGATCACCGCGGCCGCGAGCACGAAGGCGAGTCGACGGAGGAGTGGAAGGGCGCCGTGGACGCGATCCTGACGCTGGTCGGCATGCGATACGGATCCTGATCGTCTCGACGTCCGCAGTCCCCACCCGCTGTCATCTCATGTCCCACCGCTACACCGCCCGCGTCTCCTGGTCGCGCGACGACGCGGTCTTCACCGACAACCGCTACAGCCGCGCGCACCTCTGGGAGTTCGACGGCGGGATCACCGTGCCGGCGTCGTCGTCGCCGAACAGCGTGCGCCTCCCCTTCTCGCGCGCCGACGCCGTCGATCCCGAGGAGGCGCTCGTCGCCGCCGCGTCGAGCTGCCACATGCTCTCCTTCCTCTTCGTGGCAGCGAAGCGCGGGGTGCGCGTCGATCGCTACGAGGACGACGCGGTCGGCGTGATGACCCCCGACGAGCGCGGGAAGCTGTGGGTCAGCCGCATCACGCTCCGTCCGCGGATCGACTTCGGTGACACGCCGCCGAGCGCCGAGCTGCTCGCCGAGCTGCACCACGAGGCGCACGAGGAGTGCTACATCGCGCGCTCGCTGAAGACGGAGATCGTGGTCGAGGGATGACGTCCTCGCGGCGGTGCGACGAGTGCGGCGCACCGCTGGCGGAGGTCGCCGCCTGTCGCGAGCACTTTCACGCCCTGCTCGCCCTGGAAGCGCGGATCCCGGGGATGGCGGGCGCGCTGCCGCATTTCCACGCCGTGGCGTCGTACCAGCTGCAGCATCCGCGCGGGATGGGGCTCACCGTCGCGGCGTACGCCGGGCTGCTGCGCGTCGTCGCCGACTCGGTGAGCGGCCGGACGACCCTCGCCGAGATCCGCCGGCGGGTGCGGCGCGAGGCCGACGGGGCGACGCCGGTGCGCCGGCGCGACGGCGAGCCGGTGCCGGGGGGCGCGACCACCGAGTGGCCGGTGACCGTGGCGGACGTGCTCGCGGTTGAACCGGTGGCGAGTGCGTACGCCGAGGCCGTCGGCCGGTGGGCGCGCTCGACCCTGGAGGTGCTGGACCCCGGCCGTCTTCCCCCCGACACGCGCCCCCCATGACCGCGACCTCCGTTCCCGCCTCCCGTCCCCGCGCGCTGCCATTCGACGTCCGTCGCGTGCTCGTCGTCGCCGCCGTCGTCGCCCTCGTCGACGGCCTGTACGTCGTCGGCGTGTTCGACTGGAGCATGGGCGCGACGACCGCACCGCGCATCTTCCAGGGGATCGCGCTCGCGCTCGTCGGACGCGAGCTCGCGCTCGGCGGCGGCTGGTGGACGGCGCTCCTCGGGCTCGCGATGCACGTCGGCGTCGCGCTGTCCTGGACGCTCGTGTGGGCGCTGCTGTACGGGGGCAGCGCGCGCGTGCGGGCGCTGGTGCGCACCGTGCCGCGGGCGCTCGTCGCGGGCGTGCTCTACGGAGTGGGCGTCCACCTGGCGATGCAGCTCGCCATCCTCCCACTGACCCACGCGCGCGTCAGCCCGATGCTGAGCCGCGGCGCGCTGCTCGTGCTGCTGGCGCACGTCACGGTGATCGGCCCGCCGATCGTGCTCCTGCAGCGCCGCGCGTCGACGGACTGACGCCCGGGCGGGCGCCGGTCATCGCGGCCACGACACGGCGACGTCGGTCTCGAGGAAGCGGCCGAACCGTTCCGCCTCCCGCTCCACCGCGCTCCGCTCGCGCGCGCTGAGCGTCACGGCCGGCGACAGCGTCACCGCCGTCGCCTTGCCGCGCGCGACGCGCTTCCAGCCGCCGACGAGCTGCCCGTCGACCTCGATCACGTGCGCCAGGAGGTCGCGCGGGTCGAGCGCCGCTCCCTGCGCGTGCCGCCGCGCGAGCAGCGGGGCGCGATGCTTGAAGCCGATGAAATACTCGTCGAAGTTCGGGAGCAGGCGCGCGCCGCTCGAGCGCGGCGCGGAGTCCGCGTCCGCGGCGAACCACCAGCCGAGTCCGTCCAGCGTCGCCGAACGGAACGCGTCGCCGTGCGCCTCGAGCCCCATCCGCGCGTCGGCGATCGTGAGCCCGGACCAGACGACGAAGTCGTGCAGCGTCGCCGGGCCGTGCGTGCCGAAGTAGCGGCGCACGAGCTCGCACACCGCCTCCTCGCGTCCGAGCCGTCGCGCCCCGATCGCCGGCGCCCGCTCGTCGAGCAGCGCGTACGTCGTCGTCTGCGCCCCCCGCCGCACGCCGCTGCACACGAGCGACTGCAGCTCGGCGAACATCATGACGTGCGCGAACCGCTCCGTGTTCGAGGCATCCACCCCCGCCCGCGCCAGCGTCTCGCGCACCTCCGCGCGGGTGAAGGAGCGGCCGCCCCGCAGCGCGCGCTCGAGCGCGTGCACGGCACGGTCGAGCGTCCGCGCGTCGAGCTCGAGATCGCGCAGCCGCTTCGCGTCGCCGGAGAGGATGCGCGGCCCGGTGAGCGCGATCATCCATCGGATGTCCTCCGGTGTGACGAAGTGCCAGGTCGGCCGGAGGACGTGCGTGCGGAGGATCTCGCCGCGATCGAAGGCCGCATCGAGCTGGGCCTCCGTCGTGCCGGCGGGGAGGCGCATCGCGAGCGCCCACGTGGCGCCCGCATAGTCCTGCGCCTGGACCGCACCGAGCGTGCGCACGAGCGTCGCCGCGTCGCGGTACGGGGTGCCGCGCAGGCGCTGCCCGGCGAGCCGGCGCCGCCGGAGCTGCGCTGCGGAGAGGGATGAGGAGGGCATGTCGCGCGAACGAAGTACGTGGTGCGGGCAGGCGTCAATACGCGCGGCGGCGCACCGCCGGACTCGAGCGGCACCGGGGAGAATCCCTTACCACTCCATCACACCCTCACACTGTCCACGGGGCCGAATGGCGGTAGCTCACAGGGAGACAGCTCCGCGAGGGAGAGATGCCCGACCGAGTCGTCCTACCGTCGTCGCTGCTGATGCTCGCCGTCGCCGCGCAGGCGCTGGGCGCCCAGCACTCGCGCACCGCGCTCGAGCGCGGCGCCGTCGCCGTCACCGGCGCTACCGTCGTCAGGATGCCGCGCGACTCGGTGCTGCGCGACGCGACGATCGTCGTGCGTGATGGGCGCATCGTGGCCGTGGGGCCGGCCACGCGCGTCACCCGTCCCGCGGGCGCGCGGCGCATCGACGGACGCGGGACGTGGGTGATCCCGGGGTTGACCGACATGCATGCGCACCGCTACGCCGACGAGTGGGTCCCCGGCTCCGTCGCGCCGTACGAGCTCGGCGTCATGCTCGCCAACGGCGTCACCGCGGCGCGGCTCATGATCGGCACGCCGCGGCATCTGCAGCTCCGCCGCGAGCGGCTGGCGGGGGAGGTGGTGGGGCCGCAGCTCTGGGTCGCCAGCCCGCACGTCAGCGGCGACTCGAGCGCGAACGTCCGCGTCGTGCGCGAGGTCGCCGGCGCGGGCTACGACTTCGTCAAGCTCACGACGAACGGCGACAGCGCCCTCGCCTCCACCTGGTGGCTGCTCGACCGGTCGCCCTGCATGGTCTACGGCGAGACGATCGGCGCGAACGGCGAGACGCGACGGATGACCGAGGTCGAGATCCCGCGGTCGTGAGCGATGCGCGTGGCCAGCGCGCCCTCGCTCAGCGCACGCGGATCTCCTGCTGCAGCGTGTCGCCGCTGGCGAGCGGGATCGTCAGGCGCGCGCGCAGGGGACGGGTCGGCGTCCACTCGACGTCGTAGGTCTCGCCGGCACCGAGCACCAGGAGTGTGGACGCCCCGTCCCGGCGCTGCGCGTCGGGAAGGTCGGCGCCGTCCTTCGCGCCTCCCGGGCCACGAGCCGGATCCGCAGCGTTCCATCCTCGACGCGGCCGGCGGCGAGCCGGTCGTCGTTCGGCACCACGGTGTCGGCGACCGCCGCCGAGCGGGCGACTCTACGGCGCACCGCGCCCGACGCGAGCGCGTTCACACTCGCAACGTCTCGCCACTGTCCGGCGACGGGCGCGGGAGGCAGAATCGAGCGACGCGTCACCGAGTCGAACCCCGGAGCCCGATGCGATTCCGTCATTCGTTGATGTCCCTGCTGGCTCTGAGCCTGCTGTCGCCCCTCGTCGCCCGGGCGCAGACGGGCGCCCCCACGAACGATCCGCTCGCCGTCCTCGCCGTCCTCGCCGTCCTCGCCGCCGAGATGCGGGAGCGCGGAGCGCCGGGCGCCGCGATCGCCATCGTCGTCGGCGACAGCGTCGTCCTCGCGACGGGGCTCGGCGTGCGCAGCGTCGAGGACGGCGGCACGGTCGACGCCACGACGCTCTTCCGCGTCGGCTCGGTGACGAAGGCGATCACCGGGCTCACCGCGCTCGTGCTCGCGCGCCAGGGTACGATCGATCTCGATGCCCCGATCGCGCGCACCATCCCCGAGCTCTCCCCCGCGCTCGGCGCGCCGACGCTCCGGCAGCTGCTCGAGCATCGCGCGGGGCTCTGGAACGAGGCGGCGGCGGACGGCCGCCACGACGACGCGGCGCTCGGCGCCCGCATCGCGACCTGGCGCGACGACCGGCTCTTCGCCGCGCCCGGTGACGTGCACTCGTACTCGAGCCCCGGCTACTGGCTCGCGGGGCGGGTGCTGGAGCGCGCTGCGGGGAGCGCCTATCCCGACGTCGTGGCGCGCACGCTCCTCGCGCCGCTCGGCATGTCGCGCAGCGTCTTCCGTCCGACGACCGCGCTCACCTATCCGCTCGCCCTCGATCACGTGCGCGACAGCGGCCGCGTGCGCGTGCTCCGCCCCTTCCCCGACGACGCGAGCACCTGGCCGTCGGGATCGCTCTTCACGTCGGTGCAGGAGCTCGCGCGGCTCGCGATCGCGCTGCTCGGCGAGGGGCGCGTCGGCGGACGCCAGGCGCTGCCGCGCGAGGTGCCTGCGCTCGTGTTCCACGGCGGCTCGCGCGCCGGCCCCGGTGGCGACTGCACCTACGCCTTCGGGCTGCAGCGCTGTCGCCGCGGCGCGGTGCACACGGTGAGCCACTACGGCTTCCGCCGCGGCTCGGGCGCCGTCTTCACCCTCGTCCCCGAGCGCCGCGTCGCCGTGATCGTGCTCGCGAACGGACCGGGCGCGATCATGACGCGCACCGAGGCGGCGGCGCTGTCGCGCTACGCGGGGATCGTCCCCGATTCGTCGTCGACGCCGGCGCCGGTCGGCCCGCTGAACGCCGACGTCCTCGGCGCTTACATCGCCGGCGCCGACACGCTGCGCCTGTTCGCGCGCGGCGACTCCACCTACTTCGCCTACAACGGCCAATCGTCGGAGCGTGCCTGGCGCGCCGCGGACGGCACCATCCTCGTCGGTCCGCGCAGCGCGCCGTCGCAGCAGTTCCACCTCGTGCAGGGCGACGTCACCGGCACCTGGTTCCTGCACGACGGCCTGGGCGCATATCGCCGCGCCGACCGCTGAAGGTGCTTCGGAGACCGGTTGAGCCACAGCCGCGCGGAGGACTCGCAGGGAGAACCACAGGGGCCAGAGGGGAGAGATGAGGGGACACGGGGACGACATCGGCTCTGTTGAGAGGTCGGTGCTGGTGGCGCGGGTGATGCGGCGCGTGGGGGTGTGACGAGCCGGAGGTCGGGATGGCCCCCACGCGTGCGATGACGAAGTCGGCCGTGCAGTTGGCGC